>Ga0214923_10000411_pt1 | contig 65861 bp, 89 predicted proteins | sample LL1510_MetaG_FD_177993 | JGI IMG/M metagenome (GOLD analysis project Ga0214923, IMG submission 177993) | Freshwater microbial communities from Lake Lanier, Atlanta, Georgia, United States - LL-1510 | ecosystem: Environmental > Aquatic > Freshwater > Lake | place: USA: Georgia | collected...
AACACCCCAAATGGTATTAGCATAAGCATAATCCATACCTTGGACTGCCGCATTTGCTGCGGATGTTAAACGACCATAGGCATCAACGGTGATTACTGGAATCTGTGTAGCACCACCATATGTGGTTGCTGTGACACCTGAAGTCGCAAGGTCAACATAAACAGTTTCGGTTGAACCTACGGTTACAGTATTTGCCCAAATTCTTGATGTGCTATTACTTGTAACAGTCTCAACTTTACCATTAGCAACACCCCAAATGGTGTTAGCATAAGCGTAATCCATACCTTGGACTGATGCGTTTGCCGCAGAGGTCAAACGACCATAGGCATCAACGGTGATTACTGGAATCTGTGTAGCACCACCATATGTGGTAGCGGTTACACCTGTTGAAATTAGGTTTAGTGTAGGTGTTGTAGTACCAGAACTATAAATCTGTCCTGCTGTACCGGTTACGGAAGCAACCTTCGCATTAGCAGCACCGAAGGCGCCATTTGCTACACCAAAGACAGAACCAAACTGTGTAAGTGTCGAATATGTTGCTGAGGTATAGTTATTAGTAGAGGTACCAACCGCAGAAGCATAAGAATTAGCGGAAGTAGCAAGAGTATTTGCCTGACCATATGCGGCATTCGCTACACCAAAACCTGATGTAATCCATGTGATGGCATTAGCGCCGCCAAGGGTTAGATTGCTGGTATTGAAATCGGCAATCAATACGGCATTAACCATATTGTTGCCGCCAGGAACAAAGTTATTATTTGCTGGTTCTGTATCATAACCATTAAACAGATAATACTGCTTATTGGTGGCATCTCTAACAAGACCTGTGTGAACGTTGGCGGCAGTAGTATTACCATAGTTAGCAATAAAACCGATATCAAGTAAGTCTGTTCCGGAATAGTTATTGGCAGCAAGATAGATTAAGGAATCACCAACAACTAAGTTATTTGATGAAACGACTGTTGAGTTACCAAGGAATGTTAGATTACCAGTGATAGCAAGATCACCAGTAATTGTCTGGGAACCGGCAGTTAGTTTTACGAATGTAGAGTTAACCCAAGTATTAGAAGCATTAGCATATCCATATGCCGCATTTGCTACACCAAAGGCCGCATTAGTTGTTGTATAACCGGCGTTTTGTGATGTATAAGCAGCATTAATAACCGCAAATGCCGAATTAACAGCAGCATAAGTGGTATTGGAATGGCCAAAAGCGGCGGTTGTATTGGTTGATACACCGTTAGCAAAGGCAAAGGCGGCAGTACCATTAGTTGAGGTGTAAGCATTATTCGCTACACCAAAGGCAGCGTTAATGACACCAAATGCTGAGTTAACCGCTGTATAAGTTGCGTTAGAATGTCCAAAGGCGGCATTAGCAATAACACCTGCTTGGTTGGCAGCAAGACCTGCCGTATTGGCATATCCTCCTACAGTATTCGCCGAATCAAAGGCAGCATTAGCAGTATCAAATGCCAAATTGGCAGTAGCACCTGATGGAACTGCTGAACCGTTTACCACCAAATTTGTAGCGGTTATGCTGGTTGCTGTTATTGAATTATTTGTTATTGTTACAGTATTACTACCAACAAAGACGTTTCCTGTGACTCTCAAATCACCTGCGAATACCACATTACTTGTGTTTGCTAAAGCATTATTTGCTTTATTAAAGGCGGCATTAGCAGTATCGAAAGCAGGAGCAACCTGAGGTGCTACGTTATTTGCTGAGTTAAAGGCTGCGTTAGCAACACCAAACACAGAATTGGTTGCGGAATAAGCGGCATTAGCAATACCGTATCCTGAGTTAGCAACACTAAAAGCAGTATTGGTTGTATTGTAGGCAACATTAGCAATACCGTATCCTGAGTTAGCAACATTAAAAGCAGAATTCGGAGCAAGAGGATGGCCGCCGGTAGTCGAACCATCATGAACGACTACAGTTTTTTTATCTGTATCGATACTAATTTCACCTGCCGCTCCAGTGAAATTTTGATTTTGGGCCGTTGTGCCTCTTCTAAATTGTACCTGTGTTGGCATATTTAACTATCCTCATGGGTTTTGATAATTTGTTATATTCTATTTATAATAATTCTGGTTTCGATTATTTAGGTCAAAACACCTAAATCTTGAACTTTAATTTGTCCGACCGGTTCCATAGAATCGTAAGATTGGGATAAATTTACACCGAACGCATCCGTCAGAGAACCACCTGTAGAACCAGGATAAGTTTCTCCTGTAGATAAATCTCCTGTCGGGAATGTAAAGATTGTTGAGTAAATGAATCCTGAACCGGAAGCAGCCGAAATAGTATTTGCGTAATTATAAGCATTATTAGCAAGAGTATATGCTATATTTGCTTCATTATATGCCGAATTCGCATTTGCTGCTACACCGTAGGCGAAGGTGTTGACTCCGTTAGCAAAAGCGAATCCGGCCGCTGCATTATATGATATACCATTTGCAAAATCATATGCTAAGTTTGCTGTATAGAAAGCAGATGAACCGTTAGCAATTGTGGTGAATGTTGAAATAACAAAAGAATTTACCGAATTTGTAGAAGAATTTGTATATTGTCTGGCATAAGAATTTGCAGAATTTGATGATATATCAACATGTGAATTTATAGCAATAGAGTTGTTTGAAATAGTAATATTAAGACCGTGAATATCACTATTTGCAGAATTAGCCAAAGCAAATGCTGCGGCAGCATTTACAGCCACACCATAAGCAAAAGTATTAACTCCGTTGGCGAAATCGTATGCAGAATTGGCAACTGTATAAGATGAATTAGAGACAACAAAAGATGAATTAGAAACCGTATATCCAGCATTAAGTGTATCATATGCTGATTTAATCCAAACTATGGCATTAGCAGAACCTAAGGTTAAGTTAGATGTGTTAAGGTCGGCAACCAATACGGCATTAACCATATTATTGGCACCAGGTACGAATGTATTATTAGCCGGCTCAGCATCATAACCTTGGAAGAGATAGTATTGTTTATTGGTCGCATCTCTTACAAATCCAGTATGAACGTTAGCGCCTGTTGTATTACCGTAATTGGCGATAAAACCTATATCAAGTAAATCGGTACCACTATAATTGTTAGCAGCAAGATAAATTAACGAATCACCAACGACCAAGTTATTTGCTAAAATTGTTGTAGCGTTACCTAAGAATGTGAGATTTCCTGTGAGTGAAAGATCACCAGTTATTGTTTGTGAAGGTGCTGTTAATTTTAAGAATGTGTTATTGGCATAAGTATTAGAGGCATTTGCCGTAACACCGGCATAATTATTTGCAGCATTTGTTGATACGTTTGTATAAGCATTAGCACCAATACCAGTATTATATGCCAAAACGTTAGATGAATTCGCTTTATCAAATGCTCCGTTTGCTACACCAAAAGCAACGTTGAGCATATCTCTGGTTGGTGCGATTTGTGGTGAAACGTTATTGGCAGCAGCAAATGCTGCGGCAGCATTTACAGCCACACCATAAGCAAAAGTATTAACTCCGTTGGCAAATCCATATGCAGAGTTCGCAACTGTATATGCAGCATTAGCGGTATTGAAAGATGGTGCAACCTGTGGTGCTACGTTATTGGCAGTTCCGAATGCCGCATTTGCAACATCATAAACGGAATTAGCAGCAAAATAAGCAGCCGCAGCATTTGTCACGGCACTATTTGCTCTGTTAAAGGCAGAATTAGATACACCAAATGCTACATTTAATGTGTCTCTTGTTGGAGCAATTTGTGGTGAAACGTTATTGGCAGCAGCAAAAGCGGCCGCAGCATTTACTGCTACACCGTAGGCGAAGGTGTTGACTCCGTTGGCAAATCCGTATGCGGAGTTAGCAACTGTATATGCTGCATTAGCTGTATTGAAAGATGGAGCAACCTGAGGTGAAACATTATTAGCGGAAGCAAATGCAGCATTTGCAACATCAAAAGCGGTATTGGAAGCAAGTGGACGACCACCTACGGTAGAACCGTCATGAACAACTACTGTGTTTTTATCTGTATCAACTGTAATTTCACCAGGAGCGCCAGTAAAAGCAGAATGTTGTGCCGTATTACCTCTTCTAAATTGTACCTGAACGGACATTCTTATATGCTCCCATAATCGTTTGTGGATGAAAATGCTACATTAATCCATCCGAAATCGGCATTTGGACCCGTTGGTCCACCTATTGTAATAGTTTTTGAAACCGGATCTGTTGTTATATTTATGCCATTTGTTGGCGTAATGTTTAAAGTATCGTTTAAAGATGCGACTACACTACTTTGACCTGGAACGGAAATTGTTGTGAAAGAATTACTACTACCTCCTCCACCTGTATTCGCCTTAGCAAATGCGGCGTTAGCAATAACACCTGCTTGGTTAGCAGCAGCATATGCCGCATTAGCAACAACACCTGCTGGTACATCACCACCACTTGAAACAGTATTAGCATAATTAAATGCCGCATTAGCAACATCAAATGCCGGTTTTAAATTTGCCTTAATCGTAATGATATCGTTGATGATATCACCAGAGATTTCAATATTATCACCATTTGATATTGATAAAATGGAATTTGTTGCTGCGGCCGTTATTAAAGAACCGTTGGCATTAACGGTAGAAAAACTTAGAACATTAGCAACTGCGGCACTTGAAAAGGAAACAATCTGACCGGTAAGATTTTTATAATATAGTTTACCGTCAGCATAGTTAATAGCTAACTCACCATTCGCCAAGGACGATGGTATAGAACTTGGTGTTGAAGAATATTTAAGTTGAATTACTGTGTTAGCCATTAAAAGTCGTCGTTCTTTTCTTCTGTTTCTTTCATGACTAACGGAGTTTCGCTTTTATCCTTAGTTGTATTTATAACTTTTTTAGGAGGTGATTTAGGTGTTAATTTTTCTTTAAGGCTTTCTATTTCTTTATCTTTATCAATAATCAATTTTTTCATTTCATTCATTTGAGATGTTAAAGTATCCATATGTGATACTTTATTCTTCATCTCATTATATTCTTGTTCCCACCTTATAGCATCGGCCCTTGACTGGTTGATTTGTTCGTTATTGTCCCCTAATTTAGATTTATAGGAATCCAATTCCGCTCTAATACCACCTAATTGTTCTTCAAGGGAGGATATGGTCGCATCTTTACCTGCGACCATATCACTCGTAACTTTCAGTTGTGTTTTAAGTTGGAGAACCATAGTCACATATTCATGTAACATTCCAACAGAATTGTCTACGTAAGCATTAATATAAGCATTTGAATCACTCATAATATATTCTCCAATTTAATTAAGTTAGAAGGTGCCTCCAGAAATCATTTCGAATTGTGGAACACCTGTAGTGGATGCCATTAGAACTTGTCCTTCTGTACCAGCAGATGTTACTTGGAAGGCCGCGTTGCCGCCACCACCAAATAGAACACCGTTTAATGTAGCAGAAACTATACCTGTACCGCCGTATCCAACATTTACAGTTGAACCGTTCCATGTACCAGTTGTAATTGTACCGAGACCGGTAATTCCTGTATAAGAACCGGAAAGTCTGCTTGAAGAAAGGGTGCCTGATGAAATATTTGCTGCATCAGAGAACGTTTGGAAGATAATAGTATTAAGGGTATTGGCCCAAGTATTAGACGCGGCACCAACAACGTCGGTGTATGCGTTACCTGATGTTCCTACAGTATTAGCATAAGCATTAGCACCAATACCTGTATTGTAAGCGAGGACGTTGGCAGAGTTTGCCTTAGCAAATGCGGCGTTAGCAATAACACCTGCTTGGTTAGCAGCGGCAAAAATTGGAGCATGGCCATGGCCTATTACTGAAAATGTAGCATTAGCCCAATTATTACCAGATGCTCCAACCGAGGTGGCATAAGCATTTGCAGAAACACCAACCGCTGCGGCATATACGTTAGCAGCAACACCGACAGAATCGGCATAAGCATTAGCACCAATTCCTGTATTGTAAGCAAGGACGTTAGCGGCGTTGGCTTTATCAAATGCCGCACCAATCCAAACGATGGCATTAGCACCACCAAGTGTTAGATTACTTGTAATTAAGTCGGCATTAAGAACCGCAAGGGTCATATTGTTTCCGTAAGGAACAAATGTATTATTTGCCGGTTCTGTGTCATAACCCTGGAATAGGTAATATGTCTTATCTGTGGCATCTCTAACAAGACCGGTATGGACGTTAGCGCCAGTAGTATTACCATAGTTGGCGATAAAACCAATATCTACTAAATCTGTACCAGAATAGTTATTGGCAGCAAGATAGATTAAAGAATCACCAACATTCAATTGTGAAGAAGAAATTACTGTAGAGTTGCCGAGGAACGTTAAATTACCTGTAACAGCAAGGTCGCCGGTGATTGTTTGGGAACCTGCTGTTAGTTTAACGAATGTGTTATTTGCGTATGTGTTTGCAGCAACACCAACTGCCGCGGCATATGTATTGCCTGCGGTACCAACTACGTTAGCATAAGCATTACCAGCCGCACCAACTACTACTGTATAAGCATTACCTGCTGTTCCGATAGCAACTGCATAAGCATTACCAGATGTTCCAACTGATGTAGCGTAAGCATTACCAGCCGCACCTACAGCAGTAGCATAGGAATTTGCTGATGTAGCAAGAGTATTAACCTTACCAAAAGCAGCATTTGCAACATCAAATCCTGCTGAAGACCAAGCATATGCTGGGTAAGCATAGTTCGAATAAGTATTATTAGCAAAATCGTATGCTGAATTAGCAACTGTATAAGCAGCATTTCCTTTATCAAAACCAGCATTTGCGGTCTGGAATAGAAGGTTAATAACGGCAAGCGAACCAGCGCCGTTAGCAGCACCATAAGCCGCATTAGCAACACTAAAAGATGTATTGATTAAGTCGAGGTATGCTTTACCGCCGATGGCAATAGTACCGGTACCGTCTGGAGTACCGATAAAGACTGTGTTAGATTGATACGAATAACCAAGTTCTGCTACACTAAGAGATGTAGGTTGTGAAGTGGTTAACGATCTTTTAATTTGAATTAATGTATTGGCCATGTTAGAATGTTCCTCCGTTTACGATGGGCAGTTCTTTTACTACAAATTTATCACTTGCCTCATCATAAACTAATGTTTCGTTATTATCTAAACTTGACGCATCAACGTCTTTTAGTTCAACAATCGTATCAACAGCACCGGCACCGCCGCCAAGTCCGCCTGTTCTGTTATTTATCAAAATTCGGTTTTTAGGTGTTGACGTTACTACAATTTTTGCCATTTTACTACCTTGTTATCGATGGTGATACAATAATAATACCTTCCACCAATCTTGAAACAAGATTTCCTCCCATAACATCTTTAACTTTAACATCGAAAAAGTATGTTCCAGGACTAATATTAGCAGTATTTGCTGAATCCAACTCCACAAAAATTTCACCTGTATTAGGTGTAGGTATGGTACAAACCAAATTAGCAGTCGAATTAATAGAAATTAATGACTTTCTCATCTGAGATGTAACAATATACCCCGTAAGATTTTGCGGGGCATTAGTGCTTTCATCATTAATGGCGACAGTGGTGCTAAACTCAGCACCTCTATCCATGTATAGTTCTACATACTCGGCCATTTTATTCCTTTACTTTACGTCTGGTAAGAATGAACCATAAAGATTAGTTCCATCACTCACAAACGATAGCAAATCTCTGGCATTAGCATCGGTAGTCAATACTGGTGCTACACCAGCAGGCCATTTATAAGAGCTACTAAATGTTAATGTTCTTGACCCGGTACCATCTTGTATTACATGGAGTATATATGTTCCTACTTTTAGATTTGTAGGATTTGCTAATGTTCTATTACCACCAAGTGTAACGGTAGCAACCATTCCTGCTGCAACATTCCAGGAAATTGTAACACCATCGGTTAAGGTCTGAGTTGATGCGTTTGCATTATTATTAATAGTACCTGTTAATGCTATATTAGCATGAGATATGGCACCATTAGATAGTCCATTAGCTGTATAGAACGAACCATTAGCAACACCAAAGGCAGCATTTGCTGTATTATATGCCGGTGCAATTTGTGGGCCAACATTATTAGCAGCACCAAAGGCCGCGTTAGCAACACCAAATGCAGAATTAGTAGTATTGAATATTATTGCTGTATTTGTTTGTGTTGAAAATACAGAATTGGCCCAAGTATTAGATGCTGCACCAACCACGTTAGCATAAGAGTTAGCTCCGGTTGCTACACCGTTGGCCTTAGCAAATGCTGCGGTTGTATTTGTCGAAACACCATTAGAGAAATCATATGCCGATTTGATCCAAACTATGGCGTTCGCGCCACCAAGGGTTAGGTTGCTGGTGTTAAAGTCAGCCACCAATACGGCATTAACCATATTGTTAGCACCAGGAATAAATGTATTGTTAGCTGGTTCGGCATCGTATGCTTGGAATAAGTAATATTGTTTATCGCTTGCGTCTCTAACAAGACCGGTATGAACGTTTTGAGAAGTAGCATTTCCGTAATTGGCGATGAAACCAATATCGAGTAAATCGGTACCGGAGTAGTTATTAGCAGCAAGATATATTAGAGAATCACCGACCACCAAGTTATTTGTTGAAACTACTGTGGAGTTGCCAAGGAATATAAGATTACCAGTAATAGAAAGGTCGCCAGTAATTGTCTGTGCTGCTGATGTTAATTTAACATATGTGGCGGTAGTGTAGGCATTAACAGAGTTTGCCATAGCACCAGCATAGTTATTTGCAGCGGTAGCAGTATTTGCAAGATTATTTGCTGCTAAATTTGCTCTTGCAAAAGCAGCATTAGCAACTGTGTATCCAGCATTTGAAGATGTATATACAGAATTAACAACCACATAAGCAGCATTTACTGAAACATATGCCGCAGATAGACGGACATTATCGGTATTCGATTGGGTATATGCCGCGGTAAGTCTTGTATTATCGGTATTTGCTAAAGTAAATGCTGCGTTAACCGTATCAAAAGCGGCGTTTGTTGCATACCAATTATCAGAAAGAAAAATGGTAATGTTGGCAGTATTACCACCTAAAACCTGTGCCAATCCATAGGCATCATTTGCTCTATTTCTTGCCGTATTGGCCTGAGTATAAGCAGCATTTGCTACAACATAACTACTATTGGTATAAGTATATGCCGAATTAACAACAACATAAGAAGAGTTAGTTAAATCGAAAACGGTATTAACACGGGAAAAAGCGGAGTTTACTACAACGTAAGCTGCCGATAAACGAACATTATCGGTATTAGACTGTGTAAATGCCGAATTAGTTAATGTGTAATTGGCATTTACAGAAACATATGCCGCATTAGCTACCACATATGCCGCATTAGACATATTAAAGTCTGCGTTCTGTGCCGCAAAGGCAGCGTTGGCAACATCGAATGCCGCATTAGTTAGTCCGTAATTGGAATTAGCAATATCAAAAACGGTATTAACACGGGCAAAAGCGGAGTTTGATACAACATAATTGGCGTTAGATGAAACATAGACTGAATTAGTAACGACATAATTGGCATTAGATGTGATATATGCGGCCGTTAATCTTACATTATCGGTATTGGACTGTGCATAAACCGCATTAGCAACATTATAAACAGCATTTGCTGTTGCAAATACCAGATTTTGCTGTTCGTTTAACTGGTTGGAATAGAGAATAATTTGATTGGTTCTCAATCTCCAGGTATCAAATGTATCTGTTAGAGCGACGTTAGCTATTCCCATTTACTTTACCAGTCCTTTTAGCAATTCTTTTATTTCTTGTAAATCGTTTTTGAGTAATGATACATCTTCTTTTAATGTATCCATCTCTTTCTCTCTCTGCCTTTTCGCTTTATATGCATTAAGAGCATTATTATCCTTATTTATAAGAAATCCCTCGGAGGTTCTATAAACACCAGGTAAATCTGTTTTTGCGTCTGTCATCTAACACCCACTTTTGCGGTTAGTAGGTCCATAATGGCCTTTCTTTCATCAAAATGTTCGAGGTCTTCCGGTCTGTCGGTACAACCATGAAACTCAATAACGAATTGTAATGCCTGTATCCATTTATCTGAAATTTCTGGACTATGGCCCATCAATCTCATCATTCTTTTTCCTGTTTTAGCCACGAAATAAGGTGGAAAAACTACACACCCTAATGCCACATGGTGGTCGGCAATCAAAACATCCGACTCAAATCCAAAACAAACAATTGGTTTCCTTGATACAACACAATTATCATATATCTTTATGGAATCATGAATAGATGCGGTACCAAATATCTTAGCATGATTTAAAACTTCCGCATTATTTTTTACAGTAGCATTTCCATAAACTTCTGCGTTATCATAGACCATCGCATTATTTACCACTATAGAATTCTCATATACTTTGGCATGTCCGCTAACTTTAGCATTATCATAAACCTGTGCCGCGTCATATACCTGAGCTTCGCCATATACTTTTGCGGAACCATAAACTCTGGCATTACCATAAACTTTCGCAAAATCATTAATGATGGCCTTTTCGGTTACTCTCGCATTACCATAAACTACCGCATGAGGACCAACATAACATTCTGGATCAACATGTGCGGTTTCAGCAACCCATCCGCCACCTTTTTCATGTTGGTGGGCAGGAACTTTACCCTGCCCATCTCCAAAATCGACATTCACAACATGAGACATCTCATTCATATTAAAAGCAAATTCCATTATAACCTCTTATTTTTGTAGAGCAATTGCCCTCAAATCACCAACTCTTGGAACAATCGCAGAGTTTACACCATCATTTAGGAGACCAACCTTGAGAGCAAAATATTTGTATGTGCTATAAGTTACACCAGCATCGGTGGTGTAAGAGATAACATTTGCTGCTCCACCGTATTCGCTGTTTAGTGCGACGGTTCGGCCGGTGGCATAAACTTGTGTATTACCTACTACAATACCTGTTGAGTTTACCACGTTGGCGGTTTCACCAGCATAATATCCTGTATCGGACATTACATAGATGGTGGTGCTTTCGATGTTTTCAACCAAGGCGGAGAAACCTGAGGTTAGACCATTTAAGGTCATACCGACATTAACGCCGCCTGTAACATATGTATTAGCAAGTGTTAGACGATCAACTGAACCTGTAGGAACAAGATATGTATATTCCTTAAAGTTGTTTCTGTCGTCAAGGGATGAATACTCATTATCACCATTACCATCTTTGTATAGTTCAACCCAGTGTTGCTGGGAGAATGGAGTACCATCTTCAGCATTTAGAATTTTAATCCAAACCTTAACATCTGTTCCTGGTGGACGATATGCGGAGAGAATAACTCGTAAATCTTCCGCATCTTGGCCTTCAGCCAACGTAACGGTCTTTGAGATATATTTGTTAATCAAAGCACCGTGTGTTGGTAGTGTTTCATCCGTTGTATCATTATTGATGATGTTATCAAGGATGATTGTTTGTGTCTTGGTTAGATCAAGCAACGGAGAAACAGCATTTGATGATGTTTTCATACTAACCAAAATGGTCTGTGAATTAGCACCAGCAAGTAGATTAATCTCGTTTGTTCTTGAGAGAACTGCTTGTTCTGTGTTAAAGTATTGCGTTGTTGATGGATCAACTTTGATATATGTTCCAACAGCACCAGTTGTTGATACTGGTCTTAACTGATAAGTCATATCGGTTAACTGGAAGTTTAGTGCGGATGGTTCAAAATGGAATGCTGAGTATCTCCAGTTAGAAATACCCCAGATGTTTTCGATATAACCATACTGGCTCCAGTCGGTTGAACATATAATAGCATCACCTACAACGAATCCACCACCTGAACCACTTAGATGGACAAGTGAGGTATCACCGTTCACATAGTAATCAAGTGTTCCTTGTGCGTTTGTAATGTCGCTAATGGTTGCTTGGCCTTTAAAGGTACCATTTGAGGAATAGATTTGTAGAATCTCTCCAACATAATAGTTTGTATTACCAGCAGCAATTACACCACTAACACCAGTTGATACGTTTACTACGGCACTATTCTGGAATGATGTAGCACCGAAAGCAAAGTCTGTGACCGCAACGGAAGCACCGCTGTTTAGAGCAGGTATTGATATATGGTCACCAGAGATAAAGATGTCACCACGATTATTGGAGAAATCAATAGTGGCATTTCTTACATACAACTTTTCAATTGGTCTATTACCAAGTGTGGCGGTAGCCTGGTTTTTATTAAAGTCAGCACGATAGAACTTACAAGTTAGATCGACACCTTCGATGATATCCCAGTTGGTGTTATTGTTTGTCTGGTAGAATGTACCAGTACCACGACGGTCATGTAGTGTACCCAATCCGTTAACATCCATTTGGCCAAGTCTTGAACACCAAACATAAACGTCTGGGTTAGCATGAATTGGATGGATGATAAACGCATACTGTGTATTGTTATACAAGAATACAGGAATATCAAATTTAACATTACAAGGATTATCTTTGCCGTTCGGTGAAATAGGAACAGCCGCAGGATTATTAAAGAATACTTCTGAATATGGGACAGTATTTCTTGTGATTTGCTGTCCTGAATCCATTTCACGAATTTCGCACCAGAATCCTTCTCTACCAATACGTGATACGAAAATATCAACCGATGTAAGGAAGATACCTTCTTCACCGTTTGGTGCGGAAGCCATGAATGAGTATGCGGTACATGAGTGAGACGCAGGTGCTGGTGGAGGTGGAGCAGCAATATACTCGAACCCAGCGGAGTTATAATTCTGTGAAACGGCTTCTGTATGATAAGAAACAGTTTTTGTTGTAAGAATAGAACGCTGCTTTGTAATTGCCTGGCCAGATGCGGTAAATACTGCGGCACCACCAGTTGAAACGTCAACAGGAATATCAGCAGCGGTTACGGCACTACTCAAATCAATATAGTTTCTGCTATCAATAACAAGACAGTTGCGTTGACCTACTCTAAACTGACCTGATGTAATCTGCATTTGGAACTTGAGAACACCATTAGCATCGGTAACCAATTGACTACCATAGGCAGACCAAGGGCCAAGTGAAGAAGGTAGTGCCACAATACCAGCAGCAGCATTTGTTGATGTACCTGTTCTGATATCATTTAATGTGTTTGAAGCAAGTCCATATTGGCCGTTCTGAATAATCCATGAGAACTGATTAGCAGTTAGTGGTCTTGCGTTATTCGCCATAGCAACACTATCAAAGTAAGGCCACATACGAGTATATGGTTTCATACCGGTACAATGGACGGCAATTGTCTGTGGACGAATATAGGAATAATTTTGAACGTCAACTACCTTATAATCGGTTTGAACCACGTCGGCACTATCTGCTTCCCAATACTGAGTACCGGTTCTTACTGTGTTATAAACGGTTTCGATTGTAACACCAGCACCACCAACTGGGTTGATAGATTGTGCGTAGTTTCTGGCCGCATCGTATGTTGAATATGTTACAGAGAACGGATTACCGTCAGATGTAACACTACCAGTATAAACCTTATACCCTACAACATGTGTTTCCCAGGCATTCCAGTTTGTGGTGTTAAGAACGTCAACAACACCACCAGTTGTATTTTGTCTAAATCTTCCGTTAGCCTGATAGATACCATAAGTGGCATTACCTGTATTCAAGTTGTAGGCAGCAGTTGTACCATATGCTGTAATAGCCTCGTTTGATGACCCTTGTGTACCAAAATTAACAACATAAATTGACTGCTTGGTTAACATTTCATCAGGCATAATGGTTGTATCAACCCAAATGTCCTGTGATGGATATAGATTAACTGTACCAAGGAACAACCAAGACTGACGTTCTACGTTAATGTCAAAAGTAGCATAAGATTGTGCGTGGTGTAGAACCTCTGTATAATCAACTGTGATAACTGGATTCTGATACTTAACGTTTGTACCAGATAGGAAGTTATAAACAATAGACTCCATCTTATAAACAGGACGAATTGACCTTTCTTTCGAATCATATACAATTCTGAATTCTGGATCGTAATCAGCAGCATTTGAGTTATCACGGAATGAATCTGTAAAGATACCATTCTTAAAGCGGTCATTACCTGCTTCGTTCTGTATAACTGTTCCTGTTGCGGCCTTTTCAAGTAATGAAAGAGATGTGTAATACTCTAAGTTCACAATACGTTGTTTAAGTGTTCCAATATCTCTCATGGTATAGCGATATGTTGCTATTGACTTGGCAGTAGAGGCAAGGTCTTGTCTACCAAGTTTAGTGGCATATGCGGCTGATAATGATGGATATGGAGAAATGGTCAACTGTGATAGTGCCATAACTCCAGGTGGAACTATTGGAGTTTGTGGGTTTGAACTTGGTTGACCTTTGATAACCTGGAATCGATTATCTTTATCAACGGCCACAATATCAATTCTACCAAGGTAGAAGTAATAATCGTATTCTACTCTCGATGATGGTACAGGGAATTTCATACCAGCAGCAGGATAGTTTAATGTTGATGACGCACTTGGATTAACCGATGCGGTTGCCGGATTTGTAGTATCACCGGAAGTATTTGTCTTAACTGGTCTAAAATCGAACTGATTTCTTAGATTATATGATTGACCTGTTATTGTTGACTTGAATAGAGGAATATTTTCTGTTCTAATGTTATTAGCAGGATTAAATAGTGTATCATCATCTTCTACTGGATAAGAATCCACGGAGAAGAAACCGCCTCGGTTGGTAAAGTCTGGTTCAAAGTAATCCAACTCCACCAATAGTCTATCAGTTGATGCTAATAGAATTCTTGGTGTAATAGTACCATGATCGTAATGTGTATCTCTCTGACCGTTATCCAAGATGAATGAGGTTGTAACATCTAATCCACCAGTATTGGATGTTGGATATGATCCACCTGTTCCTTTTCTGATAGATTTAATTTTATACACATCAGAGAAACCAAGGTCATAAGGACCAGCAACACCAGCAGTAGCACAGTTAATTTTAACATAACGTCCTGCTCTAAGTGTTTTCTTAATTTCTAAAGCAGTTGTTCTTTCAACTGGATACGTTACAGTAGCATAGAAAATGGTTGGGAATGTTTCTTTCAGATTGAACTGTAATGATGTTGATGTTGTAGAAATTGTTCTTTGAGCACCAGCAGCCGCGCCAAGTCCAAACATATTGATTTGGTCGCCTGCTTCGTAAACCTTGTAAAGAGTATTACCGGTATTAGATACTGGCAAAGTCTGGTCAACGGTAAGTTGTGTATCACTTGCGATAGAAACGACCTGATAAACAAATGTATTACCTGATAACTGAATTTTATCACCAGGATTCAATCTAAGGAAATGTGTACCAGTACCATTTAATGTATTACTTGATGTTGCTGTTGATGTAACACCACTAAGACCAACGGCCATGCTTGATGAACCGTTTGAGGTTTTATTAAATGTAGCAAAAATACCACTTGTAGAATAACCCTGTAGAGTTGTTGTTCCATAAGGAAGTTGTTCGATACCAGAAGAGATTGAGAGATTGAATATGCCGTTTGTTGAAACCTGAACGGCCGATGAAACACCTTGTGTATCATTAAACTCAAATGTGGTGTGTGATACAAGAGGATTATTCGAATCTCTGATTGTATCTGTGTAATTAGAACCTGTAAAATATAATAGAGTTGAGTTAGGAATTTGTTGTAAAACTGCTCTACTATTAATATCAAGAACAGTATCGGCACCTATTGCTGAGTTATAACCGCCCGTAGCGGCCGCATAGAGACTTTTTACTTGTCCGAAAACATATGAACCTGTCATCTTGACATCGGCAAGATAGACATTATACTTAGCATCGTATCCAGGTGTACCAGAAAGATATTGAACGGATAGAATTATAGCAGTACCAATTTGTGTACCTGTCTGAGCCGCAGTAGACCAACCTTTGTTGGTAATTCTTCTTTGTGCTGTATCATAGAGATTAACAACATTACCTTTATTGAGTTCCCAACCACCAACAAATTCGTTAACGGTCACAAATTGTCCCATATTAACAGTTGCGGACTGAGATGTGACGTTAGATGTGGTTAGACCTTTTTCAGTAGCAAGATCCATGGTTGCTGGCATACCAACTTCATATCCACCAACATATGCTTTACCTGGTGAAACACCAACGTAAAGTAGTTTATTATTACCAGTTGGATATCTACCGTAGTTTGAACCTGTATTATCGTGTTCTTTAAGTTGGACATCAAGGCCATTAACAACATAGTTGCCAGAATTGTCGAATGTGCGCCGGGCCATGGCATCATTAATGTATGAATACTGTGTATTGGCGTTATATGACTTAACAATACCGTTTTCAATAGTAAATAATGATACGAAATCTTGAACACTTGGTGTTGCGTCAATTGGCACCACATCAAGTGTCGGATTCAACATAAGACGGTCAGCACCAGGTGCGGAATAATTTGAGGCCTCTAATGCTGGATCAAGTAGTGTGGAATCCTGTGAAGCATTTACAATATCTTCTGTGATATAGAAACCAACTCTTGCTGTTGGATTCGCATCATAACGGCTAATAATAACTGCCTGGTCTGGAAATGCCACGAAATGGTTCTTAGCGAATAGAACGCCTGAAGAAATACTGAAGCGAGAACCCTTACCAGTTGCGTTTGCTGTGTTAGCAACAACCAGAGTATAAACGGTATTATTAACATTTGCTCTTAGTGTTTCACCACCTTGGAATGCTTTGATGGAAGCATTAGCACTTGATGATGATGTATAAGCAATATAAAGTGTTTTAGTATTTGATGTTGACTGAACACCGTCCAAAACCTGAATAACTTTAGCAGTAATATTTGAGGTGAGACCTACAACTTCCAATCTGGTATTGCCATTAGCCTTACCTTGATTGATGAATGTATTCCATTGGTCCATGCTAACTGAGTTATTAGAAGCATCAAAGTCATTAACTTTAACGTAAGATATACCACGACCTGCTGGACGACCTTCGTTTGTTTCTAAGGTAAACTGACCTGGAATAACGATTGTACCATCTTTAAAAATGTTTCTACCAAAACGAGCAATCTGTTCCTGTAATGCTGTCTGTATCTGTGTAAGTTCACGGGCCTGGACTGCATAACCTGGTTTAAAGAGGATTCGATAATAACCTGCTGATGGATCGTAATCATCATAATAAGGTGTAACGTTGAAATTTGTGGTTAATGATGTTGAATTGGAAGTATTGGCATCCATTTTCTATTCTTTCCTCTTAAAAACTTAGAACAATTTTGAAATCTTCAGACTGGTCTTCAGCTCGTTCGATGGCAACGATGTTGTCCTTATATAGGATATATCCAGAATAAGGTTCTAAATCTGGATCTGTAATAGAACTGACATATCTGGATGTTGTTGAAGTATTACCTATAATCAACTGTGCGGTAGGCGTGCCTTCGACATTTGTTATTTTCAATAGTGAGTTTGCGGAATCCCACTCCGTCACAATACCTTTGTAAGTAGCATTTGCTAAATCACTACCTTGATATACAGTTTCATCTAATGTATAGTTTGTTGCTGTTGAACCTGAACCTAATGATAATGTGGTGACTTGAGAGAAAACAAGATTAGAAATGGCATTAGTTGTACCATAAACTAATGGATTCTCAAGAATAGAAATGTTTCTAAAATCATTAACTACAGATAATTTACCATCTTCTGTGCCATCTAATTTTGTATTAATCATCAAGTAGGAACCACCTAGCTCATGTAGGGCATCGGAACCGTGCCCTCCTGGAGGATCGATGATAACTCTGGCAGTAGCACCCGTGCCATGTGATGATTTGAATGATACGTTCGCATAAGTATAACCAGAACCCTTATTGTCAATAATAATTGATTGTATTTTACTTGTTGTTACATTTCTTACAGCATAAGCATTAGCAAATCGCCCATCACCAGTAATTGTCAGACTTATGTTATTAGATGTATATCCGGTACCATTGGCAGTAACTAATATACTATTGATAGCACCAAAAATGGCATCCTGTTGAACCTGCCACTGTAAAGAGTTGTCATCAGCAATCAAAGTTTTAACTGGTATAAAATCTTTGGTGGTAAATCTTAATTGCTCCTCACCAGTCAAGGTATACATATATTTCCAAGTATATTGGTCGGCAGTTTGGAATACTGATGCTGGATTGGTCGCAGTTGGCTTATATGTTGAAGGTTTACCATAATTGTTAGCAATACACTTATAAACATTAAACTCATCTGTAATAACATACATAGGTGTATTTGCGGATTTAAGTGTTAGTGAATCTGTTAAATCATTATAAGCATAATATACTGTATTGGCGGTCCAGTCATTACGATGTATAACATGGCGTATATCACTACCATTAATTTTTTTACCACCAATCATATTTTTCCACATACCATAAAAATCACTTTCGTTGAGAGTTGATTGTGGTGGTGAATTTTCGTTAGTCCAAGGGTAAGTTCTACCAAATGTAAGATAAACGTTAGCATCAGCAACAGAATTTTTAAACTGCTTTGCTATATAAACTTCAAGGTCTTTTGAGTATATTGAGGCCATAATTTCTCTCTTAGTTATCTTCTATTTATATGCCAAATCTGCCGCGGTAACGGTTGAAACTTGTTATAATCTCGTTATTTGTCAAGGCTCTATTATAGACTTGAACGATAGCAATTCTTCCGTTCATGGTATTCGCCGAATCGCTTCTTGAACCTATGTATAGTGAATTTGCTGTGTCTGTGGCAGAGTTTGATATTCCTGGTGTTATACTGACAAAAGCACCATTTAGATAACCTCTAACATGGCTACCGTCATAGGTAAATGCCGCACAGTGCCAGGTATTAGCATTAACTGTATTGGAATAAGATAGTATATTGTTTGTCGTTATAGGCCAGACAATTACCTCTAAATGATTGTTTTGTGAGAAGAATTCGAATCCTCTGGTCTTTGTAGAATTGGATTTAGAAACAATAGTCTTATACTGAGAATTGGCCTTATCTTGATAGAACCAGGAAATTACAGTTAGAGCATTAGATACATTCAAAGAACTTCTATGCGGCATAATGATTGTATCATTAGCACCATCAAACTGGAATCCACCACCAGTATAGTAAACGGTATTTGATATATTAGCATATTGTTGAGTATTAGCATCATTATACCATACATTACCACTATTATAAACTTGATGTTGTGCCGCATCAAATGAAACAATAAGACTGCCTGTATTAACACCTGTCTGTATTGATGTGTTAATAACATTAACGGTATTCATTAATGTGCTATTATTATCCTCATAAAGATACTCACCAAACAGTTTTAGGCCAGCTGGGTGAATTAAGTCTTTTAGTGCCTGCCTATACTTATTCAAGGATTCATCAATCTTAACAACGTAAGAATATTTCTGATAATAATCTCTATCTTCAAGGAATATATAAGAACTTAACTGACCGTCTTGATTTAGATATCTTCCTTGATAGGTGTAAATACCTGTTACGATATTGGCGTAAGCCTGTGCTGTACCGTCACCTTGACTGGTTAGGTTTAATGTAGGAGGAATATCGTATCCAAAACCACCAGAAACAATTTTTAATTCTTGAATAGACCCAATAGCATTAGATTTTGCTTCTAATTGAGCACCATCACCTATAATAGCAACTACCTTAACGTTAGCATTTGTTCCGTTTGCGGAAATGATACTAACATCTGGTAATAAGTCTTGAGTATATCCAGAACCGCCTGGAAGATGGCCTGGTATAGCAAACCAACTCACTTGCTGAATTGAACCATTAGTGTCAACAAGTGAGACCTGAGCATTTGCTCCAATACCGTAAGAACCTGGTTTATTTGTGAATTGTATGATATCACCGTTAGCATATCCAGTGCCGCCGCCATATATTTCCATTCTACCGAGAATACCTAATGAACGTATTTGAGTATTAGACACGACAGAAACGGATGGTAATTCTACATATCCAGAACCGGGATTTATAATAGCAGTAGCAATAATTGGTCCACAATCACCGTAAGTCCAATAGTTAAACGCACTTGAGAGAACAGTATTGACGTTTGGCTTTTTATGAACGTCAAAAGAAACATTTGCTAAACTACCGGCAAGTCCTGGTGATACGTTTAGTTCCCAATAATACCTATTACTTTCTATGATAGTATGATAGGTATTTGGACCTCTTACATAAAGAACGTCTCCTGTTTCAAAATACACATTAGAATTTTGTTGTGCGAAACTCAGAGTTGCGATATTTATAGTTGTACCAGGTCCGGTGCTAAGGTCGAGATTTGCTGTTGTGATGGAAAGTGTTGCGAGATTAGTGTAAGCAAAACCTTCATTAGTATCGAGTGTATTTGCGATAATGTTGTTCGCCACAATTTCTATGGTATTCGCAACGATGCTATAACTGGATGGATGATAAGTTTCGGATACGTCAACGATATTGACATTAGCAGCCGCATCTATACCACCACCGCCTGTGAATAGAAGAGGTGTATTTGCTTGATATCCAGCACCAGGTAAAACAACGGTAATTGCTTTGATTTTACCTTCCAACTTGGCCTTAGCAACCTTACTAATAATAATCTGTGCGCCTTGACCGTTAGCAGCATCAACAGGAACAGAAGCACCTTGGACATAACCGGAACCAGGATTTGTTACTGTTGTTTTAACAATAATACCAGAATAAAGATTTGCTGCTAATTCCTTGAATTCACCTTCATCTTCTATTGTTGTGAATAGTTTTTCACCATTACTAAAATCTTGTTCAACACCAGAAACTTTTAGTTCCGTAACCAATACACCGGCATCATAATATGGATTAACTGCTTCCACTTTAGCAGTAGAATTGGATGTATTACCTCTAATTGTAGTATTAACGAAACGAGAAAAGGCATCAGTATTGGCAACACCGTCAACGGTAATGTCTTTAACGTTTAGAGATTTTTCAACGAACCATTTACCGTCGGATGCTTTTAATATGTTTGTCTGTGGATAATAAATGTCGGCACTTTTATTAAAAAGAATACGAGCAATAAATCTAACAGACTTTTCAGAACCAGTTGACCTATAGAAATCTTTTGAGTGTTTAAGAATAAGGTCAAGGTCGGCCAAAGATGTTGATGGAATATATTTGATAAAGTTATCATAAAACTTTTGCTGTAAAATATGATAACTATTGGCGCTGTCTGTATGGCCTTCCGATTCATCTTCACGGACATCGGCATTAATAACATCGATGTCGTAGAAATCATCAAAGTTTTTGGTTGTGTATAATAATTGACCGTCTTGCTCTAAGAATTTATAATAATTCTCAACAAACTCGACAAAAAGGGGGTGATCCCTTCTGACGAATTCGGGTAGTTGAGAGGCAACTAAGAATGATGTTTTATTATTTGCTGAATCCATTAGGCTGTCGGTACCATTTTTAGCTGAATTGCTTGTGCGTTGTTGGTATCGATGGCCAACAATCTATTTCTTACTGGTGGAATAACACCAGATTCCGGAACAACGTTAAGTGTTAAAATGTTTTCATCATAGAATGGATTCCGAACAACATTAACTGTATATAAGTTATTAATTGTAATTCTACCTGTGAGATAATCAATTACACCGGCATTTTCATTAATGAAAACTTTTTCACCGGTTGTTTTATAGTAATATGTTCTTAGTGTTCCGTAATTCGACCTCAATTTGGCAGATAGAGATGCTTCGCTTCCGAATGGGTCGGATATTGATACTGTAGCCTGTGTGTAGTTAATACCGGCATTTGTAACCTCTACAGAACGGACTCTACCATTAACGATGGTTGCTGTTGCGGTTGCTCCAGTACCGTCACCAGTAATTGTAACAACTGGTGTAGATGTATAATTAACACCGGCATTTACAACACCAATAGAAGCAATACCAGTATATGATTCTGGAACCTCTTCAAAGAATACTTGTCTTTGTGAACCAGCAGAATCCAATACGGTAATTTGAGGATAACTATAAAGTTTCTGTAAGAAGTCACCTTTTCTCAAAGAGGTATTAAAATTGATTTCATACGACGCCGTTGCTGATGGTGTTAGTTTTTTTCTATTCTGTAAATATACAGTAATGTCCGAGGCCGTAATAGAACCGTCGGCGCTTTCAATATATTGCTGTAATTTCGATAATTTAAAGGTTGACTTAAAGGTATACAACTCATCCTGAGCATACTGATAAATTGATTCCTTGATTAAGTTCAAAATTTCGGTATCATCTTTAGTTGTTAGATTAGGATTGTAGTTGATATTACCTCTAACCTGAATAAACACATATTCCGGGTCAACAATTTCAGGAACAACTGTGAGAACATTTCTATTGAGGATAAGTGTATCTTTAATTCTTTGCTTCTCAAGGTCGGTTAGTGTATAATAACCGCGAGTTTTCAAAGAGATATAAACTTTTCCATAAACTATTGGATCGTTTTCTTCTCCACCCCAAACAGAAACGGCTTCAATATTATTATAATCTTTTGTGATTAATGCTTCGTAGTCATTAACCGTAACGGCACGGTTTTGAGAAGAATAGTAATAAGGTGCTCTGAAACGAACCGCATCTATATCTTCTTTGCTTGTACCACCATAAGAACCGCCATGTGCGGTCGTTTTAACATTATCACGGAAAAGACCAGCAACCGGATCGACAAATGAATACTTAGTTATATTATTGGCAATTGTACCAACAGTATCGAGATATGTCATTATGATGATGTTATCATTAGCAGGTTTTTTACCAAGGACATCATCACCAAAATAAATTGTATATCTTAAATCATGGTCTTCTTCTAAGAAGTAAACTTCTGAGTTGGCTTGAATTTCTGTTAAGTCTGTGGCCAAGAAATACTGAGATGTTTGTGTGTTTGATGATGATTCCTGAACCGTAACGATAAGAGTGGTCGTATCAACATTAGATGATGGAATCTGATATCTTCTGGAAACGTTGTTCGCATCAACGGCATATTGGTGTGTGATAACCTCACCTTGCTTAATGAAAACATTAGAGAATGAAAATGCGCCGTTATCCTTATATGAGGTATTCGCATTAATCGTAACGAATGGATAATTAACACCATTAACATCTGCACCTAATAGACGAGTATATTTGTCTAATACGATATAATTGATGGTCTGGTTTTCTGTAGCACTCGGTGTTACTTTGATGTCCATTAATGCTTCGGCACCATGCATAGAAGATGGTACATAGTTAATTAACTTAGCATGTGAAAGGACATTCTTACGGTCCTGTGCGGTATCAAGGAAGGCCTCGTTGGCAATCATATTCAAATAGAAAGAATTATAGTAAGTATTATAAGCAAGGACGTCCAATAGAACGGACATACCAGAACCTTCAAAGTCATAGTCTTGAAAAGTATTCTGACTTTTTAGAAAGTTCTTTAGATTGGTCTTGATAGAGGCGAAATCTAAGTCTGCAACTCTAAGTGAATTATTGGAAGTTGCCATTTACTACCTAATCCTTTCAAGGAATAACGTTGATACTACCGGTAAGTTTCTGTTTAATATAACATATGTTAGAGTGATGTTATAACCATTATTGTCTATATCATCTTTAACAACAACACTTTGTAGTCTAACTCTTGGTTCGAAAGTATTTATTAATGCCGTAATGGAGTCTTGTAAATAGATTGTTGTTAGTGGTGTTATATTATCAAACAATAACTCAGTAACATCCGAACCAATATCTGAGCGGAACTTTCTCTCATAGAAATTGGTGAATACAAGATTACGCACCGACCTTTTGATGGCCTCTGAACCAACTTTTCTGGATACATCTCCGGTCGTTGGATTTCTCATAAAGTCTAAATCGAGATCGGAGTAATCTGGATCTCTATTGATAAACTTTTCGGTGGCCATTTTAGTCCTTTAACGGTTTTATGTATTTAGTCTACTGCCAACTGGAGATTTCACCAGAAGCATCTGGTTCTTCAGTTGGTTGGTCTGCCCTCTCAGCAGTAATTTTAGGAATACCTTCTGCGCCTTGAATTTGATCGAACACAAAACTCAACTGCTGAGCCGCACTCATGATTGAACCGATACCACCATTTAGATTGAGTAAACTACCTAATGAATCCAGATTAAGAGCACCACCAGATGATACCATACTGAGAATACCACCTAATGAGTTGATGTTGGTTGATTGACCGGCAAATGTTGCGGCACCCGATGGTGCTCTCATATCCATAGAGGCACCTGCCGTTGCTGTATAACTTTGACCTGCTATAGATTGAATACTACCAGATGCCGCTTTAACCTGGATATTACTGGAATCAGACTGAATACCAACTTGCTGTGCGGCCTTTACTTGATATTTACCTGACTGCGCCTCGTGGTTGATATCTTGTTTTGCTTGAGTGGTGAAAGTGCCATCTTTAGCAGTTAGAGAAACCACTTGAGATCCACCTTGGTCGGCCGAAAACTTGGCATCAAACTTACCTTGCTTGGTCTCCATATACATATCACCTTTTTCATTTTTAAAAGTCATACTACCTTGATTAGGAACCGATGCGTGTAAACCTTTTGAACCGGCAAGAAACGTCTGTGCGCCACGGGAAGCCACAGTCATATTACCTTTAGCAACCACTGAATGTGCGCCCAACGTATTATACGTAGAAGACCCTTCAACTCTCTTATTAATGTTCTTTGCTGTGGTATCCATGTTTCCACGAATAGAACGATTTAGATTTTTGGCCGTCACATTCATGCTACCAAGAACGGTCAAGTTATAATCTTTATGAACCGTGACGTTATGATTGCCATATACACGGAGAGAAGCATCACCTTTAACTGTAATGTCCTGTGCGCCTGAAACTGTAACACGGTCTTCACCAAAGACAACCTCATATTTACCGTTATGAGTTGTATAGTGAACACCACCATCTGGACGAAACTGGATTGCTGAACCACTACGATGCTGAATGGTTATGGTTTCATTACCTTTTGAATCGTCCATAATAAAGTTATGACCGGAACGTGTCTTGTGCGACCAATAGTTTGGATATTGACCACCGCCTTCCATACCACGAGCATCTTTATCAAAGTTCATGGACTTTGGTGTTTCTTTTGCGTCCTCATTAGTATTATACTGGTTGCTTTCACTACCTGCTGCGGAAACTTGTCCAACTACATCTGTCATCTATTCATTCCTTATTGATAATATACTTTGTTAAGAGGATCGCCACCTTCTGTGGTAGCCTGATTAATCTGCTTTTGCTTTTGGGACTCATCCTGTTGGGTGAGTTTCTTATGCATTTGCGTTGCTTCTTTTTCCTGTGAAGGAGCCAATCTTTTCCACATATCTTGTAATGTACCAGATGCCTGACCGAAAATCTGGCCCATCATGCTCTGTAATTGTCCTGCGCCACCTGAACCACCGCCTGAACCTCCACCGCCAGAACCACCACTTGGAGTTGACGGTGCCGATGAAGCACCACTTGAATATGCCGTATTTGACATACTATTGGCAAAATTGGACTGTGCGTTTGCCGTATCATACGTGACGGTTATTGTACCGTTGATATCGACTTCCTGTAGTGCGGTGCCCCAGGCATTTTCAATTTGAACAACCACATTATCTAATGCTTCGTGGCCCATGATAGATGTGTCCCACTGAAGGCGAGACATAACATACATTAGGTCATCGAGTGTTTGTACCTCACTTAATAATTGAACCGCATTTTCAAGATATATACCGTAATGAACCACATTACCCGTGACATAACCAACACCATTATCGGTTTCGTGTCCTTGGATTAGATTAGATAAACTCGTTACTGCCGCAGACATATTCGGAGTTAATGTGCTATGTAAATCATCCCAATAACTCTGACCACCACCAAGACCTCCTGCCTGTGCGGCAGATGCGCCACCTGTCCCACCACCTTTACCATTCTGCATAAGACCTTGAAACATTTGCGCCAGAGACATAATCTGACCTGGCAATTGCTCCATCAGGTTATTGGTCATCATCTGGTCGTTATGCTGTTTAGCAGTTGGTATTTTCTTTAATTCTGGTAATCTAAAACCAGACATATCAAACAAAGCACCATGAATAGGTAGACCATCTAATAGGCCTAAACTATGCATATCACCTTTTTCTTGTATCTCTCTAATCTTAACACCACGTTTTGTGGTTTCTCTAACTTGTGGTGGAATAGAAACGCCGATGTCTCTATTGATAAGTTCGGACACTTTACCTTGCATAAGGTCTCTACTATTACCACCGCCGCCACCAGATTGGCCGTTGCCTTTGCGAATAGAGTTGGCCTGACCTAAGATGATACCGCCAGCCTGCCCTGTGTTTTTAATATACCATATTGGCGTGCCAGGATCCATAGCACCTGGAAATTGAGTAGCACCTGTTTGAGTTGGACTTAAACCTAAAGGTGAGAAAGCAAGGTCTTCTAAGTTAACCTCTTCACCGTGTTCTAATGGATTATAAATCTTGGCATTACCAGAGTGGTCTTCTGGATGGTCCGCATCTTGACTTTTTGGATCACCGCCAGAGGCAATAACACCTGTCTTAATAAGCGAAAATATATCCATCGGCATTATATAAACTCCTTATAATACTCTTGCGATACAATCAAGAGTGGTTGTAGAGAAACCACCAAACTGTATGTTGTGCTTTAATGCTGAAATCAAATACATGCTCGAACCAAAAACTGGTGCTCCAGATGTCTTATTCATCCACTCAAATCCTATCGAATCACCAACATGTAGATTTGGTTCCCAAGGAATAGTCATTCTAAAAGTTATTCTGTCTCGTTCTAAGATTGCCATTCTGGCCTGTCTTTTAAGCAAGTATCTTTCAACGTCTATATCACAACCATTTTGTTGCTTTGAGGTGCCTTTGTTTGTTATTGCTTGCTTATGATTTCCACTTCCCATGCCGCAACCACCAGCAGCCATGCCGCCTGTGCTACCAAGACCTAATAGTTGTGCCGCCATGCTAACTGGATTAAATGTAGAAAGCGAGTTCATATTCTGGCCGTTTTCATCAAGACCATTTAGCAAGTCGGACAATAAATCAAAATCATTAGGAAAACTAAAATTGATAACTCTATTTGGATCACCAAGGGATAAATTTGTTGCTTCGGAGTGATAATAACGGCCGACAATACCTTGGTGCATAAGTTTCTTTAACGACCTGAAATAATGAGTGCCGCCATCCTCAAAGGTCATATAATGTAAGAATGATGGATCATCACCATCTAAAGCCACATTTGCTTGCTGTGCGATAACCTGAAATGGATGAATATTTTCTGCGATATAATCTCTTGCTGGGTCGGCACTATCTACAACCGAATTAGAGGCACCGGCGCAAGACTGTAAAATATAATCTACAATCTCGGACGGTCTGGTACATTTCCATGATTTAGAAACCAAGGTCTTTGCGTCGTTTAATAATGTCTGGTCGCAGGCATGAATTGTTAATGATTCCGTTTGACCTACGTTAATGTCCAATTCTCTATTATCAATTCTATAAACCTTTTGACTAACCATCATACTCCTGCCAAGTGGATCGGATGCTCTATTACTCATATTAATAGAAATGGTTTTGTTTTTGAGGTTCATCCAATTTTTTCTTTGCTGGGTATAAACAAAGGATTGGAGAGTGACGGCAGTTTGTAGACCAGGTGTTAATAGACTTTCACCCAAAGTTACTTCTTTAATGGTAACATCCGTTAATTCAGCACCATCAATACTTACTTGGGCATTAACTAAGAGATCGTCATAACTACTACTCATATCATATTACCTTATACAGCAAAGCTTTGTTCAGTAAGTTTCTTAAACTCTCGTTCTATCAAAGGATAATAATCTGCTTTGATAACTTTGATAAGTCTTTTATTATCATTCAATCTTAACTCATAATCATAATTGGAGATGGCCTCACCTCTAATGGTTTCCACTACTGTCTTACCATCTACACTATATGTATTAACATCATTAGAATAGGCAACTGAACCTACCTTAGAAACGACTAATGTATCGTCATACATCAAGTCGGCAGTAAGAAATGGAATCTCTTCACTATCACCAGTAAAGGCACTACTGTCGGCCGTTCTTTTGGTTGTAATAGTATATGGTACATAATAATCATAAGGAACACTTGGAACGTTTTCTGTTAATCTTGGTCCGTCAATAACAAACCTTGAAACATCGGTCGTGCCGAAAAACTCGTTGACTCTGGTTACCACCTTTTCATAATGGTGAACTGTGATTTTAGCATTTTCAAGGGAACCATACTTATCAACAATCATCTTAGAAAAGGCATCATAGTTTAAAGGCCAGTCAAATTGTGGGTCAACAATCTGATTAGCATAGATGATAACCCAACCAGCACCAGCATCACCATAAATCTTTTCTGCGAGAATTTCTGGTGTATCGGAGTCATCTAATTCATAAACGGTATATGATGAAAGATTATTGATAATGTCTTTGACAACACCAAAACGGAAGAATATATCAACAACAGTCTCATGTGAACCCGTACCGAATCCGGTATTGTTGATGTCGTATTTCATTTTTGGAAACATGTCAAGAAACTTACTGTTCTTTATCATTTACTTACCTTTTGAATACCCAGTCTTCCACTGGTAGTTGGATTGCTTTATCAAACTCATCAACATTAATCTCAATAAACTGCGACCGCACATGTGTATAAAGGTATCTCTTAATACAAGGACGAGATAAACTTTCTAACCTTCTTGAACCTTGTAATAACTGATAACTCAATTTAAGTTTAGTTGTTTCATCAAACTTCTTATTATTCTGGTATTTCATCAACTGGGTTAATAATGCTTCTCTCTCATTCAAAGTAAGATAGTGAAGATTGAGACCTAAGAAACCATCTCCATACATCTCGATAGGAAACACCATCGGAAATTTATCATATTTTGGTAGTTTCGCTTTACCCTTTGGGTCATACTTAAAGAAAAACAGTTTACCAATAACTGTATCATCCCTGCCTCTTTGCTCGGATGCTATAATAAGTTTACGAGCCCTTGGTGCCGTAGCAGACAAGGCCTTATCAAACAACCACTTTTGTAGGTCTTTGGATGTGTATTTTTCTGCCATATAGGTATTTATATCACTTTTTAAAGAGTTCTGTTTCCGTTATCAAACGGAATTCCCACCCACGACTACGGCAAAAGTCCTCTGCCGCTTTCCATTTTGCTTGATTAACTCCGTAAGTCATCACCTCGGTAATATACCTTTTTGTCTTTCTCGACTGCTTTTTAGGCTCTTGGGTTTGGGCCTTTGGTTTGACCTCTAAAAGCATCTTACGTGTCTCACCGTCTCTCCCAACCGCTTCCACGTAAAAATCGGTGTAATACCTGTGGACTTTATTATCGATAGGTGAAACATACGGAATGATAACTTCTTCCGAACCCCAACGGATAACATTAATGTTCGTATCTAACCATTCCATAACTCGCTTTTCCCATCCTGACCGAAACACGATGTTTGTTGGGTCGCCTATATACTTTTTCGGATTTAAAGGTTTAAAAAACCCTTGTTTATAGTGTGCCATATATCCTCACTAAATAGTATGTAGCAATTCCGGAGGAATATATGCCAGGACCCAGATTAGCATTTCCTGAAATCGTCCAAGACGACCAAAACGGTCATTGGATGAATATAGAGGCCTTCGACGGTTCTTCCGAGATGCCGCAAGCAACTGTGACGCTTTTCGTACCAGGCGGTCTCAACGGTTCAAACATGGTCTGGGAAACAAACCACGAATATCAAGAGGCAAAACTATCTAAGATTATGGTTGGTGCGGCATCTGGTATACCAATTGTTGGTACTGCTATTGCGGCGGCCGCAGGCGCGGCACGCCTGGCAGGCCAAGCCATCAATCCAAAAGTGGAAGTTCTATATCGTGATACAAACCTCCGTAGATTCCAGTTTTCATTTATTATGGCACCGGCATCATCAAGTGAAAGTAGAACATTAAAAGAAATCGTAAAAACTCTTAGAAAGCACTCATCACCAACATTAGAAGGTGGTCGAAGCGATCCAGAACGCGGTTATATAGGTTCAGCATCCGGTCAGGCTAATTATCTTGGTACAGGTTTTCTATTTAAATCACCTTCTGAGTTTAGAATAAGATTTTATTACAAAGATAGAAACGGCGTGTGGCAAGATAATCTAAATGTTCCAAGAATAGGTCGATGCGTTATAGAGCATATCGACATTAACTATACACCACAGGGTGAGTGGAGCACCTTTCATGACGGCGCGCCAACATCTGCCATGCTAACGATGGTGTTTAGAGAGATGAGAATTATAGATAGTCAAAATGTTGAGGACGGATACTAATGCCTAACGTTCAACAAACAAACTTACCTACACAACTAACTATGAATGAATTTAGGTCTGCCGCCGATAATGCTGGCCAGTTTGCTAAAGGTTGCCGTTTTGTGGTTAGAATACAACCACCATCCGTTATAGACACTTTACCTGAAGACCTTCATCTTATGTGTGAAGCAGTAGAATATCCAGGTCGTGGATTCAACGTCACGGAAACCAGATACTACGGACCTTCACAGTCGTTTCCAAACAACACCATGTATAATACGGCAAATATGTCTTTCTTATGTAGAACAAAAAGTCCAGAAAGATTTTTCTTTGATGAATGGATGGATTATATAAATCCAACCACATCATTTAACTTTGCGTATCCACAAGAATACTGGGCCAGAATACAGATTTTCCAGTTAGCAGAATACGGCGCAAGAGTGCCTGGTTCAAATAGAAAAATGGAAGTCACATCCAGATTAACACCACAAGCATCTTATGGATGGACTCTACATAAAGCATGGCCTACACTTATTAATCCACAACAGGTGTCTTGGGCCGATAATGACATACTAAGATTACAAGTTACTTTCTCATATAAGTATTGGGATAGACCACAAGTCAGCAAATAATATGGAGATTATATTATGCCTTTGCCAAAGATTGATTTGCCAACATATGATTTAACTATACCATCCTCTCAGGAGGTTATTACGGTTAGACCATTTTCGGTGAAAGAAGAGAAACTATTATTGATTGCGATGGAGTCAAAAGATATTGATGAAATCATTAAGACAGTTAAGCAGATTATCAATAACTGTCTTGTTAAAGGTAAAGTTAATATAGACAAACTACCTTTCTTTGATATAGATTATATTTTTGTATTTTTACGTGCTAAGTCCGTTGGTGATGTTGTAGAGGTTAGTTTAACTTGTAATAATGTGGTTGACGACAGGCCTTGTGGTAATGTCTTTGAGACTGACCTTGATATAGGTAAATGTGAAGTGGTACACAAAGAGGGTATCAGCGATGACATTAAATTGAGCGGTCATCAAGGTGTTAAAATGCGGTATCCTAACTATAGCACGATGAAAAGAATGGAAGAAGGTAATCCAGTCGACCAGAAAACAAACATCATCGTAAACTCTATTGACTATATTTACGATAAAGATGGAATGTATTCTTGGAAAGATTACTCAAAAGAAGAATTAAAAGAGTTTGTTGAGGGATTGACCGAAGAGAATTATAACAAACTACAGGACTTTGTTGATAATTTTCCATCTATTAATGCCCTATTAGAGGCAACTTGCGATAGATGTGGATTTCATCATAAGGTGAGGTATTCAGATTTCTATGATTTTTTTACTTGATAATGGGACACGATAAACTCGCAAACCATTTTAAGACAAACTTTTCGTTAATGCAGCATCATAAGTGGTCTTTGTCCGATATGGAATCCATGATGCCTTGGGAAAGATATATCTACGTTGAGTTATTACAAGAGTTCTTAAAAGAAGAAGAACAAAAGATGAGAGACCGTGAGAATGTGTTAAAGGCCAAAATGCAGACTGCTAATAGAAGAAAGATGTAGCAATAGATGTTTAAAACGGACAAGGTAGTTTTTAAGAAACTTAATAAAATGCCTATCACCAAAAGAATAGAGGTCGCATCTTCACCTCAAGGTTCTTCGGTTCTGGCCGCATTAACACCTACCGAATTTGCAGAACTATTTCCACGATACTATCAACGAGGACTACCAGATGTCGGTGGTTTTCGTGCGGCGACCACGGCTGCGGCACAGAAAAGACAGTCAGAGGCATCGGCAAGCATACTCGATAGATTAACAAAGGCAGAGCAAGGTGCTGAGGCATATGCCAGTCAAATATATCACAAGTTAAAAAGAAAACTTGGATTAGAAACAGAAAAGCAACCTGAACTATCAAAAGAAGCGGATGATGCATTTGCCAAAGTTCGGTCAGGTCCTATTGCTGTTAGTTCCGATGAAGGTAAAGTTTTTAGTAGATTAGATGATAAGAAACTGGAATCGGTTGGTATTAAGAGAACTAAAGATAATACAGGTCGAGATGTCTACCAATATACTCAACCTCAGGTGAGTGTAGAGGAAGCAAAAAGTAGATTAAAGACCTCAACGTCTACCGGTCAGATGATGAAAGATGTTTATAATTCTTTCATCTCTGCTGGATTTTCACCACAACAAGCAAAAGCTTTAACTGCGGAAGCAGGACGAGAAAATGATTTTCGTGCTAATAAGATTTTTGGAACCCACGCTGAGCCAGGAGGCGGCGCCGGAACTCACGGTCGAGAGAATATAGGTATCTTTAGTTGGGGTGATCCGAAAAGACATGCCGAATTTGTCAATTTCATGAGGGAAAACGGCGGTTATGATGAAAATGGACAATTAAAAAGAGATCAAAACACTCTCATTCTTCAAGCAAAGTTTGTCAAAAAAGAAATGGCAAATTATAATGATGCATCAAGGGCATTCCTTGCTGATAGAGAGGTTTCAAGGGATCAAGGTGGTAAATACTTAGCAAGTTATATTGGTTGGGATATTGCAGGCAAATATATTAACCCACAAGAACATATTAATAAAAGAAACGGATATTATGCGAAAGTCGATTCTTTTGCAGGATCCGAAGATGGTGCCGGGCCTAATAAGGAATATACTGGTCCTCAAATTGATAAAATGATGGAACAGTTGCGTGAAGAAAAGAACGCCTCCAGAAAACAGGTATTAGCAAACATTCTATCTGATGCTGGTGTTAGTACCGCAACCATTAATAGTATTAGTCAAGTTAAAACAAGTGGTGTTACAGGAGAACATTTCGGTGATAGAAAGGAATGTGTATCACTTTCTAAATATTTCGCACCTCAGATTGGCCCTGCCTCTAAGTGGCAGTTTAACGAAGGAACCGCCGGGATAGTTCCTGGTGCTGTTATTGCTACAAGAAGCTATGGACACGGGCCAACACCAGGCGGCGCCCGTTTCGATCAAATGCCTGATAAGAAAAGTCATTATCATACCGGTATCGCACTAACAAGACCTAATGCTGCTGGTGATGTTCTTATATTCGATCAGGCTCAAGGTTATGGTTCTAAGATTACCAAAGTAAACATTAAAAATTATCATGGAGAAACTTGGGGCGTCGTTAAGGGTGGTGAACCAACACCAAAATCTATGGAAGCAGTTAATATAGCACTATCACGGGCAAATGATAGTGAGAAGGCTGCCATCACCGAATCCATGAGAGGTTCGGCACCAAAGACAGCAACATCCACCGGTGAGATTAAAGCGGTTACAGATACAGGACCTCCTCCTGTAAAACCTGTCGATCAAGAAGGTAATCCTATTCCTCCGCAGCAACAAGCACCTGTTAAACAACCTGGCGCACCACAAGAACCAGCACCTCAGGTTAAAGCAGACGCACCACCGCCGGCGCCGCAACCAAAAACTGTAACGTTTAGATTGAATAAAGGTAAATACCTTGACCAAATTGAGGGTAAATATGGTTCATTATTAAATGCGCCAATAGTAGGGCCAGGACGTGAAGGTGCTTGGCAGCAAACACTCGACGGTATTAATGAGAAGGGTGTTAAGTTTAAACAGACAAAAGATGGTATCGAAATAACATTACCTGAAAGTGATACAAGAATTTCCGAGGTAAGATCGGAAATGAAAAATAGAGGTCTTGATGAAAAGACTTTCTTACAATCACAGATAAATGAACCTAAGGTAGAGGCAAAGAAGGCTGAAGTGCCTACACCTCCGCCACCTACACCGACACCACCTACACCGGAGCAGGCACAAACCGAGCCAGCAACAATCAAAAAGTTTGTTAAAGGTGATGGTTATGCTGGTATGGTAGATGTTCCTAATCCTAAGTATGTTGCGCCGAAAGCGGAAACACCTCCACCACCAGAACAACCAAAGGTCGAGGCAAAACCACAAGAACCTCCAAAAGTTCCTGGTGCTTCTGACGGTGGTTTATTTAATGTTGGTGATAGAAATGTTGCCATCTCTCCTATGGATAAAAGAGATGATAAGGCAGTAATCGATACTAAAACTCAACAACCACTATTTACTGTGAAATCAGGTGAAAAAATAAACGTCACACCTCAGCAAAAGGTTGATGGTATCGCACCAGCACAGGACAACATTAGAAATGAAATAAATGCCTTGAGACAAGAAATGGGTAATTCATTTGCTGATGCTGGTGGCAGAATGACACCTATACAAATGACACAAATTCGTTCCGCTGCTACCGATAATCCAAACTTTGTTAATAATCTAACAAAGCAGAACGTGGATTTATGGAACAACCCAGTAATGGAACGTGCTATGAATAGAACAAGACTACAAGAAACAGGTGATTCCTTAAACAATCATTTCAGTTATGGTAATACAAACGGATAAAAAAAAGGGGCCCGTAGGCCCCTCTTAATAGTTATCTTGTAAGGTCTCAGTCCTCAGCCAACTTTCGAAACATGGCGAGGTCTTCATCCTCTTCCTCTTCAACAACTGGTGCTGGTGCTTTCTTTATTTTAGCGGTCTCAGGCACATCGGTAGGAGGCGAGTAACTTGCTACTTTTGATTGTGCCATGGCATCAGATTGTGAACCGGTGAAACCAAGAACATCATCCAGACGGCGCTTTAGTTCTTCATAGGACTTAAAGTTCTTTGGATCGATAATCTCCTTGAGAGAGTGTTCACGCTTCCAAACTGCCTCTAACTCGGAATCATCCTCGTTTAGTGGGCCTGGTGCGAGAAACACGGACTCATCATAGTTAGGGAATGAAACGGTACGGCCGCCCATATTAACTGCCTGACGGGTCACCTTCAACTTAAAGTTAGCACCTTTCCAAAGATCGAAAGGATTAACCTTACCCTCTGACTCAAGGTCTGGGTTCATCATCTTTGTAATCTTATCAAAGATTTTCTTGCCATACTTAAACAAGAATACCTTACCCTCATTCTCAGGGTTCTTAGGATCACTCACCACATAGATGTTAGAAACGTAGTGAAGACGGCGCTTTTGGTCTCTCGCCTGCTTACGCTCAGGACCATTATCGTCGCTTGAAGAATTCCAGAGTGTAGAATTATACTCTGAAACAGGATCTTTCTGGTCAAAGGTCGTAAGGGACTTTTCGATGTACCACTTACCTGTAACCTTATTCTGGAAACCATGATCAAAATAACGCACCCAAGGAAGGGCGTCATCACCATCAACAGCAGGACCTGGGAGGAAACGGATAACGGCTAGAGCATTACCTGTTTTATCGGGAGTTGGCTTCCAATAATTGTCGGTATCTTCCTTTTCGAAATTACCGCCACCGCCATTCATCTTTTCGACTTGCTTGAGTAGACCGTCGAAATCCTTAGATTGTTTTTTTAGATTTGCAAAATTCATCGTATTCTCCTTGTATAACGTTGTATGTTAATCTTATCCACTTTACCATAACAATATGATGTATAATAACAGGGGCCGAAGCCCCTGTCAAGTATTATTTTTATTTTCCTAATTCTTTACCTGTTTCTTTATGGACAACTCTGCCGCCTTTAATCCAATAATTGCCATGGTCCATCCATAGGTCCCAGATTAACTCGGCACATACTCTATTGTCTTTATTTAATTCCATGATAATTTCCATGGAGGTCAATAAATCTTCTTTTGTCATCTTTATTTCTCCTTATAAGATGTATCGATATCTCACAAGAAAACATAACGATAATCTAAACTCTATTTATACAATCTCCAAAAACAACTCTAAATAGTATTCTGTTTCCTCATTTAGAGCAAAAACTTCTGTTGAATCCTCATCTATTAAAACCAATTTTTCTTTTCTTGTTCCTATTTTATATCGGCCTTTCACGTAGTCTCTTAGGATATCTGATGCATTACCGTCTAATAGTCTCATCGATTTTCTCCTTGAGTATATGCTTGAACTTATCCTTGTCGTATTTTATGAATGGTTTATATTTTCGGATTTTCAACTCAACCTTCGACCATATCGGATCATTATTACCCAAGTATTTATTAAACTTATCAGAGAACCTTATGAAATCATTTAGTATCACCATACTTTCTGGAGACAATCTCTTGCCAAGGAAAAAAGAAATAATGAGAGGATACTCACCGTCATTAATAGTAAAAGGCCTTGACAGACCGCCAGAAAAAACTCTCTCCAACTCGTTGGTAAAGTTATATGCGAGTGCCTGTTTACGAGACTTGTATTCCGTGTAGTTTTTTTCTGCTTCATTTTCTAATAACTCTATAATGTAATGTTTATCTTGGATAAAATTGGCAACATAAAAGTCTTTTAGTTCCTCTGCATTATATAGTTTAGCAATCTTATCAAAGAAATGCTTATCTTGTCTTTTCTCATACGAGTCTTTAGTGGCACGGAGTTTACCATGCATCTTAAAGAAATCATACTTGTCGCTGGTAAAATGGGTACGCAACGCCAAGAATAATAGATAAGCACCATAACCGGTGAAATGTTTCATATTGGTAGTTTGGCAGTCTTTGACTTTTTAAGGAAGTTTAGTTCTTCAGCTTCAATTTGTATTTTGGCCTTGAGAACACCAGAGACAAGTTTGCCTGCGGTTTCAGTCTCAAGATTATTTTGTTCGCAGAATAGGCAAATAGCATCGATGTATGGTATATCTTTCATGTATACCATTTCTTCTATTGCCATGGAAAATTTGTTGATATCTTCGGGAGTCATTTTCTTTTCCGTTGTTTCATAATATAAAAGGTGCCGGATTCTGTTTCTAGGCTCCGGCGGGCCCAATGATTATGCTGCTAGAGCAAGATCAAATGATGCAAAGTTATCGTTAGCACCTAACGTTTGCTTTCGGTCTCCTTGAACCCTTACTACGCTTGTCGATCCTATTTCTGCCCCATCAAAGTAACACGGTTGCCCAAGGTTGCGACCCTATTATGGACTTACTGACGATTTCTATCCCGTATCCGTGTTACCATGGTGGAGCAGCCGGGTACCGCCCCCGGGTCCAATACGTCTATGCCGTTCCTCTCAACGACCTAAGCAGATATATTTATAACATATAATGAGATTTTTGGCAAGTATTATTGTACCTGATTTTCAAATTCTTCTAATAATGGTGCTCCAACACCACGATGGTCTTTTGAGTTATTAGTTACATGGCCTTGAAGTGTTGTCCCGTATAAGGCACTCACCGACGGTCGCCACCAGACATCCAGACAAACCCAGACTAAGAAACACCATAGCGATAGCTAGATAAATCTTTTTCATCTGTATTCTCCCATTTCTTTCTTTGCTTCCTTGTTTCGTTCTTTATCACGAAAGTTCTGAATCACACAACATTTACAAGAAAGGAGTTTATACTTCTTTCCTTTAAGATTGACTTGACCTGCAACGTTTCTAATGTGGAGAGATTTCATAACGTATGCTCCAATCTAAATTGTTTAATCTTATTGACTAACTCTGGTATATACTCACTACGTTGTTTCACAAAGACCTGAGGATCTTCGTTATCAACTGATATCAATACTACAATCTGTTTTGCTTTGATACCTGTCATCTCTTCATACATTAGAGAGTAACAGGTGCATTGTTCAAAGTAGTTTAGGATCCACTCTTCTCTCTTTAACTTTAAAGATGTTTTAAAGTCAATAACAGAAGGTACACCGTCAAACTCGGCAATACAATCAACTTGACCTGCGAGACCGAGAGTTTCGCTATAGAGCATAGTTTCCAAATAGTGAACATTGTCAATCCTATCAACGATGGGTAACATTTGTTTGAATGCCATTTTCATATCTGGCATTACATTTTCGTTTAGAAAACTGCTCCGCTCCTGATTAGAGATATAAGACTCCATAAGCGAATGAAATTTTGTACCTCTTCTACTTGCTCGTCCTGATATCTTGTTCGCTTCTTCTTCCCCCACTTTAGCCCTCCATTTGGCAATGGAGTCTCCTTTGAAATGCGATAAGAAAGTTGTGACGGATGGTAATTTTTTACCGTTTGGTGAGATGTAGTATCGCTTGCCATTGTATTCTTCTCTTTTCAATTCACATAGGAAATGGTCTTGGTTTATATGATTAAAGGTTTTCAACTAACATCCAACATCAAAGTCTTCCTCAACTGTTTCGTCCATTATATACTCCTATTATATAGTTGTCAACCTTTATCTTGTGATTTCTTCCCAGTCCATTGAACCAAAGCAGGTGCTGGTATCTGTTCCTGCTGCTATGGCTAATGTGAGTGGTGTTGCCACTCCTGTAAATGTGTTTCTTTCTAACTGGAACTTGAATAGAGCCTCTTTGAGAACGTCAATAGATGGTGATGCCTGTGTGGATGAATTAACATATCCAGAAGCCAATACTCTACCACCTGATATGGCGGTACCTGATATAGTGTATTCAACTGCGGAATCGGCAGCAGCTGAAGTCCATCCACCTGTTGTGATTGTTCCACCAGATATAACTTGCCAGTTAAAATCTACACCATTACCGCGACCAAGAATAGATAGTGCGGTCATGATAACAACCGCGTCTAATGCGGTTGATTTAAGTCTTATTGAAACAACTGGATAGTATGTACCTGCTGTCGTTAATGATTTAGGTGCTGTGATAGCAGTACCAATAGCCTGCTGTGTTCCTCGTAGTTCATAACCACCTTCTGAAATAACAGTAGAACAAACTTGCTTCATAGTGCTATTACTTGCCGTAACACCAGTATTCTTAATTTCTTGACGCAACGGTAATGATGCTGTGGTCATATATGTAGAGGTAATCAAATTAGCATGATGAAATGAATGACAGTGGATCAATTGTCCATCGATAACAAATCCGCATCTAACGGTACCAAGACCCAACCACTCAACATCGATAAACATAATCTGTGCTTTTGAAATGTCTAATGTTAATTTGGACGGACTTGATACCACATCACCGAGTAATGTATCTATATTCCAATTTGCCTGATTTACTCTTGTTTCAACGATGGTACCGGTGGTGTTAGACCTTTCAACAAATGAAAGAGTTGATCCATTAAGTTCAAGAAAGATACCATTATCAGCACCATAATAACCAATTCTTTGTCTAAGATTGGTTTTACCACTATTCATAACAAACGTGGTTAAAATCTGTAATGATTTACCTGGCTGGTATGAGAATACTCTGGTCGTTTCTCTGATAACCTCGGCATTTGCCTGTGTCGTCACGTTTAGATTAACAAGTCCCTCTGTAGTAGAGAAAGCATATGTAGAATTGCCTGATGTGTTTGCTGTGTTCCAAAGTCCATTGTCTTTGAAACGATGGCTGGAATCGAATAGAGTGAGAGGAGTAGACATTCTGGCTCGGCCGAACGCATCGACTGCCACACCAGTGGGGTTAGCAGGACCGACCTGATTACCATACTTGTCGGCCAGCATTACCACCTCAAAGAGAGTTTTCTCTTGATTTAGGTATTGATGTGTGTCTATGCGGAACTGGGCCATAAATCTACTCCTTTTATTATGTTCTATTTAGGATGTTATAATCCCATCTCCGTTTTTTGAATAATATATTCTTTGACCACCCCGGAGCGCACGATGTCCTCAATATTAAATTCAATATGGTCAAATGATGGCATACGGCGAGTAATGGCCATCAACTCTTTAATACCTGTCTTTTCATGTGGTTTGTGTAGGTCAGACTGGCGATAATCACCACAAAAGATAATTTTAGAGTTAGTACCAATTCTGGTCATAACCGTATCAATCTCTTGGAATGTCATATTATTACACTCGTCAACAATAATAATACAATCGTTAAAGGTCATACCACGTAAGAACGAGGTGGTTGTAAACTCAACGAGTCCCTTTAACTTCAATATACGCCATCCGTCTCCACGACCGAATAAATCATCACAAATTTCTTGGTAAGGTTGTTCATATACTTCCGCTTTTTGTTTGTCGGTTCCTGGTAGGAATCCCATATCGCGGCTTGGCACGACTGAGCGGATGATAACGACCTTCTTATATGTCTCTTTTAATAAAACCTCCTTTAGAGCGAGATAGGATGATAGAAAAGTTTTACCGGTACCGGCATAACCGTGTAGCATCAGGTTAGCGCCGCTTTCATATGCGTCCCACACTCTTTGTTGGTTTACTGTTAGTGGATTGATATGACGCAATTCAAAGTGGTTGTGCTGTGCTGGATTTTGTGGTTGCTCCTGATTTTGTTTACGGTTATTTCTTCTCTTTGTGGACATATTTTTACCTTTATTTTTATTGTTAGTCACGTCCTCATAAACAAAAGAGGCCGAAGCCCTTTTACGGACTCGGCCTCTATTCGTGGATTTCTTTGGTGGGTGAGACAGCTCTAAATCTCCTTTGGAATGTCCCAGCGTTTACTTGCTACTGCCGATGCCTCTGGGACGGCTGATTTAATTCTACCTAAAACATATTTTTGAAAGTCTGCTGGTGGTTTTGTAATACCAATATTAACTGGATCGACCACAACGGCTGACTGAATAATTTGTTCCCAATCTGGTTTATCATTTAAGTATGTGTCGTGTTCCGCCATAGACATATTGACGACTATAATTTCTTCTGTTTTTTTATTACGAAAAGTATAATTTGGCATTCACTTATCCTTTTAATTATTCAACAATATACCAATCGTCTGCTAATAGTCCTGCCGAAGTGGCCATAAAAGATGAAGTATCATTACATGTTGCGGTTGATGTGTTTGGTATTATTGTTGGAAGGCCGCTCAAGGCCTGTATAGCGTTTGCAGTAAGTTCTCCACTAGACATATCACATACCACCACGAGGTTGGCGCCAGATGTAGTATTAGTATTTAATCGAATAAATAAATTATTTTTTTTCAAATCACCGTTTTCTCGACTAACTTTTTTACCTGCTTTAATTTCTAAGAGTGCTTGACTGAAATCCATTTTTTATAACTCCTTTATCCAGTCCGGTGGTTGGCGGTTTTTCCACTTATGTAGGTGTACCTTACCGACCTTATAATAGTTGCGATAGTTTTTTATCGCATCTTCTGATATGATGTATTTAGGATCCATGGCACTTGGCGGTTGGGTTAAACCAGCATTTTTAATTTTATGTGGAGGATATCTAAGAGCATGTAGCAAACCATCGGCCTGTACCTTATGTGTTTTGCCATAGCGATATGTATATTCTTTACAATATTCGTTTAATAAAGACCACAACCAAAGATAGTTGGTATCGGTTTCACGGCACCAGACGGCCGACGGATGGTTCACATGAGTTGCGGAGTATAATGTTATATTACGGTCATCATCAAGACGCCACCTCTTTACCTTGCGTTTTCCACCATCATCAATATATTCACTACCGTCTATCACTCTATGCGCGGTTGAGAGCAATTGGGCACTCTCAAGGATCATCTTTACACAGTGAGAGTCAACAGACCACTCGGCACATAGTTTAGGATCTTCATGTAGATAAAATATGTTCATATTTTTCTTCCATTTTTTTAAATATTGTGACAAATGTAAATCTATAAGGATTGGATAAATTTGAACTTAAATGTTGTAAAGGTTTATGTGGTATTTCACTATCGAAAAGTAAAACTCTATTGGGTTTATACTCTATAATTATTTCAGGTTCTAAAATATTGTTATAGAGTAATGTTTCACCGCCTTGTCCTTTTTTCCATTCCGTATTAGCGTAATATAAAAAACTTTTTGATGTATTTTTTTGAGTAGAGTCACAGTGATATGAGGTATAAGATGAAGGTGTAAAACAATTTACCCACGATTTTGATATTTTTTTATCTCCAATTATACATTCAATTGGTTTAAAATTAATGCTATCAAAAATACCTAAAAATTTTATGTCTTTATCATTATAAGCACTTTGCCAATTATGAGGATCAGATTGTTGATCGAATATAGATGTTGCTCTTCCTGTTAAAGTATAATGAGATTTCTCAAAAATACGTGCAAATTTAACCATTTCGGAATAAGAAAATACATCATCAAAAATATCAACAGTTCCGCCTGAGGATAAATGTTTTGTTTCTCTTTTCATTTATTATCCCTCAATTAAATCCAGTATATCATTTAAAAATGTGACTTCATTATGGAAATGCGTTTCAAGACGGTCAATAGGACCGTCTTCACCAATACGTTCGCTTAGTTTATTGAGACGTTCATACAACTTTTCTTTAATCTCAAGCAATACATTTGATGGATCGTTTTGCATTTTTCTTCACCTCATTAATGTGGTTACACCATTTGCGAAACTTAAAGGCAGTGCAATCGCAAGTATAACGGTTGAAATTGCCTCGGGTGACAATGTAGGAACGCTTATCACCAGGAACGAGAGAAACGCCATCATTATAGTTTTCATTACCAGTCCATGCCTCTACTATATCACGTTTATCTAAGATACGAGCCGGCGCATCAGCATCACCAGTCGTCAACATAAACTCATATTCTTTTAACCATTTAGGTCTAGGGAGAACCACACGACCTTCATAATAATTATATTCAGGTTGGAAAACATAATTAGAACCCGGCCGATAGGCCGAGTTCTTATATTTCACTTTAAGACGCATTAGAGAACCTTCATGTCTATAGTATTCTCGAAAAACTTTTTCAAGTCATTTTCGAATGTGGAGTCCTTCATCGAGAAATCTTTCCAACAAAGAAACGCCTGATATAGATTATGGATTTCATCTACCGTTCGTTCAAGCGCCTCTACGTTTTCATCAACTTGACCCGGCATTTGAACCGTATAACCACGATGTTCGATTATATCAATCAAATCATCCGTATCGAGATAATTTGTATTGAGTTGATAGTTAATATAAGTCAATAGAAGCACTCCTTTATATTAGATACCAAGAGCCTTGAGGTCAACGTTGTTGAGGTCAATTGAGTCCCAGTCTTTATCGACCGAGTATGAAGTAGCAACCTCACCATTTGAACCGAATTGCTCCGTTACATCATCAAACTCACGGGTCTTTTTATTGGACTTTGCCTTCTTAGCGGCAACCTTCTTCATACCTTCGGCAACCTTCTTGATTGTTTCAAGGTTCTTTGCCTTAACATAAGCATTTTCGGCATTTTTTTCAATTGCGGCCTCAGCCCGCAACACGGCAGCATTTTCCTTGGCGACTACCGATTTGGAAACTTTAGGCGCCTTAGCAACCTTGGCCTTAGGTGCCTTAGGAGTAGCACTACGCAACTCGGCAGCATTAGCAGGCTCGGCAATCATAGTATAAGAGACGACCTTGCGGCCATCTTTATTGGCAGTAATAGTAAAACCATACCGAGTATTAAGGAACGATACATACTTGGCAGCATAGTCGCCAGTACCAACGTGGGCATTAATCTCGGCAGGCGTAACAGTCTTGCCCATTTGAAGAACCGCAAGGGCGCGGATCTCAGGGCGGATACCATTGGAAGCGGACACTTTAGGCATATTTAACTCCTTTTTCATCATTTAATACGGATATTATAACACAAAGGACGGATAAGGCAAGCAAAATCGTTTGTAAACAGGTGCGACATGATGTCACACCCTTGAATGTAAACGGTTTACAATCAGCACTCGGGATCAAAATCGTGCCACTCCTGGGACTAGTTTGGTTGCCCAACTTGGTTGGTCATCATCCTCATCCTCAGCAAGATCACCATAAAATTCAGGATAGTAGGCACTCAGGAAATTCGAGACCTCGGACTCCGAAAGATAGTTGAGAAGGTCACGGATCAATTCATCACGATCCAAGATACCCTCATCTTTAGCTTCAATAACGGCATTAGTAAATTGACGGATCATTTTATTACCTCAGTTATGATTGCCAAGAGAAAACCATTTTTCAACGATAAAGTCAATTGTCTCCTTATTAACTGGAACAGAAGAACGCTTATTGACATATTCATGGACCTGTTTATCAAAATGGATGCCTGGCGAGGACACAATCTCAATAACCAGTTTCTCGATTTCTTTATATACAAAAGACATTATTACCTCAGTCAATTGTTTGTAGTTGGCTATAATAATCGTCTCTATAAAAATCACCGATAATACGGTTGATTTGTTCAATAGGAATATGGATACAAAGACGGTCATTTACATAGGTTTGAACCTGTTGTTCGGTTTGAGCACCATACTCAATTGCTTGAACAACCAATTCATCTACTTGTAAAGCAAGATCGGACATTTTAGACATTATTAACCCTCCACAAGATTGTCAATTTCGGATTGCGGTACAATAGTAGCATTTAAACCACTAAGCCATTTATTAATATGCTTTGAGGTTGTTACTGAATACTTTTGCTCGGTACGGATCCATCCTTTAACAGGATGAAAAGCAGCTACTGGTGTTCTATAAGAAAAGAACACTTTAATTCCATTATCAAAAGAGAGGACGTTTTGATTTGAACCTTTAGGAATAAGTTTCATTTGATTTCCTTTCTTAGATTTCATTAAGAGATACTAGTTTAGACATATAAAAATGATTAGCATATTCTTTATCATTTTTATATTTTTCATTTAATTCATCAAGATATGATTTAGCATCTTTTTCATGTTCAAAGAATTTATATACTCTACTTTCATCTGATTTAGCATAATGGATATCGGTATTATGACGCTCATTATAGGATTTTAAAGCAACAATATAAGTCATGTTTACTATCCTTTCTAATTATGTCTAAGGATAGCATAACACAACGGTAAAGGCAATCATAATCGTATGTCAACAAGTGCGACAGGATGTCGCAGTTTCCGTTTGTAAACTTTCTTGCTGTTGACAATCTGCTGTTTACAGACAGGATTGCGGAGTGCCTTAGCAATAGGATTAGGTTTCTTTTTCATCGTTCCTCCAAACTCCAGGAGAGATAGTTTTCTTTCTTAGAATAAAGGTCAATATACCTATAGGCCGCAGTTCTTGAGATACCACGGAATGTAAGATCATAACCTTTGAACCAGATTGAGAGATTAAAAGTTTTCACATTAGCCATTTTTATTTCCATTCGGTTTGAAAGTAAGCGTAGTCTTTTAGTTTTTGATACTTCTTTACATACTTCATCATCATGCTACGAGTAATATCATGGAATACAACCTTAGTATTATCTTTGAAGAAAATAGTAAGGTCATATGTTTTGATTATATGAACACGCATATTAACCTCAAAAGTTGGCCGAGTCATCATACGCAAATGGTTTTACGTCTTGTGGATCATCAGCAAATACTACGACATCATTCTCCATAACCTCATCGACCGCACGTTTATCCCATACTCTATGAATAAAGTCAGGAGTGCCGAACACCTTGACGGCCGTATGATAACGGTTATCTTTGAAACCTACAAAGTGTAAGGCATTATTCATATTAATCCTCCAGAGTTCCAGGAACTGCCCAATATGAGATATCAACTGGTAGAATAGTATTGTATAACCAGGTGATAGCATCAATTCGACGTTCACCATAAATTGACGTTTCTGAATAAAAAACAACCATATTAACCTCCAAAGTATGCGATTAGACAAACGCCAAACATAAGACTAACAAGGGTTGCGAATAGTGCGAAACACTGGACCATTTGTTCATCATCTTTAAACATTTCATTACCACCCGAATTTAGCATCTTTGAGATAGCAGTTTGTATGGCGAGTTTTGTCCGCATTTTCCAGATGTAGTAAAGTCCAACCTTTATGACCTAACCGTGGATTATCACGAATACCAATAATGGTCCAGATTGCTCGGCCAGTACCAAACTTAATCGTATCACCAATTTCAGGATCAGGATAATGTTTAAGATTTGCTTTGAATTTAGAAAGACTTGACATATTAATCCTCATTTGAATTGATTGCGATAAGAGCCAAAGAGATAGGAACAGCGAGTGATACAATAAAAACGATTAGTTCGGTCATGCGCTATTTTTTCCTTTTGCTTTACCAGAGGTTTTAAGGTTATTAGATTTTGCACCCATATGAGACACACTACCACGTACCATAGGGAACGAGGTATTAGCCCGACTACGACGACCTGGTTTACATACAGTAATGGCGCCGCCATTTTCAAAGTATGACAGCAAGGCATCAACCGTGTCAATACGGAGTTCAAGGTTCTTTTTAGCGAAACGATGGTTCATTATCTTATATCCGTGTTAAGTTTAGGTTTACGATTACGAATTAATTCCCGTTCAATAATGTGGGCAGCGGACTTTCCGCGAACCACATCCAATACACTAACGTCAAAGGCATCAGCGCCAAATTTGCGTATAGCAACACAGAGCTTCCACTTTTTATTTTCCGTGAGGGCTCGTCGGACATGTTTTTGCCACCTTCTTGTTAAGGATTTCTTTACAGCCGACCGCTCAACATATGTGACGCCGATATATTCCTGTCCGTTTACAGACAAAGAATAAATCAGGTGTTTACGATCAGACCGAGATTTCCGTTTTTGAGTTTTCATCATGATCGTATCCTAACACAAGGAAAAGGAAGAGGCAAGAGAAATCGTATGTAAACGGATGCGACACGATGTCGCACCCTAAGTTATTGATTTTTATTCGGGGAGATTGTCGAATGTAAACCCAAGTTTTCCTTGTAATGTCAACGCATGTTTACAAATAGGGTAGGGCAATTCACAGGTGGCCCAGGCGAAGGCATAAGTGATTTTGCGTCGAATATAGAGAAGCATGTTTACAGTCCTTTCTAATTATGCCTAAGGATAGCATAGTTGAAAGGAACAGGCAACAAAAAAGGTATGTAAACGCCTGCGTCAGGATGTCACACCCTGAATGTAAACGTTTACATACCCTGTTGTCAATTAATTTTGTTTACAATTGTTGTTTCCGTTTTTCAACAGATTTTAAGTAGGATTCTATCTTTTTTCTTTTATGTTCTTCGGATTGTGGCCCATAAGGTTTTCTTTTACCACGCATTTTTTGTTTAGTTGTTTCTGTATGATTTTTACCATACATAGGATTACCTTCACCACTAATATTATTTTTATGTCGCTCGGTATGAGAATGTCCAGGTTTACCAGTTTTTATTTTACTTATAAGTTTTTTAGTTTCTTCTGTATGGACTCTTCCTTCGGCACCTTCACCACCATCAGTCATATTACGGAGAATACCTGTACCAAGGTCTTTACGGCCATACCAACGAATATAGAACCTCTCTAACGCAAAAGCACCGAGTTCCGTAAGATTAGATTCCATGATAACAATACGATCATCGGATGGTTTGGAGATAATATCTTTATATTTTTGCCATGCTCTTTTATTCTTACCCTTACCAATATAGTAAGGTGAACCATCTGGTCTTAAATAGGCATAGATATAGAAATTGGTAGTATAAATAGACATGCTGGCACTCCCTAAAAGTGTTAGAGTAGGCGGGTTCCCCAACCGCGGCCTACATGTCTATTTAGTAAATCCTACTTTTCAAAAAAATCATCATACTCATCCCAGTCATCAGGATGACTTTCCCACGCCTTCTTTAAATTATGAAGAGGACGTTTCTTACTAATCTCAGATTGAGGACGTTCAAGACGTTTACCGCCATATTTACGGTCCTCTTCCTGTAGTTCAACATATGGATCCTTGAGGGTTTGAGATTTTGTATGCTTCATTTCATTACACCTTATATAAATTTATACCTTTTATTTTAAAGTTCTCACGCCATGCCGTAAACGTAGGACCGTGTCCGACAGGTTCATCATATTGAGCCTGAAAATGGTGTATCATTTCATGTGCCAATATCTCTACAAATTTCTTTTTGCTTGGGAACTTGTTATCCATGACAATTCTTGTCTTGCCATGTTTCTTATGTTTCTTATCATAGTATCCGTAATATGCGTGAAGTTCATCATCATGCTTTATCTGGAACTTTTTTACTCGCATTAATTTATTACCAAAGATTTGCTCGTTTAATATGGTGAACCATATTTCCATATCAGCAACCTTTGGACGGTATTTTACTCCATCCTCTTTCAGTTCTCTAAGGAGTTTACGATTGTGGTAATAATCCTGGGAACGCTTCATTAATAAGTGCCTCAGTAAGATATGGTACCTTTAAGTCCTTTTTCAATATACCAATAAAAACATCCGCTTCTTTTGGTTCCAAACTTTCTAAGATTTGGAGCAAAAGTTCTGTTCTTCTTTTATCCGTTAGTGCGGCAGGAGTGCGTGGATTATTCTTCATGAAGAGATAGATTTTATCCAGCACCTGTGTCATATTACTATAACCCATACCGGCTGGCATGTTATCGTCTCGTTTAAAGTCTGGGATATCTTTGATAGCAAACTCAACACCCTTATGGAAAGCACCTAATAGCACCTGACGGAGAGCCCATGTGTCATGCCGATGAAGGACATCAATCTTGTCTTTTCTGGCCTTGGCGGCCTTGAAATCCTCAAAGACCTCATATATATTTTTATTACTCATTTTGTTCCTCAAAAATCCGAAACGGACTCAATCATTACCTTGAGACCCTTTTCTATAAAGTAGTTCAACATTTTTTCTTTGGTCGCCGGTTTTGTTTCTTCGTAGGCGTCCACGATTTTTCTTTGAATGTCATTAGGTATATAGTCAAAATCAACCAAAGTTTGATTGCGCTTATAGCCGCGAAGCATATCGTCCGTGGTGCAGAAAGTTTCGGCATCTTGATTAACCCATTCCTGGAGTTTCTTACTATTTATTACTTTCTGACGTTCACCAGCAGCAAAGGTGTTATCAGCAGACAGGAAGTTAGGAATGCCATCACCACGGTCTCCCTTGATGATATGCTCTCGGATAAAGGCCTTAGGATTGTCAATCTTGATGAACCGCTTTAGAATAGGACTATATTGGGAAACATTAGAGTATTTCTGTAGCTGGGCAAAGTCTTTATCAGAGGATAGAATAAGAACGCTACCGTGAGGTGCCAACCGTGCGGTTAATACGGCAATAACGTCATCAGCCTCAGCACCTTCCACATCAATAACCTTGTAGGGAAAGTTAACCTTAAACTCATCTCTAATCTTATTCAAGGTATCAAAAATCATACCCCAATCGTATCCGCTGGCCTCACGGTCATGCTTACGCTGGGACTTATAGAAAGGGAAAAATTCTTTGCGCCAATACTTTTTGGAATCGCAGCAAAGGATTACATTAGGATATTTGGATTTAAACTGCTTTACATTAGCACGAATGGTATTGATAGACATATGCCTAATCAAGTCCTCATTCATTTCATGTGTCTTTGAGACAAACTTGAGGTGTTGCATCAAGTTCGATATAAGGACTTGATTAAGGTCCACCATGATATAAGACATTATTTATTCCTTTATGATGATACCCTTATGGTATCATTCTTCGCCTTCTTTGTCAAGTTGTTCCTTTGAGGCCAACATATCTTCAATCATGTTAAGGATTTGTTCCTCAGTCATGTTTTCCATTGCTTCGGCATCTTTTTTGGAAATAATGGATATATTCTTTTCTATGAAAGGATGTAAGTGGTGTTCGAAACCAAACTGGCGATATATTGTAGCACGTAGAGCATCAACAACTAAAACCAAGTCCTTAGCAAAAGACTCTTCCTCGACACTCACATAATAATTATCAAGTTCTGTGATAATTATCGAAGCAATCTCCTCCACCATAGCATCAGCCATCTTTTGGTCGGCACGTTTTTGTCTTTCTTCTAAAACTTCTCCTGGGATATCTCTTACAACTTTATGCTTTGGGAATTCGATTACCTTGTCGGTCATTTATTTGTCCTTGTTCTTTAAATCTTGGTACATACCCCATGCCAGAATACCAACTGTGAAGAGACCTGTAAACATACCAAGATAAATCATAAACCAGATTAGGTCAATTTCCGTTGTTTTCAAAATATTCATAACCATAATCCATCACCTCATGCCTGACTTGTTCATACATCTGTGTTTGTTTGGGTGTTAGTTTGAATCCGCTTCTGTTCATATGTTCATACCAATAACAATAGGCCATCTTATCTATCATATCAATCCTTTCTGCGGCGATATGATTATAAAAAACGTTCTTCATTTCACAACCCTCAATAGGATAGTTTCTTCATTTATACGACCATTGGCCTTGTTCTCTGCGGTCTTAATAGCACTCATAACTTTACGCAGACCAACTTTACCTTCGTTCAACACGATAGGAATTACTTGTTCTGGTTTTCTGAGTTTTTTTGTGATAGAAGAATCCGCATCATATCCTGTGATCGTAGTCCCTCTGACACTAAGGCCGCTATTACCCAAGGCATTATAAACAGAGAGATTACGGTATTTACAATTATAGACCCATAGTTGCGAGGCATGAATAATATCCTTAGGTTGGACACTGGTGATATTTAGGTCTTTATCTTCAACTTTATACTTTAGTTTAGAAACCAATATATGTGCTGGTTTCTCTTTCTTCTTACGCGGTTTGCGAATAGACACTTGTGCTGCGGCACTCTCATCAAGATGGTCGATTATCTTTTTGATAAAGATAGACATGACTTTAAGAACTGGAGCACGCCATCCAGAATATGCTTCCACCAAGTCTGGGTCTTTACCTTCAAGGGCCTCACAGATTTCTTCGTATTGAGGACGGAAGTGTTCTGTAATCCTCTTCGCAACTTGCGGTTTAATTCCCTTCTCAAGGGACCACTTCTTAATGTCAAACTGGATTACTCCTTCTCGAAAGAACACATCGGTTTCTTCCTCAAGTTCGCCAATAAGGTCGGACGCCTTCGTATTAATGCGATCTTGAATTGATACGACTTTTTGTGTAGGTTGTTCTTCCTCCGTCTCCGAAACATCCAGCACCGTTGAGGATAGGAATAACAATCGACCTTCAATTCTTTCCCACTCACCGTCTGGCAAGGTATTTCCGGTATGTAATAGTCGGCAGTTCCATCCGATGTTGTGTAAGTCGATTGCTTTAACAGACGATAACTTTCCAATAATATGTTTGTCATATTTGATACTCTTTAGGTAGGATATAGTAAAGGCCTTGGCATCATCACTGGTGTAAAAGTAATTAAACCAGTTGTATGCCTGTGCCAATTCGGATTGTGTAGAACCAGCATGGACCTTAGGTTCTGATCCCATATATTTCTCGTCCGCAAATTTGCCGCGAGTTTTCACTTTCTTCTCCTCAGACAAAGATATACCCATATTCCTTAAAGTCCGAAATCACACAGATTCCGTCTTCAGTTGGATCCATATTATGCTCTATTTCTTCGGCAAAGTCAAGAGCCTCGTTTAAAGTATGGAAAACAGGAACTTCTCCGAATGTTTCTTTAATTGACTGAATGTTTCCGTTATACTTGGCAGTCTTATCATTCCATTCACCATAGATGTTATCAATTGCGCTGGCATATGAAACACGGTATTCAGGCCCTTTCTCGGACTCTGTTAGTAGGACATAGATACCATTATCAGCGGACATTATATTCTCCTTATTGGACGATTATACCATATATTAAAAACGCTATTGTCTTTAATACCAACCAGAATGCCGTTGATAGAACGACGGCGGCAAACAACGGTTTATTCACTTAATACTTGTTTGACGGAATCAATACGAAATGAACGCCAACCTTCTGCATCAATATCCCATACAGGCTGGACACTATCATTAATCTGTCTTGCTGCTTTAGGAACTTGTCCGTCATATTCTGATAATACTTGAGGAACATATAAATCGGAAAGAGTGCAACGCATAGTTCTTTCCGTTCCGTCAGTCTTTTCAAAAACGACCGTGATTACTCCGTTTTTTAGTTGTTCCTTTAATTCGTATTTATCAATCATCATCTTCCTCCTCCCATGGGAAATCATCTTCTTCATAGATAGTGACATCACAAGACCAATCCTCATTCACCAATTCAAGCATGGTTGTTTTAGTTTTACCATTTGAAACTGTAGTTTCTCGCAACCATTTATCAGTTGCTTCAAATGCTTCGTCTTCGGAATCATAAGATCCAATTTTAATGGTTCCCAATTGGGCGGAATTTAACTCGGAAATCCACATAACAACTTACTCCATACGACTGTTAGGCAATTCATAATAATCATCGGCGGCCCGACGGATTAGATCGTCTGACTTTCCGTAATACTCTGGATCCATAATAGCAAGTAAAAGTCCTTCATAGTCTTCCGTTGTTAAGGTATTTTTTGCCTTATCTAAGTATTCCCTACGGGTTATTCTTGTATCAATAGCAGCAGATACGGAACCAATACGCATGTCTGGTGTAATGGTAGGAAAAGGAAGTATATTACTCATGACCGTCCTTAGTAAGTTAGCAGTAAATCATACAACTCATTATAACCGCCAATATACTTCTTGTCAAGTGTTATTATAGGAAATGTTTTTACTCCAGGAAACCATTCAAGGATTTCATCTCTTGAAAAATCCTTTTCCAGTTTATATTCAGTAAATTCCATTTTCCTCATTTCAAGTAAATTTTTGGCCTTATCGCAATAAGGACAATTATCTTTAGAATATATCTCTACAATCATTTTATACCTTTCTATTTTAAAAAATTACCATTAAATGCTATACTTATACGTTCTTCATTTGATTGATTAGCAGAAACATTATGTGATAACCAAGATGGAAATAATACCAAATCACCTGTTTTAGGAATATATCTATAGTTAGAGGAGTTATACGCATTATATTTCTCTATCATATCTCCAAAAATAAATTCATCATAATTTTGTAAAGGAGTATGAAAAATTATTTCGCCTGAATTTTCAGGAACTTTAACATAATAGACCGCTGAAATTACCGAAATAGGATGTATATGTCGAGCATTATCATTATTTTTTTTGTTTATGTTTATCCAATAATTACATATTTGTAAATCATTAGGATTCGAATAGTCAAAGTTTTTGGCCAGATTTCTAATTCTATCAATAATTATATTCGTTAGTTCTTTTAGTTGATCATCTTTAACATGTAAGTCATTACTTTGCCATCCACCTCTATTAGTCATAATTCTTCCTACAGGATCCTCATTTCTTTTTCTATGGCAAAATTCTTCTATAGATTTGTTATCGAGAGAAAGATTTTCATAAGCAATCCAATTAGCAAAAATAGTTTCTATCTTCACCTAAAAGGTCTCCCTGTTACCCAACCAACTAAGCTATGGCGGGTACCTTTTGTTGTTGGTTTTACCCTATGTAAAACATATGATGGAAATGTTATCAAAGTTCCCTGTTCTCTTGGTACGACGAATGGTTCACCACCCAAACACAACTCCAACTCTCCACCTTCATATTCATCTGGGTCTGTTAGTTGGACTACCATAGTGAGTTTGCGAACCTTACCTTGTAGCAGTTTGTCGGTGTGGTCGGAGTAGTGGCCAGACGGAGCATTATACTCTGTGAATTGTAGGTCTTCCTGAAATCCAAGAATATCAAAATTAAAATAATCTGTATTCACATTTACTAATGTTTGTAGGATTTTTGGAAAGAACCAATCGAACTTTGTATTATCATAATTAATGAAATGTATTTTACTATCTCTTATTTCTTCTTTGAGGTCGGAAGTCTTGACAGGTCCTTTTTTAACCTCAACCTCAGCATCATAAAGGTCAAGTTCTTTAGCATCTCTTACAAAAATATCACATTCCTCTTTTGTCAGAAACTCTTTGGTTATAACAAAGTTTTCCACATAATCATATTTACAATGTGCCGGTATGGCATCTTCAAGTTCTTTCATAATGTATCCTTAGAGTAGATGTTGTGCTAATACCATACAAGAAATCCAGGCCCATAGTGTATTGAAACCTACAAGAGTTGGCAATAGTTTTTTATTAGATGCCCAGATTAATGTTAGAGATGTAAATAGAGTTAGGAAATATAACCACCAAATTTGAATATGGAAGATTAGACCGGGAACAATAATAATCGCCTTGGCAAACCAAGAGACGAACTCAACTGTGTTATAGTCGGTCCAATATTCTTTGGTGAACCACATATTATAACATTCTTTTATTTTGGTAAATGTTATATGTCTATAAACGATTAGTATTAGGACGGCCCATACGCCTGATGCTATTAGAACTTGATTATTTGTCATAATATACTCACTTTCTTTCAGAACCAACTACCAATTGGAACATGCGCCATCGGATCGTTTGGTTTACGTTTTGGTAAACAGCAGATTTCAACCTTTATGTTGTTAGTATCAAGATCAAAGATGCTATGATACTTATCTTTAGGTTCTTCTATCTTCTTCTCTTTGTTTTTAGCCATAGATATATCACATAGACTAAGAACAATCATGATTGATATGATAAACTTCATTTCTTTATATGGTTCTTCCTTACACGGCACATCACCCAATCATTATAGTATTTCTCGGAGATGACCGCATCTTCAGAAAAGATAGCCTTAGTTTCATAATAGGTCATTTCACCTTTGGTATAACAAAGATGTATTATTTCACGGATAAACTTATTCTCACCGAATAGTGAGACATGTTCGGCGAGAGTTTTGTTTGAACCGTAATATTCTTTCCAATCGGACTCGACCTTTATTCTTTTCTTCTTACCTTTGACTTGCTTGGTCTTAGAAAAGTAAAAGTTTTTCTTGCCGATATATTTCATACCATTGGCTTGGTTTGTTATGAGATAAACGAAACCAATGGCACCTTCGGGGATTTCTGTGAGGGGTTCTCTGTTGTATAACCATGTCATACAACTATATAGTTATTCGTTCTCTAAGTCCTCTATTTCAGGTGGATACTTTTCGTTCCACACCTCATCAAAGGCCTTATCGAGGTCTAAACATTCATCAAGGTTCTTAGCATCGAAGTCCTCAAAGACTTCAAGCAAAATTTCATATACAATTTTTCTATCATCATATGAAACATCGCTATCGACCAGATTTTCTATTATCTGATCCAGTATTTGTGAACCTGTAGTCCAAGAAGCCATTACTTTTTCCTTTTTATTGTGAAGAAGCGGAAGAACCTTACATAATACTTTACATTTGTTAAAGTTCTTATTATATTTATTCTCTTTCGCTTTTTCAATTTTTTATCGTTTATTAGACTTTCAAACCATTCTATATTCATCTCACATCTTTTTTTACCTCGTAACAACCAAGGTTCATTAGGCATAAGTTTCAGAAATCTATTTATAGCCTTTAATCTACGCCTCGCTGAATATAATTGTTCTGCTAATATATTGTCCAATTCATCAGTTAATAATTCTGATTGTCGTTCCTTCTTTATCATTTTTTACAATCCCATAAAGAAATGCTGCATGACTGGGACTAAGCCGAACACAACCATGAGATGCAGGACGCCCCAAATTACCAGTATGTGGAGTAGCATGGATAGCATAACCGCCACTAAAAAAGATGGAGTGAGGCATCGGCGCATTATCATATTTCCTTGAGTAGTGCATTGGTTGAAGTGAATAAGGATGAAATGTTCCTGTTGGTGTGTAGTATCCTTTTCTTGCGGTTGATACAGGGAATTGATATGATCCTGAGTCTGTATCAACCTGCATCATCTGATGGCGCTTGCTGATGGTGATATCAGTCTGTGCCATTGCTGGTGTAGCAAATAGCATGGCGGCAATAATTAATTTTTTCATTCTATATTCACTCCTCTACATTTATCATCATTAAAAACGTAACAATAGGTCTGTATCCAGTTATGTGATATACGGTATTGTGCGTCTCTTAATCCTATTTTATTATCGCATACAAGATTATGTAGTCTATGTTCTAAAACATCTTTTACTCTGGCACCCCACATACCATTATAGGATTCAGGCCAGAGATTCCGTGTATCATTAGATCCACCGAGTTCTAAACTTATAAGATGATCTACCTCATATCCACCAGAACGTTCTATTCCATATTCTTCAAACACCTGATCCTTTTGTTTCTCGGTCACATGTCTAACAGTAGCAGTATAACCTTTTTGGCATATTTTGTCAACTGTTGCCGTTGAGTCAAATACACCAGGAGATAAATCTGAATTAGGTAAGATGGGGTCCTCTGCCCATGCCAATGAAGGCAATAGACAGAGGACTATGATTAGATTTCGCATTATATTTTCCTCATTAAAGGATAATTACTATCACATTTAATATTATTAACAAAAAAGACTTGCGTTAATCTTGGTTGTGATGAAGAATAATAACTACTGGCGGCGTGATATTCTTCACCATCATAAGCAACTAATCTATTATAAATGTTATTAAATCTGGCCGTTTCTTCAAAATGTGAATTATGTTCTTTTAATTTATCATCATAATTTGGAATTATATTTCCTTTAAAAAAATTATGTTTATATTTCAGATATGAGTCCTGATTGAAAAAAGAATTCTGTCGATAAATTGATGTTCCTGATTCTTTTTCTATATTAGGTGTTAAGTAAATTATGCCCGCTAATATATTAATTTTATCTTTATGTACCCACCCTATATTTTTTATTGAATTTTTGTCAGTAGAATAAGGATATATTTTTTGAAATGAACTATAAACATTCCAATCTAATCTACAATAATTCGTATCATAAAATATAGAAAATAATTTTTTACAGAATTGTTCCCATAAATTTCTATTTAATAAAGATAAGCATTTTGTTCTTTCTCCAGGCGCTTGACCATTTTCACACTTGGTATAATCTAAAGATAAGGCGAAATCTCTCACCTCATCTGGATTTTCATAAAAATTATCTATACATATGGTCGGAAACCTTTTTATCATTATATCAGATTTCGCATCCGCCAGCGGTACAGGCTAATGTCTGCACACCTTCAACATTATCTTCTATCTCAACCAAACTATCCCAATCAAGTGATTTTGGAATTGATGGTAACATGGCATCATATAAATCCTTTGTAATCTCCTCGTAAGGCGCCTGACGATATGAACCACCATCGTGTGGTAAGAACGATACACCAGACATTTCATCAAAGTGATCATACACCCACGCACCAACTTTCATCCATTCTTCTTCACGAACGTTGATTGTAACAGATGGCTTGTGTTCACACCATGCTTCCTGATACACAGCCCATAGTTCGAGATGTTTGATTGCATCAATATCGTCTCTTACAACTGCACCCTTTGGTGCTTTCATCGGAAAAGAGAATACGGTTGTGGACTCAGGCTTCATAACATCTGGCTCCCAAGGCACACCCTTATCCTTCATAAACTTTGTGAGAGGATCTTTGTTATCCGCACGAACACGACGTATATAGTATTGACTATGGCGAGGATGAATGCCAGAAGCAGAATCACAAAGTTGTGAAACAGTACCAGAAGGCTTAACGCAAGTGATAGCAGCAGCGACATTAATGCCAAGAGTAGTGGCCAATTCATTATTCACCTTTACAGCATGATCACGAAGAGAAGCAAGACGTTCCTTGATACCTTTGTCATCGGGATTGTTAAACAACTTGGAGTCGTAGATGCCTGTAAGAGAAACACCAAGTAGTCTTTCTTCTTCGGCGTTCTTAACCCAAATCTTTCTTAGGTAGGGAAAATCCGTAAGAGTAGATTGAAAAGTACCAAGGATAGTAGCAACCTCAATCTTATCCTTAATATTTTCCATTGTGTCATCGGCGCGGATAACGACCTCTGTAAGGTTGCAGAAACCATAAGGTCGTAATATAATTTCGCTACACGGATTTGTGCCAAATAGTTGATCAGGATTTCTTCTTCCATTTCGTTTTGCGATTGTTTGACATGCTTCACGACTGAATAATCCTCTCTCACCTGATTTACTTTCGTATAATGAAATCCACTCGGCCATGAATGTGCCGATTTCCGGTTTCTCATTATACACGGCAGAGTTGTTTGATAATGCTCGTTGAGGGTTTGCTTCCCACCATGCACCTGCCTTAGCATGACGCATACGATCATCTGATAAGTTGGATAGACTGATCATAGCAGAACGACGAACGCCACCAACTACAACTACTTCACCAATCTTACACATAATGTCATGGCACTCTAATGATGTAAGACGACGACCATGAGCATTACGAAACATCTTTACAACAAACTTAAATAGTTCCGAAAGTGGGCCAGGCCCAGATGAACGGCCACCAAATGTCTTCAAGGGAGCACCTGCTGGTCGAACCTTGGTCAGGTCCCACTTTGGAACTTCGCCCGTATAGAGAAGCGCAATAAGCATACGGAGAGCCTTTGCCCATCCTTCCTTACTGTCTCTTACGACGATTACGGTTTCAGAGTCAAATAGTTTCTCTGGAATTTCTGGCAACTGATTAATAAATTGACGTTCAACGGAGAAACCAACACCAGTACCACATAAAAGAATAAACATGGCCTCATCAAATGCTTTGGGATCATCAATAGGCAAGAATGAACAGTTATAACCACATGTGTTATCACGTTCTAATGCTTTGCCGGATGTCATCAAGGCACGCATAGATGGCATAACTTTAAGATCAATAATTGCTTTCTTTACCTTCTCACGAACAGGACCCATATCATAGTTATAATTACTGGTGAGATGATTATGCATAAAGGTAAGATATCGTTCAACTGTTTCCTCCCAATTTTCTCTTCGGTTCAATTCAGGTAGATATCTTGAGTATCTTGACTTGTAAATAAATTCTTGATATAGACTGTCCATTCTTATTCCTCTACGATACGGTTAAATTTGTTATTACCAAAATGGCCACCATGGTTTATCTTTAGCATCAGGCACATCCTCAGAAAACCAATATTCTCTTAGTGATGGGAAATGTTGTAGTATTTCTTTGCGGGCACCAATAGCAATTTCTCTATGTTCTTTCTGTGTGCCTTCTGTAGCACGAACATCGATGTAATGAATCCAAGAACGAAGCGTTCCGGACATATATAGACGGGTTGTGGTCAGACCTTCTGGTAGAACCACTCTTGCCTGTTCTTTAGCAACACCATTTTCAATAGCCCACTTATAAGCAAGTCCTGCTTCGTGTGATTGTTGTAGTTGCTTGGCCTTCCATTGCTTACACAATAGTTCATCAGACGTTTCAATAGAGTTTTGTCTATTCTTTTTATCCTGTAATCGTGCTTCTCTCTCAACAAATCCTAAATCTTTTGTTGGGTCAGCATAACGTTGACTAAACTCCTGAAATGAAAACGACCGATGCCTAATAATCTGATGTGAAATGTCTCTTGTCGTTTCAATATCCATAGTGATAGAAACCATTTCAAATGGCGACCAGTGTTTATTCTTAATTAGATACTTGAGGAGTTTAGGTGCTGTTAGTGTATTGTTTTGATTTGATGGATTAGAAACTCTGGCAGTATAAGCAATAAACTCTTCCGCGGTCATTTGCTGACCTGCTTTTGTATATGGAGAGTCCAACCTTATTGTTGGTTGTGTGATTGCGATTATACTTACAGCCATTTTTTAGTTCCTAAAGATTGACCTATTTCTTCAATTGTTTCTTTCACATGAAACTTTTCACCTGAAACAACAGCAATCTCTGTGTATTTACCTGACGAATAATTCCAAGGACGAATTGATACAATATGGTCTGGGTTTATATAAACTTCTTTGCCTGATGTCGTAGCATCATGAACGTTTAATGACAATTTCAATATTTTCATATTATTTTCCTTCATTAATAATTTTAATGACCTCGGACAAACCTTCTTCAACATTCCATTTTTGCGGCGGGCCAAACCCACCAATAATTACCGTTGCTAATGAACCACCGTTTGTAGGTTCTTCAAAAACAGAAACGATACATTCTGAATTAATGTAAAGAGGATTACCTTTATATCTATCACTAATGTTAGTGAATTTTAACATTTTCATATTTTTGCCCACTGGTTCAGGTTCATCGTAGCATGAAGGCCGTTATGTGTATGTATATCTATAATGTGCTGGATAATAGAAGCGGACATACCTGAAAGTATCATTTCATTTATATCTTTTTGCTTGATAGTATCAGGCCAAATACAAACATCATATCCTCTTTCAATTGCTTTCCTCATATTAGAAACAATCTGTTTATTCCTCGGTTCATTATCATATACGAAAGTATATTGATAGTCAAGACCTATAATTCGTGAAGCAACCATAAGGTTAGCATCCATAGTAGCAACAGCATTTTGAATAAAGAGGGAGTCAATAGGTCCTTCAACCACATATATCCTTTTCTTCAAGTCAACTTTATTCCATCCGAAAAGTTTTATACAGTCTTCGGAAATTTTTATTGTTATGTATTTGATTTTGGAAGGACCGATAGCACGGCCTTGAACACCTTGTAGAATACCATCCTTATCATAAAATGGAATAACGATCCGGTCTTCCTTATATAGCTCCTTGGTATTCTCTGGAATCAACTCCTGAATAAATTCTTTGAAGTCCGAGGCATAAAAAAATCCCTCTAATGGCACTTGTCTATGCTTGAGATATAACTTTGCTGGATGGTCTTCGGAGAGCACCTGGACGGGTGGAAGGTTAATCGTCTTTGGTATATTGAAAGTGGGTTTACTCACAAAATCCGCTACATTTACGTTATTTGATGTATTAGACCGCTCAAACTTTTCCAACAAATATTCTTTATAAAGGTGTGGGTCTTCCTGTTTCATAAAGTTCACAAAGGAAGTGGAAGCACCACAGTTATGACACATAAAGAAAAAGGCATCTTTCCGTTTGTAGATATATCCACGGGCCTTAATTTTATTTTTGGTGGAATCTCCACATACAGGACAACGGAAGTTCCATAAAAATTCCCCCCTTGCTTTAAACTGCTGGAGTTTTGGGGCAAGGAGGGAGACGTATTTTTTATCAATATATAAGGACATATTCCACCGTATTCATAATGAACTTGTATTCTATATCATAGTCAACTCTATGTCAACTTATTTTTTTAAGTATGGTCTCATTTGTTGTAAGACTTCCTTCAAACTATCAATCTCTTTACGGAGGTCTTGTCTATCACCATCAACCACAGGAATACGTGATTCAAGTTTTGTTTTTATTGAATCCATGGTTTCTTCTATATGGTCTACCTTTTGCTCAAGGTAAACTACTCTTTGCTGTAGTTCCATATCTTTGACCTTAAAGTCGCCTACAGTTATAAAGTAGGCGGCAATAAGGCCTCCCACACCAATAATGGCGGAGATTAAATGTGGAACTTTGTTTATAGCAAATCCACCAACTTCATTATCAAAGTCGTTGGTGTTTCTGTTAGTCATTACTGCTATCAACCTTTCTATCCTCCCCGTCTTTTTGAAGGGTGCTTGGGAGGGTCTAACCCTTCATTTATTTCATCGTCTACACCTTGTATAGACGGTGAAATGGCGTCTTGCGTTTCAGCCTGAGCGAACAATCTCGTTCTCAGTATATTCTCTTGCCCTCTGGTCCAGGCAGAAATGCCTATTACAACACCCATAGCCATGTGATAGAAACCAGAATCCTTCAAAGTCATAGGATCCCACTTAAACTCATTACCGGTTTCTTTGGCATAATGAAAAGCAATCAAAGGGAAGATTATAAAATCACAGACACATACCGCGAAATACTGCCAAGCCATCATCGGCCGCCAGTATTTTGTTATCCAAGGTTCATCTTCAAGGACGACCTTGGGTAATGGGAATTTCTTAGCCATTATTTTCCTCTGGTTCAAATGGCAACCCTTGGGCAATTACTGGCAAAGGTTCGACCGGTTCAACTGGTCTTGAAGGTAGATCCTGTTTAGGTTCTTCCTGTTTTGGTTTAGGTGGCAAATCCTTAACCTGTTCTGCCTTATCTAATGCTCTCTTTGCCCTTTGGACTTTTGCTAAACGGTCTTCAAGACCATTATAACCGCCATTAACTTTTCTTGTTATCTGTTTACCGTTATCAGCATCGGCCAGTTCATTTAATCCTCTGTCCTGCCAATACTGTGCGGCGGTCAAAACTGAAACCTCTGGTGTTGCTGCCAACTCTGGGTTATTTTCTAAATCGTATCCCAGTTTCTTACCATATGTGCGATAGTTGGCACGGCCTGTAATCTGTAATACACCTCGGCCTTTATATCTACGACCATCACCTTTTCTAACATTACCTAAATCTTTTCTACCTTCGTATGCTGCGCCAGATGCGTATTCTTCGGTAGTTCTAAAATGGTCGCTTTCGTGTGCGATCTGTGCTAAAAAATGTGCTATTCTTAACTTTGTATTAATTTTATACTTTTCAAGTGCCGCAGGTAAATACTTCACTAATCCATCAACAACCTTTTTATTTACAGAAGCACCAGCAACGTCTTTCAATAACTCTGGTGTTATTCTATACATGGTTTATCCTTTATATCTAACGTACCTCATTTCGCCAGTTTTCTCATTCTGGACTATGATAGGTCCTTTATTCTTATTAGCATATTCTCTAATTTCGGAGAAACAATCATCCTCTTCAAGGTATGTTCTCCAGTGCTTATTCTTTCTTTTCTGCATAGTCAGACTATGAAATATAGCAGAGGACACCTCAAACACGGCAGCCTCAGCAAAGTTTGGTTTTCTACGGCGAAGCATAGGCATCATCTGTGATGGTCTGCCTGGTTCACCCCAATTGGCAGGTTTACCGGCCTTACTAACACCGGCACCGGCGACATCACCGCCACCTATATTAACTGTTGGAGCACCATCTTCTTTAATCATCGAAATTCCTTAATCTGTTTGCTATAACCATGTCTACTGGTATTTCTTCTTGTCTTACATGGTATTTATTAAACGAGACGGTTAACCGATTGGGCATATATTTAAGAAATATAAGAATTGTTTTGAGTAGTGGATAGTCGTCTTGGTCGACCTTGAAGAATAGCATATTGACGGTGGGTTCGACACCAAAGACATTTGAGAGAATGATAACGTGGTTTAAAACCAGTCTCTCTTTGAACTCACCTGTTTGTCTATATTTTCTCAATAACCTTTTAACATACTTTATACGTTTGAGATCGTCCTCAAACTCTGATTGGAGTATATGAGGACGATCATAACATTTTGCAGCATATATCAAAAAATTACCATCATTTAAATCATTTATCATTACATTTTATTCAGATGCCAAGTTGTGCTTTGTTGGATCGTATTTATCTCTTGGGATACGATGGACTCCACCGCCGCCGGCAGCCTTTGGATCACCTTTGTTTGTCACGAGGACAGTATTGGTTCTTTCTTTGCCAACACCAAGGCCTTGTTTAACCTGTGTAGAAACCTTCTTCTTCATTTTCTTCATGGCATATGATTTCTTTACAGAACCCATGACCTCATCAAGGTTATCTTCCTCTAACTTATCCCAATGCTTTTTGATATACTTCGGGCTACCAGTTTTCACACTTTTACGGCCGTCACGGTCTGTTGTAATTGTATGATACTCGGTTTTATGACCAGGATTGCGTCTATGTAAGGTATGAGTTTCGCCCGGTCTTTTCTTTACACCGGCCTCTACCTTTTCATATTCTTCTTTAGCTTGAACACGGGCACTACCTGTCATTTTATTTACGGCACGTTCTATGCCTTGTTCTCTCTTTTCACCAGTTTTATTGGATTTATGGAGAGATTCTTTGTCCTTGCGAGAATATGCTTGTTCACCTTCGGCCGCTGCACCAAGTCCACTAACATGAGCTTTCTTGATATAACGTCCGAGAAGTCTTTTTGATACCTCATCAATCTGTTCTTCATCCAATTCACCAGAAGATAATTTCTTATCAGTCTTACGCATCATTACAGACACGGCAGACTTTGTGCTTGGTGAATCGCCTTGGGTACAATCACAATCACCTAATGCGGTGTGCATATCTTCTTTTGGTGCCATAGCCTTAGCAAGTGCCTGACGGTCTTCCGCAGCCTCTGATAGTGATACCTCAGCCATGTCAATAAGACGGTCAAGTTCTACTCTATCAACAACCTTTGCGGCAACCTTAAACATACCACCAGTTGATGAAATAAAGTTTGCTGTTGCGGCATATGGAACAACAGTTGGGTGCGCTCTCCAGTATTGGATGAAAAGATAAAACTTACCAGGAACTTCTTTAACGAATTCACCCTGGTCGGTCATACCCATTCTATCACCAAACTGGCGTAGTTCGATTGCTTCAATACCCTTCTCACCATCGAGATATACTCTCTTTGGAAGAATGATGCTGAAATATGATAGAACCTTACTGGCACGCATCAAAGCATTATATGGTGTGACGGATGGATCTGCCAATACGCTGGCAAGGGAAGAGTTGATCTGTGCCCTTACCACTTCTCTTTCTAAGTCGATACTGCCGTCCTTAACAACGGCAGTAGGTACGACATCTTCTTTTAGGTAATCACGGAATGATTTCATCTATATTATCCTTAGACTACGTATAGGATTGTTGCGCTGCTTGTTGCCACTGAGTTAGCACCAGCCGCTGTGACAAGAACGCGGAATACGTTGCCATTTGCTGTCTTGTTGTTGGCAGTAAATGTTGGTGAAGTATTGTTGAAATACTGACCAGCTGTGTTCGCAACGTTGGCCCATGAAGAACCGTTGTATTTCTGCCAGTAATACTTTAGTGAAGCACCAGATGGTGTTGATGTAGCAGCAGTTGTAAATGTAATGTTCTGAGCAACGTTGAATGTATTGCTTGATGGTTGTGTTGTGATTGAGATGTAATAGTCTGGGAACTGGTTATCATCTGAACCATCGGTTGAAATAGAACCTGTAGCAACAAGTGTTTCATATGTAATACGACCAGCACGGAGACCTGTGCCTTCTTTACGAAGAACCCAACCTGAGTGTGTAGGGTGGGCGCGACCGTTTGCCTGTGCCGCAATCATTTCGTTTGTATCAACACCAAACTGACCAATTATCTGGTTGGTGAAGAAAGCATTTGCTGTTACATTCTCAAATAATGATGTTTGGTTGGCAGAGGTCATCTTTTTGTTGACCTGCATTAGAGCAGCAATATCGGAATTTGCTGCGTTGTCTTTATTACCCCATAATGGCATTTTAGTGTTCCTTCTCTATGATAGGTTTTATTTAGGTATAGTTTTGTGCTTGTGAACCCCGAGATTCAGGGTTTATTTCAACTGTATCTGCTGGTTGGCCTGTGGCAGTTTTGCCTGGGTTTAGCATCTTTTTATCGGTCGCTTTCTGCAAGGCAACCTGAGTTGCTTCCTGTGCCAACTTTTTAGATGTGCCATAACGATGTTCAAGGGCGCCGAGTTTACCGGCACCCTGAGACTTTGCTCCTTTTTGTGGAGGTATATTCATTAAACGATCCTATATCTGTTTGCGCCAACTTGAACGGACTCTTGTAGACCTGGCTTATTAGCATTAGCCTTTGGTCCTGTGTCGATTCTTGGCATTTTATCTGTGTCAGGACCGGCAGTATCCATACTTGATGTAGCAGCGGATGCCTTTGGAGCACCTGATGCGGCAGCTGTATCGGACTGTGATGGTTCTGAAGGTGCTTTCCAACCTTTTGGTTGTGCTGCTGGAGCAGGTGCTGCCTTAGG
>Ga0214923_10000412_pt1 | contig 65806 bp, 77 predicted proteins | sample LL1510_MetaG_FD_177993 | JGI IMG/M metagenome (GOLD analysis project Ga0214923, IMG submission 177993) | Freshwater microbial communities from Lake Lanier, Atlanta, Georgia, United States - LL-1510 | ecosystem: Environmental > Aquatic > Freshwater > Lake | place: USA: Georgia | collected...
TAAAGAATTCTCTTTTATTGCATATACTAATAAAATGCCTAATACTACTAAAATTGGATTAACATTGAGAGCACACAAAGTTTGTCTATGTGAAAGCGATATAAAAGATGGATGGCAACGGGTGTATGACAGTATATTTATTGTTTCATTGCAAATGTATGTATTTTATGATCCTAAACTTTTTCATTATTGTTAGATATTAGTTCTCCATTTTTATAAACATTGCATTTAAATGTTTGTTGTGAATATGTTTGTGAATTTGAAGAAGAATCAGAAATAAACAATACATTTTTATTGCCAAAGGAATAAATAAAAAAAGAAATAATAAAACCGACAAATAATCCAATAAAGGATAAAAGTAAAAATAAATTAAGTTTAAAATCATTTTCAAATAATTTTTTTGTTTGGACAACGATTAAAAGAATAATAAAGACAATGATTGGAATATTTTTTTGTTTTGATAAAAATAATGGTGTAATTAAATAACTGAATGAAAACCACATAACGACGACGGATGATAATGAATAAAATGGTAAATCAGAAAAGGAAAATAATTTAATTAATCCTAAAATGGAAATAATAAATAATATATAAACAGTTCCTTTTATAATAGATCCTAAAAATATGGATGAAATAAAGACACCAAAAACAAAAATAATTGGAATAAGATCAATGTAAAAATTAATATCCATATATATGAAAAAGAATATTTAAACGGCATTAGTTAATGAATGTGTATATGGATTTTCTTTAAATGCGTCAACAACCCAAGGTTGTATTCTGTCATAATTTTCAATTGGATTATTAGGTCCATGTTGCATTCCATAATTTTCAACATGGGCTGGAATTTTGATAATGGATGCTGGTGGATTGAATCTATTGTTTTCAGTATTACCATTTTGTTTATTAATTTGCATATTAATATTACCAGAATAAAGACTAATATTTCCAATGGGAGTTCTACCTTCTGTGGTTTTTAAATCATTATTATGTTGTCTATATTCGGCATCAACATTTCTCATACCATAATTGGATCCTCCGGGTGGAACATAATTATTTTCTGTTGTATTATCACGTTGATTATGAATTGGTTGAAAATTATTAATGTCATAATTATTGGAAAACATTTGTCCAGTGCCAATATTACCTCTTGATGCATGTAATGTGGTTTCTTTAATGGTGGTTGGTAATGGTTTTGTGGAATCAATGACATAATTGGATGAAACAGTTGAACCAATATTACCGAAAACGCGGATATTATCAGTGAATTCTTCTTTTCTTGTTGGTTTAAATGCATCAACAATGGGTGCGATGGATGCAATAATGGACCTTGAAAAAATGTTTCCAAAATTTGTGGATTGATGATTGACAGATCTATTATTTTTTAGGATTGAATGATTATTATGATGATTTTCAATTGATTGAAAAGGTGTTTGTGACACAGCATTTGAATGATTAACGTGATTTGTTTCGGAGACGGAAATTCTTTTGGATTGTTCAAAATTAACGGGTGCATGTCCGGCATGTTTATCAACGCCAACTGGAACACCAATATAAGAGTTTGTATCCCAAGCACGATGTGAGTTTTGAAAAATTTCTTCGGATATTGGTCTATTTCCTTTTTCGGCGCCAACAGTGGTAAGCCAGCGGTCTTGTGTATTGATAAAGAATCCATCGGGTCTATATTTTTCAACTTTGCCTTGAATACCAAGATTGGTGATGGCGGAATGTGCTGGTCCTTCTAATCCGACTAAATCAAAAGTTTGTTTGGGGTTATTGTTGGTTCTTAATTCGTCAACAGTTTTTGGTAACCATTTATCTCTTGCTTCCATACCAGAATTAAATCCCAAAGAGCCTTTATCAGAATATCCTTGGTCTAATCCTGGTCCAACATGAACACTTTCAAAAGGTTTTACCATATGATTACGCATGGCGGGATTTTGTCTGGATTGATAAAAATCACTATTATTTGGTGTTCCATTATTAAATTGCATATTTTCTTGTGGTTTAAATAATGGTGCTTGTTCAATTTTTTTGATGACTTGAGATCCACTTCCGACCATATTATCCAAAATAGTTTCAGAATTATTATTATTATAAATTTGTCCTTTAATTTTACTGCCAAAAAATGGAACCATATTGGCATGTTTAAATTCGGATGAATTAACATAATCTCCGGTTAAAGAATAAATTTGTTGAATATTATTTCCGACACGTTTATGTTTATTTGAATTATTTTCATAAACATTTTGGTCAAAATAAATATCGGTGGCAGTATTAGGATCAGGATAATAATTAACGGAATCATCAATTTGTTGTTTGGTTGTGATTGGATAATTTTTTACAGGAAGATTGGTATTTGGTAAATAATTATTTTTTTGTCCCATTGATTTAAAATTTTCCTTGTTATTTTTTGAAACAATATAAAAAGAGCCGAGTGCTAAAATAGGTAAAGCAATTTCCATGTTATATATTTTGTTTGTAAATAAAAAAATAATAAAAATATATGAACAATGAAATAGAATTGGGAGATTTTATAAAAATAGGGCAAGAAATATATTATGTAAATAATAAAAATGGTGATACGATAGAAATTATAAATACAAAAACAATGGAAAAAAAAGAAATAAAAAAGAATGAACTTGAAAAAGAATCTATAACAATATTGGAAAGAAATAATAAAAAGGGGTATGCATTACAAAATGATTTATTACCCAATAGTTGGATAGAAATAAGATTGGAAAATGATGAAAAAGTAGAGGGATATATAATAGAATTAGATGATGATGTAATTGAAGTAAAAATAGGAGAAGATATAATATATATTGATTTTGAATATAATGGATTACCAAAAGAAATAAAGGAAATAAGAAAGATTGAATCGCCAATATTGATTGATGCAGAAACAGAAGACGAAGATGAAGAGATAATATTTGAAAAGGAAATGAATATTGAAATGATATATGAAAATGTGAATAAAAAAATGTATAGATATAGTTTGGAGGATCAATTAAATGATTTGTTGAATAATTTTTTAATGAAAAAAGAGAGAAATGCGCATTTATTGGTATCAAGATTTAAACAATTGAGGGAAAAAGTATGTAAATTTGACGAAAATGGAAATATAATTGGAATAAATAATGAAGATGAATCAATGTTGTATAATAAATTATTAAAATATGATGCATCAAATATATATTGGATTCAATATGTGTCAAAAGCAAAAAGAAGAATATATTTATATCATGATGAAATAAATAAATTAGAAGACGAAAATTTGGTGGATATTGATATGATTGATATAATAGAGGATAGAAGAGAAACGGTAATAAAACAGGATAAATTAGGAAGTAATTCAACTGGTTCAGATTTAAAATACAAGACATATTATGATAATTTGCACGTAGTTCCATTTAGTGAGTTAACAAATGAGATGAATAATTTATTGGATATTGGAAAAATAAGTGTGAATTCATGTAATGTGATATTAAATAATTTGGGAGATTTCAAGAATACATTGGTATATTTGAATAATAATGTTATTGAAACAAAGAATGGAATAATTTGTGAAGAATATATAAAGGATGATAAAATAGAATTGGATTCATTATTAATATATCCGAATGAGGTAATAAAATATAATAATGTGTCATTGCCAATGACAAATATATTAACGAGGGCAAATTATGGGATGACATTTTTAAAAAGATGGGAATATTTGGATTCAGATATGTTTAATAGGGGAACAAAAATAAAAACTGGAATGGGAATGGTAAATATAAGGAATAGTAAGAATTTAATATATTCAATGTATTTGCACAAAATATTACCAAATATGGATGATTTATTGGAAAATTATTTAAAAAAGGATGATTTATATTTATGTTTTATAAAAATAATAAAAGAGTTGGAACCATTTATGATTTATTCGGAGAATATTAAATTGGAGGAATATAAAAAAATAAAGGAAAGAGTTGAAGGAGATGTAAAAAGATGGGAAAAGATGTATAAAGAAAATAATCAAATATATAATGAAATAAAGGATGATAGAAAAATAAAAAATAACTATTCATGGATAGGAGAGACAATAAGGGAAAAATATGGTATAAATGAAAAAATGACAGTATATGAGACAATAACAAAAATAACGGCGACAGATTATGGAGAATATAATAATGTAATACAGGCAATAAAGGGAATAAAATTAATGACATCGGAGAATTTATTGAATGAAATAAAAAACATTCAAATACCGGAAAAGGAGAAGGAGAAGGAATGTAAGATAAAATCATATGAAAATATTGAGGAATTAAGAAAAGAAAATGGAAATACGATAATATTAGAAAATGGGAAAAAAATAAAAGAAGGTGATTATGCATTTATTGGGGATGATTTTTATAAAAGAGATGCAAAAGATAATTGGGAAAGGGTTGAAAGAACAGAGGAATTATGTAATGCAAGTAAAAAATGTGTCATGTCTGGAAAAAAGTGTATATCAATGACTGAAAAAAATAAGGAATTAGAAAATAAGGTATTGGAAAATATTTTGACAGAATTTGATGTTAATTACGAAATTAGTAAATTAAAAACGGAAGAGGAATTGGAAAAAGAAAAAAAGAAAATAGAAACAAGATTAGAAAAGGTGATTGAAATAAATGTGAATAAGATTGTAAAAAATAACAATGAACATTATGAATATGGAGAAAAAATGGAAAATGGTAATGAAATAATAATAAAATCGCCGTATGTATCAATAAGAGATGAAATATTATCGGAAAAGGATTTTGTAAAAAAACAGATAAATATAATTGAATTTGTGGAAAAATTTACAAGAACAAATGATGTAAATAATGATAAAGAGACAAATAATTGGTTATATTGTAAGGATACAGGAGTAGAATTATTGCCAAAATTTTATTATACTTTGGAGAAATCGTATGTGATAAATAAAGATACGTATAATGTTTCTGGGTATTTAAAAAAGATGGATGAAATATTGGAGGAGAATGGTATAACAATTGATGGAAATTGGGTTGATAAAAACAGTGGATTTATAATACAATCAATAGATTATAATTATGATGAAGGATATGAGGATGGATTTAAGATAAAAACGAGTGAAATTGTGGAAGAAGAGGAAGAAATAAAAATAAAATTGCAGGATGAAATAATAAAGGATAAGGATACGATAAAGGTTGCCCAGACAATAAAAATATTGAATCAGATATTTGGAATAAATGTGGAAGAATATTTGGTATTAAAAATAATTGAGGAAAATGTGGGAATGTTTTTGCCAGTGCCGGATGATAAAAGGATAAATAAAATGATTGCAAAAGATTTGACAAAAGAAGAACAAAATGACGAAAAAATAGTAAAAAGAAAAAGGGAAATGATTATAAATTCATTTAAAAATCAGGAATTATTATTTTTAAGTATATCTGGGTATATAATAGCATTGCAAGTAAAAATACCGTCAATAAGAATAAGAAAGACATTTTATAATTGTATATATTCAGATTTAACAAAATATCCATTGAATGGTAATCCATTGGATTTGGATACAATAAGATTTGTAATGTGTGTATTGTATGGTGAAAAAACAAAATTAAGTCATAAAGAGCCATTTAATGAATTAATGAATATAACGGAGGAGAATATGATTACGATAATAAAAAATATTTGTGGAGAATTGGTATCAAGAATGAATGTGATTGATGTATTAATAAAGGAAAAAAATGAGTATTTATTAAAAAATAGGGAGGATAATGAGATAATAATGAAAAAGAATGAATGGATAAATTTCATGCCACCATTATTTGCGATAAAAATTCAGGTGATGGATAATATAAAAACAAAAATAGAACATTTGCATAATAATTTTACGGTGAATAAAAAGGATATAAGAAATCAAGTATTATCAAAAATAATGTATATAAGTTTAATGATTGAAGAAAATATTCAAAACATTGTGGTTCATGAAAAAAAGATATTGAAGGATTTAATGGGAAATTATTTTATAGATAATGCATGTTGTAATGATGAAATGAATGACAAGGTCATTGATTTTTTCAATAAAAAGTGTAATAATGCGATAAATGAGTTAAATAATAGGATAAATGAGTTGAAAAATTTATTTATAATGGTAAAAAATAAAATAATAAACAAGACATTTCAAAGTATAATAAATACAAAATTAATATATCCGGAATTAAATTGGAACAAGGTAAATGAGAGTGTAATGATAAATACGATAATACATTATTGTAAATTGAATGTGAATGTTGATATACCGGAATATTTATTAGAGATATGTTCAAAGAAGCCGGAAATAACAAATGGAGTAACAATGTATGAAAAGGTAAAGGAGATGGGATTAGGAACAAAATCAAAATTTGATAAATTATTAAAAATAATTGGAAAAAGAAATATGTTTATGATGTCTGAAAAATATAAAAAGGATTGTGAAATAAAGGAAAAAGAGACGGAGGATGAATTTTATAATAAAATAGTAAAAATATTGAATGAGAAATCGGACAAGGATAAAATATATGAAAAACAACAGACTGAAAATACAAAAAAAATAAGGGAAAAAAAAAAAAAAAGTGAAACAAAATATTTTGATGACATTAATTATGATGAAGGAATAACGGCAGAAAAAATAATATTTTTAAAAGAAAATATAAGAAATATATTATTGGTATATCCAGAAATAATAAAAAATGGAGTAGATTTGAATTTTCAAAGTTGCACAGAATGGGGTCCATTAGCATTATCACATATTGAAAAAATAAGAAATAATATTTCAGATTATTATGATATATTTATGGGACTAAAAATATCGGAAAAATTATCAAAAAAATTGGACGAATTAAAAAAATACATGAATTTAATAAATGAGACATGTATTGAATCCCCAATAGGATATTATTATTTTATATTTAATTCATGTTTTATTGAAATAATAATTCAAATAATGAATGTGGAAGACGGAGAAGAATATGTAAAAAGAATATTAAATTATATATTTGATTTAAATAAAGAAATAAATACAAGTTATGAAAAAATAATGGAAAATGTATTTAAACAAAAGGAAAGAGAGAAAAATAATTTGGTAAGAAGAATAACAAATATGAATCGTGAAGAAAGAGCATTAATGAAAACGGAAAAATATTTAAGATTAGGAGAATGGTATACGGGAAAGGGAAATAAATTGATATTAAATTATAATGCAAAAACATATGATATGGAATCGGACCAATTTGACGAAATAGAGGACATTCAGGCAGAAGAAGATTTTGAAGATTTATTTGAAAAAGACGAAAATGAAGATGAATATGATGAATTAAATGAATTTAAAAATGAGATTGAATTATTTGATGACGAACAAGATGTGTATGACATATTGGGTGATGATTTGGATGATTATGATGAAGATTTAATAAATGATTATCAAGATATGGAGGCAAATACAAATATGTTGGAAGATTTTTTAAGTAATCAATAATTTTATTTTATTATTTTATATGAAATTAGAATATTATGTTGTATTGATTGGGAATTATTTGTTAAATATAATTCCTTTGATTTGATAAATGAATTTTCCAATAAAAGATAAATATTATTTTTTTTATTGTCAGAAGGAAAAGAAATAGAGTTTGGTAAAATTATGGATACATCAGAATTATCGATTATGGCAAGTTTTGTTATTAATATGGTATTTTTATTAAATATATTACCAAGATAAATAGTTTCATTTGGTTTTAATAAAATAGAATATTCCATTATTATATTTATTAAATAATAAATATAATATTTATTTTTTTTTAAGAATAGCAAAATAAATGCCATTCCACCAAGATTTTTTTGCTAATAAATTGGAAGTATGAGAATTATCCCAAGTTAATCGGATAGATTTATCAAAAATGATTTCTAAATCAAGATTTTTAATGGCATCATTTGTTCCATTACGAACTTGTTCCCAATTCCAATCATCAACAATATAAATAAAAATATCGTCCAAGGCATTATAAAAATAAAAAAGAGAATTATAGACATCAGATTGATTATAACTTCCATCGTATAAAAATATGTTAATTTTTGGAAATGATGAAATATCGACTGTAAAACAATCTTGTTCAATGAAAAGAACAGTATTATCGCCTTTATATTTTTCAATATTTTCAAGCAATTCATTTTTAGTATTTTCAAATTCTGAAAAATTATCAATAGCAATAATATTGGCATTATTGCCAAACATTGCGGAACAAAGAGTGGATCCCTTCCAAGGTCCGATTTCAAGATAATTAACATTTGATTTATCCAATAAATTATTGTAAAAATGACGGGTTAATACTCCAGACATTCCATCCATCGACAATATTTCTTCATTTAATTTTGAAATATGTTTTTGTGCATTTGTAAATGATAATATAATATGATTAATAAGTTCATTTTGGTAATCAGTCATTTTATATATTATAATGAAAAAAATTATTCTTGAGTAGCACCAATTGAAAATGGAACTTTTAAATAATTTGGAGAAATAGTGCTATTATACCAAGGTCCAACTGGTGCATAAGGAATAATTGGATCAGAACGTTCTTGTTGATTTGCATTTCTTAAACTTGATCCAATAGTATCAATACCAGTTTGCCATCCAGCTTTTAATAAATTAATATTTGATAAATCCCCTTGTCCAGATGGATTTAATTGCGCCCATTCACTATTTCCATCTTTTGGTAATAAATCAGATGGATTAGGTATTTTTAAAGAATTTTGAATATTACCAGGGGTTGATGTTTGAATTCCATTAACGGATGCATATGTTTCATTCTGTCCCAAGGGATTTGATGGAACAACGCCATTTTGTCCTCCATTTTGTAATAATGAATTATTATATGCCTTATTATCTTGTTTGGACATGGTTTCAGTTAATAAACTATTTCCACTTTTTTCTTCAAAATATTTGTAAAATATATAAACGACGTAAATAACAAGGAATAAAAAAAATACAGATGCAATCCCACCAGATTCAATTTTTTTTAAGAATGCTGTCATTATATAAATAATATTATAAAAAAAAATTAATATTCTTCGGATATTTTATATTTTTCTTTTAATTCATTCAATTCTGATAAAATAATTGTTTCCTTTTCTTTTAATTCTTGGTATTTATTATATAAATCATTTGCATCATTTATAATTTTATTCATATTTTCCTTTTTTTCTTTATACAATTCAAGATATTTTTCATTATTGTTTTCATAAAAATCAAATGTCTCAAATTCATCATCAAAATCAATATTACCTAAAATATCACTATATTCATCATTCTCTTTTTCATTTGTTTCATTTTCTATTTCATCATTTTCATTTTCTTTTTCATCATTTTCATTTTCTTTTTCATCATTTTCATTTTCTTTTTCATTTTCTATTTCATTTTCTTTAATGTTTGTTTCATTTTCATTTTCATTTGTTTCATTATTTTCCCTTATATTTGTATATTCTGTTTCATTTTCTTTTTCATTTGTTTCATTATTTTCCCTTATATTTGTATATTCTGTTTCATTTTCTTTTTCATTTGTATTATTTTCTTTAATGTTTATTTCATTTTCCTTTGTATTTGTATTATTTTGATAATCCAACAATAATTGTCCATTATTATTGGAAGTGAATTCGACTTTTTTATTTTCACAGACTTCTTCAAATTTATCGACATTATTTTTTTTTTTAAAACAAGATTTATTAAAAAAATCAAAAGAATAATCAATATTTCCTTGCATAAATTCAATATTTAATTGAAAAGATTCTTTTGATAATTTGAGTGATTGTATTGATAAAATAGAACTTACAAAAGTATTTTCATCAATATCGGATAATGGAATAATAAAATCGGAATTAAAAATTTTTTTATCTGGTTTAATATTGTTTATACGAATAAAATATCGTCCAAGTTTTTGTGGTTTAACAATGGAATAAAAATATTGTTCAATATCATCTTCGTCTAATAAATCCCTGAACCATTTTTCTTTATTTGCACGTTCTAATAATAAAATTTTTATTCGATGTTCAAGAGATTCAATCCATTGAATAAAAACAATATCATCATGATTATAAATTAAATCACAATATTTTTTATTAATTTTTAATAATGATTTTGGTGCATATACATAAAGAGGTTTATTATTAAGGACAATTTTAGTGATTAAATTATTTCCTTGTGTATGAACTGGATAAGTAATATTTAGATTAGAAAAATCAAAATCAATAGTGGGTTCAATGATATTTAATGATGTCATTTTATTTGTATAAATAAAAAAAATGTAAATTGTTGGCGAAAAGTGATAAAAAATGGATTAATTATTATAAATAATGGAATAAAAAAATGTCAGAAATAAAGATAAAATTTAAAAATGTATTGGACGAATCAAATGGTCAAAATGTAAAATACAGAATTAAAATTATGGATAATGGAAACATATATATTGATGGTAAATATGATTTTGAAAATAAAAGAAAAATGTATGAAAGATTGTTGTTGATTGATGATAATATTCCGATACCGGAAAATTATATGAATATAATAAAAGTATTATTGTCATTAAAACCGACAACGTGTATTGATATGAATAAAATTATTTATGTTATTGAAGAAATTAAAAGAGTAATAAAAAATGAGGTTGATGAATCATTTAACATTTATATGGAAAAAAAAAATTTATTGCAAGAAATAATAAGGAATGTGGATAATGAGATATTAAATAAATATAATAAATTATTTAATTCAAAATCATTAAAAAAAACAAAAACAGAATTGGATAAATTGGATGAAAAAGTAGAATTTATTAATGAAATAAAATCATTGTTATAAATAGAATAATTTTTTATTTTTTTTTGTTTTTTTTCCTCCAACACTCTTTATTTGATTTTTCAATATTTTTAAACATTTTTTATAATTTTTATTTTCTAAATAATGTAATAAATTGTGTAATTTTTTTTCGTATTTTAAATCATTTGACGTATCATTTATTATTTTTTTTTTTATTTCTTTTAATTTTTTTAAAGAATCTGGATGAATTTCAAATCCATAATCCTGATATTTACTGAATTTTGTATCATCATCTTTATTTTTACGCATATAATATATTGATATTGGTGCTCCATTTTTTGTTGCAATATCAGATAAATAGGTTATTCCTGAAAAATTTATCTTTTTTAATAAAGAAAAACATATATAAAATATTATTGTCATTTTTGATACATTTTTATAATTAAAATCACACCAAGTTCTATCTGATATATTTGCAATACCTGCGGTATTTAATGTATTATTTACGTTTATATGAATACATGTGTTTGCATCTGTATCTTGGACATATGAATTTATAAAGTATCTTGTTATTTTTATATTTTCTCCGAATCTTTTTCTAATCATATTTGATAAATAATCTGTTTTTTCATTTAATTTATATTCTTTTTCCAAATTCCAATTATCTCCGTTTTCGTTTAATAATGTATACATTGTTATATTACTTATATCCCATTCTTTAGTTTTATTAAATCCATCAACTCCTGATAAACCTAAAAAATTATATTGTTTATTTAATACATTTATAGGAATTATTTCTACTTTATTACAAAAAAACATTAATCCTGGTATCAATTTATCTTTAAAATTATCTTTTGCTTTATTTAATATCTCTTCAAGTTTATTTTTACCTTTTATTTTTTTTATCATATATTTATATTTTTTTATAAATATTAATAAACTTGAGAACATATATAAGACATTTTTTTTATAAAATAAAATAAATGGATAAATAAAATGAATTTTATATATTCAACGGATGATGGAAATATATATAATACATTATTATATCATTACGAATACAAGAATTTAACAGTATTTATGGATAATAATATAGTAAAAATAAAAACAATATTAAAAAAATCATTATTTTATGATGAAATAAATAAGGATGATACAATAATGTTTGATTTATATATATCATCAAATAGGTTACCATTGTATGAAGAAAAGATAAAACCTGGTGGAATGTTGATAATAAAGGATTTAGAAGAGGAGATAAATCAGAATGTGTATAATAAAGTGATGAAGATGAATGAAAATATAACGATACTTTATAAAAATATGGTTGAAAATTTAAAGAATCAAGTATTTATAAAAAACAATATGATACCTGAAAATAATTATAAAATGACGATAATAACGCCATGTTACAAGTTAGGAGATCATTTAAACAAGTTAAAGGAGAGTATAGATTTTAAATATGTGGATGAATGGATAATAATATATGATTGTAAAATAAAGGATTTGAAATTATCATTTAAAAATTCATTAAAAATAAAGGAAATTTGTATAACAAAAATATCAAAAGAGGATGATTTAATAAATAAAGCATTAGAAAAGGTATCAAAATTGAATACATTTATATATATAATATCAGAAAATGGGATAATGCATAAAGATATATTTAGACTTGTTGAGTTTAATTTATTAGAAAAAAAGTGTTATACATTTGACCAAGATAGAAGAAAGAATGAGATAATATTAAGAGGAGAAATAAATGAAATGATTGAAAAAAATATGATTTTGTATTATAGAAATATGTATAAAGAAATACAGTATAGGGATGCATATGAATTTATAAAAAGTTGTAAAAATAAGGATCCAATGAATTATATATATATAAATACAGTATTATCTTTTTCAGAATAAAATATAAGAATGTTGTATCATGGATCAGAGATAATTAAATCTTTTGCAATATTTTATTTATTTATATTTTGTAATATATTGTTAAAATTATTTCCCAAATCACATTTAAAGTTTATGGTAAGTAATTATACATTTATATATGTTGCTGGATTTTTGGTATTTTATTTTTTAATAACTTTATTTTCAGACACAAGAAAAAATATTCCACCAATACAAAAATTAGTGTATACAATAGTATATTATATATTATTTTTGGTAACAATACAATTGGAATTAGTATATACAATAATGGTTGGATTAATATTATTGGTAATATATTTGTTGGATTCAATAAAAGAATTTTATATAAAAAATAAGAATAAAGATGAGGCATATTGGATAACATTGGATAAGCCAATAAAAATAAGAATGATTAAATTTGAAAAAAATCAGATTAATGACATAAATAATATTGAAAAAATATTGGATGGATTAATAATAATAATATCATGTATTGGATTATTTAAATATATAATAACAAAAAATAATAATGGATAAACCTAAATTAGTCGATCCAATAACAAAAGTATATTTAAATAATATATTAAAAACAATTCATGAAACAAATGTAAAACACAAAAATATAATATACAATTTATATTTAATTATGATTATGATTGTAGTATTCGGATTAATATTGTATTATTTATATAATGAAAAATTGAATAAAGGGGATAAAGAGGAAGAAAAAAGGCAAAAGAAGGAGGAATTATTAAATATGATTTATTATTATCAACAAGAGGCAAAAAAGAAGGAATATGATATATTTACAAAATTACCGATATGGAAAAATGAATATGATAAAATAGAACATATATAAAAAATTGAAATAAAAAAATTTAAATAAAAAAATAAAATTAAAAAAAGAAATGAATAATATATTTTTGGGATATTTATTGCAAAATAATTACAAAGAAGAAAAATATAAAAATATGAATTTATATAATATAAATGAAAATGGAAAATTAAAAGTATTGAATGGTTATTTTATTAAACATCATTATATAAATGGGATAAATGATTATTGTATATATAATGATGAAATATACGGTGTAAGATTACACGAAAATGAGAATCCAAGAATAACAAAAATTGGATCAAAAAAATATAGATGTAAAAAAATAGTAAATATGGATGAATTTAATGATTATGGTAATAATTGGAAAATATGGAAAGTAAAAAATGATTATATATGTAATGAAATAAAACGAAAAAGTTAAAGAGATTCAATTTTTTTTCGTATAATCATTAAATTTTCGGCTAATATGGGTTCTTTTCCCCTTTTGTAGTTCATTAGTTTTGCGTTTTTTGTTTCTAAAAGTATTCTTTTTAAGTCGGGATGTTGTGTAAATTTTGCCAAAAGTGCTTTATCAATAAATTTATCTGGATTATAAAGAGGGTCAATGGAACAATGTTTTGGGCGAACAATATTTCCAAGATATTTTCCGGAAGAAGATCCGGATGATTTTGCCATTTCTGGATTTTGTGATAATAATGATTTGGATTCAATGGCAAATGATTCATAAAATTCTGGACAAGTATTTTTAAATTTATTGGCTTGTAGGTAATGTTCAACGGATGCCCAATGTCTGTGATCGATTTCAATGATTGATATATAATTATTGCATAATTTTTTTCTCCATTTGGGTATTTTATTAAGGAAACTGTATTCGATGACGGATTGGTTGGGTATATTTTCGCCGGGTGCTTTTCCGGGTAAATCATTGGCATCATTAAGAATAAATACGATATTATTTGAGAATAAGTTGGAAGAATAGATATTATCTGGTAAGTTTTGTTTTTTTTGTTTATTAGGTGAGAATTGTGGAATTTTAAGAAAATTGCCACCTAAATTTTCAAGACATTTATTTTTGATGATAATTTTTAAATCATATGGGATTTCATCAAAAGTAAAAATAAAATGATTTTTGTATCCGATTAATTTATAATGATTACCATTATAGTCTAAAATGATGTAGAATTCTGGATTAAAAGTATCAATAGAATCAGAAGAAGAATTAAAAGATAAAAGAACATTATCAATATCATTTTTTTGATAATTTTCACTGGAAAGAATAATAAATTTTACATTTAAAATTTCTTCGATGGATTGTATTGTCCAATTTTCTGCCCAAAATTTACAAGACATGATGAGTTTTTTGAAATCATGTAAATTATTAATATTTTTTATGAATTGAAATTCTTTAATAAGAATATTGGATACTTCTAATTCGTCTCTAATTTTTAAAATATTATCATATATTTCTTTTGCTTCATTATATATGTTTTTTTTTACTGAATCATTAATTGAATTTTTCAAATTATTTTTTAATTGGACATATTTATCTTCCAACATTTTTAATTTTTTTTGTGAATCATTCATTTCATTAAAAATAGAATCATAAAAATGGCGATAATTATGGTAAACTTCATCAGTAGCAAAATCGGAAAGTTTTTTTCTTAATTTTGAAACATTTGTATATTGTCCAATAGATGAAAATGCATCTCTAACAGATGCAAAAAAACAATCACCACCGCCTTCATTATCTTGAATGGAATAATTTAAGTTGTGCATAAATCGTTGAATCCATTTATTGGATGATCGTTCAATATATTTGGATCGTTCTTTTAATGCATCGTCTTTTGTTTCACAAAATAAATTTGGAGGCAATAAAAAGGTTGAATTAGTAATAAAAATATCTTTTCTAATGTCTGGTATATTTTGTATTTTATAATTAATTTTTAAATTATTATTTTTTGTTTCTCCATTTATTGTTTTGACAATGTAATCTGAATTAACAAAATAGAACCATTTTGGAATAACTTTATTTAAATTTAAAACACCATTTTTATCAAAATAATTATTTTTATTAGGATCTAATTCAATAATTCCAATTCTTTTAAGACAATTATTAAAACAAACAAGGTAAATGGGATAAAAAGATATGCCTTTTTGTGTTTTACGTCTTCCTAATGTAATTTCACAGTCTTCTCCCATTAAATTATAACGAAAAACGGTTGATTCTAATTCATCATCATCATCATATACTGATTCATATTCATTATAAAAAACATTATTATTGTATTTAGAAACAATGGTCATATATAAAAAATAGAAAAAAATATAAATATATAAATGTTATTAAATGAATATTGTTTGGTTCATATTACAAAAAATCTTGAAAAAATATTGGAAGATGGAAAATTAATTACTGCTAAAAATTTATATAAAAAAGGCGATAAATTTATATCAGAACTGTCAGGTGATATAATGCCATATATATACATGACAGTAATAAAAAAAAAGGACATTGTATTGATGGAATTATATAATTATTATATTAATTGTGGAATATATGTGTATTTAGTATTTGATATAAGTTTATTAATTGATTATCCATTTTATATAAATAAGTGTTGGTCAAGTATTCCGATGGAAAAAATAATAAAAGACAAGACAAATTTATTGGAAATAATAGGATTATATTCGAATTATTTGAAAAATGAGATTATGTTTATGAAAAATATTGTATTGAAAAAATATTTGGTATCAGTAAATATACCAATAAATTATAAAATAAATATAAGAAAAATAAATGAAATAATAAGAGAAAAATATAAAAATGTGGTATTAAAAATAATAAATCCGAAATATACACCATATTCAAAAATGAAGAAATTTTTTATATTCAATAAAAGTTTAGATAAAAATGGATAAAGAAAAATGAATAATATAATATTAATAATGTTGAATAGATATTTATGTAATAGGGGGTATGCGATATTAAAATCGGGGTTATCGGAAGATGAAATAAAAAAGATAAAAAGTGAGTTAACAATAATACCATATGAATTAAATAATAAGAATCCGGAAAAATATTATGTTTATAGGGAATCGGATAAAAAGATATTTGTGCCAAAATATTATGGAATAAAAAAATATGGTATGATTGATAATAAAATGTATAGGGGTGATTTAATAAATTTAAAATTCAATGGAGAATTGAGGGAAAATCAAAAAGAGCCAATTGAGGTGTATTTAGAATTGGTAAAAAACGGAGGAGGAGGTTTATTAGAATTGCCATGTGGATTTGGTAAAACGTCGTGTTCATTATATATATTATCAAAATTGGGTAGAAAAACATTGATAATAGTTCAAAAGGAGTTTTTAATGAATCAATGGATAGAGAGAATAAATCAGTTTTTGCCGAATGCGAGAATAGGAAAAATTCAGGGGGAAAAGATTGATGTAGAAAATAAGGATATTGTGATTGGTATGTTGCAGTCATTATCAATGAAGGAATATTCGGAAGAAATATTTAAGTCATTTGGAATGTTGATTGTGGATGAAGTGCATCACATATCAAGTAAAATATTTAGCAAGGCATTGTTTAAAATATCGCCGTATTATACATTAGGATTATCGGCAACAATGAATAGGAATGATGGAACATCATATGTATTCAAGTATTTTTTGGGGGAAGTGGTATATAAATTAAAGAATAAGGAAAAAAGGGATGTGGAGGTTCGTTGTTATGAATATAAGTCAAAGGATGTAGAATTTAATAAAGTAGAAACGGATTTTAAGGGAAATCCACAATATGCAAAATTATTGTCAAAAATATCTGGATTTAAGGAAAGAAATGACTTTATAATAAAAATAATATTGCAAGTATTTGGTGAGAAGGAAAAAGAAAAGGAACAAATGATGGTATTGGCACATAATAGAAATATGTTGGAATATTTGCATGATGAATTAAAAAAAAGAGGAAAAAGTGTTGGATATTATGTTGGAGGGATGAAGGAAAATGCATTAAAAGAATCAGAAGGTAAACAAATAATAATAGCGACATATTCGATGGCATCAGAGGCATTGGATATAAAAACATTAAGTATATTGGTAATGGCAACACCAAAAACAAGTATAGAACAATCAGTGGGAAGAATATTAAGAGATAAAGATAGTAATCCGATGGTGATTGATATAGTGGATAGTCATTGGTTATATAAGAATCAATGGAAAAAGAGATTAGAATATTATAAAAAGGAGAAATATAATATTATGAAATATGGTAATGGTAATGGAAAAATAACAAAATATGAGGAAGAAGAAAATGATGATGAAATTCCGATGGGTGAATTTTTATTATAAAAATAAAAAATAGTAATAAAGATGAATGATAAATACGTTCCAAAAAGATTAAATGAGTTGGAAATGGATTTAAATACGTTGAAAATAATTGAAACAATAATAGGTATTGGAAAAATAAGAATATTATTAAATGGGGAAGGAAAATCAACGGTAATAAATTTAATAATAAAGGATTATTATGGTGATGAAGATTATAAGGAAAATATAATGGAAGTGAATGATTTGAATGAGAATCCGATGGAATATTATAAAACGATGGTAAAACAGTTTTGTGAGAATAGTTCTGGTATATTTAAAAAAAGAAAAACAATAATAATAAAGAATTTGGATACAATATCGTCACAGAATCAATTATTAATAAAAAGTTATATGAAGGAATATAGTAATATAAATTATTTGTGTTCATGTGAAAAGCCAAGTAAGATAATGGATAATATAAAATCGCATTTATTTTATATAGAATTAGGAAAAATAAATGTAAGAAGGATAATTGAAAAAATAATTGAGGGTGAAAATATATTGATAGGGGAAGATGAAAAAGAGAAAATAATGGGATTAGAAAGGATAAAACCAGCATTAAATATGTTGGAAAAATACAAATTAACGGACAAGGTTGAATTATTTGAGATTAATTTTGACGATTATTTTGAAAAATTGGGGTCAAGAAATTTAAAAGAGTCGATAAGGGAGATATTAAGAATATATGATATGGGGTATTCAATAATAGATATTTTGTCGTATTGTTTTAAATATATAAAGACATTAAAAAATGAGGAATTAAAATATAAAATAATGAAAAAAATAGGTGAGTATATAAGTTTATATACGAATAATGAAAATAAAATTGAATTAATATTTTTTACAAATGAGATATATAAATTACATATCGGATAAATCAAATATTTCATGTGCTTTTTCTTCTTTTACGGGTTTTATTTTTTTAACGATTTTTTTTTCATTATTTTGTTGGTTTTGTAATACATTAAATAAAGAAATGATTTCTGGTTCATCATAAATTATTTCTTTAACAGTATATTTATTTGTAATTGAACGTATAAATTTATTTCTTTTTAAATAGTTATTACCGTCACTAGATTGAATAACAAAATTGTCTGTATATTGTTCTTTTTTAAGAAATGGAATAATGGTATCAATATAATAATGAATGGCTTCAATAATATTGCCATTTTGTATGGTATGTTTATATTCGGAGATGTAATTATTAAAAGTATTGAAATCAAAAGAGGGTAATTGTGAATTAATAATAATGGTTTGTAATTCGTCATTTTTTTGTAAATTAAATTCCAATTCTTTTTTAATATCGTCAAATGAGTCGGTTTCATTATCTGATTTTTTGTATTGAAACAAGATATCATTTTTAAGAATAATGATTTGTTTTTCAATATCAGAAATTTTATTTTGTATGGTATCAAGATAATCATAGACAAGATAAATAAAGGATATTTGCAGATGCATAATTACTTTGGATTTATTATAGATATATAAATGTTTTATTTTATTTTTTTCATCAAATTTGGATTCAAAAATGACATTTAAATTAAAATTGGAAAAAAGTCTTAATTTTTCGGAATTTGGTAAATTTTTTGGTATTTGTTTTTTTTTTCTTTTAATAAATTCTTCAATTTTATTTTTAATTGAATAATATTTGTTTAATAAATCCATATAAATATATAAATAATTAAATAAAATAAATAATGTCAAGGGAATTATTTTTATTAAAGGTAAATAATTGGATAAAGGATGATGATGAGATTGAAAGATTAGAAAAAGAGTTAAAAAGAATGAAAAAGGAGAAAAAGATGATTGCAGATGAGATAATGAAATTAATGGATGAAAAACAGTTGGGAGTATTAAATATATCGGATGCAAAAATACAGTTACAGTATGATAAAAAAAATGTAAAAAAGCCATTAAATCGAAGGCATATGGAGAATTTATTAAAAGAATATTTTAAAGAAAATCCAGAAAATGGAGAATATTTATGTAATTATTTGGATAATAATCGTGAAATAGTGGTTGTAGAAAAATTAAAAAAAAAACAATTGGATTAAATATGTAGAATAAAAGATTCAGATTGTTCTTTGGTTAAAATATTTAATTCAACAAGTATAAAGATGATATCCAAAATAACATCTTCAAAATATTTATCATCGTCAAAAATAAATTTATTATTTTTAAATTTAATATTTCTTTTTAATAATTCATTAGTATCACAGGTAAATGTATAATCAGTGTAACAAATAGAATAAATATCATTATAATCGGTAATAAATGTATTATTATTAAAATATATTGTATAATAGTCATTAAAATCGTCATAAATATTTGTAATATTGATATTTAAAGATTCAAAAAATGATGATAAAAAATGTATTATTTTTGGTGGATGAATAATATAATCATGATCATAAGTGTTATAAATAAATTTTTGCATGATTTTAATATATATAAATAAAAAAATATATTTCAATTTTTTTATTTAATGAATATTTCTTTTTTTTCTTTTTGAAAATAAATATTTTTAGTAAATTTTGGATAATTTATATTTTTATCATTGATATTATATTGTAATGTAATATGATGCATATATTTTATTTTATCTGGTTCAATTATTAATTCTTGGTGTCTTTTTATAATATCTGGGCAATCAATAACCATAACTAAACAATTTTGTCCATTTTTCATTGAGAATATATTAAAATGTGAAAATATTCCGATATAATTTTTATTATTAGGGACGAATATTGTATTATTGGTTAAAGAAGAATATATTGTTGTATGAAATTTATTGACATGATTATTTATATTATTTTCTTTACAATAATTTTCCAAATCATTTTGTGATATATCAGTTAAATCACATGAAATATAAGTTCCAGACATTTTATTATTATTAACAATAGTAAAAATGATTTCAATTTAATATTAAAAAAATTGAAATAATAATAAAAAAAAAAGAAATAATATGAGAATATTATTTTTAGATATAGAGACAACTGGATTATTACCAAAAAATATATATTTGAATGATAAAACAGTGAATGAATATCCCCATATTGTTCAAATGTCATATGTAATATTTAATACAGATACAAAAAAAATAGAAAAAATATTGAATAAAATAATAAAACCGAAAATTGAAATACCAAAAGAATCATCAAATATTCATAAAATAACGGATGAAATAGTGAATGAGTATGGTCATAATATAAATAAAATATTGGAAATATTGATTGATGATTTTTATGGGGTATCATTATTGGTTGCACACAATATATATTATGATATAAAGGTGGTAGAAAGTGAGTTGATAAGATATAAAATGGAAACAAAAAATGAAAGAAAAATAAATAGAATAGAAACATTTATAAAAGATTTGAATAAAAACAAGTATTGCACATTAAAAGAGACGGTAAAGAAGTATGGAAGACAAAAGGATGGAAAAATAAAATGGTTAAAATTGGTTGAATTATTTAAAATATTGTTTAATAAAAAATTGGACAATGAAAAAATGCATAATGCATATTATGATGTAATGGTATGTTTATGTTGTTATATGTTGCATGAAAAAAAGATAAATTTATTGGAAGAAAATAAGGAAATAGGTAAAGAAATTAGAGATTTAATAATAAGTTGATAAATTTTCTGGTTTTTATTTTAATTTTTTTTTGTTTTTTTTTATTTTTTTTGGAATGTTTTTTGCCACCTCCACCACTAATTATTGAATTAAAAATATTTTGATAATAAGAAACATCATCGGGTTTAATAATATTATTATCTTTAACATTTGTATTATAAAAATCGACTGAATAATTCAAGTCATTAATTTTATAATATTTTTTAATAATTAAAAGAATGATTCCTTTTTTACTTTTTTTTCCTGAAATTTCATATAATTTATCGATATTGGAAAGAAAAGATTGAAAAGTGGGTTCATTGTATTTATTGGCAGGAAAATTAAAATAATTAAAATTTATATTTAAAAAATTATTGATTAAAATATCAATATTTGGAAAAAGAAGAGTGTCACAAATTTTAATATTAATTTCACCGATATCATCACCATTATTATACACAATTTTTTTACAATTATTATTAATGTATTTTTTTTTGTATGAATAAGTATTTATTCCATAATAATAAGTTTGAATATAAATGTATAATAAATTATTAATTACATTTTCGTCACGTTTATAAATAAGTAAATGGTCATTATCATCATCTGTGATAAGATTATTATAAATATAATCATGAGAAAAAGTGATAAATGTGTCTAAATTATGATCAAATGAATTGAGTGATTTGATTTTATCATTATGATTAGTATTAAGGATATCAATAATTGAGTTTATTTTATTAATATTTTGTTGTATTTGTTGTTTTTTTTGTTCTTGTTGTTGTTTTTTTTGTTCTTGTTCTTGTTTTATTTGTTCTTGTTGTTGTTTTTGTTCTTTAATGAATTCAGAAGTTTTGAATAAATAATAGTCTTTAATGGTGATGGTGGATAAATAAGATCGATTATTTTTTTCGGATTTGAGATGATTATCAAAAAATGTGTTTATGCCATTGGCTAATAATGTGTCGATGTCATCGATATTGGTAATGGAAATATTGAAATCATTTTCATAATATTTGAAAAAATATTTATACAAGAAATAAATTTTAATGAATTCGGCATTATTTTTTTGTTGGTTAAATTTATCAATATAATCGGGATTATTAAAAATAAAATTAAAATCTTGGGAATATGGGTAGTCTTTTTTAGAATTAATTTTAAATACAAAAAAGGAGATTAATTCTTGATTATTGTCAATGGATTTATATAATTTAATGCAATTAAAAAAGACTTCATTAATAATAATTTTACAGTAATTAATCATGGAAAAAAGTATTTCATCTTTTTGATAATTATAATCGACTAATTTTTGTTCAAATTCGGGATTATATCTATATTTTTCGTCAAGAGAATTAGATTGATAACCAAAATAACTGGAAGGGAAATGTTGATTATTTTTTTTAGGTTCATACAAGAATTCATTTTGTGTATAAAGTGGTTTAGGTTTTAAAAAGGAATCAATATATTTTTTGTCAGAAATACAATTAATTTTATTTTTGGATACTTTACCTTTTACGACTTCTAAAAAAACTTTAATTTTGGCGACATTATTGGTTTGATAATTGGAATAAATATAATTAAAAATGGGGCGTGATTTTAAATCTTCTTTATTATTTTTAAGATTATTAATAGTTTCGATAAATTTTTTTTCATCGGTGGTATATTTATTTTTAGTAACATTATCATTTAAATTTTTGATAAGATTATCAATATCATCGGTGGTTGCACCTCCAATTTTAATGGATTGATTTTCAAAAGTAATATTAATAATGGGTGGAGTAATTTGGTGATTCATTTCAAAAGAATAATTTAAAATAGTATAAATATTATCATCAGAAATATAAAGATAATTTCCAGGATTAAATAAAAGTTGTGTAATGATTTGAATATTATTGATAATGATGGGTTGTTGTTCATTTTTTAAGATATCAAATTTTTGTTCAATTTCAAGAAACAAGTCAGGTTTGTATATTTTATTTTTATTTTCGTCAATAAATTTTACGGCATCAATAACATTTTTGTTTGGTTGAATATTGCCGAGTAATAAATAAAATAAATTTTTTTCAAAAAATTGTCGAAAAATTAAATCAATATTATTAACTTTTTGTATAACTTGTTTGTCTAATTTGGTAAAAGATGTAAAAAAAACAAAATCGGAAGTTTCAGTAGGAATAGACATTTTAGGTTTATATTGTATTTTCATTGTTTCAAAGGAGTCATGAATTTTGATATCTAAATCAAAAAATAATATTGTTGGAACGTTCATACAATAATATTATTTTTTATAATCCAAAAGGGAATCCGATTAAACTGGCACCAACACCGAAACCCACTCCAGTTCTTGCAGAAACGGCAATAGCAGGTAAATAATTATCTAAAATACTAAATACAACACTGGCAGTTAGTCCTATAATGATAATTTCTTCGATATTTAATTTTTGTTTAGGAATAACATAGGCAACAATGGCAATAATAAATCCTTCAATTAAATATTTAATAAATCTTTTGACAAATTCATTAAAATCAAAATAATCAGATATTGTCATTATATAAATAATAAAAGAAAATAATTAATCAGATTTTGTATCAACTTCTTCAGTTTTTGTTTGAACTTCTTCAGGTTTTGTTTCAGGTTGAGAATGAATGGCAATTTTTGTTTCAGATAGTTGTGTTTCTAATAAAGAAATATAATGAAAAATAAATATTGAAAAAATGGATAAAAGAATGGATAAAATAGGATGATAATATTTTAATTCTTCATTGACTAAATAGATAATAAAAATCCAAATATGTAAAATTTTTTTGATATTATCTTTAATAAAGTTATTAATCCAAGACATCATTTATAGAATAATAAAAGAAAAAAAATTATAATATTCCCTTTAATTTTTCAAGGGCATTAAAACAAGCTTGTTGTTCTGCTTTTTTTTTAATTTTGTTGATACCTTGACCTAAAAATAACATTAAATTACCGGAATTATTATTTATTAAATTATAAATATCTTCAATATTGTTGATATCAGTAATAGTAACTGAATCAGTATTATTACCAATAGACAAATATACTCCCATTTTAAATCCGATTTCTTTATCTTGTTGAATAATTTTGTATAAAGGAGTAATTTTAAATTCTTTTTGAATTTTAACTTGTAAAAGATTTTTATAATTAGTGTCATTCATAATAATATCGGTCCAATTAATATGAGAACTAAAAATATTTTCAATGAATATTTGAGACATTTGAAATCCAGGGCCACAAATGAAAATATTTTTAAACCATTTATCATCATCATTAATTTGAATTTTATTAAAGTCTAAAAAAATGGCTCCAATAAATGCTTCAAATAGGCATCCCAATCTTCTTTTACAAAGGCGTATATTTTCATCTTCGGCGCGTTTAGATAAAAGTAACCATTTATGTAATCCGATTTCTTTTGCGATGGATCCGATGGATTCATTTTTAACGATTTCTATTTTTTTGGTTGTCATAAATTCGGGTTCTTCTTTATAAAATCTTCTATATAAATAATATTTAGTGATTAATTCCAAAACACCGTCTCCTAAAAATTCCAATCGTTCATTAGATTTGGATTTTAATTCGACACAATTTGTAGGTTTTGGGACAATATTTTTATTTGATTTTTTAAGATAAGATTCATGAACAAATGCGCGTTTATATAAATCAAAATTATAAATTTTTGGTGGTAATCCGTATTTTGTTAAAATAGTCAAAACATCATTTTCAGTAATTTCAACATTTAATTCATTATAAGGGTTAATTAGGTCATCCATATAATAAAAAATGAAATGTATTTATATTAAAAAAATTGATTAAAAAAAAAATATTTTGAATAATAAAAATAATGTCAGAAAATGACATGATGTCAATGTTGAATAACATGATGTCAAATATGTCAATGCAAAATGTGTCTGAAGAAAAAGTGATATTAAAATGTGTAAAGGAGAATAAAAGGTTAAGAATAAAATTTTATTCATTTATAGACAAATATGGAAAAAAGCATTATAATGTGTATAATAAGGAATATAATTGTCAATTTCCAAGAGAAATAAGAATAGAAAACAGATATTATGCGGTTCCGTCGAATGCAATAATGTTGATTGAATATAATGGTAAAAGGCCATTTTATAAAATAGATGAAACAAACATAGTAATATTGGGAGACATATTTCAAAGAATAATTGATGAAAATAAAAACATGGTTGTGTATCAAGAACCGGAATGTGTAATATGTTTATCAAATATGTGTCAAATAACATATTTGCCATGTGGACATAAATGTGTGTGTAACAATTGTAATACATTGGATACATGTCCATTATGTAGGGTAAAGATAGAATCATTGATGCGATGAAATATTATTTTATTTTTTTGTAAAAAAAATGGAAATAAAAATAAAAAAGTAAGAAAATGAATAACATGACGACAGATTTAACAAAATATGATAGACTAAGTGAAATGGAGCATTTATTAAAAAGACCGGATACGACAATGGGTTCAATAAAGCCGATGGAACAAGAAATGTGGTTATATAATAAAGAGAATAATTCAATGGAAATAAGAGAAATAACAATGAATCCAGGTATATTAAAGATATTTGATGAGGCGATAGTGAATTGTCGCGATCATTATATTCGTCAAATGGAAAAAAAGGGAAAGGAGAATATAAAACAAGTGACATTGATTGAAGTAGAAATAAAAGAGAATGGAGAAATATCGATAATGAATGATGGAAATGGTATAGATATTGAAAAACATCCGAAGGAGAAGGATATATGGATACCAGAGTCGGTATTTTTTCAATTACGATCTGGAACAAATTTCAATGATGATGAAGAGAAAATAACGGGAGGAAAAAATGGATATGGTGCAAAATTGGTATATGTATGGTCAAAATATGGTATAATAGAGACAGTAGATCATGTAAGAAAATTAAAATATATTCAAAGGGTAAAAGACAATATGTCAAAAATAGAGACACCAAAAATAACAAAATATGGTAAAAATCCGTATACAAAATTAACATTTATGCCAGATTATGAAAGATTTGGTATAGAATTGACAAAAGATATGATTGAAGTATTAAGAAAAAGGGTGATTGATTTGTGTGCGGTGATTGATAAATCGGTAAAGGTAAGAATAAAAATAGGTGAAAATGAATGGGAAACATTAATGTGCAAGACATTTCAACAGTATTGTGAATTATATGTAAAAGAGAATATAATATATGAAAAACCGTCAGAAAGATGGGAATATGGTGTTGGAAAAAGTAAGATGGATAAATTTAGTCAGATAAGTTTTGTGAATGGTATAAATACGTTTAAAGGTGGAAAACATGTGGATGCATGGATAAATCAATTTAATACAAAAATGATAAAATATATTGAATCAAAGAAAAAAATAAAAGTATCTGGAACAATAATAAAGGATCAAATAATATTGATATTAAGAAGTGATATAATAAATCCGTCATTTAATAGTCAGACAAAGGATTGTTTAAATACACCACAAAAGGAATTTGGATCAACATTTGAGATATCGGATAAATTTATAGAAAAATGTGCAACAAAATTAGGTATAATGGAAAGATGTTGTGAAATGATAGAAATAAAGGAGAAAAAGATAATAAGTAAATCGGATGGAAATAAGTCGACAAATGTTCGCGGAATAAAAAAATATGAGCCAGCGAATTGGTCAGGAACAAAAAGGTCACATGAGTGTGAATTAATATTATGTGAAGGAGATTCAGCGAAATCGGCAGTATCAAGTGGATTATCGGAACAAGATAGAAATAAATATGGGGTATATGCATTAAAAGGAAAATTGGAGAATTCAAGAGGAAAGAGTGATTTGAATATATATTTGAATGATGAAATAAAGGATATAATAAAAATATTGGGATTAGAATATAAAAAGAAATATTTAACGATGGAAGATGTGAAAAAATATTTAAATTATGGCAAGGTAATGATAATAACGGATCAGGATTTGGATGGAAGTCATATAAAGGGATTATGTATAAATTTGTTTCATTATAATTGGTATGAATTAACAAAAATTCCAGGTTTTTTATGTTTTATGAATACGCCATTATTAAAGGCGACATTAGGAAAACGGACTTATTCATTTTATAATGAAAATGAGTATAAAATATGGAAAAATACGACAAATAATTCGGATAAATATCATATAAAATATTACAAGGGGCTTGGAACGAGTGTTGCATCAGAGTTTAAGGAATATTTTAGGGAAAAAAAGATTGTAGAATTTAGGCATATTGGAAAATCATCGGATGAGATAATAGAAATGGCATTTGACAAGACAAAAATAAATGAGAGAAAAAAATGGTTAGAGAATTATGAGAGAGATTTAGTGTTGGATACAAGTTTAAAGATGGTATCATACGATGATTTTATAAATAAGGAGTTGATTCATTTTTCAAAATATGATTGTGAAAGAAGTATTCCGAATATGATGGATGGATTAAAAATAAGTAATAGAAAGATATTATATTCAGCATTTTTAAAGAATTTGACAAATGAAATAAAAGTTGCCCAATTTTCGGGATATGTGGCGGAAAAGACAGCGTATCATCATGGAGAGGATAGTATATCAAAGGCGATAATTGGAATGGCACAAAATTATGTTGGATCAAATAATATAAATTTATTGTATCCGTCTGGTCAATTTGGAACAAGAAATCAGAATGGAAAAGATCATGCATCACCAAGATATATATTTACAAAATTATGTGTAATAACTCGTAAAATATTTAGGGAAGAGGATGATGCAATATTGGAGTATTTATATGATGATGGTGAGAAAATAGAGCCACATTATTATGTGCCAATAATACCAATGATTTTGGTGAATGGTTCAAGTGGAATAGGGACTGGATTTAGCACAAAAATACCGTGTTATAATGTGGTGGATATAATAAATTATTTGATTAATAAATTGGATGATAAAGAGAATAAGGATGTGATATTTAAGCCTTATTATAATAATTTCAAGGGAACGGTTGAAGAAATAGGTGAAAAGAAGTATGAATTAAAAATTCCGATTGAGATAAATAAAAATAGGGTAGTGATAACGGAATTGCCATTATCAATGCCGATTGATAAATTTAAGGAGCATTTAGAGGGATTAATGGATGATAAAAATAGTGTATTAAAAAGTTTTAAAAATGGATGTTCAGATGAGGAAGGAATAAAATTTACATTGGAGTTTAAGGAAATTCCGGAAGATATTTATAAATATTTAAAAATGAATGAAACAATATCGACAAATAATCTTCATATGTTTAATCATTTGGATAAATTAACAAAATATGAGAATATTAAAGATATAATTGATGATTATTACGAGGTAAGATTTGAATATTATACAAAAAGAAAGGAATATTTAATACAATATTTGGAGAAAGTATGTAGAACAATGAGAAATAGGGCAAATTTTATAGAAAAAACAATAAATGGGCAAATTGATTTGCGTGAAAAGAATGATGATGAGATTAAAGTTATGTTGGAGAAACAAAAATTTGACAAGGAAGATGAATCATTTGATTATTTATTAAATATGAAAATGAGAAGTGTGTCAAAAGAGAATAATAAAAAAATAAGGCAAGATTATAAAAATAAGGAAAATGAATTAGAAATGATAAAAAAAATGAGTGAAAAGGAAATGTGGAAAAAGGAATTGAATGAATTATTGTCATTAATATCATCTTAAATTAAATTTTGTTTTTTTACAAAAAAAAAGTAATTGATAAAAAACAAGATTGCAAAAATAAAACAGGAAAATAAAAATAAATAAATGTAGTTTAATGTATCTGGAGATATTTCGGTATTTTGTTCTTGTTCTTGTGGTTTTGTAATTATTTCATCGGAAACCCAAGACGGTTTACAGTCAATATAAATTTCATTATCATTTGATGTGATTGCGCCATTTTTATTAATAAAAAAATCAACATTATTTTTGATTTGAAAATCATTTGGTTGAATAATGTTTTTAATTTTATTCATGATATTTTGGTTAATATAGATAGGAATATTATAGACAATAAAATTAACGGATGAATTACAAGGAGGATAAGGTGTGGTGGCTTGATAGGTAAAAAATGGTGTTGATTTTGAAGGTAACCAATCATTAATGGAAAAAGAATTGACGGTGGTTTTATTATTTTCATCGGGTGCATTATTTGAAATAGTTTGAATGATGGATGAAAGTGAGGAAGAATTATTGGAATTGGAAACGGAGATAGGTATACAAACCAAGAGTGGTAAATCATCGCCATTAACGGATTGATGAATGATAATAATTTCGGCATTTTTTTTATTTTTTCTGAATGAATGAAGGGAAGGTTGATATAATCTGATTTCGGAAACATAAAATTGTTTGTTATTAAAAGATACTGGTGATGTGCCTTCTGTTTTTTCCAAAGATAATAAAATAAATTTATTATTATTTTTTGCAATGGCGGAAGATATATTATTATAGTTATAAGTAAATGAGCATTTTAAATCACATTTACCTTTAACATTTTCGATAGAAATATCGATAGGTGAAGTGCAACTCATATATTATAATAAATGAAAAAGATTGAGTAAAAAAATAAATAAATAAAAAAAACAATAGATTAATATGAATAAAACATTATATTTGTGTATGATTGTAAAAAATGAATCAAAAATAATAAAAAGAATGTTGGATTCAGTAATAAATTACATTGATGGGTATTGTATATGTGATACAGGATCAACGGATAATACAAAGGAGATAATAGAGGAATATTTTAGGGAAAAAAAGATGAATGGAAAATTATTTGAAGAGCCATTTAAGAATTTTGGGTATAATCGTAACATGGCATTAAAGGAAGCATATGGTATGTCGGATTATTTATTATTGATGGATGCGGATATGGTGATGATAACAAATTTAACAAGAAGTATGTTTCATGAGTTATTGAATATGGGGAATTTTTTTCAAATAATACAGGGAACGGATGAATTTTATTATGCGAATATAAGGATAATAAAAAATGTGATGGAATGTAGGTATAGTGGAGTAACACATGAATATATAAATTATCCAGGTGGAGAATATTATTTGGTGAATAGGAATGACATATTTATATTGGACATTGGTGACGGAGGATCAAAGGGTGATAAATTTGAAAGAGATGTAAAATTATTGGAAGAGGGTATAATTAATGAGCCAGAGAATGAGGCAAGATATACATTTTATTTGGCATCAACTTATTATGAATTAGATAAGATAGAATTGGCGATTGAATATTTTAAAAAAAGGATTGGGATGGGTAATTATGAGCAAGAAATATGGTATTCATATTATAAAATTGGAAAAGGATATATTAAATTGAATGAATGTGAAAAGGGGATATATTGGTTATTGGAGGGATATAATCATAATCCAAATAGGTTTGAAAATATGTATGAAATAATACATTATTATCGTTCATTTTCGAATAAACAAAAATTGGCATTTTATTTTTTGAAGGAAATAATGGAAAAAACGAATAATGGTGATTTTACGTCAATAAAGGGAGTGAATATTGACAATTATTTATTTTTACACAAATCGGTATATTCATATTTATTATATTTTGAGTATATTACATTGGCATATTACAACGGCATAAAAAGGGTCGGAAAGGAGACAATATATATACTGAACGCATCAAATGATGAAAATATAAATAGGGCAACATTATTTAATTATAGTTTTTATGATAATATATTGGAACAAAAAAGGGTATATAATTTATCAAATACATTGGAATATGAGAATAAAAAATATTATTCGTCGTCAAGTTGTATATTTAAGACAAAAAATAATAATTATGGATTGAATATAAGATATGTGAATTATAGAATAAATAAAACAAATGGAAGATATGAGGATTGTGAAGATAATATAATAACATTAAATAGGTATGTTGAATTTGATTCATTGGAAAATATGATGGAATTTAAAAGGGATAAATTATTTAAAAACATAAAAAAGAATGGGAATAAATATATTGGTATAGAGGATATTCGTGTATATAATGATAAATATATTGGGACGGGAGAATTAAAGACGGGTAATTTGGGTATGATAATTGGAAAATATGATTTAAAAAAGGATAAATTGAAGGAATATGAAATAGAAATATCGGATTCAATAAATAAAGAAAATAAGCCAAAATGTGAAAAAAATTGGGTATTTTATGACAATAATAAATTAATATATAAATGGTATCCATTAATAATTGGAAAAATAGATGAAAAAAAGGAGAAATTAGAATTAATAGATGTAAAAATGATGCCAAAAATATTTCGTTATATACGTGGATCAACATGTGGTTTTAAATATGAATCAGAAATTTGGTTTATAACACATATTGTATGTAATTGTAATCCAAGGATATATTATCATTGTATAGTAATATTTGATGAAAACATGAATTTATTAGGATTATCGTCTCCATTTAAATTTGGTAATGAAAAAATAGAATATTGTTTAGGGTTTATAATAGAGAATAATGAGATGATAATAAGTTATAGTGAATGGGATGAAACAACAAAAATAGGGGTATATGATTTATCGGAAATAAAAAAGATAATGTATAATTTATAAAATGGTATTTATATATAATGATAAAAATGATTGAATTAAAAAAAAAGGAAAAAAGAAAAAAGAAGAAATATTTGGAATGGGATTTGACGGAAGAAATAAAATCATGTGAATATCAATTTGAGTTATTAAAAAAGATGAATGAGAATAAGGAAGATAAATATGTAAAAATATTAAAAAAAAATATTGAAATAAAACAAAATAGTTATAAATATCAAGATAAAAATAAAAATAAGTATGATGAAACAAAGTTTATAACATATGACGAAATAATAGGAATGTTGATTGAATCAGAATTGAAATGTTTTTATTGTAGTATGTTGGTGAGTGTATTGTATGATGTTGCATTTGAAAATAATCAATGGACGTTGGATAGAATAGACAATGAGTATGGTCATAATAGGGATAATGTAATAATATGTTGTTTAAAATGTAATTTGGAAAGAAGGATAATAAATAAGGATAAATATAATTATACGAAAAAAATGGTGATAATAAAATGTGAGTAGATTGTATATGGATGATTATAACGTATCAAATTTGCATGAATCAAAGAATGAATATTATAATTATTTGTTGAATGCATTAACGCCATTAATAATGGAAGGAATTGAGTCAATATTTAATGAGTCATTAGAATTATGTAATAAGAATAAGGAACCGGAAAAGTATTTAAAAAATTTTCAGAAAATATTAAAAGTGATTCCGACATGGAATGAGAAAATAATAATGGATGAGACAAAAAGGATAAAGACGAAATCAACGTATAAAAATTTGGAGGAATTGATATCATGTGTTCATATAATACAGACAAAGATATTGACAATGTCAAGAGTCGGACAAAAACAGAAAAAGATTGACATACCATTTCCATCATTGGAACGATTTATTCATGATATATATATTGAAAGTGCAAGAAGTTTTTATACAAAAATATTTTTGTTTAGAATATATGATGAAAAAACAAAAAATAAGTTATTGAATTTAAAAATACAAGAGAATAATTATGAAAAGGAAAAAATAGTTCAAAGATGTATATTGAATGTGATAAGAAAAAACATACCGATTGAATCAATAGTGAGTGCATATTTAGATGAGACAGAAGAAGAGGGTGTGGAGGAGGAAATAAAGAAGGAGATAATAATATCTGAGCCAATAAAGGTGGAAAAAGAGGAAGAAAAGGTTGAAAAGGTTGAAAAGGAGGAAGAAAAAAGGGAAAAGGAGGTAATGTTTAATGATATTGAATTATCGAGGGATGAAAATAATAATGAATCGGTGGCATTAATAAAGCCCAAAGAGGAAGAGGAGGAAATAAAATTGGAGATAAATGATGAATTATCGGAGTTGGATTTATCGGATTTTGTATCAACAACTGAGGAAGTGTATGAATTGCCTGACTTATAATAAAAATAAAATATAATGGACACATCAAAAATTGATAAATTATATGATAATTTATCTTATTTTGACAAATATGGTGAAAGTATAATTTTATTTTTATTAGTGAACATAGTATTTATATATTTATGTTTATATTTTCAAATAATGAAAAATTCGGAAGAAATAAAATCAAATTGGAATGAAAATAGGTGTAATCCAAAAATAATTCCGTTTGCGGGATTAATAAATCGTCCAGAAAATAAGACAATTGCAGAATATACAAAAGAAAATTGGGATTATTGTATTCAAAATACAATAACATCATTAACTGGAACATTGACACAACCAATAACATTTATAACATCGGAAATACAGTCTGTGTATTCTGGATTATCGGAAAATGTGAATTCGATAAGGACAATGATAAGTTCAATAAGAACAAAAATGAGTGATATAATTGAGAATATATTGGAAAGAGTGTTGAATATATTGACTCCATTACAACAAATAATGATTGCATTTAAAGATAGTATGTTGAAAATGCAAGGAATATTGACGGCTGGATTATATACGTCATTAGGAACATATTATGCATTAAAGTCGGTATTGGGAGCGATAGTTGAATTTATAGTGGCAATTTTAGTGATTTTGGTAATATTAATTGTTGGAATGTGGATAACTCCAGCAACATGGGGAATGGCAATATCAATGTCTGCGGTTTATGCGTCAATAGCAATTCCTTTGGCGGTTATTGTGGTATTTATGACAAATGTATTGAATGTTCAAAGTAGTGGTATACCTAAACTAAGATGTTTTTTGGAATATCCGGAATGTGATGATGCAATAGGAAAAGTGGTATTAAATGGTAATGGATTGGATATATATAATTTGAATGATACGTATGTAAGTGGAAGTCATTTAATAAAAAATGGTGAAAAATGGCAAAGAGTGTCGGAATGTTTGGATGCAAAATTGGTGATGAAAAATTACATGGGAATGGTGTATTGTCCGATAACAAAATCAAAAGTAGTAAAAATAAATGGAACAATATATTCGGATTGGGATGAAATAGAAATAAATGTTGGAGAAATTGGGTATAATTCGGATGTATTAGTATTGATGATGGATAAAAGTTTAAAAAGGATTGATGAAATAAAAATAGGAGATTTATTGTATAAAAAAAATGAGGTATATGGATTAGTTAAATTTGTGTCTGGAAAAAAACATTTATTAACAAATGGTGATAAATTTTATTTAGAAAATGGAAAAGAGGTGAATGAGTATAATAAAGATATTGAAGAAATTGTAAAAAAATGGAAATGATTATTTTAATAGATAGTTTTAAAAATGAAAAAAATAATTATTAAACCAAATAATTTTGGTTTAGAGTTTCAAAAATGCATTCATAATGATGAGAATACGAAATATTATATAAATGGAACAAAAATAATATTTGAAAAAAAAATAAATATATGTTACAAATGTTTTCCAATTCAATCATTTGAATATTATTATTTAATAAAAAATGAGTATTGTAATAATATAAAAAATAATTTTTGTGAAAATATTGATATAACGTATTATAACCAGAAATGAATAAAAAATTGAAATTCTTTTTTTTAGAAATTGTCAGAAAAAATGATTATGAGATTTTTAAACTGTTTAGAAAGTATTGTAAATATTCCAATATTTATGATTTATTTATTATATTATATTGATATATATGGTGATATTTATGATAGTGTATTACAAATAGAATTAATGATATTATTAATGATTTGTGGATTAAAAATAGTATTAAATATATATTATATTATTTATAATATAAAAAAAGAAAAAAAAAAAGAAAATTATTTATTATTTAGACTTAGTTATTTCATAACTATATGGAGACCATTTAATTCATTATATTTATTGATTACATTAAATAATAGTAATGCATGTTTATTGAATAAATTATGTATTATTGGTAGATTTGAATTATGTGGATTGGTTTATTTGGTTATAAAAAATATATTATATGAAATATGTGTTAAAATGATACTTTTGTTTGATGATGGAAATAGGAATTTAATATTGTTTGAAATATTAGATTAAATGACATTTTTTTTTAATTAAAAATAAAAAAAGTATAATGATAATGGATTGTTTTATTTACTTTAGAAGATTTATGTCGTATGGATATACGGATAAATTTTTGTATTTTGAAAAAGTATATATTGGCACTTCTCTTTCAAGGTTGGGAATATATGGAGGATATGGATATTTTTGTGATAATTATGCTTTAAAATATAATTATAATTATGATAAAATAAAGAATTATAATGAGAAATTAAATAAAGAATTAATTGAATATTTTTATCATCCATCAAAAATTGGAGTATTATGGGATACTAATTAGTTTTAGAAAATATATTATAAATAAATTGTGCATAAATAATAATGAATTATCGGGAACCAAATCGTGGTGGTTTAATGATGTTGGTAGCATATGGAGGGCAGGATGTATATTTGCCTGGAAAACAGGATACGATGTTTGAATCAATATTTAATAAAATAAAAAATATGTTATGGAGACCAACTCCAAGACCGACTCCGATGTTTGAAAATGTGACAAGAATAAATATTAAACAAACAAAAAAAGATAAAATAAGGGAAAAGATTAAAAAAATATTGGAAAATGAAAAATATAGGTTTATAAAAAAGGAGTATTATTTGAATAATGTATCATGTGACTCGGAAAAAATAAAATCACATATAAGAAAAATAAAAAAATATTTAAAAAATAAACCAAAATATGATTATAATAAAATAAAGAATTATAATGAGAAATTAAATAAAGAATTGACGGAATATTTTTATCATCCATCAAAAATTGGAGTATTATGGACGATTGAAAATAATGAATAAAAATTGAATAAATATAAAAATAAATAAGTAATAAGTATGAGGGAAGAAGAGTTTGACGTAATAAAAAGTGTGGATAAGAATGGTAAATTAAAAATATGGATGATAAGTGTGAAGGAGTATGAGTTATATTCAATAATAAAGACGGAATATGGTTATGAGAATGGAAAAATGACGGAATCATGTATAAAAATAGAGAATGGAAAAAACAGGGGTAAAAAGAATGAGACAAGTCATTATGAACAGGCAATAATGGAGGCAAAAAGTAAATGGAACAAGAAAAGGGAATCAATTCAGGAGGAGGACAAACCAAGATTTCCGATGTTGGCGGAAGAATTTGAAAAGAATGAAAAAAAGGTAATGTATCCGTGTTATGTTCAACCGAAATTGGATGGATATAGGATGATTTATGATTCAGATAAAAAGACTGTAACAACAAGACAGGGAAAGGAATTAAAAATAATAAGTGAAAATGCGAAAGAATTATATGAAGAATTGAGTAAATTGTCGGGGTCGGGGGTGATATTGGATGGAGAATTGTATGTTCATAATGATAAGGACACAAGTTTTGAGACGTTGGGAGTATTAAGAAGAACAAAGAATTTTACGAAAGAGGATTTAATAAATTTAGGAAAGATAAATTACAATGTGTATGATGTGATTGATAATAATTTAACATTTGAAGAAAGAATGAATAAAATAAATGAATTATTATTGGAAAAGGGGTTTAATAAAATAAGGGTAGTGAAGACAGAAATAGTAAAAAATAAAAAAGAGATTATGAAAAAACATGAAGAATATGTAAAAGATGGGTATGAGGGAATAATGATAAGAAATATGGTAGGAAAATATAAGGAAAAATATCGTTCATCGGATTTATTAAAGTATAAAGAATTCAAGGATAGTGAATTTAAGATAATAGGATATGGATATGAGCAAGATAGATTAAATCAGGAGGAAAAATTGATTGTATGGGAAGTTGAAATAGCAGAAGGAATTAAGTGTAGTGTGCGTCCAAAGGGGACAAAAGAGGAAAGACAATATTTGTATTTGAATGGGGATGAATATATTGGTAAAAAGATATGGTTAAAATTTCAGGATTATACTGCAGATGGAAATTTAAGATTTCCTACAACACAAAGAGAAAGTTATAAGGATTATATAAGGGATGAAATAATTTAGGATTTAAACACACCGATTTTATATAAAAAAATTAAAATATTATTTTTATATACATTAATATATTTAAAAATGATATATGAAAATTAGTTAAATAATATTACATAAAAAAAATATTTATCGACAAATTGTAAAAACATTATAATATTTTATTTTAACTATTATAAAACAATATAAAAACAATTATATTTATTATACAAATGTCGTTGCCGACACATTTACCACCTAAAATAAATAACCCAATTTTTAATACAAAAGATTTTGAATGGACCAATGAAGATATTATTATTAGTATAAATAAATTAAATGTTAAATATGAACAAAATATTAAAGAATTAGATGTCAAATACAAACAAGATATTAATGAACTAAAAAATAGGATAGAAAAGTTAACTTGTTTAGTTAATGATTTACAAAAAATAAACACAAGAGTTGATGAGAAAACAACAGAAATTACAAATGGAATTCAACAAATTATTGAAAATAATTAATTATATGTATTTTAAATAGTTTTTTAAACAAAAAAATAGGTAAAAAATGTGGTAAGATAGAATAAAATTCCGCCCCAAATTGTGTCTAAAAAAACGGTAAAAAGATTCCATTTGGTAAAAATGGATGCATTAGTAAGTTCATAGACAGAATAGACAAAAATGCCTAATAAGAATGCATCAAATGGTTTTTTATTTTGTCTAATAATAAAGAAAAAAAGTCCCAAGGTAAGAGAAAGATAGCATAAAAAAACATATTTAAGATTAATAAAGGGAGAAGAATGTTGGACAATAAAAATTTGATTTTGAAAATATTTTTTGGAAATAAAAAGATAAATGGAGTCAAGTAAAAGTAAAATAGACGACATTTTTAGATAAGATTGTATCATATATAATAATAAAATAAAAAAGTATTATATATGATAACCATATTGATGACAATGATTGTGATATTTTTATTATATTATGTGTATAAATATTTGAATGAATTAGAGAATGTGGAATGTGCGATAAGATATAGAAAAGACATTGAGACATTAAAAATTCAGGAAATGTTTTTGATAATATTAAATGTATTTACGTTATTGGTGTCAATATTTGACATAAAAATAACGGAGAAATTATCATTATGGGTGATGATATTATTATTTATGTTTAATATGATATTTTTATTGGTATTTATAATAAATGTGTATAAATTGTATAATAAAATGCCGAAAAATTGTGATAAATTTAATAAATATCCAAGATATATATTATATGTGCAATCGTTGGTATATTTAATAGCGGTATTATTAATGAGTAAAATAATGTTATTGAATTTTATTTTGTATAAAAGGTAAAGGATTAGTAGGTTGAGAATAACCTTTGATGGTGTTGTATCCGGATTGTAAATTATATTCAAGACTTCTGCCAAAATTGACAAGATCTTGAACAAAACTGCCGCCTATTTTTTTTTTTGATTTTCTTTTTTTTTTATGTTTTTTGCCTCCACCAAGAATTTTTGAAACATGTGAGTCATTAAGTAACATGGAAGTTTGTGGGTCTCCATGATTATAAAGATTTTGTGAGAGATAATTTCTATCAGCGGAAATGCCATCGGTGGATGGCCATTGACTGATTTGTGGTCCCCAAGGTTTTCCAATAAATGGTCCAGGCATAACGGAAACAGGGAATCCGGATGAATTTCCACCATATTTGGGCATACCACATACGGTGCATATACCGCCACTCATTTTTTTTTTTGATTTTTTTTTGCCACCGGAGAATAATTTATCGCAACCACAGCCTCCCCCTTTTTTAACCATTATATATAAAGGGATGAAAAAATTGATTATTAAATTAATAAATAACCAAATAAAAATAAATGGAAGACTATTTGAACAACATTGATACTGATATAATTAAAATTATAACAAATGAAAATGGTGTGATTAGTGGATCAAGTGCAGTATATTATTATATGATTAAGAATAATTTATCTCCGACATTTGAACCAAATGACATTGATATTTATCTTCCGGAAAACACAGATATGAAACCATATTTTAATAAATTATCTAAAAATGACGGTGTTGATTTTTTAAAATATGTTTTTGTTTTTAAACAATATTTTTATACAATATATAAATTTAGTTACAATGATAAATTTATTGACGTAATAATATTAAATGCACATAACCGTAATGATATTTTATATATAATAAATAAGACATTTGATTTTAATGTTTGCAAAACATATTATGATGGAAAAAATATAAGGGCAATGTATCCATTGGCATTTACAAAAGGATATATTGATTATTATAGTGAAAAAAGAATAAATGAAATGGATTTACATTTATTATACAATTGTATAAATTATAATGAAATAATGTTTAATGAAATTAATAAAAACATTGTTGACATAAATATGTTGGGTATAAGTTGTTTGGGTGATCCGTATAATATATTAAGAAGAATAGTAAAATATAAAAATAGAGGATTTAATGTAAAAATACCGGAATTATTATTTCAATTATTATCATTAAAAAAAACGAATCTTTGTTTAAAAATAAAGAAATATTCAAAAACAGATTATCCATTATTAAGTGACACTGAGTTATATTATATGATGGATCCAAATAATATGATATTATTGTATAAATATAGGTTAAAAGAGATTCATTTTGAGTTAATAAAAAAGATGTATCATCCATCAAAAGTATTTGAAAAAATTGATTTAAAAAAATAAAAAAGGTAAAAAAATAATGGAAAAAAATGTAAAAGATATGTATTGGCAAAATGAATATGAAAAGGAAGAAAATAAAATAAAAAATTTTTGGACAAAAATAATAATAATTGTGATAATAATAGTAATAATAATAGTATTAATATTATTATTTGGATAAAGAAATATCTTTTTTTTAGAACCAATTTGGTAATTTTAAATCAAATTTATCACTTTGAGAAGATAGGACAGGTCTTGGAATAGGTTGAACCAAGTTATCAACATCATAAAGATATCTAAGATAAGATTGTGCTTCAGAAAATACTTTTGGAACACAAAAATCGATAACCATTTGATTAAGATTTGAAATTTGTTGTTTAATATTATTAAAATTATTGTCAGAGTGTTGTAAGAAAATAGCTCTCATGATAATTTTAAGTGCATCACAATCAAAAGGTGCAACAATATATTGTTTATTAGAACGGTGATAAACATTTGCCCGAATAGCATTTTGAATAATGGTCATATTATTGGAGGAAAAAAAGGCATTTGATAAAACTGAATTTTCCCAAATTCCTTCAGTTGGATTTTTAAAGGTAAAACATGTTTTTGCAGGAATTTTATCTTTCATGGAAAATAAAATTTTTGTATCTGGTTGATATAAATTAACTCTTCCATTGTGCATCATATACTATATATAATAAAATATTACGATGTATCATCACATGGATTAGGAATGCCGGAAGTAATACCATCCCATTGAAGTTTATATTGTGTTGCCCAAGTATATTTATTACATAATGAGTCGGAACCGGTATAAAAAGAAGTATTAAAATCCATTGGAGACGGAGGATTAATACCTAAATTATGTGTATTGTAACATAATTTATCGTCGGGATTAAAAGTCCAATAATCGGGACAATCAGATACAATAGGTGTCCAATTGGAATAATTGGAAGAATACATTTCTTTAATGATAATAATTAAAAAAACAATAAAAAGAAAAATAGCAATAAACAATGTTATTCTTTGAAAATTGGGCATAATATAAAATATAATGATATAATAATGATAAAAATAAAAAAAATAATAATAGTGGTATTATTAATAATATTAGTAATAATATTATTAAAATCAGTAAAAGAAGGATATACATCATGCACTCAAGCTAATTCAAATTGTCAGACATGCACAAGTGCAATAATAAATGGTTCATCAAGTGGTTGTTATTGGAATCCGTATGATAATAAGTGTGGTTCGTTTAATGATAATGGATATTTCAAAAATTGTTCAGAAATACCGAATCCGTTACCAACAAATCCGACAAATTCAAATAATTATAATAGAATACTTCATAGATTAATTTAATTATTTTCTATTATTAAATATAATGAGAAAAAAACATAAAAGAGGAGGATATTCAAGTGCATCTGACTATGTATTAAAAACATTTGGGGATGGAGATCAACAATTTAACAATACATATAAAAATACGCAAGGGCAAAATTTGGCACAAATAAATAGTGGATCATTGGGAACATTATCAAATCCGAATAGTGGTCAAGTTCCATATATTGGTCCAAAATTGGTGAATGGTGGTAAAAAAAAGAGAAGTCGTTCATTTTCAATTGACAGTTATATGGATAAATTTTACAAAGGAGGAAAAACAAAAAGAGGTGGAAGAAGAAGAAGAAGTAAAAAAGGTGGAATAGGATCATTGATAACACAAGCAACTGTTCCATTTGCATTATTTGGATTGCAACAATCATATAAAAAAAAACATGCTAATGCAACAAGACGAAACAATTATAGATAATCGTCTTCATCAAGTTGATTTTGAATAAATATCTCATCATTATTATTAAAATTGGTGTCATCTTCATAATCATCGTCATCATCATCGTCATCATCATTATCAGAAGTAATGTCTTCAAAACCGTCAAAAAGTTTATCATAATAAAGTTTCCAATCTTGTAATTTTAGGTCAATAAATGAATTTGCAGTATTATCAAAAGCGACCAATACACAGTTACCGTAGAATAAAGTATTATCAATGGGAGGTGGAAAATCGTATTTATTGATTGCGTCATCAGATTTTCCGATTTTTTTTCCGTATACGGAAATGGTTATATTATTAATTTTCCAAGAGGTTTCTTTTTGAAAATTATTTTCTGATTTAAATCCGCATTTTTTAAATAATTCATTTTCTTTAAAATCTTTAATTTGAAGTGGTTTAATGCAACCGAATTTTTCAATAATTAATACGGACAAAGGGGATGACATGTTATAATGTTGGATAAATAATATATTTAAATCAATTTTTTTACAAAAAAAATATGTATAAAATAAAATGAGTAGTGCAATAGCGGTATTTGGGGAAAAAAGGATAAAGGGTGTTGTAAGATTTACAGAAAAAAATGACGGAAAAATAAGAATAAATGTAAAATTATTTGGATTAAAAAAAAATGGGGAACATGGGTTTCACATTCACGAATATGGAGACATGTCAGATAAATGTGAGAGTATGTGTTTGCATTTTAATCCATATAATAAAAAACACGGATGTCCTGGTAAAAAACAAAGACATGTGGGTGATTTGGGTAATATAATAACGGATGAAAATGGAAATGCGAATTATGAATTTGAGGATGATGTAATAAAATTGCATGGAAAGAATAATATAATTGGAAGAGGATTAATAATTCATAGGGATAGGGATGATTGTGGAGAAGGAGATAATGAGCAAAGTAAAATAACTGGTAATGCTGGAAAAAGAATAGCATGTGCGGTGATTGGATATGCAAAACCGGAATAATATATTCATAATAAAATATATGTATTCAACGTATTATAAATATGGTAATCCAAAAATAAAAAAAAGAAGTATACCTGAAAAAATAGGAGAAGGGACGTATGGATGTATATATAAACCAAGTTTAGAATGTGTGAATAATGAGTATAATATATTGGATTATGATAATTTGGTTGGAAAATATGGTGATTTGGAATCAAATAAAGAAGAATTAAAATCGACAGAATTAATTGAGAAAATAGATCCTAAAAATGAATTTCATTTACCGACTCCAATTTTATGTAAACCAAAAACAAGTGGGATTGATTTTCATACGTGTGATGTAAAAGTGAATAATGGAAGTTTATTAGTGATGCATAATGGCGGATATGATTTATCAAATTTTTGTAAAAATTATTTAATGACATGGTTAAAGACAAATAAAATATCAATATTTTTAAAAGAATTTAGTAAATTATTTTATGGATTAATTGTGTTTAAAAAAAAAGGAATAATTCATTATGATTTAAAACCGCAAAATATATTATTTAATCCGGAAAAAAATAGGATAGTATATATAGATTTTGGTTTAATGACAAAAAAAAATAGTATAATAAATGACGGAAAAATGGGATATGAAGGTTCATTTCATTGGTCATATCCATTGGATAATTATTATTTAAACAAAAAACATTATGATGAATTTATGGGAGAATCAATGGAAAATAAAAAAATGTATGCTGATGTTTTTTTAAAAAAAATAAATGGTCAAGAAATAAAGGACAAAATGATTGATGATAAATTAAAAATACATCATCCAAGAGCATTTGTATCTTTTTTTAAGGATATAAATTATGGCAATAATTTATTAAAAATAGAAAAAACGGATATTGACATATTTTTTAATACTTTAATAAATTATCGTGGAACATATGATGAATTTGCGGACAAGACAGTGGATACAATAGATATATATGGATTAGGAATGACATTACAATTTGTGATAAATATATTATTTGACAAGGGAATTATAAAAAAGGAATTATTTAATGAGTTAACGATATTATCATATTCGATGTATAATTTTAATTTTGAGGAAAGAATGGACAATCCTGAATTATTATATAAAATGTATAATAAAATAATTAAAAAATACGTTTAAGTTTTTTAAAAAGAAAAGTATAATAATCACGAAAATAGAATCTTGTTTTGCGAATATATGGTCTAAAATATTGTGTAAATTCTTCTTTATTTGAATAAATAAAGATATTGTATAAAAGAAAAATAAAAAAAATGAAAAGAATAAAAAGAATAAAAAAATCGGTCATATATTATTATTTGGAATATAAGTGGAAGCCCATTCAAGATATTTGATGGTATTATTATTTTCCAAAATATCTTTACTGGTGTAATCAATTTTTTGTAAAAAATCATAAATAGTTTTTGATTGTATGTTTGTAATAATGGCATTAATTTCTTCAATTTTTTTAATAAAATGTAAAGGTTTTTTATTAAAATAACATAAAATAGGTTTAAATTTAAAGTCTGGATTAAATCCTTTGCAAATAATATATTTTTCAAAAGAAAGATGATTATTAATTTTTGGTTTAAAGATGATAACTTTATCATAAATAATTGAAAGAACAAAAATAAAATCAAGAGTATGTTGTAAAAAGATGGAATTAATTTTAATAATTGAGACACCATTTTTTTTTTGTTTAAAAAGTAAATGATTCATGGTTGATTTCATATTTTTATAATTTTCTTCTTTAATGGAAAAGAATCCTAAATCAAAGGAAATTAAATTATCTTGAATAATTTGATCGGAAAAGTTTTTTCTAAAAATGGTCAAAAGTGATTCAATATTGTTCAATGAATAAATGGTAATATTAAAATTAAAATTAAAAATAAAAAAAGTGGAAACAATTTCAATTAAATTAAAAATATAATAAGAATAATCGACTGTTGATATATTTAAAAAAATAATTAAATCTTTGTCAATTGAGTCGGCAATATTTTTAAGAGTATTAAAATAATAAATACAAGTATGTGAAATAACGGGTTTGTCATTAAATTTAAGAAAAATATTAAGATTGCAGTTATTTTTAGGGATAATAAAATAATTCATAAATAAATATATAAAGTATATTTATCACATATTTCTAATTACATGAAATCCGTCGGTAGTATAATATTTAAGTATGGTGCCTAATGTGATAAGAACAAAAATATTGAGTAAAGTGATGAAGAATTCGATGGCTAAATAATTTTTATAGGAATAAAAGACATAAAATTGGACAATTAAAAGAATAAATGAAATAATTGAGAATAATTTAAAATTATCGATTTGATATTTTATTTTATCTTTAAATTTGATTAAAATGGCTAAAGAAAACCCATAAATAATAACAAAAAATAAGATAGGTAATAATGAAATAGGATTAAATTTATCGGTAAAAATAATTTTACTTGCAATGACTAATGACCCAAATGTTGAAATAGAGTAACCGGAAATTACTCCATTAATATTTTCAAAAAAAATGCAAAAAATGGTAATAATAAATCCACAAAGAGTGAATGTAAACCCCCAATTTTTATCATCAAACATTTATATATAATATTTTGTTTTTAATCAACTAAAAAAGTTATTCATATTGACAACTTCTAATTTGAAATCTTCCTTCATAAAAATTTTATTAATAAGTGAATCATCTCTTAGTCGAACAGTATATTCTTTAAGATAATTGCCTCTTCCAATTCTTCCCATGGCTTGAAATATTTTTTCTTGTGTAATTGATTGTGTCATATCTTTGCTAATATAGCCATGACAACATTGATAATTTGTTCCATAAATAAAATCACTGGATGCAATAATAAGATAAAGTTGTTGATTATCAACTAATTTTTTGATAATTTCAAGATAATCGGAATTATTTTGTAAAATTAAAACACCAATGCCCATTAATAAAAGTAATTTCCAATTATTATCTATTTGAATTCTCATAATTTCAACAACAGTATCTTCATTTATAGAAGAAGAAAACGGTAAATTATTATAATCAACCAAATTTTCTGCCCATTTTTTAATATGTAATGGTTTGTTTGGAATAAATGTTTCATTTAATTGAACTGTTTTAATCATTGTTTTATAATGTGATATTTGTTCCAATAAATTATTTGTTTTTTTATTTTTTGTATGAAAAACATCTTTTTTGCTTTTATCCTCGTCTGTATTTTGTTTTTTTATTTTATTTACTTCATCATCCAATTCTTTTTGTATTTCTGCAATTTTTTGATTCAAAACATTGTTATATTCAATTTTTTTGTTTATTTCATCAATAACAATTTGTGGTATATTTGCCTCTTTTAAACAAAATTGTATAATATTATTAACATTATTTGTTATATAAATAGTTGGTCCTTCTGTTAATGTAAATGCATCTTTTGTTGTAACATAAATAAGATTATTAACAATGGATTGATTTTGGACAGATATTCCTGGTCCAATGCTATTTTGTTTAATTGAAAATTGATTGATTGGATATTTTGGTTTTTGATTATTAAAATAAAGATAAATATTATTCCATTGTTTTTCGTCAATTGAATAAATTAATTCTAAATAATATTTTTTAATTTCAAAAATAGATATTGAATCAATAGTAATAAATGTGTTTAAATTATTATTTAAATTATAAATAAATTTAATAAAATCAATACAATAAGTTAAATCAAAATAACGAATAGTTGATTTATTTTCAAGACAATGTTGAACAATTTGTTTAATTTGATTAAAATCATTGGATAATAAATGTGGCATAACAATATACCCATTTTTATTTAATATAGACACACTTTTTCTTGAATCATTGCTATCAATATTAATAATTTCACCATTTTGAAATTTAGTTTTAAATGATTGACAAGTATTTGGTAAATCATTTAATTTAGGTAATGTAGCAGATGATAAAACTATATTTGGAATAATATTTTCTTTCCAAATTTCTTTAATAATTGGATGTAATTCATGTTCATTATAGTCTAATGAGATGGTTGGTTCATCCCAATACATTATTAATTTATCTTTAGGATGAAAAACCATCATATAATACATTGAAATAAGGTATGATTTAAGGTCAGTAATAATTAATTCAACTTTATCGCCGACAGAATTATCGATTTTATATATTCCGCCGGATTTATAATTTTTGGTATATTCTTTTGCAGAATAATTATGTAATCGAATATCACTTGCATCTTCACAATTGTATGCAAATGCAATTCGTTTTCCCATGGAAATGGCCCTTTTAGCTAATTGTAATCCGATATGTCTCGCGGCACATAAAAATATTATTTTGTATCCGCAATTTTTATTTAATAGTCCTAATGGAGTGATTGTTTTACCGGTTCCGGTTTCAGCAATATAAAAACATAGTTTAGGATTTGGATTATTTTTGAAAATATTAAAAATATCTTTTTGATGTTGATATAATTTCATGTCTTGATATTTAAATAAGATTGTATTTTTTTCAATAAATTCAATTGAATTGAATAAAATATCTTTAATATTTATTTTATCTTTATAAAAATGAATAATTTGTTGGACAATGTCATAAATAAATATATTTATTAATTTGATATTAAACTTTATTAATTTATATAATGTAAAATAATAAAACTTCCAATTATTATTTAAAATAATATTATTGATACATTCAATTAAAGTAAATTCAAAAATATTATTTATTTCAATATTTTTATCTATACGGATACTGTCTGATTTTTTTATTTCAACATTTTTTTGTCCAAGTTTTGGAAATTTAATAATATCGTTTTGTTTTATAATATTTAAAAAATATTTTTCATACAAATAATAATCAATATTTTTATTTTGATTTGATAATTTTAAAAAACCGTTTAATGATAAATTATGATTAATTAAAATATTTGGGTCATTGAATCCTAATTCAACAAGTTCTAATATTTCTCTTTCAGATTGCAAAATAGGAATTTCTGTTGTTTCCCATTCATATTTAGTTAATTTAGTTTGTTTAATTTCCATTTATTTAATTAATTAATAAAATATAATTAAATCAATTTTTTGCAATATTTTTGCAATTATTCTTTTCAATTGATAAATTAAATGTCATTAAATGAAAAAAAAATAATTGAATTTAACTCTGATATTTTTTCATCGGGTAAAAAAACAAGAAAAAAAAGGGAACAACCTCCAAAAATTAAACCAATAATTTCTCCATCGATAACAAAAAATAAATTAATGAAACAATTTAGAGATAAACAAAATAAAAGTGAATTAGATGAATCATTAAATTATTTGGAATCATTGGCAAAAATTAAACCAGATGAAACTGAAATTGAAACAAAATTGTCGGATACATTAACACCATATGAACCCCAACCTGAGCCAATTTATGGATGTTTAAAAAATGGAACAAAACCAACATTTAAAGAAATATATAAAAACAATAGTGATCCCAATAAAATTCCGGTATTTAAAATAACAGATGATGTTGCACCACCACCAGAACCTGAAAAAAAAGTAATAGAAAATGAGCCAAAAATAACTGAAAATACTGTGAAAATTACAAAAAATAAGAAATATACTTTGGGAAAATCAAAATTATTTAAAAAAATTGGTATATTAATAAAAGATAAACAAACAAGAAAAAATATAATGAATGCACAAAAAGAATTGAAATCAATACCAATTTTGGAAATAAAAAATAGATTAAAAAAAAAAGGATTAATAAAATCTGGGTCAACGGCACCATCTGATTTATTAAGAGCCATGTATGAAAATTCAGTAATGGCAGGAGATATTATGAATACAAATAAAGACGTATTATTACATAATTTTGAAAATGAATAAAAAATTGATTTATATAATTTTATTTATAAAATGAAATCATGTCATTTATTTTATTAGATTGGATTCCAATAAATAAAATTAATTGGCATTGTCTATCATCAAATCCTTATGCAATAAATTTATTAGAGGAAAATTTTGATAAAATTGATTGGGTTTGGTTTTCAAAAAATCCAAATGCAATAAAAATATTGGAAAAATATCAGGATAAAATTGATTGGGTTTTATTGTCCAGAAATGTAAATGGAATTAATATATTAAAACAAAATATTGATAAAATTAATTGGTATTGGTTATCAGTAAATCCAAATGCAATAGAATTATTGGAACAAAATCAAAAAAATATTAATTGGATCGGAATATCATCAAATCCAAATGCAATTAAATTAATTGAAAACAATTTAGATAAAATTGATTGGGAATGGTTATTATTAAATCCAAATGCGGTTCATTTGATTGAAAAAATTCCGTATCATATTCAATGGGATTTATTATCTTTTAATGAGAATGCGATTGAATTATTAAAAAAAAATTTAAATAAAATAAATTGGAATAATTTGTCGGAAAATCCGAATGCGATTGAATTATTAAAAGAAAATCAGGACAAAATAAATTGGGTATTTTTATCATTGAATCCAAATGCTATTGAATTATTGGAACAAAACATTGATAAAATAAATTGGGCATTTTTATCATTAAATCCAAATGCAATAAAAATATTGGAAAAATATCCAGAAAAAATTGATTGGGATAATTTGTGTGAAAATCCAAATGCTATTCATTTATTGGAACAAAATCAAGACAAAATAAATTGGATGTTGTTGTCATCAAATCCGGCAATATTTAAAAAAAATTAATTTGATTTTTATTTTTTTTATTTTATAAAATGTGTTTATGAACATGAAATAAATATAAAAGAGAATAAAGTATTAATTGGAACAAAAAATAAATTGAATGTTGTTGTTACCAGCAATATTTAAAAAAAATTGATTTGATTTTTTATTTTTTATTTTTTATTTTATAAAATGACTTTTAAATTATTGGAATGGATTGATATTGACAAGTTAAATTGGTCAAATTTATCATTAAATCCAAATGCAATTGATTTATTGGAAAAATATCCCGAAAAAATTGATTGGGAAATGCTTTGTTTTAATCCAAATGCAATAAAAATATTGGAAAAATATTTGGACAAAGTAAATTGGCAAATTTTATCATCAAATCCGAATGCGATTGACTTATTGAAAAAATATCCCGAAAAAATTGATTGGGATTGGTTATCATTGAACCCTAATGCAATTGATTTGTTGGAAAAAAATCAGGATAAAATAAATTGGAGTTGGTTATCATTGAATCCTAATGCAATAAGGTTATTGAAAAAAAATCTGGATAAAATTAATTGGCATAATTTATCAAAAAACTCAAACATATTTGCCATTGGTTTGTTGGAAGATTACCCACACAAGATACATTGGTATAATTTATCGGCAAATCCAAATGGAATATATTTATTAAAAGAAAATCCCAAAAAAATTGTTTGGCAACAATTGACATTAAATCCAAATGGAATTTATTTATTAAAAGAAAATTCGAATAAAATTTATTGGGAATGTTTGTCTAAAAATCTGAATGCAATTGAATTATTAAAACAAAATTTAAATAAAATTAATTGGTATTTTTTATCAGAAAACCAAAATGCGATTGATTTGTTGAAACAAAATAAAGATAAAATTGATTGGGATCAAATATCAAGAAATCCGTCAATATTTTATTCAATTGAAATTGAGTTATTGGAACGAAATGAAATAAATTGGAGTTATTTATTTAAAAATCCAAATAAAAGTGAATTATTTAAACAAAAAGAAAAAAAAGAAAATATATTTATAAAAGAAATTTGGAAAAAAATAAATATAATTTGTTTAAATATATTAAAAAAAAATATAATTATATTTGTATTTTGTATATTACCATGTATTAATGTGATGTTATATTTACATTTACATTTACAAAACAATATGCAACATGATTTAAAAGAATTATAAAAAATTGATTAATTTTTTTTATATAATGGTTAAAAATATAAAAAATATTTATGGCTTATTTTTATAATAAAATTGACAACTTTTAAAAAATTAATAAAATAAAAAAATAAAAATGAGCAGTGGCAAATATTTTTTCAAAATATTAGTTGATCTTATATATAATGACATAGGAATTCATACGTTTAAAAAAGAATTTGTAAAAGATATGAGAGATGATGAATCAGAAGAAAATAAAAACAAAGAAAAATTATTGGTTGGAATATTTAATAAAACAAAAAAATATTATATTGAAACAAAAAAATTAGATAATATTTTACGTTATTTGAGAAAATCAAATTATTGTCATGTTGAAAACATTAAAACAAATAAAGGAATATTTATTGAAAATATAAAATATTGTATTGAAAATGTTTTATTTAATAAAATATCATCATATATTAATCAAAATGAATATGACGATTTTGAAAAATATATGAAATCAATACCATTTAATAAACTATTTGTCATTGAAAATAAAGAAGATGATTTAGAAGATATTTAATAAAAATTTTTATTTTTTTTACATATATAAAAATTTTTAATAAAGTTCCAAATAAAAATTTTAACAATTTGTTAGTTTATAATAAAATTATAAAAAAAAGAGATATTTATTTTAATAAATATCTATTTTTTGCTTATATTTTATATAAATTCGATAAAGAAATTGTATTAGAAAATTATTAGGAAATATATAAAATTAATGTAATAAAATATATATAAAAGATAATAAAAACTTGAATACAAATTTTTTATCGAATTTATATAAAATATAAGCATAGTCGTTTATTTTGATCATATTAACAGAAAACGAAATAATTTGTTTGGTAATATTGGAACGGAGTGAAATAAATTGGAGTCGTTTATCTAAAAATCCAAATAAAAGTGAATTATTTAAACAAAAAGAAAAAAAAGAAAATAAAAGAAATTGGGAAAAACATATTTATATTGCCATGTATTAATGTGATGTTATATTTACAAAACAATATGCAACATAATTTAAAAGAATTATAAAAAATTGATTTATTTTTTTTACGGAATTATACAAAATTATGAGATTATTGAAATGGGTTCGTTATGATAAATTAAATTGGTCATTTTTATCACTAAATCCAAATGCAATTGATTTATTAAAAAAATATCCTGATAAAATTAATTGGAATTGGATATCAGTAAACATAAATGCAATTGATTTATTAGAAAAAAATCAGGATAAAATTAATCGGAATTTATTATCATTAAATCCAAATGCAATAAATATATTAAAACAAAATAAAAATATGATTGATTGGTATTTTTTATCATTAAATCCAAATGGAATTGAATTATTAAAAGAAAATGAGGATAAAATAGATTGGGATAATATTTCATCAAACCCAAATGCAACTGAAATATTAAAACAAAACCCAAATAAAATTAATTGGAATAGATTATCTTTAAACCCGAATGCAATTGACATATTAGAAAACAATCAAGATAAACTAAATTGGAGTTATTTTTCATCAAATCCGAATGCAATTTATTTATTAAAACAAAACCCAAATAAAATTGATTGGTATTTTTTATCATTAAATCCAAATGGAATTGAATTATTAAAAGAAAATAGGGATAAAATATGTTGGCATAATTTGTGTTTTAATCCAAATGCGATTAATTTATTAGAAAATAATTTGGATAAAATAGTTTGGGAATATTTATCATCTAATCCAAATGCGATTAGATTGTTGAAAATAAGTCAAAATAAAATTAATTGGAGAGAAATGTCAAGAAATCCGTCAATATTTATAAAATAATAAAAAATTGATTAATTTTTTTATATAATGGTTAAAAATATGAATAAAACAATCATATTAACATTAACAGATACAGAAAAAGAAATAATTTGTTTTGGATTAATTTTATTTTTGATGTATTTAATTTGTTTGGTAATATTGGGACAGAGTGAAATAAATTGGAGTCTTTTATCTGAAAATCCAAATGAAAGTGAATTATTTAAAGAAAAAGAAAAAAAAGAAAATAAAAACATTTTTATATAAGAAATAAACCGAACCAACTAGTAAAAAGTATGTAATAAAAATGGATTAATTTTTTTTACAAAATAATACAAAATGGAATATAAATTATTAGATTGGATTCCAATTAATTATTTGAATTTAGAATTATTATCTGGAAATCCGAATGCGATTGATTTTTTAAAAAAAAATCCAAAAATAATTAATTGGTTTTTATTATCAAAAAATATAAATGCAATAGAAATATTAAAAGAAAATCTGGAATTAATTAATTGGGATTGTCTGTCTTTTAATCCAAGTGCAATAGAATTATTAAAACAAAATCCTGATAATATTAATTGGAATTGGTTATCATTTAATCCAAGTGCAATTGAATTATTAAATGATAATACTGATAAAATATGTTGGGAGTATTTATCAGAAAATCCGAATGGAATAAAAATATTAAAATGGAATAAACATAATATCAATTGGTTTATATTATCAAAAAATCCGGGGGCAATTGAATTATTAAAACAAAATATTGACAAAATTGATTGGATCAATTTGTCATCAAATCCGAATGCAATTGATTTATTGGAACAAAATATGAATAAAATTGATTGGGATTATTTATCATTAAATCCAAATGCCATTGAATTATTAAAAAAAAATAAAAATAAAATAAATTGGGATTGTTTATCATTAAATCCAAATGCTATTGAATTATTAAAAGAAAACAAAGATAAAATAAATTGGTGTCTATTATCACAAAATCCGTCGGCAATTGATTTATTATATGAAAATATTGATAAAATAAATTGGAATAATATTTTAAAAAATCAAAACATTTTTATAAAAAAATAAAAAAGATAATATATATGAAAATATCAAATGTATTATCTATTTTGTTTATACTTTTTTTAGTATTTCAGTTTGATATTCCCGAAAATGTAAAAGATGTATTAAAATCAAAACCTGGAAAAATAATTATTATAGTATTCATATTAGCATTATTTTGTTACAAAGATCCAATTTTATCCATATTATCAATAATTGTCGGATATGAATTATTATATAATTTAACAAGTCCTTCATCCGCATTTCCAACTGAATCAGAAAAATGGTCCCAATTTACTCCAGAACATCAATTTGAATATACATTAGAAGAACAAATGGTTGCCAGAATGACCAAATTTAGGAATGAAACCGATTTTACCGGAAATGTGTATAAATTTAAACCATATTTAGAAGATACACATAATGCATTATCAATATTAAATTAATTTTTTTCAAGCATTTTTTTATAATTTTCAAAAATGTCATAAAATTTTGATTCATCTTCTTGGCTTATTTCATTTTCCTTTTTTATTTCATTTTTTATTTCATTTCCTTTATTTATTTCCTTTTTTATTTCATTTTCCTTTTTTATTTCATTTTCCTTTTTTATTTCATTTTCTTTATTTATTTCATTTTCTTTATTTATATTATTTTCCTTTTTTATTTCATTTTCCTTTTTTATTTCATTTTCTTTATTTATTTCATTTTCTTTATTTATTTCATTTCCATTTTCATATTTTTTAATAAATTCATTAAATGAGTCTGAATTATCTGAGGATATTTTATTTTTATCTAATAAAATATTTTCATTGTTTTGATTAATAGGTTGTTGTTGTGCATAATTTGGCACAGGTTGTGCATAATTTGGCAATGGTTGGCCATAATTTGGCACAGGTTGTGCATAATTTGGCAATGGTTGGCCATAATTTGGCAATGGTTGGCCATAATTTGGCAATGGTTGGCCATAATTTGGCAATGGTTGGCCATAATTTGGCACAGGTTGTGCATAATTTGGCAATGGTTGGCCATAATTTGGCACAGGTTGTGCATAATTTGGCACAGGTTGTGCATAATTTGGCAATGGTTGGCCATAATTTGGCACAGGTTGTGCATAATTTGGCACAGGTTGATGTGCATTTTGGTTTAAATTTTTTAAAAAAGATGCATTATTTGGTAATATATCGTTGTCATTTTGGTTTAAATTTTTTAAAAAGGGTGAATTATTATTTGGTAATATTTCGTCATCATTTTGGTTTAAATTGTTTGAAAAGGGTGAATTATTATTTGGTAATATTTCGTCATCATTTTGGTTTAAATTGTTTGAAAAGGGTGGATTATTTGTTGATATATTATTATTGGAATCTGAAGAAGAAGAAGAATGTGGATTATATGTAAAATGTTGGGAAAATGGTTTAGGTTGGAAGGATTCATTTTTTGTATTTGATTGAGGAGAAGGAACTTGAATATATTTAAAAATATTTTCTCGAATTGATTCTAAATTTTTAATTTGTGATAAAGATGAATTAAATATTTTTTGTTCGATGATGGCTTCATAAATTTTGATTCCATTATTAAAATCATCATTACAGTCTAAATAAAGAGACAAGATGGTTTCTCTGGTTTGAACTAATAAATTATTAAGAATTGGTTCAGTTAAATCAGATTTTATTCTAATTTCTTTTGAATTATCGGGTAAATAGTGATAAACAAAAATAGATCGAATAATGGAAAAAAGGGTTTGTTGATGTGTTTTCATTTTTTTAATCATAGAGTTTATATTGTTTGCATATTCATTAAAAAGAAATTTATCTTTTGAAAAAAAATTAGGATTATTAAATTCAGATTTAAGGACATGTAAATCGTCATTACATCCAAACATTTTATTAAATTGTGGTAATTTAATATCAGAAAAATATTGAATATTATCTGGCATATTTTGATTTCCGGTGAAGGATGTATAAAAATCTTTTAAATCATTTTTGTAAATAATTTTATTATCGGGAGACATTTCGGTAAATTTGCCTTGTTCAAAGTCATAATTTGAATCATAATAAAGTTCTAATAATTCTGGTATTCCGGGTTCATCCATTAATGAAGATGGTAAATCAAGGGAACAAATGGTTGGATGTATGCTGTCATTTCCGTTTCCTTGAAGGGCATTTAGACGTTTATCACAGACATTTAATTTAAAAGTGATTGCAGTATTTTCATGAATTTGTTCTTTTGGTATTTTAAAAATAGATATAAATTCATTATTTTGTTTAACGACTGGATTTATGGTCATTATAATGGCAGAAAAAATATGTGCAATTTTAATATAAAATCTTGAAATATAGTTGCATAATTTTGTTTTTTCTTTTTCTGAGATAGTTTCAAGATTGTCTTTAAAAATAAACATTTCTTGTGAAGATCCTTTTATTCTGTCGGATAAATATTTTATTTCTTGTGGATTAAAATATTTTTTCAAGACATCGGAAGTAATAAATACTAATTTATCACAATATTCTTTTTTATTTAATTGTTTTAAATTATCAAAATCCATTGATAAAATATAATTTGATGCAATTTTATCCAACAAATCCGAAAAATTATTTTCATTTGTTTGTGTAAATGAAAATTTATTACCCATATATATTTACATTAATGAAAAAATTGAAATATGTTTTTGTAATTTGAACAAAATAAAAAATGAATATATTACCAATAATATATATTCTAAGGTCATTTACTTTTATGGTAATAAATGATGGAGAATTTATTTCAGGAATTTCATCATTTATATATTGGTATATATTGGTTGTCGTATGTCATTAAAAAAAATGAAATATTTTTTATAAAAAAGACAAATAAAAAATGATAAATATAAATACATGGTTATTATTAATGGCAACATTATCATATGGATATTTTTATGAAACATTGTTGATGGATAATTTATGTTTATAAAAAATTGAAATATTTTTTTTATAATATAAAATGAAAAATTAATAATGAGAATAATAATATTAATATCAATATTAATTATAATTAATTGTTATTTGACAAATAATCAAAAGAAATTTCTAAAAATATCATCAAAATATGTATATAAATATCCAATTTTGAATAAAATAAAACATAAATTATTGTATAATGGATATAAGCCATGGGCAATAAAGATAATGAATAATATAATAATGGAAAATGAATTATATATAAATGAAATAAGATATATTGAGATAAAATTATATAGTTTGCTAGGATTAGAATATGCGGTAAGAACATATAAAGAATGGGATCCAAAGAATTTCAAAAAATATTCAAAAAAAATAATATCGGAATATATTGAAAATGGATTAAAAAATAAATAAAAACCGTATTTTTTTTAAAATAAAAATAAAAGAATAAAAAACTAAAATGAATATTCCTTGGATGGAAAAATATCGTCCAAACAATATTGACGAAATAATATTAAGTCAAGAAAATGAATTATTATTAAAAAATATAATTGAAAAAAAGTATTTTCCAAATATGATGTTTTATGGTAGTCCAGGAACAGGAAAAACAACAACAATAATAAATTTGATAAAAGAGTATCAAAATAGAAATGAAAATGGTGAAAATAATAATAATATAATACATTTGAATGCATCGGATGACAGAGGAATAGATGTGATACGAAATATTATAAAATCGTTTATATTTTCAAAGACAAGGGAAACAAGATTTGTGATATTGGACGAGGCGGATTGTATGACTGTTAATGCGCAATATTTATTAAAAACAATGATAAAAAATTATAAAGGTGGGGCTAAATTTTGTTTATTGTGTAATTATATAAGTAAAATAGACGAAAAATTATTGGAAGAATTAATGATTGTAAGATTTAATAATTTACCGCCAGATAAAATAATAAATAAATTAAAAGAAATATTGGAAAAAGAAAATAAAAAAATAACAACAAAAAAATTAAAAATATTGCAAAAAAATTACGGAAATGACATTAGAAGTATGATTAATGATATTCAAATGAATAAAATAAATGATTATAATAAAGTATTTAAAAAAAAGAATGAATATGATAAAATAGATTTATATGAATTATCAATAAATGTATTTCAAGATATGATTGAAAATAATTGTTGTTCAAAATTAATTGATAAAATGGAAAAATATATTCATAATTATTATGAATTGGATGATCCAGTGAAATATTTTAAAAATATAATTAGTTTGCGGTAATAATATGAAAAAAAAAAATCATTATATTTCAATGAATACAAATTCGAATCCAAAACCATCAGATAAAGTATTACAATATGCATTTAATTATTCATTAGTTGAAGATAAGCCAATAATAACAGATTATTGGTTAGATTCACATAGTGACAAATGTTTTATAGGTATAAAAGAAAATAATGAAAAATTTTTGGTAAAAAACAAGGAAGAATATACAAGCACGATTGTAAAATTGCCAAAATTGGACACACCAGACGAATATATTGCAATAACTGAGAATTCGATATATATTGTATCATCCAAAATAGGAAAAAGAAAGGTTAAATAAATAATGAATAAAATTGAATAAATAAGAATAAAAATAAAAAAAAATGGATGTAAAAAATAGGATAACAACAATAATATAATGTTGAATTCCTAACCAATTGAATACGAGTGATGAAATAAAATGGACAAGTATTGGAATAAAAAAAACAAATAATGAAAAAAAAAGGGAATGTTGTGAAAAATAAAAATAGAAAATAAATAAGGTATAATAAATAAAACAAAAAAAATAAAACCAATAATTAAGATAATTGATTTTTTGCATTTGATAAAAAATTTTTCGATCATTGGTTAAATTTTGTTGTATTTTTTGGGTATTTAGCAATATATTTTTTTTATTTTGTTGATTTAATTGTTTTGAAAAATCTTGTATATTTTTAAAAATAGATTCAAGATGAATAGACTCATTTGTTTTTTTGATTGCAGTATCATTCAAGTTATAAAAAGTATTGAGAATAATATTTGATAAATCTTGTGCTTTTTGAGAATAATCGGATTCTAATTTTTTTTTATAATTAGAATCGCCTAATATAAATTTATAATAATTATTTTTTGCATTTTGAAGTTCGTAAGGTGCAGTGACAATATTATTTTGTGCTTTTTGTAAATTTTCTTTTAATTCTTTTATTTTTTTATTTTTTTGGCATTCAGAGTCGCAAGATAATTGATTGGAAGTCATTGAAATTAATTTATTGAGATTATTTAAAATAGTTTGTTGTTGCATATTATATTAATTGAAATAAATATTTCTAAATTGTTCAATGTATTTATCACTTATTTTTTTTTTTGTCCAAATATTTTTAAAAGACTGTGGTTCTTCCAACATATGAATTAAAAAATAAAGTGAATAAATACCACATTCTGTATTCCCCATTTGATGTTCAAATGGATGGTTTTGATAAAATTTAAAATTTTTTCCAATATCCTTGGCTTGTTGTTGAACCGTTTTTACAAATTTCATGATATTTTCTGGAATTTGTTCTCCAGTTGAATCAAAGTAATAAATATAATGATTGGTAATATCAATAAAAAGAGAAACCCAATGAGATCCACTTTTATCATGTGTGTCAAGATTAAATGATATTCCTATTTTATTGATTCCATTTTTTATTTTCTTTGACAATTGAAAATTACATAAATGATTACATACACAATTATTTCCTATTTTTGTATCATAATCTAAAGAACTTGAACCAATAAATTCAAAATGCGGATACGTTTCTTGATATTGTTGCATTACTGATTCAATATCGTAATTTGATAACCATGTATTGGGATTTTTATTCCATTCCTTTGGTTTTTTTGGAGAAAATATTGAATTGAATTTTAATTTGTCATTTGCCGATAATTTATCGATCCAACATGATTCTCTGTCACATTCATTTTTAAATTTAATCTTTAATTCATTATATATTAAATTTGGAATATTTGTATATATTTTTTTGTCTGGATTATTATTATTCCAAATATTTTTGAGTTCAATTAATTCATTATTTGTAAAACATGTATTTTTATTTTTTTTTCTTGTCGGATGACAATTCATTTTTATCCAAGACATGATGATATATTATTGTCATATAATATTATGACATAAAAATAAAAATAATGGATAATGTATGAAGGTATTAATTACTGGAAATATTATTCATGATATTAAATTTGATGATGAATTAATTGTTCATATTGGTTCGGTTAAATATACGACGGAAAATAAAAAATATATATTTATAAATGGAAATATAAATTCATTAGATTTAATAAATTATGTTTTAAATAAATATGAAATAACAAAAATCATTCATTTTTTTTTAAAAAGTGATATTAATGTTTCTCCAATTGATTATACAAAAGAAAATATAATTGGAATACATAATTTATTGGAATTGTCTCATAAATATGAAAAATTACAAGAATTTTGTTATATTACAAACAAAAAAACACAAGACATTACTTTATTTGGCGCAACCCAAAAAAGCATTGAACCAATCATTCAATTATATAACAATAAATTACCAATTATAATATATGAAAATGACTAAATATGCGTTTGTTTTAATTCATTTTGGTGATAATATTCAATATTTGGAATTAGAATTATATTTTTTGACTAATTTAAAATTATATACAACAAATAATATCATTTATCTTTATTCAATAAACGATACTCCCACAAAATTTGTTGATATCATTAAAAAATATGCGTCAAAATGTATTCCATATGATGATAATGGTATCACATTTAATGTTCAAGAATTTAAAAGTAATTACACAAAATTTAATACATTAAGAACATGTAATTTTATTTTTGCATACAATTTAATAAAATATAAAAAAATATGTTTATTAGAATCAGACATGGTTATTATGAAAAATATTGATGCTATTTTTGAACTAAAAACACCATCAATATTAAGTTATACGACAAATAATTTTACACAAAATTATAAAAACCATTTACCATCAAATAAAGATTTAATTACAAATATTTGCATTAATAAAAAAAAATTTGTCAATGGAGTAAACGGAGGAGTTATTTTATTTACACCTTCCATAAAAATGTTTAATAAATATTTACAAAATATCAAAGTAATTATTCAAAATAATTGCCCTTATCCAAATGAATCCTTATTTATTTATTCAAATCCAGAATCCTTTAATTTACCAGTTTGGTATAACTTATCTTATCATCATTTAACTCATTTTCATTTGTCTAAAATGAAAATAACTCCGACTGATGTCATTGATAATCTTGTTGTTTTTCATTACAATGAAACATATAAACCAACAACAATTATGCGCGATAAATGGTATCTTGAACTTGATGAAACAAATACAAAAGATTTATTAAGAAAAATTCCAATTTTACATTATAAACAAATTTTTGATAAATATTCTGATGAAATTAAAAATTATATAAATTATTATTAAACGGTAATAAATAAATGGTCAAATGTCCTAAATCTGCCACATTATATTTTATACAAAGTGGAGATTCATTGTCCAAATATAATTCAACATTTTGACATAAATTTGAACATTTAATTATCTTGTCCAAATGTTTTAATTCAAATGTTCCATGAATAATTTTTGATAAATTTTCAGACGAAATTGAACCCGTTAACTCATTTTTATGAAATTCTGATATAATTTGTTCACTTTTTAATTTAAAACGAATCTCATTTCCTACAATTAATATGTCAATAACATCCGAAAATGATTTACTATTTTTTATTATTTTACAAAAATCATTTGATGACATATTTATAAAATATGGATATTTAATGTCTGGAACATTAAATGTATTATCTTCATTATCAATTAATTTTATTTTATGTGTAACACAAGATCCTAATTCCGAATTATCCAATTTTAATGATAAATAATTAATAAACCCATCCTGATAATGACTATTTTCTATATATAAATGTAATACATCCTTATTATGTGCATTTTGAAGAATTTTTTGAAATATTGGCAACTGTATTGCAATCAATATTTTTTCCTTTTTACAATCATAAATCTCAAATCTATCCGACGGCAATAATAAATGTATGGTTATTACTTTTGTAATGTCTGTTGTCAATATATGTATTCCGTCCTTGTCAAATAAAATGTTTGTCTCTAAAATCATATGATTTAATCCCAATACAAGATTTTTTATCGGTGTTATTTTTAGTGTTTTTATTGTTAGAACATTATTATCTTTATTCATTATAATGTCTCATTAATTATATTTTTAAATGTTTTTTTATTTTTTTTTTCATTAAATGAAAATAATGTCCATTCATTTGATACACGTGTCTTTAAAAAAGGCGCCAAATAATCCCACTGTGGATTATTTTCAATAAATGTTTTTTTATCAAATTTCATTCCACATGAATTACCGTATCTTAATAAAAATGACATGTTTTTTGCCATATCACTTGTGCATATATTTCCATCCAATGCACCTCTCGGTTGATATGGTTTTGGTCTTGATGGATCACTCATATATTCTCTTCCATCCAAATCATAATGAGAACATACTGTTCTTGAACATGGATTTATTTTTTTTAAATATACATCATAATGATCCGATATAATCATTTTTGCCACATTTATATCTATTTTTCCTTTATTTTCTTCCATTAATTGTGTTAATCTTACTTTTCTTGCACCCTGATGTCTTCTTGTATCATTAAATCCAGTATCCACACATTCCAAATTTCTTATTCTTGGATCAATTGTAGCATTATAACCTATAAAATATCCAGATTTCTTTTTTTCAATATAATGATATTCCAATCCTAATTCCAATAACATTATCTCATTTGATTTTATGTCTCCAAATAACCACGAATTCGCATAATCTCCTGAATTTTCCTTTAATAAAATATCACAATAATCATCCAAATTATTACCATATTGCATTGCTTGCCGAATTCTACATGATATCGGATATTTTTGAACATATGGAAAAAATCCTCCAATTGTTGTTTCAGTTCCAATTATACCCGCACTTGTTAAAAAAAAATCTGTTCCACTCCAAATCCAACCAGGAAATCCTTGCATCAATATTTTATTTCCCTTTTCTGGATTTATACTTACAACCACATTTGCATATTGTCCATCTACAAAATTTGAAAAATTATTATGTGCCATTACTATTTTTCCGTCTTTTGTATATTCTCCACATGCCATAAATGCACTACATCTTTCTCCTCCTCCTTCCGCTTTTCTTTCTTTTGATCCACTTAAAGAAGGATACAAATATTCAACCAATGTTATATAATTATTCCATGCAATTATATTTTCCAATGTTATTCCTGATCCTTTTGATATTCCTTCCATTTCTTTATAAAATTCCGAAAAATTTTCAAATATTATACGATGTAAATGTTTTTCCGATAATTCCACAAAATAATTCCATTTATATCCCGTATCTTGATACAATACATTGTCCAACATTGTTAATATCTCATTCAATTCCTTTTTTATATGTTTTCCATATTGTAATCCTCTTTCATATGGAGATCCAAATATATTTATGTAAATCCATCCATTTTTATCTATCCTTGTTGATTTCTTATTATGTTCTTTTCTTGTTTTCATATATTATTTACTTCCTTTATAAAATATAATTATTAATATTATTATACTTATAATCATATCTGCATTGTTTATCAAATGTTGATTATATTCATTATTTGTATCTAATAACATTATTTTTTTTGCATTATTTCTAATAAATGGTATTGATTTTACTTTATTTTTATTCAATGACTCTATTTTTTCATTTAATTTATTTATATAATCATCATTTTTTTCAATTATAGTATTCACTTTATTCATTAATTCTTGTATTTTTACTTTTATATTTGTATAATTTGTCTCATATTCCGATATTGTCGGATTCATATTATACAAAACATAATTTTTTTTAAATTCATTCAACAAAAATATTATTTTCTCCTTATTATCTTCCAATATTTCCCTCACATTATTCATATAAAAAATAAAAAGATTTTTATTTTACCATATTTCTTATTTCCATCAATGCATTTCCTAATAAATTTTTACCATATTTATCCTTGTCTACATTTATTGCTTCTTTTGTATTATATCCAATTCCCCATATTTTATCATACTTACTTGCCTCATAAATTGTCTTGTTTTCCGTATTTAACAATACCCGTTTGATATTATCATTTTGGCTAAATTTTAATAATAAACCTTTCAACATTATACTATATCTTTTATCATTCCATGCAATTTCATCATAATTTTTTACACTTCTTCCCAATTTTTTTATATTTGTTGGAATATTACTTCTTAATATTTGTTTCAATAATTTTTCATTTGTCGGATCAAATAATAAACATTTTTGATACATAAAATATTGTTCACTACAATTATATTTTATATTATGTTCATCTACAAAGAATGTTAAATAAAAATTACTAAAACATCCGTATTTATTTTTTACACCATAAAAATATATTTCAGAATCTGTTTCCATAATTATACAACTTTTTATTTTTATTTTTATTTCATTTTTTTAATTCCATCAAATTTATTACAACAAAACCAAAATAAAATTTCTTTTAAAATATGTATATCATCCTTCCATAAAAAAATAAAAATATCTTGTATTATTCAATCATTTTATTTTTTACAAATAAAATATATGTTATCGGCATTAGTGTCATAATAGTTGTAAATAACAAAGAACCAAAACATACAAGTTCTAAATTATGTTTATAAATTTTATAAATAAATGTTTTAATAAATGTCAGAATATTTATTCGGTTACACGTATTAAATTCATTATTTAATATTTCAACATATTTAGTAGTTATTAATCCACTACTTATTATTATAACACAACCAGCAACAACTGGTATTGCATCATCATATATAAATTTTATAAATTTCATTTTTTTACTTTTATTTATTTGGCAAAAAAAATCATTTTTTTTTTATAAATGACTATTAAATAAATCTCAGTTAATTATTTTTTTTTAACATTGTTAATAACAATTTTGTCGAATAAAATAGTGACATGGCACTTACAAACCCAAAACATTCAAAACAAAGCAATTTTAAACAATATCTAAAATAACATTTACAAATTATTTTAATGTTTTCATAAATATCATTTAAATTTTTCCATTTTAATAAATCAAAATGCATCATTAATAATCCGATATGTTCAAAAGTGATAATTACAAAACCTATTCTTCCAACACCAAGAGCAATAAATTTTGCAACTTCCATTTTTATTTTTATTCATCCAAAAAAAAATAAAATCATTTTTTTTTTATAAATGACTTGTTAATCAATCATTTTATTTTTTACAAATAAAACATATACTATCGGCATTACTAACATAATATTTACAAAACCAAAAATATCAAAACAAAGCATCGATAAATGATATTCATAAACATCATAAAATAATCCTTTAATATTTTCAATACTATCCCATTTTTCATTGCCATATTTTTTCAATATAAATGAAACCCAATTAATAACCGATATTCCAAATCCTAATCTTGACATATTTACAGCAACTAATGGCACAGAATTACACATAAACTTTACAAATCTCATTTTTTTATTTTCAATACTAAAGAAACAAATAAAATCATTTTTTTATTATAAATGACTATTAAATATTAATATTTTTTTTACACCTTTGCACATTTAAAACGCCGAGTTTTATATATGCTTTATAAATAATTCTTTTTCTTTCTTGTTCTATTTGATGGATTTTTAATAAACTTTTCAGTTCTGTTATAAGTTCCTTTAATT
>Ga0214923_10000413_pt1 | contig 65674 bp, 66 predicted proteins | sample LL1510_MetaG_FD_177993 | JGI IMG/M metagenome (GOLD analysis project Ga0214923, IMG submission 177993) | Freshwater microbial communities from Lake Lanier, Atlanta, Georgia, United States - LL-1510 | ecosystem: Environmental > Aquatic > Freshwater > Lake | place: USA: Georgia | collected...
GCTGGCCTCGAACCCACCTTCTCGTCCGTGTTCGAGGCCAGCGTGACTCAACTTCCAGAGGGCGACTCGGTCATCATCTCCAAGGTGGCCTCCAAGAGGCAGCAGGTGAAGTTCTACTTCGGCAACTCGGGGGCGGAGACCGCCCTCGGCTTTAACAAGATGGCCCCCGTGGCGGAGCTTCCGGAGTACTTCGAAAGGCACACGATCGCCAACGTGCGCGAGTTCGACGACTCCGTCGGGATGCTCATAAGGCTCGACGAGGCCGACACGACAGACCAGGCGGTCATAGAGAGGGCTGGGTTAGACCCGAGCGCCATGAAGGCCGACTGGGAACTCCTCAGGGGCCGCGCGTCAGGCCTGTTCACGTTCCAGAAGCTGACCGTCGACGAAAGCGACAGGATAACCCAGATTATCGAGTATCCGGCTGGCGCCGTGGCCGGCGACTTCGCGAGGAAGATCAACTACGTCTACTCGGGGTCGAACACGAACCCGAGCGCGGTGACGGAGATACCCCATGTCCTCCAGGACGTCGACCTCGTCGAGCCGTAAACGCCGCGGAAAAAACCGGCCCTGCAGCTAGCTTATGGTATGCAGTACTTCGTCAGCTCAGAGAACACGAGTTATTTCTACTGGCAGCTGGAGCTCCTTATCGAGAGTTTCAAGATTCTCGGTATGGAGGACAAGCTCGTCATCGCCATGGCGGAGAACGACTGCCAGAAGATAGGCGGGTTCTCGGCCAACCTCGTGAGGCACGGCAACAAGTTCGTGCACCCGAACGAGGGACGCGAACGCGGCTACCTTCCGCTCAACCGCATAAGCTCGCTGCGGTATGCGCTGGCCTACGGGTTCCTCAAGTTCCCCTTCGCCCTGATACACGCGGACATGGTGATGCGGAGGCCTCTGGAGGAGCCCCGGGGCGAGTTCCCGATCGTGACGCTCAACAACCTTGAGGACTACCCGGCCGCGGAGGAGGAGGCGATCAAGGGGGAGATCAGGGCAAATCTGAACACCCTCGCCGAGGCCAACGAGATACCCGTGGACAGCCTGCCCACCGTCCCTTTCTTTTCCGCGCCCGTCGTGTTCAACGAGCCCTTCAAGCATATATCGGAGGTGTTCTTCTCCCGCGTCCAGACGAACATGGTGGACATGGTGGGTCGACGCGGAGCGGACTTCCCCTGCGAGAAGGCGGCGTGGGAACTGACCCTCGCCGAGTCCTTCCAGTACTGCTCCGTGTCGGGGAAGTTCATGTCGGCGTCCATCCTCTTCGACTCAGAGGACGTCAATTTCCTGCACTACAAGACGGGAATACCGCCCGTATTCCACAAGAAGTTCTACCGGTACGAGGACGGCAATTCGTTCTCGGGGCAGGGCCCGTACGAGACGCTGATGGAGAACAACCCCACCGTGTCGACGGACTATGTGCAGAGGGTGATTAAGTCCTACGTAAACAGCAGGGTCAGAGGCGTCAGGCCGAGCCGTGAGCGTCAAACATCCCCCGCAGGCGCTCCCGATTGATGTCGCGGAGTATGGCCGACCTCATGCTCGGGTCGACGCCGGCGAGGTTCCTTTTTGAAATCTCCGGGTGAACCTCTGCGGTGCTCTTGCCTTCGTTGTCCCTCGCGAACCAGTTCACCATCTGCCTGCGGTCCGGCTCGAAGTCTGCGAACTTTCTGAGGTTACTCGCCCACATCGGCTTGGGGGTTATCACCTTGTCGCCGTCGACCACGTCGAACAGCTCGACCCACCTGTGTATCTGGTCCTTGGTCACCCCGAGGTTTCTGCGGGACGAAAGCAGGCGCTGCAGGTCGTCCGCGTCGAACTCCTTGAGGCTTATGAGGAAGCAGACCATCTCGGCCTCGTGGTTCGACCACTTCATGCCCGAAAGAGTCCTTCTGACCTCGTCGGTCGGGTTGTCTTGGAGTATCCACGCGAGGGCAAGGAACCTGTCCTTCTTGTTTCGCATGCCCGGGGGCACGTCCGTCCTCAATGAAAGCCCCGGCAGGACGGTCTTCAGGAGGCCGAACTTGGCGTATGTCTTGATGTACTTGGTCGGGTCTATGTTCTTGTCCTCGATTCCCTTGACGAACTCCTCGCGGATCCTTTCCTGTGCAACTCCCTCCAGAGTGGCGAACTTGGGTATGGCCCTAGCCAGCTCTGCGTCGATCGACTTGTCGCTTCCGTACTTCGAGTGGAACCTGACGGCCCTGAGTACGCGCAGGCGGTCCTCGTCGAATCTCTTCTCCGCGTTGCCCACGGCACGTATCCTGCCCTCGTGGGCGTCGGCGTAGCCCTTCTTGGTGGGATCGTACAGCCTCTTGTTCTCGCCGTCGGCCTTGGACAGCTCTATGTACATGGCGTTGATCGTGAAGTCCCTGCGCTCGGCGTCCTCGAGCGGGTTGTCGACGAAGTCAACCTCGGACTGCCCGTTGACCGTCTTGGCGTCCTTCCTGAAAGTGGCTATCTCGAACTCCTCGCCGTTCACGACGGCTCCGATCACGAAGGGCTTGTTGTCTCGGCTGGCGTCCCTCCCCTTGAGGTACCAAAGCCTAGCGTCGCCCTCGTCCGCCACCTGCGGCTTGAACGAGAGTCGCATCTCCTTGGCCATCTCTCCGTCCCTCGCGGTGTGCTTGCCACTCCTGTCGTAGTCGGGGACCATCTTGCCGTCTGGCCCCGGGGCGCCGGGGACTTTGAAGCCCGCGTTGTGGAGGATGTGGGCGATCTGCTCCGGCGTGGCGTTGGTGGCCATGTCGAAGTCCTTCGGCCTCTCGCCGCGGACGATGTCGCGCACGGCCCCGCCCACGAGGTACAGGCTCTTCTTCGGCATGGTGACTTTCTTCGACAGGTCGTTGGTGAGCTCGATGCTCCCGCTGTCCAGGAACGCCTGGATCACCGGTCGCATGTTGGAATGGGGCTTGAACCCCGGCTCGAGGTTGACGAACTCCTGCTTCCAGTTGGTCTCCCTCTCCTTCTGCTGGGCCTCCTCGTGAATCTTCCTGCTCTCTATGAACTGCTTGAATGACTTCATGGTTTTCTTATTTATGTGGTCACAGGACCAGTTTGGGAAGTAGGTATTCCGGCGCCTACATTTTGCGAATAAGTTCCGGGAGCATTCTGTAGCGGGGGTTGCGTGGCATTCTTGTTCTTGTTCGTCCCGCCGCTCAATTGATCTGCTATGTCGCCCCAGTCCTGACCGCCTATTTCGGCGTCTTTGTTCTTGGGGCTGACGGTGAACGAGCACATCATTATTATGTTCGACTGCTGGCCTTGGCGGGATGTCGGGAACTCCTGCCTGTCTTTCAGAACTGGGTTTTCGACGTTCAGGAGATGGGAGTACTGGAGTGTCCTCGACATGAGCCCCACCTTCATGAGGGACTCCGTGAAGTTCACGGCCGACTGGTAAGCCGCCGCGTTGTGCTGGGGGCCGGTACTGGTGTCGTATGCGAAGAGCTTCGTCTTCATGTTGCTGCCGCCGGCCGCTATCGATGTGTTGTTGTTGTTGTCGACCCTCCATATGCCCGGGTCGTCCAGGGGCTTCTGGGATATACCCCGAGCCATGTTCATGGTGCTCCTGCCGGAGTACAAGACCTGCCCGGAGTTCTCGTCGTAGTTGGTCGGAAGCTGGAGGGGCATGTATATCGCCTTGAGCATCGACCGCCTGATGTCTTCGATGTTGTTGAACTGCGGGACTTGCCCCGGCTCCGCACCCTTCCTTGCCCTGATGCTGGCGTTTGCCGCGCCGATGCCTCCTATGAGGCTGGCCGTGGCCCTGTTGTTGAACGTGGCGTCCAACGGGAGCATGGCGCGGGGTCCGTACGTGGCGTCTGGGCCTCGCATAAGCCCCTGTGAAGGGGCGGCGGCCTGGGCGGCCTCCTCCACAGAAATCAGCCATTCAGAGAAGTTCATAGGGCCCCCGAACTGAAGCCGAGCTTGGCGAGGACGAACGAAGCGGTGACGACCCACATCAGCTGCACTATGAAATTCAGGGCCATGTTCCACTTCTCCTTGTTTTCGTCGTGCTCCGACTCGAACGATTCCGCCTTGCCCTCCAGCCTCCAAATCTGCTGGCGAATGGGTTCGATGCCTTTGAACTCCAGGTCGTGAACCCTTGACTCCATGAACTTCATGGAATCCCTCATGTCTCGCACCGCCGACTCGACGGACCGGAGTCTCTCCTGCAAAACCTCTATGGATTCAGCCACGCGGCGGACCTCGACAATTGGGAACTCACACTCTATATAGCGCTATGAGCGAAGAACTGACCCCCCAGGAAGCAGAGTTGGCAGTCCCTGCCGCAGGAGGGGTCAAGGACATGTCCATCGTCAGCGACGAGGCCCTTCTGGGGGTGTACGGCGAGATCATGGACAACCTTCGGAGCGACCGCGAGCAGGTTTCGGGCCTGCTCGACACCTTTTCCAACATGGTGCTCAACGACGGCGACTCCAGCACCGCCAGCAAGGAGGCCCTGGTGAACCTGCTCAAGACGAAGATCGAGGCGAGCGACAAGATGACCAGGATCGCCGACCTCATGACTCGCATAAAGCTCAAGCAGCCCGACACCTACCAGCCGTGGATGGGCAAGGGCAAGGAGAAGGGCGGAAACACGATAAACATATACGACTCTAGCGGGATAAACAGGAAGTCCCTCATAGAGCGGATACAGAAGGAGAAGGAAGAGAAATGAGGCACAACCTTGAATTCTGGCTGGAGGAAGACCAGCAGATGCCGCAGATGCCACAGGACCCGCAGGTGACCAACCAGGCGGACGTGCAGGCCCAGGCTTCGGACGAAATGGGCCAGCCACCCGCCCCCGAAGAGGGCCAGGCTCCCCCGGCGGACGACGTGTCGGAGGACCCCGAGACGCCCGACATGCCAGAGGAAGGGGACGGGGACCAGGACTTCGAGGTCTGGAAGAGCAACTACTTCAAGGAGAGCATCAAGGGCGACGCCGCAGCGCTCCTCGAGATGCTCTCGCCCATGAGGGAGAAGGAGGGCCTGGAGCCCTACCAGAGAAAGTTCGTCGACGACAACTGGAACGTTCAGCTTGTACGGCAAAACGCCAACGTGGCGGAGGCTTCGAAGCAGATAAGGAAGGCCATACGCGACCAGCTCGACAAGAACAACCCGGCGACGAGCGTGGTCAACCACATGTTCAACACGCTCCAGGGCATCCCTACGCTGAACGAGACGTTCATCCGCATGATGGGATACACGGGGAACAAGGGCGAGCTCCACAGGAAGTTCGTCGCGGCGATCACGAGCTCCGTGCAGGTGAGCAGCAGCCCCGACAAGGAGAGCGTCATATTCAACGAGAAGGAGTATTCCATCAAGATCGCCACGAGGCTCAACAGCGACTGGGGCGAGGTTGCCCTCGGGAGCTGGTCGCTTCGGGAGGACGACCCCGAGCGCTACCTGTCCGAGCCCGAGATGAAGAGGCTGTCCGAGGGAAGCCCGCAGGAGCGGGACGTCTTGAGGAGGAGGGTCGTGGTGGAGTCGATATCCAAGCACTTCGACGAGCAGGCGTTCCTCATCACGGTCGTCTCGGACGACGGCACCATCTACCACCTCGGCTGGGACATGTCCAACGCGCTCAGGGGTGCGTACGCGGAGGGAAAGGTGGTTGTGAAGACCGTGAAGTCGGAGAACTCGGAGGCCATGATCAGCGACTCCGGAGAGATACTGCCGATGGTCGACATGAAGATCTACTTCGTGAAGGACACCGACGAGCAGGACGAGAACGGCAACCCCAAGCCGGAGGAGATCGAGTTCATGGAGCGGAGGAACGGCATGCTGTTCCTCACGGCGAGCCTGCTCACCGTCAGGGAGGCCTCGTCGGCCATGCAGGGAACCGACTTCAAGGAGGTGCCGTACCAGGGCAACCCCAGCGACCTTAAGGCTCTAAAACGTTGCGTGTACAGCGCGCACGACATGCTAATGAGGCAGTGCTAAAATGAAATTCTCCTCTTTCGTCGACAAGAAAACCAACAAGGCCCGCAAGGAACTCGCTCTGGTGCGGGGCGTACTCGAGGAGGGCGGCCTCAAGGTGGAGGACTTCACGAAGGAGAGGGATCCGTACCTGTACGTTCCGTCCACCAAGAAGGGCTTGGATTTCGGAGGAATTAGAATCTACAAGGTCGGATCATCGATAGCGTACAGGATACAGAACGAGGGCGACACGGAGCCCTACGGGGCCTCGTACCCGCTGGACATCGAGGGCATGTTCGACGAGCTGATCAGCGAGATGGACGAGGACAAGGCGGCGGAGGAGATCAAGAAGGCCGTGTTGGAGGAGATAAACGGCTTCTTCGAGCGGAGCATGGAGGCCCAGGACGAGATCGGCGACAACATGTTCGACCCCCAGAGCAAGATAGTCGTCCCCGGCAGGGCGGGCGACCTCTCCAACATGATGTAAACAGTCGAATTTTCTGCCAAAAACGGGCTATATACCCTGTTCCCGCCTTTCCCGAGAGCAGAATCCCATGGCCCCTTTGCCACCAAGATCCACCGTTTTGCAGCAGTTCTTCAGGCCCGTGGGCCAGGACGTGGTCGCTAACCCTTCTCGCCGCATGGGCAAGAACCTGGTGGCCAAGACGGGGAGCCTGGTCACCTTCAACTACGCGTTTTGGAAAAACGACCCGTACCCGCTGATCATCGTCATAGAGAACAACCTGGGCAAGGACAAACTCTCGGGCATCAACCTTCACTACCTGACCTTCAGAGACATCAAGAGTCTGATTTCGAAGGCCGGGAGCATGGGATTCTCCTACAAGTCGGTCTCCGACAGCCGTCCCTTCAGGGACTCCTACAGGTCGTACAAGCGTTCCGGCGTGCGCCAGCTCAAGGTGCTCGACCCCTCGTACCTGCTGGGCGTCATGGGCATGGTTCGCAGCTACGACCCCGCTGAGGTGCAGATCATAAGGAGGCAGGTGCAGGAGCAGCTGCGTACCCAGATCAACCCGAAAGCCTCGGAGGCGACTAATCTAGATCAGGCCGGCGCAGAACCGCCGGAAACCGGAGGCTGATGGCAGAGGTACCTGACTATTTCGGACGGGTGGGGAACTTCAAGAACGCGGACTTCGACTCGCTCGCGGAGTCGCTGAAGTCGGCGGTAGGTAAGGCCGTGGAGTACGCGGCCGGTAAGGCGAAGTCCTCCGGCGACGAACTGAAGAAGGAGACCGACCGACTCGTCGACGCCATGGAGCAGCTCGGCGAGAAGATCAAGGAGAACCTGGAGGAGGTCAAGGACTTCGTGGACCAGGTCAAGAAGTCCTCGGAGGGCATCGAGAAGAAGAGGTCTTCCAAGGCCGCGGGCGGTGACGACCTGGCGGCCATGGCCCGGGAACAGACCCGAATCCTGCAGCAGATACTCAGGAGCCAGCAGAAGGCGGCGTCGGAGAAGGCTGCCAAGTTCACGAGCGGAGCCACCGCTCTTGCGGCCCCACGCGGCCGACGTGCGGGGCTCAAGGAAATGGGCTTCCGGCCGAAGGGGGCCGACAAGATACCCGCCATGCTAAGCCCCGGCGAGTTTGTGGTCAACAGGAAGGGAACGAGGGGCAACGAGTCGTTGCTAGACAGCATAAACCGTGGCTATTTCAGGGGAGGCAAGGTCAAGCCGGCCTACCTTGCCGATGGAAACTTCTTGGATCGCATGTTCGGCGGCCGTGGAGCGAGGGCCCAAGCCTCCAAGATAAAACTGATCCTCGACGGCCCGTTCAACCAGAAGACGCACGACGAGGCGGTGGCGTGGTTCAATGGCCTGGGCCACGACGTCGAGGTCGAATTCTCCGACGAGTTCAACAAGAACCTAAAGAGTTCCGCCGCGAGGTGGATCACCAGCATAACCTCTGCCTTCGTGGGACACGATCCGTTCGCCGTGATGTTCGAGGGCGGAGTGAAGGACATCACGGAGTTCCGCAGGGAGATGAGGAACCTCGCGTTCCAGGCGGAGGGCATAACGGGCGAGTTCCGCAAGTCGCAGGCGGAGTTCGCGAGGATAGGGACGGACATTGCGGGCAGGACGGGCGTTAGTGTGACGGCGTTCCAGAAGGCCTACCTCGCGAACGCACGAAAGGGCTTCAAGGACCAGAAGGCTTCGATGAAGGTTCTTGAGTCGGGGCTCAAGCTCTCCACGCTCATCGGTTCGGAGGCGCAGGCGACATCGACCTTGTTCGCGGACTGGCACAGGGACCTGGGTCTGGGTGCTGGCCAGATGGAACGCATGGCCAACAACATGCAGACGGTGGCGCGCAGGACGGGAATGACCGGCGACGAGCTCGTGGGCGTAATGAAGTCTTCGGAACAGATACTGAAGAACCTGCGTAGGCAGGGGACTCTCACGAACGAGGCCTCCAAAAACATCATCCAGAGCCTAGCGGAGTTCAAGAAGGAAGGCTTCGAAGACGTCGGCCAAAAGATGCTGGGGGCTATGTCTGGATACTCCGCATTCCAAGGCGCTGACGAAAAGACGAAGACTTTGCTAGGGGTTGCGGCCTCGCAAGGAGGCGTAGATTATCGAGACTTGATGTTCGGGCGAGTTCCCCAAAATGCAGAAAGCATGGGCAAGATGGCCGAGGGACTCAAGAAACAAATGGCCGACATGATCGGCGTGAGGGCGGAGGACTTTGATTTCGAAAAACTAACGGAAGCCCAAAGAGAGAAGCTCGCAATAGGATCCGAAGGAACCTTCGGAGTTCAGATATCGGAGGTGGAAGCGGCATACAAGTCCTTCTCCAAGACGGCCGCCGGCCTTGGCGGGTCTCTTGCCGAATTAGAGAAGGGACGATCCAACCAGTTCGCCACGCCCAAAGAGAGGCAGGAGAACGAAAAGAAGATCAACGATACGCTTCTGTCCGCGTCTATGGACTTGTTGGGTAGCGTCACCGCAAACACCAAGGATCAGAGCCTTGCTGACGCCGCCAAAGCCATAGCGGAAGGAAAGACGAAGGATGCGATCGACTTCAAGTCGGGCACAAAAGACCTGTCAGCCATGGCTTCCTACATGTCTTCGGCGACAAAAGACCAATTCGGACTGTCTGGCACTCAAGAGGACATGGAAAAACAGATTCGGATGATGAGTGCCGAAAAGCAGATTCAGCTCAGGAGCATGACGGCAGCGGAGCAGCTGGACAAGACGATGCAGGCCCAGGGCAAGGGGTCGAAGAACTTCGCGGGTCAGATGAAGGCGGCTCTCGCCAAGGGCGACACAACGAAGTTCAAGGCTCTCGCGGACGAGATGGGAGCGGCGTTCTCCGAGTCACAGGTCAAGGACGCAACTAGCGTCGACCCGATGGAAAGACTCAACCAGACTATTACGGAACTCAACGAAACATTCAGGGGCTTCATGTCCCCGCTTGTCGGCGGGTTCATAGACCTGATTGGTTCGATGGGACTCATGGCCGGCGTCGTGGGCTCGATGGGGGGAACCCTCTACAACATGATGCCGTGGGATGTCATCGGAAACATAGCGGACCCCGAAAACGGAATAGGCAAGATACTGAAAGAGGGGATGGGGTCTGCCTTTTCTAGATTTGGCAAGTCTTTCAAAGCCGCAAAGTCGATGGGCTTCGGCACTGTGGACGCCACTGGACTCGGCATAGCCAAGCAAATTCAAACCTCTCTCACGGCCATTTTTGGTGGCGGCCCATTCGCAAGCACCATGGCAACAGTGATGCGGGGAGCCATCGGCCCCGCTGTGCTATTGCTGGGCGCCATCAAGGGCGTGATGGAGTCATCGGAGGCAGGCCGCACCAAAACCGAGGGAGCAATTCTGGGGGCTTTCACTGGCGGAGCCAAGACAGGCAGTTTCCTCACTGGTCGGTATGGAAACGAGGCAACTGCCGGCGACAAGGCCTTGGGTGTTGCCGGAGCGGCCGCTTGGGGGGCAACTGCCGGGGCCGCGATAAGCGTGTCGCTTGGCGGAGCAGATTTAGGTCTTGCCATGGTTCTAGGGGCTTTATTTGCTGGATTCTGGGAGATAGTGAAGATCGTCACAGAAGGCACCGACATCCTCCAGGACATATTCAAGCCCGTGCAGGTCGTGGTCGACTATGTCTACGAGGTCTGCAAGGGAATTTACGACATATTCGCCGGCCTCTTCACCTTGGATATCGGCAGGGTTTTTACGGGAATATTCAACATCATAGGCAGCACGATAATGGTGCTTCCGAGACTCATCCTCGGAGTGTTCCAATCGATCGTGATCGGGATTCCGAAGCTCATCCTGAGGGCCATCGGCATGATCTGGATGATACCGAAGGCGATAGGGGACTCGATCAAGTCCGCTCTCGCGGGCCTCGTCGACAACGCGTGGGTCGGCCCTATATTCAAGGTCTTGTCGGACGCGTTCAACGCGATATACGACGGGTTCATGGCGATATGGACGCCCATATCGGAGATATTCTCCGGCATCTACACGGTTTTCAACGACCTTGGCAAGGCCCTATTCGGGGCGGGCCAGGGAGGCGGAATACTGTCCGGAGTGATGTGGCTGCTGCAGAAGGCTGTCTACTCGCTCGCGTATGTGATCAGCTGGCTTCTCATGCCGATTAAGTTGTTGGCTTATGCCCTCGGCTTCGTGCTGAAGATCGTCGGCGCGCTGATCAAGGGCCTCATATATCCGTTCCAATATTTGTACGATGTGCTGGTGGGGCATTCCATCGTCCCCGACCTCGTCTTCGGCATCATCAAGTTCTTTGCCATGCTTCCGTTCAGGATATTCAAGGCGCTTTTGGCTCTTCCTCTGATCATAGGAAACATGTTCCTCAACGCGCTGCCGTCGGTCGGCAAACTCGTCTTCGGCATCATCAAGTTCTTTTCCATGCTTCCGTTCAGGATATTCAAGGCGCTTTTGACTCTTCCTTTGGTCATAGGAAACATGTTCCTCAACGCGCTGCCGTCGGTCGGCAAACTCGTCTTCGGCATCATCAAGTTCTTTGCCATGCTTCCGTTCAGGATATTCAAGGCGCTTTTGACTCTTCCTTTGGTCATAGGAAACATGTTCCTCAACGCGCTATCGTCGGTCGGCAAACTCGTCTACAGCGGCCTGAAGAGCATGTTCGACGTCAAGGCGTGGGGCAAGTGGCTCGGAGGCATCGGCACCTACGTTTACGACGGGTTCAAGTCGGCCCTGCAGGGGGTTTGGGACTGGATCCAGAGCTGGATACCGGGCCTGGGGGGGGCCAGCAAGGGATTCGGCGAGAGCTCAAAACAGCAAGAAGAAACGAGGCTCGCCGAGGGCGACAAGTTTTCTCACGCGATCGGCGGCCTAGCGGGAGCGGTCGGGAGCCTAGCGAAGGGCAACTTCGCCGAGGCTGGAGGAAAAGCTTGGTCTTCCACAAAGGAGGCCGCGGGTGCGACTTGGGAGGGCGTGAAGGCCGTCGGCTCCTACTTCAATCCCTTCAGTTACTTCAAGGAGGGCACCAAGAAGATAGAGAAGCCGGGGCTGGGAATGCTGCACGCGGGCGAGATGGTCGTGCCCGCGAACATGGTGGACAAGATAGCGGCCATGGGCAAGGGAGCGTTCGGATCGATCAAGTCGTTTGTGGGCGGCCGAGCCGAAGGCGACAAGGGGAGCCTGATTTCGGGTTTGAAGGACAAGATCATGGGGCTGGGCGATGTATTTAAAGGCTGCTGCCCCGGCGAGGCGGTAGAGAATGCGAACGCGGCCGTCGAGGGCGTCCCAGAAGCGCTCGCGGAGGCCCTGAGCAAGGCGGACGACGGATCCTTCCTCGGCGGCATCAAGAAAAGGCTCTCCCAGGCGACGGGCTACACGAACAAGTTCTTCAAACCTCTGACCACGGGCTTCATTCGAGCGAGAAAGGGAGGGGAGGGATTCTTCGGCTCGATAAAGAGGGGCCTCAGCGCCCAATACATGAGCATGACCAAGGGTGGCGAAGAGGGTCCGCTCGCGGCCGGCGTCAACTGGCTGAGCGACAGCATATTCGGAAAGAAGGAGGGCGAGCAAACCAAGAAGGGGATACTGCAGAGGATTTCAGAGGGCTTGTTCGGGAGCAAGGGCGCGGAAGAAACAAAGAAAGGCATTTTCGGACTGATAAAAGAAGGTCTCTTCGGATCTGGGGACGACGTCAAGAAGGGTCTGTTCGGGACGGTGAAAAGCGGCTTCAGCTGGATGAAGGAGAAGGTGTTTGGCCAGAAGATGGCCGAGGGCGAGATGGGCCCGCCTAGGCCCGGGGCGCTCGACAAAGTCAAGAACATGGGAAATTCGCTAGCTGAAAAGGCGATGGAAAAGCTGGGGATTGAGGCGGAGGATGGAATAGTGGGCGGGGCAAAGAAGGCAGCCAAGGGTCTCTACAGCAAGGGCAAGGAAAAGCTCTTCGGTCAGAAGGTGGCGGAGGGAGAGATGGGTCCACCCAAGCCGGGTCTTCTCGACAAGGCAAAAGGCAAGGCTATGGACATCTACGGAAAGGGCAAGGAAAAGCTCTTCGGTCAGAAGGTGGCGGAGGGAGAGATGGGCCCGCCCAAGCCGGGTCTTCTCGACAAGGCAAAAGGCAAGGCTATGGACATCTACGGAAAGGGCAAGGAAAAGCTCTTCGGTCAGAAGGTGGAGGAGGGAGAGATGGGCCCGCCCAAGCCGGGTCTTCTCGACAAGGCAAAAGGCAAGGCTATGGACATCTACGGAAAGGGCAAGGAAAAGCTCTTCGGCAAGGGCCCCACCGAAGCGGTGGAGTCCGCGGCCAAGGCGGACAGCAAGGCCTCTGGAAACATGGAGAGTTTCAAGGAAAAAATGAAAAACATAGCAGAGGGGGTGAAGCAGTTCTCTGGAGTACAAGTGTTGACCGGGGCTCTGAATCTAATACCCGCCTCCATCGGCTTGGCCGCCATGATTCCTGGCTCCTACGGTGCGAAGATGCTTGAGAAGTTGGACGGCGAGCGCCTCAAGACTTCGTTGGCGGGTCTCGCGGACGGCGTATCCTCGTTGGGCAAGGCCAAGGTACTTCTCGGCGCGGCCGCGATGCTTGTCGTGGGAGTGGCCTCGCTGGGGCTCATACCGGCCATACCCATGCTCGCGCTGCTTGGTACGGTCGGACCACTTGTCCAGGGCGGCCTGAAGGCCCTCGGAAAGGGGCTCTCTATGTTTGGCAAGGCGGCGGCGAACCCGTACACATGGCTGGGGCTTGCATTGCTGGGGGCTCTCAATGTGGTGATGATTCCCTTGGCCTACGCGATACGCCTGCTCGCCCCGTCCATCGAGGCCTTTGGCAAGGCTATCAAGGGAGCCTTTGAGGGAGCGGGGTCTATGCTCAAGGCGGTCGGCGAGAGCATAGGGATGATACTGAAAGAGATAACCATTTCCAAGGCTCTTGCCCTTGGCGTTGCTGCATTGGGCATAACCGCGCTGGGTGTGGCCATGGCAGCGTTCGCCGCCGGCGGCTTCGTAGCGAGCTGGATCGACTATTTCAGCGGCGACGGGGTTTTCAACAAGATAATGGATTTGGCGGCCATGGGCCCGAACCTGATGATGGCGGCCGACGCAATCAGCAAACTCGGTGCCGCATTCCAGAGCTTCGCCGCGAACAAGGGTGGTGGGTGGTCGGAGTGGTTCGCAGGCAGCGACGGGGTCATAGAGGGATTCAAGAAGCTTTCTGAAATAGGCACCCCAGAGTTCATGATGACCGCTGACGCCGTCCACAGGTTCGCCGAGGGCATGGAGAAGATGCAACAGACCCCCGGCGGCACGGGGTCTGAGGCCACCCAGGCGTCAGTTCGTCTAGATTCGCCGCCGGCGGCGGGTGTCGAGCCGGTTCATCTCCGCGACATAACCGGGTCGATACTCCGCGATCGAGCCGGATCGAGCGGTTCGAAGCTCCAGAGCGACGAGCTGACGAGGATGGAGGAGACCGCCTACAAGCAGGTGGAGGAACTCGAGCAGATAAGACAGGGAATAAACGAGCTCGTTTCATTGATGAGGCCGAAGGGTTCCCCGGTGGGCTCTGCCGGCGAGGCGCAGCCAGGCAACACCAAGGATCCGAGGAGACCATTGCACGCCGTGAGGTTCGGGAAGATGAAGTACGGCACCGTAGGCGGCCTCGCCAACAGGAGCTTCGTGAACAACGGAGAGGTATAACATGCCAGCTGCTACAATAATAGGCGGTTCTTTAGTCCCGATAAGGGACTGCTATGTCACGATACCGAACGGCGGCGACGAGTTCAAGCTCGTGTTCAAGGTGCTACCCGACATCAGCGACTCCAAGACCGCCAGTTACAACGACGAGACGGTAATAGGCAGGGCGTCGCCCCTCAAGACCTACTCCCAGTCCGACAACCGTACGATATCCATGACCATACACATGGTCGTATCCAGCGCCGAGGACGTGGACTACAACCTGAGGGCCATGCGCGCCATACAGAGTGCCGTTTATCCAAGGAAGGGACAAAACGGGGCTCCGTTCGTCCCCCCTCCCGTGTGCAGGATGAAGTGCGGAAGGCTGCTCGCGGAGGGCGAGGAGCTCTGCGTGATCCTCAAGAGTTACTCCGTTAAGTTTCCGACGGAGATAGCCTGGGACGAGTCGTCCTACACGCCGTACAAGTTCGACATAGACACACAGTGGGATGTGGTCTACACAAGTGCGGATCTGCCCGGGCAAGAGAGAATTTTCACATCGGGAAGGTGATTGTGGCAAACAAGATCGAATATGCAGACATAAGACCGGCAGAGTTCGTCACCAGACTGAGCAGATACTCGGAAAGCAAGGTGGTTTACTACTCCGAAACAAAAATAATAACATTTGAGACATACAAAAGGAAGGCGTATGTCCCTTCGCCGAGAGATCAGGTCACCGTCATAACGCCAGGAATGGAGTACAGGCCGGATTTGATGTCTTTCGACAAGTACGGGGCTCCTGATTTCTGGTGGAAGATCATGGAGGCCAACAGCATGAAAGATGTGACCGAATTCAAGGCTGGCAGGACCATCGTCCTCCCAGAAAATGTTTATGGCTGAACCGAACTGCCTTGCGGGTTGCATTGCGAATTACTTGTGCGGCACGCCCGATCTGCCGGGCCCTGCGGGGCAGCAGGCGGAGAGTTTCGCCCCGTGGTGCTGGATTACATTCGGCACCGGCACCGACAAGATAACGGTGGGCAACGAGTCTTATCAGGGCGACCCCAACACCGCATGCGTCAAGTCGATGGAGATCGGATGGACTGATACTCCCTCGATGAAGTGCGAGATCGTGGACGAGAAGGGTGGCACTCTTCAGGCGGTGGCAAACTCTGTAAGGAAGTGCATAAAAGCCAGGTCGGGCAAGGGAGCCTTCTGTGAGTTTCAATTTGGATGGATATTGACGACCTGCTCGGGCGGCGCGAAATCCAGCCATGTAATTCCATCTACAACATTCAGACTTCTCATAGCGCAGTTGGACGTGAGCTATAGCGAAGGAAAAATCAAATACACGATAGAGAGCACCGCCTTCGACAAGGTCGAAGAAGTATCAAGAAAGGACGCGACCGTAGGGAGCGACTCCAAGCCCGTGAAAATCGAGGACGCCATAAACTCGCTGTGCTCTCAAGATCCGCCGTGCACGGTCAGGTATGTGGAACTCACTCCTGACGGAAAGCTAAAAGACGTGAAGTTCAACTGGGCTCCTTCTGGCACCATACAGGCCGTGTGGCAGGGCGACAACATGAACAGAATTTCGGTCATAACGAAATGGCTGTCTCCGTTCAGAATAAAGGACGGGCCGTGCGATAAGGGCGTGGTCATATACTTCAACCCCCAGAAGCCGGACGAACTCATCATCATGAAGGATCCGTCCCCCGGACCAGACGAATCAAGGTCTTGCTCCAGAGAAGGCGCCGCCGGGGAGTGGGGACCCCTTGGGACTTTCATAGTCAACGGAGGAAAGTGCAGCAGCGTCATAGAGTTCACGCCGACGATGAACATACTGAATGCTATAAACAGCATGGCTGCGGGCGGTGGCACATCGGGCCCGAACAAGACCGCCAGCCAACTCGCCGAAGACAGGCGGTGCTACAACCAAAATGCTCAGGGCGTCGACGCGGGAACCCAACTCCAGGGAACAATAACCCAGCAGGCCTTGGATAGCTACGGGACAAAAACGGCCAACGACCAGGCGATGAAGTCCGAAATAGCCCATCACAAGGCTTCGCTTGTGACCGCCATACAGAACCCCGGAGTATCCGCCCAGCTGAAGATACTCGGCAACCCAGACTCCAGATTCTTGAACTGGGGTGCCAACCGATATCTTTCAATAGTGGTCATAAACCCCTACCACATAAGGGGATCGGGAAAGTGCGGCGACTGGCTTGCGTACCCAGTATGCAACGAGCTGTTCACGAACAGGCTTTGGATGGCGAAGAGCATAAACCATTCTATTTCTACGGGAAGTTACACAACCACAATAGAGGCCGTTCTGGCCAGTCCTGTTCAAATTTCCGCAGGCGAACCTCTTGGTGGAACTGGCGGTGGCGGACCTAATCTAGAGAATAACTGTGAGTGATAAGGGGCGTAAAAAATAATGGGATATGTGAACTTGTCACTTCCGGAGACGATCCAGACCATGGAGCAGAGGCTCGCTCAGGTGGAGGAGCGATTCTCGGAGATGGGGTACGGCATAAAGAATCTCGTGCAAAGCCAGTTAAGTACAAACTGGCACACGCCCGCCCAAGAAGAGACCATCTATGGGATGCACACTGCCATATGCATTGACACCGTGGACATATACAAGCAGGGCAGGGTCAGGTACTTCAGCCCCCTCCAGCACTCGCCGAACGCCGAGGTGAAGTCGCTACCTTGGGCTTGGCCCATATCGAACCAGGGCGGATTTGACGACTGCGGATGCACGTGGGTGCCGCCAGCGGGGTCCAAACTCTGCCTGATATTCGAGGCGGGCAACAGGCAGTGGCCGTACTATCTGGGTACCACCTGGGACAGAGACCGTACGGAGGGGTGGGGCTACCCAGTCCCAGAGTATGAGAAGATACACCGCGGACACAGGGGCGGGTACCTCCTCGGCAAGGACGAGACCCAGGTGTTCCCGCCGTGGAACACGGAGAACTACAACGGAGTCGACATCGACTCCGTGAGCGACTTCGAGAACGATCCGGAGGCCAAGAACAAGATAACCTACCCGAACATATACGGGTGGAAGACGCCCCAGAAGCACATGATCAAGATGGTCGACGGCAACTACAAGTGCAACTTCAGGTGGCAGCGCCTGGAGATCAAGTCGGCACAGGGAAACCACCTGATATTCAAGGATGACCGTGTGCACCCCGCGGCCCAGTGGGCCCATCCGGACTGCGGTTGCGGGAGCGGGGATGTCTCGAAGTGCAACGAGGGAGACGAGCCGATAGAGAAGGTCGACAGGTGCCCGACCGATGTGCGGGGCGACAACGCTCCGATAGCGCCCATGGTGATGATGATAGGACGTGGCGGAGAGGCCCCGCCCCCCAGCGAGAGCGGGAGCTCCGAGGGGCAGTGCGCCAATCCTTACTTCAAGCACAGGAGCGAATGCAGGCCGTTTTCCGGCCCCGGCAACCCGCAGAACAACAAGGTGGACAAGACGACCCTGCCGCAGTCGGGCATACAGATGACCTCCCTCAGCGGGCACACCTTCTGGATGGACGACGCTGTGAGCGAGCCGAAGGGCAAGAACGACTGGGAGAGCGGGATCAAGCCGTTCGACTACGGATGCGATGAGGTCTACAAGGGCAAGACGGTTTGGAAGTCGGCCCACGGCCACCAGATCATGATGAGCGATGTCGAGCCCGACGGGACGCCGAAGGGCAGGAGCGCCGAGAACTTCATAAGAGTCCTCACTGCCACCGGCAACCGCATAGAGCTCAACGACGACACGAACCCAAACTCGTGCCGGGCGGGCTCCCGGAGGGGCATCGAGCTTCACAGCACCTCGAATCACATCATACAGATGATCGACGAGAACAACGATCACTGCAACCTTAACCGCCGAGAGGGCATGGCCCCCGCAGCCAAGGCAACCAACGCGTTCGTGAGGATACGAACCGGGTATGGGCTTGAGGTCATGATGGCTGACGACAACCACCAGGAGGACACGCAGAAACAGTACATCCAGATAACGGCCCCCCAGAAGGACGCCTGCGCCGGCCCCCACTTCATCAGGATGCAGGAGAGCGACTACTGCGGGTACATTTGGGTGCGGGCGGGGGGCGATTACGTGTGCATGACGGAGGGCGACCACTTCACCGTGGTCGGGACGGGAAGCACCACCCCGGAGGACGACTTTTGCAAGGGCGGGTGCCTCGGGCCGAGGAACTGGCTCACCGCGGTGTCGAAGCACTCCGTGCACTACAGCTGCAACTTCTACTTCAACAAGTCGGAGATCGCCGCGTTCCTCGCCGACAAGATGATTCTCCTGATGGCCGGCAAGGACTGCCCGCCCCCGCCCGAAGCCGAGGAGTGCGGGCCGTGCCTGGGCAGCGTGGCCATCCTCGTCTCGGATCCGAAGACTGGATTCTCGAAGCTCGTGGCGAGCGACAGGGTGTATGCGTCAGCCTCCCTCGAGTCACGCTGCATAACCCAGTTCGACCTTTCGCCCAACGCCTCTTGCGGCAGCCCGAACTGCCCGCCACCCGGCAAGGGCAACACTTCGCCTTCTTACGCGGGAGAGACCTGACAATGGACTTCAGAGGAGCGCCTTACCCAATAACCAAGCACCCGCTCGGGCTTCTGAGGAGCCAGCGAGGGGTCGCGCAGGTCAAATCCGACCTGCTGAGCCTTCTCCTGACCGAGCCCGGGGAGCGGGTGATGCTCCCCACCTTCGGAACGCCCCTGAAGCAGTTCTTTTTCGAACAAAACGACTCTGTTATTGTCGAAAGGGTCAAGGATGCCATAGCCAACGCCATCAGGACTTGGGAGCCGAGGATCGCCGTCACGGCCATAGAGGTGACGAACTCCTCTTCGAACATGGAGTCGTCTTTCAGTCCCCTGGAGAACGGCGAGAGCACGGAACATGTGTTGATGATCAGGATACTGTTCACGGACTTCGATGACATTCGTAGCGTCCAGGAACTCAAACTAGAAATTCCCCTAGGAGGTTGACGATGCCAGAGAATTGCCCGTTCGAAGTGACTCCGTTCGCCCGTTCGAATCCGATAAAGATCGACAAGATACTGAGCCTGAACTACACGAACCAGGACTTCTGGTCGCTGAAGACTAGGCTCGTCGAGTTCATCAGGGAGAGGTTCGGCGATCAGGGTAGCGTGCTTCCGAACACATTCAACGACTTGGTCGAGGGTTCAATAGCGATCATGCTGATGGAGAACTGGGCGTTCATCGGCGACATGCTCTCGTTCAAGATGGACCAGATGGTGAACGAGCTCTTCATCGACACGGTCACGGAGCCGGACAACGCCTTCAGGCTCTGCCGTCTGGTGGGCTTCAAGCCCACCCCGCCGATACCTTCGACCTGCATGTGGACCGCGACGCTGAACTCCGTGCTCGACTCCGACATAGTCCTGAGCACGCCGATAACCGTGGAGACCGCGACCGAGGACGGCTTGCTAACCATTGAGCTGTTTGCGGCGGACGCGAGGGGACGTCCGATCTTCGGCCAGGAGATCGTGATCCCCGCCGGGTCTTTCTCCAACTCCGCGGTTGTGGGCGTTGAGGGCAAGACCTTCTTGGACAACTACACGGGAACGGGCCAGACACTCCAGAGTTACCCAACCACGAAGGACTCCGTGATATTCGAATCCGTAAATGTCAGGGTCGACGGGGTTCTGTGGGATCGGGTCGATTACTTCAGCGACTCCCAGCCGAGGAGGGAGTACAGGGTTGAGTTCGACTCCTCGTACAGGGCCTACATCATGTTCGGCAACAACAAGGCCGGGCTGAGCCCGCCCGCCGGCGCCCAGATACAGATCGAGGGCAGGCAGGGGGGCGGGGTAATAGGGAACATAGTCACCGGGTACGTGGAGACGCAGATTCAGGCCAGGGTGTTCGGAATCACCGGGGGCATACCCGTTTCGTTCCGCAACTACACAAGAGGGGAGAACGGATACAACGGCGACACGGTCGAGGACATTCGCAGGAAGTTGCCGCTCTACCTCCGCACGCAGGACAGGGCCGTAACGGGCCTGGACTACAAGACTCTCACCGACCAGTTCGTGACGCCGTACAACGGCCAGATAGGCAAGAGCACAGCCGTGCTTCGCAACCACGGGTGCGCCGGCAACGTAGTGGACATATACATACTGGCCCGCGAGGGTTCGTCCGGGCTTACGAGGGCGAACGACAACCTCAAGATGGAGCTCGCCGAGATGCTGGAACTCAAGAAGATGGTGACGGACTATGTCTGTCTCAAGGACGGTGTGGTTCTGGAGGCCGACGTGTCCATCGAGGTTAAACTTTCCAGGATCAACAAGAAGTTCGAGCAGGAGATAATGACGGACATAGAGAACAGGACCGAAGAGTTCTTCTCTCTGACGAACTGGGAATACGGGAAGGAACTCAGGGAGGGAGACCTAGTCAAGACACTGGCCGCCGTCAAGCAAGCTGAGGGCTTCGACATAGTCTTCACCACCGACGACGAGGGCAACTCAGGAAACATGGTCACCGCCAAGTTTTTCGAGATAATCAGGCCGGGCAGGGTCGACATATCTTTCATGTATCAGTGAGGAAAATCTTGAAAACAGTAGGGGTCGACGGGGACATATCAGTTGAGGAGCCGATCAGGTTCGTCTTGGAGACCAAAGACGGGGACGACTGCCTGATCAATCCGTACCGCATAGACTCCGTGACCGTATATTTCGTGTCGAGGGAATTCACGGACGTCACCGCCAACTCCTACCAGATGGTAGTCGAGAACGAAAGGGCGGTGCGAGAGTACGAGGAGGCAAGGGACGTCCTGTGCTCTAAGAAGAAGGACCCCGTGGGGGCCGCCACCACCTCGGAAATAACGCTGTCCGGCCTGCAGACCGTCGACGGCATAGCTCTTGACGAGGGCGCGAGGGTGCTCGTCAAAGACCAGGCGGACGCGACGCAGAACGGCATATACATCGCGTCGTCCTCGGCGTGGAAACGGTCGGACGACGCGAGGTCTTTCATGCCCAAGTCGTATGTCTTCGTGGAGGAGGGGATAGCGAATATCGGGAGCGGATGGTACTTGGAGTCGGGTCGGACGGTAGTGGTGGGCTCCACCCCTTTGACGTTCGTTCGGTTCTCTGACAACGGCGATCCCGCCTCGCCTGACGCCTACTCGGAGACCCGCGTCGCACAGCTCAAGAAGATCAAGTCCGACTCGGCGTCGAAAAGCGACTTCTACTACAAGGACGCGGCGGTCGTAAAGACTTTCGGAGGGGTGCAGGATCGGCAGACGGGGGAGCTCTTCCCAGCGTGGCTCAACCCAGACATGGTGTCATCCGAACTACGCGACAAGGTGGCCGGAGACAACATACTGACGAGAGTCTACGAGGGGGACGAGCCCGCCACAGGAAAATTTGAACTCGTGTGGGATCCGTCCGGTTGTCGAGAAGGCGACTATTTCGTGTGTTGGTCCTGGCGTCCGACCCTTTCGGGCGAGACGATGTCCGCCCACCTCTATTTCTCGCTGGGCGGGGGCGTCGGGCTGACGTCCAGTATTCCCACGCACAGAACGGACCCCAAAAAATACAACATGTTGATGGCGAGGTACCTGCCCGACATGTTCGAGAACTTCATATCGGAAAACGACCTGAGCCCTTTGGTTCTCAAGGGGCTGAACGAATCGGTGGCGGCCGGCTTCACGATGATCGAGAACTTGGCCAACCAGATAATAGACCTTTTGGACTCCAACGCCACGCACGAGCAGCTTCTGCCGCTTCTGTCGAACATGTTCGCCCTGAAGGTCAAGTCTTCCGACTCGACCCTGTGGCGTCGCCAGATAAAGAAGGCAATACCAAACTTCAAGAAGAAGGGGACGATCGTGGGTCTGCGGGAGGCTTACGGCGACGCCGGCATGAAGCTGCTGAGGCTCGCAAGGCTATGGCAGGTGGTCTCGGAGTACACGCACCAGGAAAGCTTCACCTACGAAGACTCCAACACATTCCCGCTTTCCAAGGCGATGATCCTTCCGGTGGACTCTAATTTCGAATTGTGGTTTCGCCCCGCGGAAGGACAGTGGCAGGATGTGACCTCGAGCCACGGCGTGCTGGCGGGCTTCGACGGCTCCAATCTTGTGTGGAACGGGACCATTTCCAAGGGCGACTCGGTGCGCGTACTGTACAAGACCAAGGAGATACCCTCGTCCAGGCAGGCGCTGGAGGACTACATCCGTGGGATGCCGCTCATGGACAACCGGGACGAAAGAGGCCAGCAGTACCCGCCGAAGAACTGGAACGTGCGGGTCGTGGAGGAGGACGATCCTATGTTCGGCGTCCTAGTGCCCGTGCGTCACCCCCTCGCAGATCCCGTGGTCTGGGGCAGGGTTCGCACGGAGTTCCCCTACAGCGAGAACGCCTACAACATGGACGAGTACAACGGCTCCAAGAGGGACAGCCTTGATCCTTGCGACATCGACAAGGACTTCGTCGATTCGTGCGGAAGTTGCCAGGCGAGCGTTTTCAACATCGACTTGGAGGTGGAGGGCCTATCCGACGCAGGCTTCGCGGAGGCCATGCAGGTGGCGGAGGAGAACATGCCGTTTCACTCCATGGTGCACACTTACAACCTGAGCGGCTCTCGCACGGAGTTCGTGGGGCCTCTGGAGGAGCGCATAGAGACTTTGGTCACCGTGTCGGGCGGGGAGACGCTCATAGCCGGCGAGGCGCAGCACATTTTCAATAGGAGTGTGGACGCCAGCCAGGTCGACGACGTGAGAAGGGACATACTCGCGAGTTTTGAGGCCGTCGAGGCTCCCGGCGGAGGCACCACATGGGGAGGAGTCCTGCGGAACAGCAGGGTTTGCCTATTCCCGTCGTCCCTCAATTCGGAGTCTGACCTCAACGAGCCCGACACGGCGGGACTGTCGCAAGGCTTCGGACAGTACAACATAGACACAAGTTCGCCCGACGAAGACCCGTTTGAGAGTGGAAACCTCTTGGAGTTGTTGGGTTCCACCGCCAGATACCACACTCTGTCTTCGATAGACCTGTCTGCGGCCGAGATATACGGCGAGGTCGACCCATCCACCGTCGGCCCTTTGTTCGAATACCGCATATCCAACAAGGTCGCCGACATCACCGTCGACATCGTCCAATCGGACCGCGTCGTGTTTTCGGACGAGGACGCAGATTTCTATCTGGTCGGCATCGTGTCACAAAAGGACGTGGACGACGAGGTCGCCCCCGGGCCGGCGTGGACACTGAGGTTCGAGTCTTCCGAGTACAAGGTTCTCGACCTGCTTCCCGACGGGACGCTTCTGTTGGAGGAGGCAGGGGCCGTGCCTTCCTTGTCCGGTTGGCAGCTGTGGGCCGTCGGCGAACAAGTCGCCAGCGGGCCGGGAGGCTCAAAGGCCGTCAAGAAGATGGGGCTCGTCGAGGTGGTTTCGGCATTGGGCGTCGGGGCTCGATCCCTGATCCGACTTGGCGACTACCTGTACATCGGGTGGGGGTCGACGCCTTCAAGGCACAAAGTGAGATCATACAAGGCGGGCGAGGAACTCTTCTACATAGAGGACTACGAGGGGGGCGGCGCCGGGGGCGTGGATGCGAAGGTCTACCGCAGGGTGATAGAGTCGCGGGTGGGGCAGGTCGGGTACGACGGTTTGGTCCTGGACTCTGATGCGGATCTGGAGTCGGAACTGCCCATTTCCAACGGGCTGTCGGCGAATGTAAACGAGGTCAATTCGGACTTCTTGCGAGAGAACTACCTCATTTTTATAGGGTCGGAATACTACACTATTCTGCATGTCGACGGCTCCAGCGCCATCCTAGGGGGGCGGCTGGACTCCTACACCAAGGACGGGCAGGAGGTTGATTTCACCGTCTACAGGTTCTCGAAGCAGGGTCTTACTTTGCGCGAGCGGGTCGAGCCCCGCGTGCCTTCGTTCGACTTCGACTTCGTCGACAGGTCCGGGAAGGCATTGATAAAGAGCACGCAGGCTGTGGGCGGGATGAGTGTCCTTTCCTCAAGGTTGAACTCCGCCAACAGCGGACAGCCATTCGATACGGCAGCGCAAGACGAGCAAATAGAGTTCACGGTGGAATACAGAGACGGAGAAGAAACATGAAAGACGCGATGGGCTGCAGGGGAGACATCCAGATGATCGTGGAGAGAAGGGGGAGCGTCGAGGTCGTCGAGTTTCGGAACGCGATACTGCGGACGGGTCGGGAGGCTTTGGCGTTGTCTTTGGCGAACAGGCTGGGCGGCGACTTCGACTTCTTCGTGAGCAGAATGCTGTTCGGCGACGGAGGGGCGATCGGAGGTTCTCCCAAGGCCGTAAACACGGAGCGGACGGCCCTGTACGGGACGACTCGAGTGTGCAAGCCCGTCGTGGCCAACATCGACCCGAACAACGGCTCGCAGGTAACCTTCACTTCCGTGGTGTCCTACGACGAGGGCAACGGATTCGACATAAACGAGATGGCCCTCCAGCTCCACGGAAGCGTGCCACCTGGCGGAACGAGCCCCAGCCTGTACAGCATGGCCACATTCCCCGGAATATCAAAGACCTCGCTCATGCAGCTCACCTTCAACTGGCGCATCAGTTTCATCTAGGAGTGCCATGGCGAGGGACATCGAGTTTCGATCCGAATCCGGCAGGATATTGATAGACGGCGAGCCCTTCGACTGGGGGCTTGACGACGAAGCCATCGAAGAGGCCAACAGGCACGCCGGCACGCCTCGCTTCATGAAGGCGATACACAACGACATCATGGGTCACTTCCTTGACTCGTTGTCCGAGGTCTTGGGCTTCAGGCCGTCAATGAAGCAGGTAAACGAGGGTCTAGACAGGGGCTTCATATCTAAATGATACTCATCGATGAGAACGACGACAGGTTCTACATAGCGAGGTCGACACAGCCGGAGGCCGGCAGGGGGCTGTTCGCGTCGCGCGATATCGAGGAAGGCGACTGCCTAGAGGTCAAAGGGGTGATGGTGGACAAGGGTTCGCCTGCCGACTCCTGCACCGCCTACGCCGACGCCTTCAAGTTCGCGGCTGACTACGCAGGCGTCTACACCCGCCACATAATACCGATGGGCTACGCGGGCATCGTCAACCACGCCAACAACAAGGAAGAGCAGAACGTAGAGATCAGGCACATCATGCGCGGAGGCAAGAAGGTCTGTGTGTACCAGTTCGTCAAGCCCGTCGCCGCGGGACAGGAAATCCTCGGGGACTACGGCGACGATTGGAGGGGGCTTGACGGGTGGAGCAGGAAGGTGAACGAGGCCTCAGACGAGTCGGAGGAGAGGGAGTGGGCCTCTTTTATAGGGCGCGGTCTATATAACCTGGACAGGCTCAGCAGGCCGAGGGGGGACGATGCCACAGATCAATAACATTCCGCAGGTGCTCTACGAGCCGAACCAGCCGTACCACTATCACTACGACAACCTGCCCCTCCGCAACATCCTCGCGAGGATCGGGCTGGTCAACATACAGGTCGACACGAACACGGACATGTTGCGCGGGGCGGCTGGCGACGCCGGTTCGCTGAACGCCCGATTGGCCGAGGCTCTGGAGTCGGACGGCTCAATCAAAACCTCCGCAGTCGATTCGGCTCTTCATGGGATAGGGCACCATTCGGACGGGCCCGGGCCCGACGGCGTAGAGTACGTAAGGATGAAGGAGGCGGAAAGGGCCAAGCTCTTATCCGTGGAGAGTTCCGCCAACAAGCTGACTATTTCCGTGGAGGACGATTTTCCCACCATCGGCGACACGGTCGAAATACTCAACGGAACAGTTAGCCTGCGGGGCTCTTCCAGCATATTCTTCGACTTCGAGGCTCCCAACATCGTTCGGGCACACTCTGCGTTCCCGCCGGATACCGCCCATCGGCACCATTACGGTCGTGAGCCAGTATTGTTGGCCAATTCTTCGTCTTCGTCGTCCAGCTTGTCTAACTATGCGACGACTTCGGTCTCCACGCCCTACGCGGAGGGGACTCTGCGCGTTTATGTGAACGGCGTGCGTCTCTCGAACTCTTCTGTGCCCGTGCCCAACAGCGACGGGAGTTCATTCGCCGCCACGCACGTCGTATCGGAGGAGCCTTCCGAAGGCCACTTCTCCTTGAACAGGCCGCTCGACGAGTCGGAAGTCATAAGGATAGATTTTGACGAGAAGTTTGTTGCCTCGTCATCTTCATCTTCAAGTTCATCTTCATCGTCGAGTTCATCTTCCTAAAAGGGGAACATGCAGTCCTGCGCCGATTTTTCATCTTCGCTCGGGTTCGTGATACTGTCGCCGGAGCCCAACATAGCGAGGCTGAGGGACACGGTGCGGTCTATTGGCTACCTTTTCGGTGACGCGACCCCGATTGTTTGCTCAGTCGCCAAGGGGGCCGGAAAGTCCAGGATCGAAGAGATGAAGGGCGTGTGCTCGGTCGTCGAGGGCGGATCAACCATAATGTCCCTGATAAACCGCGGCATGAAGGGGTGCAAGGGCGAGGGCTGGAGGATGCTGGTGATGGAGGGCGCCAGAATCCCGCGCGGAATAGAGAAGAGATACAGCCGCTGGATACGCGGCGAGAAGGACGTCCTGTTCCCGATAACGGTCAGCCAAGACCGTGAGGGCCGGCCCCTGAAGATCATGGCCAACTTCGAGGAGTGCACACTCAACGGAATAGCGATGCACACAAGTCTGTTCAAAGAGGTCGGGGAGTTCTCGGACAACCCTATCGCCGTATCCAAGAGCTTCTGGGCGGTCGGGGCGCTTCAGAGCGGCGCGACTTTCAAGGCGGTGCTTGGGGTGAAGGTCATCTAGACCGAAAAAAAGTACCACCTCGACTTGAGGTCGACTTGGTCGGACGAGTCGACCTCCTTGAGATAGTTCATTATCTCTCCCCAGCTTGAGAAGATCATCTCGTGAGGTATGGTACCAAACAGCCAGTCGGGGGCCTGGTTCTTGCCCTGCTCGACGTGCACCAGTATGGGCTTCTTCTGACGATTCGCCCAGAATATCTCCTCGAGCGTGCCGCAGGGATGCGTGTTTATGTCCAGATTGACGACTAGGAAGTCGCTTATGTCGACTAGCCTGAGGTCGGTGGCTCTGATCACCTTCATCATAGCCGACAGCTCGTCATAGCGCTCGGACGCCTTGAGCGAGGCCTTTGTCTCGTGGGTGGAATCGTCCTCCGCGCCGACTTCAGTGGGCTTATTGAGGGGGTTGAAGACGACCACGCCCATGTCCTTGAGAAAAGGCGTGATGTCCGAACGCCACCCCGCCCCCCTGTCCGGAACCCTGTCTATGGCTCCCGCGAGGTACGCCCTCTGGTTCTTGAGTCTGTTCAAGGCCAAATTCCCTCCTTGTTTTCTCTAATACTATAGGAGGATCAATACCGTGTCAAGCGATATGATAACGCAGGCTTCTGACATCCTATCAAAAACTAGGATTTCGGGGCGCCACACATTCTACCAGCTCAAGCACTTCGTGCTGGGCAAGGAACTCACGACCCAGGCCAAGATGTGGAAGTGCCTCCGCGAGCTCGAGGCCAGGCTGGCGTCCGCCAAATCGGCAGAGGCGGCCATCGAAGAGGCCGAGGACGACGCCCGAATCCTGCAGATAAAGATGGAGGTTTTGGAAAAAAAGAAGACCAAAGGAAGACTACATAGGGAGCACAACGAGATTCAGGGGCGCAAGCTTGGGCGCAAGAGGAAGGTCTTGATGGATTCTATTTCCGAGATGAAGAAAAGGCTTGCGGAGACGGAGGAAGAGATGGGCTTTTTCATGGGCGCCTTCCGCCAGTTGGAGGCCATCGAGCCTTTGAGGAGCCAAGACGACCCGGAAACCTGTTCTCATTACTGGGACCAGAATTTCGCACAGGAACTCCATCTCAGGCTCATGTTTCAGAAGCCCCTTGATCTGGAGCTCATCAAGTCGATTCTGGCCCTTGACGACAAGTCTTCGACCCGAAGGGAATTGGTGGGGATGATCGAGCAGATACAGCGAATGGCCATTTCGGCCAGGGAGCCCGAGGCCATAGGTCAAAAAGGGGCAGCGAGTTGAGGAGAATATCCAGCTACGACGATGGCTATGTCACCGGAGACCTGTCCTTGTTCCCTGCGGCCTTGGACGACAAGGACAGTCTGTACGAGGCGAGGAACAACGCGGAGACGCGCCTGAGGTCGGGGCTGTCTTACAATGCGAGGCAGATCATAGTCGAAAGCACGGTCGGGTTCCCCGACAAGGGTCTCGTGCGCGTCGGGCCGCCTGCGGGGCGCTCGGGCGAGGCGGAACTCATCTACTACGGGGCGAAGACCGACTCCGTTCTCAAAGACCTGACTCGGGGCTTCTCGGGTTCCAGGCAGAACCAGTGGCCTTCCGGGTCTTGGGTCACCAACGCCGTCACCGCGGAGCCGCACAACGCGATCAAGGACGCCCTGATCAACATGCAGCGCAGGCTGGGCCTGAAGTCGTTCCCGGAGGAGGGCACGCTCAACAGGAGGCTCCGGGACATGGAGCTTCGCTACCTGTCGCCCAAGGCTCTCTTCAGGGTGTTCCCGCGGGCGTGCAAGCCCGGGACGCCGATAAGGTTTCAGAGCCTGTGCGAGGGCGACATCATCCGATACATGTGGGATTTCGGCGACGGCGGGACGAGCGTCGAACAGAATCCCGTTTACGCCTACGCTAACGAGGGGACTTATACCGTCAAGCTGCACCTCGTTACGGCATCCGGGGCGCAGGGCATATCGACCAAGTCGAACTACATCAGGGTTTCTATGGCCGAGCAGGCGCCGTTCTTTTATGTGTCGCTCATCTCTGGCCGCACCTACAGGTTTGTCGACCAGACGGACGGCGACGTCAAGCAGCGCTTCTGGGTGTTCGGCGACGACCAGAACTATGTGGAGTCCGACCCGAATGTGCACGAGCACATACACACCTATGCAGACGCCGGCACATATAGGCCGTCGCTTCTGGTCGGCTTCGCCGACCAGTCCATAAGAAGGGTGTTCCTGAAAGAGACGCTGGAGGTGGCATGACCATTCCTACGGCGAGTCTGTTTCCGGACGAGTACGACAGCGACCTCAACCTGTTCCTGGTTAGGGACTCCCTTCGAGTTCGACTTCTCAACGACTACGAGCCCGGCGATGCGAGCGTGATAGTCGAGGACTACCCCGAGATGATGGACAGGTTCCCTCCGACGGGGATCATCACCCTCACAGAACAATGCAGCGACATAGACCTGCGGGCGTTGAGCTTCCACTACTCTTCCAAGACATCCACGAGCTTCGACGGCCTGGAGATACTTCCCGAGTTCGCCGCTCTGGACTCCGTGAAGCCGAAGAAGGCGACGAATGTGACCATGAACGTAGTGGCCATGCACCACAACCACCTCAAGGACTCGCTGGTGGCCATACAGGGCAACTTGGGGACAAAGTACACAACCGACAGGGAGACCATAACCGGCAGGATAAAATATCTGGAGGGCCTGGCATTCCGTCCGAAGGCGTGGTTCTCCGCCAGCACGCCGATAGGACTCGCCCCGCTTTCGGTCACCTTCAAGAACGAGAGCTTCAGGCTCGGCCCGTCGGCCGTGACGCACACATGGGACTTTGGGGAAGGAAATCCGGTGACCTTCCAGACGGCGAACCAAAGCGAGTACGAGAGCTACGAGGGCGTCATAGACGGTGTGCAGATAAAGGGATCGACCCTCACGAAGGTCTATTCCACCCCGGGCATTTACACCGTGTCGCTTATCATGAGCAACGAGTGGGGCGATAGCGAGGTCGCATTCGAGGACATGATAACGGTCAAGACAGAGTGTCCCGAGGAGGCCTCGATAGTCATAAACGCTAGGTCGACGCAAACATACACGGACGGCGATCCCGCGCTCGGCACGCGCCCGAAGATACGATCCGTGGCGAACAGCTTCGTGGACTTCGAGGTTCCGTACGGAAACGACCCCTCCAGAAGCGGATTCTCCTACGCGGGGGAACTCTTGGAGCTGACGAGCAGCTCGAGCATGTTCGGAAGCCCAGTCGACCCTATCGTGGAATACACATGGAGCCTCGGCGATGACCTGCCCCATTCGAATTCGGCGTCCGCTCGAGCCTCTTACGGAATAGGAGGGATATACGACATAGTGCTCCGCGTCGACACGAGCTTTGGGTCGTATCGCATAACGAAGTACGAAGGCTCTGTCGACATAGTCGAATCAAGGAACCTCTGGCTTTTCAAGTTCGATTCAGAAGGCTACAGCGGAGCGGTTAAGGCATACGAGTTCGGGCTCGACAGCGAGACTTTCAAGCTCCTCGGAAACCAGACCATATCAATAGACAGGAACAGAGAGTTCCTGGACGTGTATGTAGGGGCGGCATACGACTCGTCCACGCGGTCGCGGGCGAGGAGCGAGTTCGAAAGGAACACCGAATTTGTGCCGTACGGAAGCCTCAGCTCCGGCCTGCGGGGCAATTCAATGTTGTTCTGGGCGAAGGGTGGATCTTCGCAGGATTCGGCGCAGATCGGAGTGGCAAAATACAATGCCTTCGACGATCAGTATGAGTCGTTCAGTTCCATATCAGGAAGGCCGTGGAACTGGGTGGCTCTGAACTCTCCGGACAAGACTTACTTCCTTTTCGGAAGTGCGAACCAGTCCCTGCCGAACACCAACGCGTCGACGGCCTTGCGGACGGACTACGACCTTCCGAGCCATTCGGTGACATCGTCGTCGGCTCTGGACTCGTCGTCGTTCGGCAACGGCGCGGACGAGCTTCTTGAGCATCCGTCATACTTCGAGAACGGTGTGCCGACCAATGGGTATTTCGCGACGTACAGGTCTGCATGGAAGGATTCGGTGGGATACATACTGCGCAACTCGGCGGTGAACGAGTTCTTCCGCATCTCCAGTTTCTACAAGACCGTCGGAAGCGTATCCACGCCATTCAGCACAATCACGAAGTTGATCGACATGACTGGCACGGCCAAGACCGAGGGTCGACTCGTAACAATGTCGAACGGCATATTCTTCTTTGGCAACTCCGGCGAGGTGAGCGCCTGGAACGACACCACGATGACATGGGAGGTCGGACGCACGGGGTCTGCGTCGCTGACCTTCAGGTCGGTACAGGACACCGCGGCCTCCGGGTTCGACGAACGTTCGAATACGCTTCTTGCCTCTTCGGACGGGGATCGGGTCGCGTACCTGAGTTATGACTACAGCAACAAGGCGTTCGTGAAGTTCAACGGCACGGACTTGACGTTCTCGATGCTGAAACAGCGCCCCGCCGGCTCTCAATTCAACATGGGGGTGTACTGATGGCTGTCGGATATCCCCCGAGACCAGCGTTCCCTATTTCCCTAGATTCCGATCGCACCCTGTATTTGGTCTACAACACGAGTGAGGCCAAGACCACTTCCGAAAACGCTCCGTGGCAAGAGGAGATCGAAATAGTTCCGGTCGGCCCCGGCGACCTAGAGATATGGGCGGACAACGGGTTTGCCAACATATCTGGAGAGTTGTTCTACTACGACTCCGTGGACAAAGACGAGAACGGCAAGGTGTTCAGGCTCAAGCGTTGCGCCAGAAACCTAGGGGGGAAGCAGACCAGGTTCAACCCTTCGGGCACGTGGGTTCGCGGCTTTGTCATAGCCGAACACCACAATCAGTTGGTGGACGCCACGATAGCCACCCAAGCGTACATATTCGACCTTGAGGAAGACCTTTCGGCGTTGGAGGAGGAGACCCCATGCCTCGACGACTCTCCATGCGTCGACGCACAGATCGAAACCGAAGTGGTAGACCCTAACCCGCCGAATTGTGCAGGAACGGTGGTCAGCTATTCGGTGACGATCAACGGAACATTCAACAATTTTGTGTTGGACTTCGGAGACGGCCAGTCGACCACTTCTAGCCTTTCTGGCCTGCACACTTACAGTCCGGGGGCAAACATAGATCCCGTCCTAACCGTGTTCAGCGATTCTTGCACGGTAGTCCAGACCCCTCGAGAACGAGACAGGGACGAAGTTCCAGATTCCCCTGCGCCAGACGAGCCCACCCTTACTGTTCCGGAACTGTGTCTTTTTCCGACTATCAACATACCGACGCTGGAGGTGCCCTCGACGACTGTGGAGGTGCCCCCCATCGTGTTCCCCTGTCTCAATCTGGCGCCTAGCCTGAATCTGCCGAGCATAATCAGCATAATCCCGCCAGAGATATCGATTGTTCCGTTCAGCTTTACGCCCATAACCATAAGTTTCGGCCCGGCTCCATTCATATCGCCAAGTTTCACCTTCGGACCGGCTCCGACCATACCGCCGGTGTCGTTCACCTTCGGTCCCGCTCCGGTGGTAACGCCGGCCTCCTTCATTTTTGGGCCGATGTCGTTCACTTTCGGTCCGGCTCCGACCATACCTCCGGTGTCGTTCACGTTCGGGCCTGCTCCAAACATACCGCCGGTGTCGTTCAACTTCGGCCCCGCTCCGCTGATACCGCCGGTGTCGTTCAACTTCGGCCCGGCTCCGACCATCCCTCCGGTGTCGTTCAACTTTGGCCCGGCTCCGACCATCCCTCCGGTGTCGTTCAACTTTGGCCCTGCTCCGCTGATACCGCCCGTTTCTTTCAACTTCGGTCCGGCCCCGAAAGTCGAACCCGTGCAGTTCACATTCGGCGCTGCTCCGAAGGTCCAGCCTGTCGAGTTCACATTCGGCGCTGCTCCGAAGGTCGAACCTGTGTCGTTCAACTTCGGCCCGGCTCCGAAGATATCGCCTGTGTCGTTCAGTTTCGGCCCGGCTCCGAAGATATCGCCTGTGTCGTTCAGTTTCGGCCCGGCTCCGAAGATAACGCCTGTGTCGTTCAGTTTCGGCCCTGCTCCGAAGATATCGCCCGTGTCGTTCAGTTTCGGCCATGCTCCGAAGATATCGCCCGTGTCGTTCACATTCGGCCCTGCCCCCGTGGTGTCGGCGACTTCGTTCACATTCGGCCCTGCCCCCGTGGTGTCGGCGACTTCGTTCAGTTTCGGCCCTGCTCCGAAGATATCGCCCGTGTCGTTCAGTTTCGGCCATGCTCCGAAGATATCTCCCGTGTCGTTCACATTCGGCCCTGCCCCCGTGGTGTCGGCGACTTCGTTCACATTCGGCCCTGCCCCGAACGTACAGAGTTCCTTCGAATGGGGACAGCCGCCGAAGATAGATGGCTCTTTCACATTCGGCACGGCGCCCAAGGTGGGAGGATCGTTCACATGGGGGTCTCCGCCGAAGGCAGGAGGGTCGTTCACATGGGGTACGGCCCCCAAGGTGGGAGGGTCGTTCACATGGGGGTCGCCACCGAAGATAGACGGATCCTTCACATGGGGTCAGCCGCCTCAAATTGGAGGTTCGTTCACTTGGGGCGAGCCACCCCAGGTCGGGGGTTCGTTCACATGGGGCGATCCTCCCGCGATACAGACATCCATAGATTGGGGCGAGCCTCCTGCGATTCAGGCGTCGATTGACTGGGGAAATCCCCCGAAAATACAAATCGACTGGAGCGACCAGCCAACCATTTCCTGCGTAGTTTCCGTCGAATGCCCCTCAGGAGGATCCGGGAGTTCTGGGCAGCCGTTCAGGAGGAACATGACTCTCGACGACAACTTCGTCGACGATTTCAATACCGACGACTTTGAGATAGAGATAGGCAATCTCGGTATACCTTCCGAAATCAAGGTCGTGGCTCCCAAGTTCCCGGACATAAAGGTCGTGCACGACATGCCCGAGTTCATAGAACTCAAGTCGGACATCCCGAGCAGGATCATAGTGTACCAGGCCGACGTGCTTCCCAAAGAAATAAAGATCGTGTCGGAGTCGATACCCGACACGATCGCCGTAGACGCCTCTTCTGTTCCGAAGTCTATAGTCATGGACGCCTCCGCCGTTCCTAGCTTCATAACGGTAGTGGCTCCGGACCTGCCGTCCGTCATAAAACTCGACGGCTCGGGAGTCCCCGATTCGATCAAGGTCTTCGGGATACCCGACTCCATAGAGGTTCGCATGCCCAGCGAGATAGTGGCCCGACTGGAGGTCCCAGAAAACCTCGAGGTGCCACTCGTATACAGAGGAGACCCTGTGCCGGTGAGGTTTGACGCATCGGTGATATCCGAATCGGGCGAGCAAATGTGCTTCGCTTTGGTCCCTTGCGGCAAGAAATGAGAGTAAAAAGGACAAAGAACAACGAGTTCGTGCTTGAGGAGGGGGTTTGGATTAGAAATCCCTTTTCGGGCTCTAGGCCACTGGACATCAACTCTCTTGCCAAGACCGAGTCGTCCCTTTTTCTGCGCAACGAGTTCGAAAATCTCCGGCGCCCGTACATGCAAATGGATGAGGCTCTTGATTTGACCATGGAGAACGTGGTCATAGTTTCGGACGGATACGGTTGGGACGAAAGGCAGTTGGCGCTCGGGTCGCTCCCCAACAAGCAAGTCAAGGTTCTTGGCGTGAACGGAAGCCTGGCGAGGTGGGGCATGGTTGGCGACTCTGCCCCGACCAAGAGGACGATGACCTTCTATGTGGTGAACAACCCCTATCCTGAATGCATGGGGTATCTGCCGAGGAAGCACCGCTACTACCCGAATCTGATCGCCTCGACGAGAACCTTCCCGCGTTTTCTTCAGGAGTACCGAAACGAGCCGTACATGTACCGCCCAACTCAAGATTTGGACTTTTCGGGGGCGGGCTTCGCGGAGGTGAACTCAGTGATTGACGACTACAGGAACCCCATTTGCGCGGCCATAAGCGTCGCCGTCAAAAGGGGAGCCAAAAAGATCGCCCTTATGTGCTGCGACGAGTCGTTCAAGGACAGTCGGCCAGGGGCCGACAGGATGCCAAACGGCCTGTACCAGTACCCCCAGCAGGCCAAGTGCCAGAAAATTATCGACAAGCAACTTTTTTGGCTTCGTTCGGCGGGCATCGAGGTGGCGGATTGCTCTTCGGGCTTGGAAATGAAAAATGCAAGATATATAGATGTTGAGGGTTTGCCAAAGTTTTTTGAAAGGATTTAGAATGGTAGACTTCAGACATCTGAACCCGGACGACTTCAGGCGCTGGATCAAAAATAAAGAAGACAAAGAAGATACGGACGCTTGGATGGTGGGCCGTAAGGTCGACCCGAAGTTCTGCGGAAAGAAAACCGCAAGGAGCATTTCGCTGGAAAGCGGCAAGGCAGGGAGAGTGGTTCGCGAGTTCGTTCAGGCAGGTGGCGTCATAAAGTCGGTCTGCGGCGATGAGGTTTTGGTCGAGGTCGACTCGGGGTCTTTCTATATCTGCAAGAAGAAGGTCATCTTTTGAGGCTTGAGGCCCTTCTCATCATGGTAGACTTTTCAGTTACGACGGAGTCTTTGTTCAGCCCGGTGGAAGGAACATATCCGTTGAATTGACTCATGGGCAGGTTTGTGTAGCCCCGCTTTCTGAGGGCGCTCTTGAGCTCCTCGAACGACATCGCTGACTCCGCGTAGAGTTCGTGGGTCATCTTGTTCGCGTGACATTCGGAGTTTACCTTGTGGGCAAGCCCTCGCTCCAGGCCTAGCGATCCCACGTCGCGAACTCGCGTGGGATAGACCTTCATGTGGCTTTCGAAGGCTGTCACGACATCTATTCCCTTTTTGTCGAGGCGAGCGAGGTATATGTAGACTCTACTCTTTTTCACCCATGAGCTCCCGAAAAAATTCTTCAAGTACGATTGAGGCGTGGGCGTCGATTGTTCCGAACTGGCCGAAGAATGCCTCAAGGGCGTCCGCGGCGTCTTTTTCTTCCCCGTCTCCGTTTTGCCCCTGCATGACATATATAAGGGACGAGCGGGGCAAAAAGAGAGGGATTCCATGAGCGTTTTTAGGGTGAGGCTGAGCAACAGCAGGCAGGGCCTTTTGGACATCTACGACAACCAGAGAACGGCCTACATAATGGGTCCGAACCGAATCAACAGGAGGCTGAAGGACGGGGAGGTCTTCACGGACTGCAACTACTGGAAGCGCTTCGCTCATCCCAACTTGCCCCTCGAAGAGGCGTTCATAGAGGTGGTGGAGGACGACGGCACAATATACAGCGACCAGATACGGGACAACACATACCCAAAGGTCTACGACATATCGGCGGCAGCCGGCTCCGGCTTTGAAGACAACCGGGCGGACATAGCGGGCGACTCCGGCAGTTTCGCCCTGTTCGCACAGATCACAAACAAGGGTTCGGAGTCGATCAGGGTTCGGATCAACGGGCTCGACAGTGCGATCATAGACCTGCCGGGCGGGGCGACCCAGACCTTCGCGGTCGGCGATCTTACGATAGGCCTCATAGAGGTGGCGAACCAGTCGGAAGAGACCGTGGATGTGCAGATAGTGGTGTCCGTCAGGGTCGCGTCCACGAGTTGAAAAACCTGTCTCGGCCACTAATTTATCAGGGGGGCGAATGCCTAATTTGATCAAGCAGGGCGAGGCCAGGGTGGTGACGAAGAACGGAGAGGTCTTCGTCAACATCTCTCTTGAATTGAACATCAAGCTGGAGGGCGTGTCCGGAGTCCAAGGATTCTCGCAGGCCGCAGGAGCGACGACGGCTTTGCCCAACGAAGACAAGGTGAACTGGGAGATACCCGACTTCGCCCCTGGAAAAATAGATTTCGGAAAATGAGGTGTACAAAATGAGGATCGGATTCGACTGTGGCACTTATCATCTGGTGAGCTGCAAAAGGGGCGAGGACAACGCCTTGTCGTACAAGAAAGAAGTTAACGCTTTCCTTCAGATGCCGTTGGACAACCGCTTCGTCTTCAACATGATGAAGAACGCGGGAGTCCCTTTGATCGAGCAGCCAGAGGCCAACGTGGGCTACGCCCTAGGCGAGGCTGCCGTGAACATGGCCTACACTATGACTCAAATCGAACTCAAGAGGCCCATGAAGGACGGATGCCTCAACCCCAAGGAGAAGCACGCCCAGCAGATAATGAATGTCATGTGCCACAGCCTCATAGGCGACGTGGACGAGGACGGCTCCCTTCTGTACTACTCGGTTCCCGCGAACGCCATCAACCAAGAGACCGACGCCGACTATCACGGCAAGGTGTTGGAGGCGATGTTCAAGTCATACAGAAGCGAGAAGGGATACCGCGTGGAGCCTCACCCCATCAACGAGGCCTTGGCGCTCGTGTATGCGGAACTGCAGGGCAAGGCTTGGACGGGCGTGGGGATCAGCTTCGGGGCCGGAATGGTGAACCTCTGCTATGCCATGTACGGGGCTCCGATATTTCAGTTCTCCCTGGTGAACAGCGGCGACTGGATCGATAAGATGGCGTCCAAGGCCATCGGAGAGGATACGACCACCTATGTGAACAGGGAAAAGATGCACGCCGACCTGACCGTGGAACACCCGGAGACCCTGGTCCAGAGGGCCATAAAGTCCCAGTACGAGATAATGATCCAGCACACCGTGGCGGGCATCAAGAAGGGCGTCGAGGAGGCGGGCAACAAGGCTCGATCCGAACAGCCAATAGACATCGTCATAGCTGGCGGCACGAGCATGCCGAAGGGCTTCGACGTTCTGTTCAGGAAGATACTCGAGCAGGCGAAGATAACGAACATGAAGATCGGGGAGGTGATCCGCCCGGCGGATCCGCTATTCTCGGTGGCGCGCGGCTGCCTGATCGCCGCAGAAAACGCGAAGTAGAAAGAAAGGAAAGAAAATGAAGAAGACTGTTAGCGACTTGGGGGCGGGTGCGTACCTGCTCATGCACGGCCACAAGGTTGTGGGCAGGAGAGGCCGGGACTTCATATTTGAGGTGGCCGAGCACGAGGATTCGGAGTTCGAGCAGAGAAAGTTGGAGTACCTCTCCAGCGAATTCCATCGGTTCGACTCGTACATCATGTCCCTCAAGAAGATTGGGGAGTACAACCCGGAATGAGTCCGAAGGGGCTGGAGTACTTCGTCGGCAAGGTGTGCACGGTCTTCACCGTGCCCATCAACAGGGACTTCAAGTCGGAAAATCCCCAGACCTTTCCCCAGCCGGTGTTCCACTACTTCGTGGGAAAGGTTCTGGAGGTTGGGAGCCGCGGGGTGGCCCTCGAGCAGTGGAACAGCGACAAGAAACTCAGAACTTTCTTCTTCGTCGACCACATAGTCGCCATATCAGAAGAAGAAATCCTCGATCCTTCGAACCCCAAGGACAGGGCGCTCATAGAGGACTACAAAAAGACCAGCGAGGCGTCCGTGGGCGAAACAAAGGAGAAGGCATCCGAGGAGGAGGCCTGCAAGTACGTCGACATCAGGCAGCTCACGGAACTTTCGTCCAAGTAGTCAGCATATGCCGTTCAGGCCGAGTCTGGTTCCCTCCCAATCGCCCCCCGCCACGGTTTCGTAGTCTCTCTCTTGGCTCTTTATGTACTCGGCCAATATTCTGGAACCCTTTGCGACGAGCAGGCCGTTCCAGTCCTTGTATTCGCGGCTAGGTCTTACGTAGCGTATCGTCTTGAACTTGTTCTTTTGGAGTTTTTGAGCGATGCGGGGCAGGGCTTCGGCGCCCGCTTCGTCCGCGTCAAGGCAAAGAACCGGGTTCGTTCCGACCAACATGGCGACCTGTTTGTCCGTCATGTTCTTGCCCCCGAGGGCGACCGATTTGAGGCCGCACAGGTCCAAGGAGATCGAGTCCATCTCTCCCTCCGTGATGTAGACCTTTTCGCCGGGAGATGGCCAATCTCGGCAGTAAAGGACATCGCCCTTGCCGATGCCCAATTCTTTCGGAGGCCCGAGATACCGCAGGTTGGTGCCCGGATCGCCGATGTACCTGCCGTTGTAGTAAATGAGCCTTCCCTGACGATCTCTGTACGGGATCATTATTCGGTTCCTGTACCTTCCCGCGGTGCATATCATCAGGCCGGCCGTGGGAATTTTCCTCAAGGCGAGGTATTCTTCGGCCTGCGATCGGAGCCTGTGGCTGGAAGGCAGGTCGTCGAAGAGGTAGCAGTCTGGGGGCATGTCGAGAGATCCTATGGGCTCTCCCGTTGGCGTCTGATTTTCTTCCGCTCTGCCGGCGAACATGTCGTTCACGCGTTTCTCGAGATCCTCGAGGCTCCCTTCGGACACGGCGCCGAGCGCCTCGACAGCCTGCTCGTACGAGCAGTTGTCCACGATCATTACGAGTCCGACGAGGCTTCCCTTCTTGTCGGACTTCCAGCAGTGGTAGACGCCCGACTTCGACCCTGTTTTTCCTCCCGAGGGGTTGCACCAGAGGTGCCTCTTTCGGTCTTCGCAGAAGATGGAATTGACCTTTATTTCGTCTCCGCTCACCACGGCGTCGCCGAGCCTGGACTCCGCCCAGTCTAAAAATCTATCGAAATCTATTGACATGTTCGCTCTCCAAGCCGTATGATACTTCGAAGACTAGAAAATGGCAATTCCGCCCTCTATCACCTCATGAACATCGAGCACATATCCGTGTCGAGGGGCAAGTCCTATAGGCAATGCCCATACTACTACAAACTCAAGTACCACGACAAAATACCTAATCCGGGCGAGGAGCAGTTCTATTTCGTCTACGGCAAGATAATCCACAAAATAGCCGAATGCCACGTGGCAGAGGAGGGTGCCAGGAGCATCAAGGAGATATCCAAGGAGGTGCTTGGCGGGAAGATCGAACTAGAGCACGGGAAGTTCGCGCCTCCTTTGCCGCCGGAGTTCAGAAGTCGTCTGCCGGGGCATCTCAAGGCCTTGGAGAGGCTCAACAAGAAGATCGGATGCTCCGGAATCACGGAGCACAAATTCAGGTACGACCTGGAGATCCCCAACTGCAAGTATGTGACGGGTTTTATCGACCGTATCATACTGAAGGAGGGCAAGGCGTGGATAATCGATTACAAGACCACGAAGAAGGGCCCGTTCAGGGAGGATAAGAAAACCATCAAGTACGACCCCCAGCTTCGGATCTATTCCAGGGTCGTGCAGAAGGAGTTCGGGATAGATCCGAAGGACATCAGGGCCGCGTTGTTCTACCTTGAGGACGAGGAGATCATAGACGCTTCGTACTCGGAGGAGTCTCTGGAGGCGGCCGAAAGAGAACTTCTGGAGTTGTACGACTCTATAAGCTCGCACCGGGCCGAAGACGCCAGGGGAATAACGGGACAGCACTGCAAGCGGTGCGAATACAGAGACATGTGCCCCTTCTTCAAGAACAGCCAGAGAAAGGTCTATTGGAACGGCGACCTGTCGTCTCTCTGATTTCGGTTCGATGGTCTGGGCACGAAGTGCCTGTCGTACCTCGCCTCTGGATTCTCTCTGTCGACCACCGGTATCGCGGACGGGTCGAAGGCCGAAGAAAGAAGCCAGGCGTGTGCGTTTTTCGTGAACACCTCGCTGATCGCGGAGAGCGGCGTGAAGAATCCGATCCCGTCGCCCGAAGATACGTCGGAAGTACCCCAACACACGCCCACAAGTAGCCCGTCGTCGGTGAGCAGCCCTCCACCCGACCTGCCCGGGCGCGGGCTGTTCAGCCTCGTTACGAGGTCGGCGCCCTCCGTGGACTTCACGACGACTTCGTAGCGCGCGACCTCTTTTCCTCCGTCGCATCCCATCGAGTTCAGGCGCATTCCGACCTTCGGAGAGAAACCCATCGAGATCGGAGCGAAGGAGCATTCCCAGTCTGGCTTGAACCTGAGTAGGCTGACGTCTTGTCCTCTCCTGTTGCTCCAGAATAGCACCTCTGCCTCGTAGGAGGCGGGAGAGGCCAGCCTGGGTCCATCCTGATACCAGGTGGTTATTTTGGCTCGCTCCATTCCGTTCGGGCTGTAGTCCATATCTCCGCTCCACAGGTGGCCGCAGGATATTACATAAGCCCATCCCGTTTCCCTGTCGTAATGGCATATGGTTCCGGAGCCCGCCGCGCCGTGGACGGAAATTCTCACGGAAACCATCAGCAGGTTCTGGAACCTCTCGTCCCTTTGCTCGTTTAGTATGCACGGGCTGTAGGAGCAGGACTCCCTGTATAGGGGGTGCTCAGGGGCGACGGGCGAAGCCGTCGCAGACGATGCCCAAGAGAGGGCTAGAATGATCCCCAGAAGCAAAATCCTTTTCATATTTTCAGCCTCCATGCCGTACTAGTTTTATATAGGTTTTACGATGTCCAATAATCTCGCCCTGTTCGTCACTCACCACGTATTTTTGACCGACCACGAAATCTCGCTGGCCGTTTGCGGTCGCTCGCTGCGGAAGATCGGACACTGCGTCCCCGTGTGGGTTGATGCAAAAACTGGCAAGACGACGGAGCCGGCCAAAGAGGTTTTTTGCGACTATCACTTGGCGGGGATATCGGAATCCTCCGGCGAGGTGAAATTGGAAGGCGACGCGACATTCAGAATCATGCTGCCGAACGCGGGTGCTTGGAAACCGCCGCAGGAGTTGGACTTCGCCGAAATGGCCGAGTGGACGAGCGAGATGAGGCTTGAATTTATGAAGCAGAGGGATGCATGGTGGTTCAACAACCCCAGGCCATCGGACTTCAAAGACCTTGCTCGTGGATACCTGCGTTTCGAGGTGAGGAAACAGGATTTGAAGCTGGGGCGCAGGAAGTACTCGGCACAGCACGTGGTCGAGATCGCGTCTGAAAAAAGGTTGCTTGACTCCCTAACAGCCTGAAAGCGACATGGCCATCCGTATGGATATTGTCTCCCCCGGAGACACGACGAGGTTCTGGCCTATGTTCGCGGACGATATGAGAATGGTTCCGCTTCCGTAGTCCACTCCTGTGCTCATGAAGATGTTCCGAACCGGACCCCACGACTCCGTGGTGGATGTGAACAAGACCGTCGGGCTGTTGGCCTGGTTGCCCGTCGGAGCAGACGTGACATCGAAGTTGTCGGATCGGATCGCCTGACGCTCGTAACCACCTGCGTCGGGCTCCAAGCCTTCCAGGGTGGCTATGGTGTCCGACGCCGAAATCGAACTCCTTGAGTCCAAGCCGAGATAGTACTGGTTCGGTATCTCGCCTCCCGCGAACAGAACTCGCAGTATGTAGTCCTCTCCAAGCACGTGCATCGTGTTAAGTATGTTCCGTTCCGTTCGCAGGACGCTTCCGGTGCGGGATGTATGCACCAGTTCGACTATACGCATGATTCCATTCCACTTCTTCATGACCTAATTTAGGCCCGCTGGCATCCTTTTTGATCGGAGGCGGTGCAGCATAAATAGGTCATGGAATTCAAGAGGTGGCTGGCGGAGGTTGGCATGGGGGGCGGAGGGCCGGGTTCTGGGATGGCGCCGCCGCTCCAGAGGCCCGGAGTGGAGGCCCTTGCTGATTATCAGGGCCCTGAGCAGACCGATCCCAGAAATCCCAAGGGGAAGCTGCCCCCGACAAAAAGGAAAATCAAGAAATGAGGTCAGCATTCGCATTTCTTCTGGTGGTGTTCGCACATGTGGCTCTGGCCTCTGATGGGGACGCGATCGCCAGGTACAAGGTGGCTACCGAGGATTTTTCGTCCGAAAAAGCCCACATCAACACGGTTGTGCCGGCATATGTGTCCTCTGGTCGGGACGAGCCGGTAGAGACGCTTCAGTGCCCGATACCCCGCTCCGACCGAGTGAAGAACTTCACGGGCATTCAGTGCGTGTGGTCGTCCATAGAGACGCTCGGCAGATGGGCGGGGGAGGAGAGGCTCATGATCCCTCCGCTAACCAGCAGGGCGCAATGCAAGAGTTACTCCGGCCCCGACAAGTCCGCAACGGTCATGAAGTCGTTAGGGGTCAGATTCTCGCAGACTTACGGCGACAAAAGGAAGGGCGTGGAGATGATAAGGGCTGCAATGGAGCAGGGTCGCGGAGCTCTTTTTGACGTCCCGGGCCACGCGATGGTGCTTGTGCACTTCGACGAGGCCGGGGACAGGGCTTGCTGGATCGACAATTCCGACGAGACGCTCAAGGTTCAGAAGAGCACGGTCGCGGCCTTCATGAAGAGGTGGGGGTCGTGGGTTCTAGTCATCTACGCAGAGCAGGAAATCGTGCAATATAAGGCATATGGGCCATTTATGCCCGTGATGGAGGCCGAACCTCCCTTTCTTCGACTCGAGGGAAATTTCGTGCCCCGTCCTCACTAAATAACAAAAATGAATCCCGAAGAGCTCAAAAGTCAGATAAGTCAGGTTGTTGACCTATGGGTCAGCGACATACTGCGTTCCAAGTTCCTCCAGAAGCCCGACAACCAGGAGAGAAGGAGCCTGTGGGACAAGTTCAAGCAGGGGATGACGAACTGGTGGTGGGGCAGGAACGGGGAAAAGTACAACCCCTACAGGTGGAGGAACAGGTTCGGCGACGAACTGGGGGTGTCCGAATCCTTCGATCCAGCCGTATTTACCTTGAACGAATACAAGAACATAAAGACTCTGGTTGATTCGGTCGAGGTCGGGTTCAACGAGTCCGAAGAGGGATTCGACAACCTTCGCCTTATGCAGATCGTTCGCTCCGCAGCCGAACGTCTAAAGGAAATGCTTTTCGACGCACTGCGTGGCAGAGTGCAGGCCGCCGAACAGCCGGCTCAGGGGGCTCCATCTGCCGAACGGCCGCCGCAGTCACGACCAAGCCCCCGCACAGGGCTCGTACAGGATCCCAAGGCGACATCTGGTGGTTCGGGAGAATCTTCTGACGGTGGTCAGGAAGGAGCCATGGGACTCGTTAAGGCCTCCGCAGTTGGAAGCACGGAGGCTGACTTGTCGTCTAGACCCAAGAGGAAGAGCGACCGCGCGAAGATCGAAGATGGCGCCCGCGAGGTCGCCGCGATGCCGAAGTCGGAGCTGAAGCCCGAAGCCACTTGGCTTAACCTAAAAAACCAAGTCAAGAAGGAAAAGCTCCCTCATGTAATCGCTTGGATGGCAATGAAGTCGCACAAAAACCCGCTTGATGACGAAGAAATCAAGGGAGAACTACAACTGGCGCTGGGGAAGAAGGTCGACCTTGGAATCCGCGGTGCGGGCAAGATAAAACTGAAGAGTTACCTGCAGCAAGTTCTTGACGATAAGTTCGAAAAGATGATGTCGCTTTTAGGTGTGGAGGTCGCGGGCTCCATCGGCTCCGCCGCACGGGAGCCCGCAAAGCGAACCAACCCCCGAACCGTTCCGCTCAAAGCGCCCAAAAAGACGCCCGAAAAGAAAGAGCCAGAGAATTCAAAGCCAGCGGCAGATCCAGTCAGTGAGCCCCCGGCCCGCGAGCCCAAGCAAGAACCAGAGGGCGGCGACGACGATCAACTCAAGGGCTACCTCTATGAGGGCGATCGCCCAAAGACGATAAATTCTGTCATGTCGCTCCTCCGCGACTTTGTCAAGCAAATCGGTCATGAGAGGAACAAGGTAGATGATGTGAGGAGTTGGTGGTCTTCGGAGATCAAAAGACTGGAGGGCATTCCGAAGGCCGACAAGTTCGAATACCTAGAGGCAGCCATCTTGGGGTCGGGCGAGTATGTCGACGCTATCGCCAAGGCGGTGGGCATGTCTTCTGGCGACCTGCGCAACAAGATGAAAGATTTCTTGGGTTCGGAAGGCGCCGCTTCCAAAACCACGCCTTCCGACGAAAAGACCGCAGACGAGGTGGACGAGTCTCTAGGGATCGACTCGTATTTGATGACCGACGGCAAGCCACACGGCCTAGAAAGGACTTTGAATCTCATCGGGCGTTTTATGAACAATCCAATGGCCCTCATCAATGTGGGTCAGGACGACGCTCGGGTAAGAAGACTTGCAGAATGGTGGGACAGGGAGAAAGAGTCAATATCTAAAAATAGCGACCCCATGGGATACATCAAGAAAAGTCTTACGGAAGACAAGTCGTGGTTCAAGTCCGTTGGAGAAATATTAGGTAAATCGCCAGATTTCGTCAAGAATATTATGGCTTCTCATATAAAAAGAAAATCGAATCGATAAGAGCCTTGGAAGATTAGATCAAGAGCTCTCCCAGTCGTCTTCGTCTTCGTCTTCGTCTTCCCAATCATCTTCGTCTTCGTAGTCGTCCCAGTCGTCCTCGTCCTCGTCCTCCCAATCTTCATCTTCGTCGTCTTCTTCATCTTCGTCGTCTTCGTCGTATTCGTCGTCTTCTTCATCTTCGTCGTCTTCTTCATCTTCGTCGTATCCGCGCCAATCATCGGCATCGTCGTCTTCATCTTCATCATCCTGATCGTCTTCAAGGATTTCCTCGTAGTCTTCTTCGTCCTCATCGCCGTAAGAAGCTTCCTCCCAACTCCATTCCGCTATGTATTGGAGACGAGACGGCTCATGCGGACTTTCTGATGTCTGATCGGACTTTGCGCTTGCAGAAGCCCACTCTTCATACCACCCAGTGCCGTATATGTCATCGGCAGACTCTTCGAAATCCTCTCTGAAGTGCATCCTTTGAATGTCTCCTTTAGGGCTTTAAACTTACCAATAGAATCTAGCTGAGTCAAGGCCGGTTTAGGGCTTTGGCGGTCGTTATGTATGCGCCTCAAACTCTTTTCAGCGCATGAATTTACGAACCAGTTTGCCTCCCGACTCCTCCCACATGCCGTCGGACAGGGCCTGGGCGACGCAAGCCGCGGAGGCCAAGCGGGCCTCTTTTGGGTCGTGCACGACCTCGTCGACCAGCTTGCCTGACGGGTCGAATTCGTAGTAGGAATCCGAGGCGATCTCCACCTCTAGGTCTGGGCTCACATTGAGCACAGAGACGACTGGCAGGTCTGATATCTTGGCGTATTTCGGCTCCCTGACCGCCACGATCGCGCCTCCGCCCTTCGTTTTGACGACCTTGTCGCCCCGATTGAGGCCGACGAGAACCTCGGCCCAGGACTTCGAAGAAAGCGCCTTGATTTCGTTGGGCTCCACTATCTTCCAAGCCACAAACACTTCCCGGAAAATGTTCGATATGTCCGCGCCTTGATCTTTTGCGCAGGCCACCATGCATTTCGCCGCGGCCGAATAGTACTTGGGCGTTCTGGGGGTGAGGGGCACGGCCTTGAGCAGGACGGAAAAGCATATGTCTCTGGCCTTCTTGAACGCCACGGACCTCGCGTCTCCTTTGGCCACAAGGGAGTCATAGACCTTGGTGAATGCGTTGTACCAGGCTGCCGAAAAAACCCTTCCGAAGCTGTGGCACTCCGCCGCTAGCTTGTTGTTGGATGTTTCGGCGGGAAGCTTGGACGGGTCGACGTACAGGAAAAGCTCTCTGGCGGGGTCGCGCAAGGCGTTGGGGAGGTAGGACGGGTCTTGGTGACGGCCCTTATGAGTTCGCCGACCTCTTCGGCAAGGCGGGAGGCGGAGTTGGAGAGCCTCAGGTCGCCGCCCGTTTCCTTGAGTACCTTTTCTATCACCGCGTCATAATTCATGAGATTGAACATCGCCACGATGTCGGAGAACGCCTCGTGGAACGACCATATCTCGAGAGCCTGGACGCTCCAGAAGTCGGGTCTCATAGAGTCGAGCACGGCGTGTCCCAGTTCGTGCGTCACTATGTCCGAGGAGTCTGCGAAGTATGTGTTTTTGCCCCTGTAGTTGTAGTAGAAGAACCTGAGGGAACGCCTGTCGTAGTACGCGTTCATTTCTACCCCGGCCGCCGGAATCACGGAAAGAGAGCTGGTGGCCGCCCACCGCTGCAGGGGCGACTTCAGCAGGGCCTGGATCGCGTTTATGCAGGATCCCACGGAGATGTGGCAGTTGAGGGCCCTTCTTTCGCTGGCGTTTTTTGGCTGCGGCGACAGGCCTTGAACCGAGTATTTCAGAGCCCCAATGGCGGGCGGCTGGACGTTCGCTACCAGGTCGGGGGTGGTGGGGTCGTTTATCACGAAGCCTCCAACCATGTTGACCAGTTCCGCGCGTATCTTTGCGAGGCGTCCCGCCTCCGTGGTTTTCTTGAGCATGCTACCTCCTTGTGGCTCTAAACATATATACGCAACTAGGAGGTGCATAATGATGGATTCCTTCCACTCGCACGAAAGAGCGTTCATCGGACGAATAGGGGAGAAAGAATGGAGGGAATACAAGAGATTCGCCTTCAGGGACGACATGCTGAAGCTGAGCGTGGGAGTCGTGCTCGGAAGCGCATTCAACAAGGTGGCAAACAGCATTTCCGACAACCTCTTGATGCCCGTTCTGTCGTTCCTCGCGCTTGATGCCGGGGAGGCCTGGAGGGACTGGTCTTGGAGTCCTCTGGTCGGCCTGAACTTCAGGCTGGGGCGGGTTGCGGGAGACGGGTTCGACTTTCTTATCGTTTCGGTCGCCCTCTATCTCGTTTATGTCAAGATGGCCGGTTTTGGGCCGAAAGAGCCCCCTCCATGCAGGCGGTGTCGCCTGTGCATGGAGTGCGTGAACCCCGAGGCGGTCAAATGCAGGTCTTGTGGAGGAGAACTAGATGGCGTCGAAAGAAGAGATCGAGTCGAGGATAAAGGAACAAAGGACGGCGGAGGCGAACAAAAAAGGACTGATGGGTCAAGGAGGAAAGATCGGAACCGTGCTTCGGATGCTGGGAAGTCCGATAGTCGGCCAGTCGGAAGACGTCGCGTTCCTCGATCTCGAGGGAAGGGGTGACGACCCGACTGGGTCGCCCATGATGGACCTGCCGGTCGCATACCTAGAAGGGGTCATGAGGCCCGAGGGCGTCGAGTGGGGGGACATAGCAGACGCCGTCCCGGTTTCTACGAGGACAGCCGGAATGCACTTCGACGGCCTCAGTCGATCGATGCATCTTGAGATAATCTACAAGGACGAACCGCCGGAATTGAGCGTCTATCACAGGGGCCACTTGGTCTACAGAGAAGTCCAAGGCGACCTCGTCTGCTATGTGCCGCTAGACGAGTGGGAGGAGTGGGTGTCGTCCCTCTTCAAGACGGCGAAAAGAATTCAAAGGGAGTCCAAGGAACTGGAGTTCAAGGAGAGGGTTCAACAGGCCGACGAGTCAAAGCAGTCTTGGCTCAGGCACATCGCATCCCGATGGGGAATCACATGAAGAAAAGCACATACGCCAACGCGGCGACCTGAACGAGTATGATCGCGCCGAACACATAGATGCTCTTTTTGATTCCCGATATCTTCTTCTCCACGGCGGCCCTCATCGGAGAAGCCACCGACTGCACAGAGGCCTGTCCGCCTCCCGCACAGAGGTTCTCGACGACGCTGCTTACCACCTCGCCGGTTGTCTCGTCAAGGGTCTGCGTCTCGCGCTCGCAGACGCAGAGCCTCTCGATCACGCGTTGAGACAGGCGCTTCACGGCCTTGGGCTCGACGTAGACCTCCGTGACCTTTGTGCGGGCGTCTGGGGCCATCTCGACCTTCTCTGCCTTCCTGCCGTCGTCAAGCGTGAACTCTGTCATTTTAAGTCTCCTTGTTTTGATCCGAGAGTATTTATGGGCCGGCGAAAAAATTTGCGGACACAAAAAGCAGGGGGTCGATTGGTCTTTTGACCAATCGACCCCCTCAAGACCGCGTCGGGCGGGATTTCAGGCTCCGTGGACGACCAGATCAGCAAGCGTGTGCTTGCTGAGCGTGGTCCGAGAAGAGCCACGGATGGTTGCCATCTCGCTCTTCTTGAAGCTCTTGACGGGGGCGTCCTGGAGGCGGGCGCAGACTGCGTTGCCCCTCCGCAGGACATATCCCTTCACGATGTTGCCCTTCACCTCCGTGACCGCGAGGGTCGTCCGAACGGGCTTGCTGTGGGTTCCCTTGTAGAAGAACTTCCAGACGGGAAGGTTCCTGATGAGGCAAAAGTCATTGGTCTTCGACATTTTTGAACTCCTTTCTTTTAAGTTCAGGTGTGTGGTCACATTCTAACAAAATCTAAGCCGCTGTCAACGTCTTCCTTCAAGCATCTCCAAGATGTTGTCGGCGTCCGCTCGGCTGTCGAGAATCTGGTCTTCCAGGAACAACGCGACATACATCCCGTCGACGGAGTCCTCGGGCGACGAGGCCGCCAGCTCCTCGGCCTGCGCATGGCGCAGGACGTAGTTCTGCACGACTTGATCTTCAAGCGCCAGCGCGGAACGGAGGATTTCCGCTGGGTCCGACGACTTGACCTGAAATTCCCCGACGGCACTGGGGACTGACGGGTCTAACCCGCGGCGGGTCGCGATGCCGTGAATCAGCCTGCGGAACTGTTCGATGTGCTTCATTTCCCCGGAGGCCTGCTCCAGGAAGAACTCCGACATTTCTTCGCGGTGCAGGCCACGCACGGTGGTGGCGGCCTGCATGTAGAAGTGCCAGTGTGCGTACTCATTCGCCAGGTCGACCTTCAGGAGGCCAACCATCTCGTCAATCTTCATTTTCAATGTCCTTTCTTGGGCTGAACTTGGGCTCTCCTTGTCCGTCGAAGCCAACTATGCTGACCGAGCCGGACAAGAAATTCTTCCACAGTATTTCGCCGATCCTAACGGATCCGCACCACTGTATGACCTTGAATATGTCGTCCAGTTCTTTGATGTCCTGGAGTACGCATGCGGCGATTATGTCGTCCATCTCCTCGCGCGAGAGAGAAACATACTTGCCCTCCTCCTCGCACCAGTGGAGGTCGTCGGCGGGTATGATGTTGTTGATTACGTATTTATACATGAAATGCCCTTGTGGGCACATCATATTAGAAAATGCGAGATAAATCAACTCCGGCGCTCGCGGCGGGACTTCCATTTTTCCCACCCGTGCTTCGTAAAGAACGCGGCGGTCGCGTACAGGACGCCCCCGGCCACGGTTCTGACGAGCCATGCGATCAACGCGCAGCTTGCAATGCTGACGGCAACAAATCGCCTCTTCAATTGCGTCCCTCCCTAACTAGATATCTAGAGATGGAAAATGGAAAAAACGGAGTACCAGAGGGGCTTCCCTACCCGAAGGAGCCCTTCGAGGACTTTTATTTCAGATTCAAGAACACTTCGGAGATGGTCGAGGACCCAGAGTGGTCGTCCATATACGCGACCTACTACAGCCTCACGCCGTACGAGACCGACATACCCATCGGGGAGAAAGTCGAGGACTTGAACTCGTTCTCTGCGGACAAGCAGATCGCCGAGGTCACGAAGTGCGCCAGAAATTTCTTCTACTGGTGTCATCGGTATGTGAAAATCCTTCACCCCAAGTTCGGCACGATACCCTTCGTCCTGTACAAGTACCAGAGGAGGGTGATCGAGGAGTACGGGCGGAACAGGTTCAACATGATCAGCAAGTTCCGCCAGGGCGGACTCAGCACCGTCAGCGTGCTATGGGGCCTCCATAAGTGCATGTTCCAGAAAGACCAGCAGATATACTTCCTTTCCAAGACCGACCGCGAGGCGCTCGCCTCCGGCGACATAGCCAGAAGGGCGATGGACAACTTCCCCTACTGGATGTACGACTCGTCCGCCGCGGACATCACGAAGCACGAGAAGTCGTTCAACGACATAGGCTCGAAGATGTGCTTCTATACGCCGGAGGCGGCGCGAGGCAAGTCCGCGACCTACATCATGATCGACGAGGCCGCGTTCATCGACAAGATGGACGAGCACTGGAAGGCCATGTACCCCGTGATCGCGACGGGCGGACACATCGAGATCATCTCGACGGTCAACGGCCTTGGCAACTGGTACGAGGAGACCTACCACGAGGCCACGGCGGGCAAAAACTTCTTCAATGTGATAGACCTGGACTACTGGGAGCACCCTGTCTACGCGAACCCCGAGTGGGCCGAGGCGATGCGGGCGAACCTCGGCGAGAAGGGTTGGAGACAAGAGGTTCTGCGCGACTTCCTCGGCTCGGGGGACACCTACATATCGACAAACGTCATAAGCCAGTACGACAGGGCCTCGAAGTCTTCTCCTCCCGTCAGGACGACGTTCGCCAAGTGGGCGAACGAGGAACAGAAGGGTCAGGAATGGGGCGACGGGGCTCTCTGGATATGGCGGGAGCCGATGGAGGGGCACGAATACATCATCGGCGTCGACTGCGCGGAGGGGGTGGGCAAGGAAGGCGACAACTCCTGTTTCCAGGTCATCGACGCATCCAGCATGGAACAGGTTGCGGAGTTCTACAGCAACCTTGTCCCGCCGAATGTGTTCGCCCAGATCATCCACCAGATAGGGATATACTACAACACGGCGACCGTGGTGGTGGAAAACAACGCCATCGGAAGTGCCGTGATTAGCACACTCGGCAACGACCTCGGGTACGAAGCCGTGTACTACGAGAACAAGAAGACCTCCTCGCGGCTGGGGATCAAGGTCACGCCGTCGAACAGGCCGGTTCTGCTCGAGGCGATGCAGAGCCGTCTGATGAACGGGAGCGTGAGGGTGAACAGCCAGAGGCTGGTGTCCGAGATGAAGACGTTCATCTACAGCCCGCAGAAGAAGAGAGCCGAGGCGATTCGGGGCAAGCACGACGACGCCATCATGGCCCTTTGCCTCGCCCTTTACGTGCGTGACGAGCGTCTGCGGGGATTGCCACTAGACGTCGAGTACTCCGAGGGAATGGCGAACTTGTCGAGGGGCGGCCCGATCGAGGAAATCAAGAAGGAAATCATGGAGGGCGGGGTAGATAGATGGATGGAGTTTCGGATAGAAGACGCGAGGCAGGACGATCAGGAGCCTTCTAGAAGAAACCCACTGCTCAAGGAGTTCGGCTGGTAGAGTTCATGGAAAAGCACAAGGAAATCAAAAGACTGATAGAGCGCGCCTTGGCTTCGTGCACTGGCTATCGCATGCGGGAGGTAAGGCTTCGCCTTGAGAGCTCCTTGGCGGCGTTGGGGCGCGTCGAGGCCGAAAGGAAGACGAGTCAACAGCCCTCAAGACCGCAGTGGTTTCTTGACCTGTCTAGCGGCTCGCTGCGCAATCTCACCCGCAGTCAGGCGAGAGACGCCATAAGCAAGATCGAACAGATGATCGGCGACGAAAGAAAGAGAATTTCTTACGGCAACGAAGATGTAATCATGGGATGAAGCGTACGGAAAGACAACCAAGAAGGTACCCCAGCAAATAAGCCGCGGCACACACAGACCCGAAAAAAATCGATTTTGTCATTGTGGTATAAACGAATGGGTTTACCATCAAGACGGTAGTCTTTGGCTGATCTTTGCCACTCCCCATTCTGACCCCTTGTTCGCCACATAGTCTTGTCTTATTGCCGCATCCTCGCATATGTTCTTGCTCAGATCCATCGTCTCCCGTATGTCCTTGAGTTGGCAGTTCGCTGTTCTGACCTCGTTGGAATGGGCGATGCAGGAAAGGACCGGCGGGGCGACAAAAAGCTCCAGCCTGTTGTGCATGCGAACCCTGAACTGGTAGTTGGTGTCGTCGTACCCCCAGCCTAGGTTTATGCTCTCGTCGTAGCCGTTGACGGAATAGAAGTCCTCCCTCGTCGCCCCAATGAATCCCGCGCATCCGTTGTTTCCGTTCGCATCCTCGCTTGCGAACGACATCACTATCCTTTTGTTCGCGAAAGACCGCTCGACGAACTCGCAGAACCCATTCGGCATCGTGATGTCCGAGTCGAGGTTGCACAGGATGTCGCCTCCCGCGGCCCTGTGGGCTATGTTCTTGGCGTGTGCGGCGACCCAGTACCGAGGCTCGTCGGTTCTCAAGAAACGAAGCATGCCGGAATCAAGGTAGGAAGACAGATTTTCTGAAACCCACTTGCCCACTTCGTCCTTCCCTCCGTAGTCGAGAAGCACGAACTCTACGTTGCCGTACGACTCGCACGCCTTCAGGTTCTTGGGGTAGGTCTCCTTGAGGTGGAAGAGTCGATCCATGCACGTGGTGCAGAAGGATATTTTCAAGCGTTCTCCTTGAAGAAGCCCACCACGGAAGCGCGACAGTGATCGCCCGCGTCTGCGTCCACCCTGTTTATGCTGTGCCATACGCCGGCCCTCGTCAGCACCAGCCTGTTTGGCTTGCAAGTCACGTAAGTTCCTATGCCGTAGGTGGCAAGGAAGCCGTCCTCGTACCTGTGGTCAAGATGGGGGTGAACGAAGTTCTCTTCGCGAGGCGTCTTGGCGAGGAGCAGTTCGCCGCCCCAAGTGCTGGCCCATTCGGGGTGGACATAGTATATGACGGCCCCTGTGTACCCTTGGTCGTTGTGCCAGGAAAGCTTGGTGCCCCGCGGGTAGAGGTAGGCCCTGACGGTCAGAGCCGCCCAGTTCGGCACAAGCGAAGGATGGGCCTTGGCCACGTTTGTGAACATCACGTTCATGAGGTCGATGTAGTTGCCGTAAGGGCACCCCGAAGCGTCGTAGTTCTTGCCGCCGATGCATGTCCCGTCTGTGAGCCGCCAGACCTTCGACCACCCGGATATGTGAGGCATGAGGTACTCCTCCTGCTGCACGGCAGTCCAAAGCGCGTCGAACTGGGTTTTCTCGAGCACATCGTCGTACACGACGAAGTCTTCAGTCTCCATCAATTTTATCATTCGATCGACCCAATCCGATGCTTTTAAGGTAGTAGAAGTATCTGTCGTAGGCCTGCTGGCACTCCTCGACGACCGCCTCGGAACACAGTTCCGCTTCCGGGACGGTCGCCTGCACCGACTGAAGCGGGGCGGACAGGCCCAGGAACTCGTGAATTATACTCATGCTTGATTCTCTAGCAAGGTCGTCCCAGGTGACCAAGAGGGAGTGTTTCGACCTCCTTGCCATCTCGCAGATCCGCCGCAGCCTGAACCTGTAGTAGGAGGATGCCCCCTTCTCGTTGTACCCGTGACGCAGTATCTCGTTGAGGGAGTGCCTTGCGGGCCTGATGACGAATATGTTCATGAACATCCCGTACAGCCTTCTGCTCGACATGGACGCGTTGAACAGCAGGTGGTCGCCGTACACGGCGGATGCGTCCCTGCACTTGTGGCCCAGCCGGAACAGCCACCTGACGCCCGAGGGGCTGTCGTACCTCGCCCCCGACTCCCTTATTTCGCACCTCGGGTCGGAGTTCAGGGCGGCCACGAGGCTTCCGGAACCTGATCCGAGATGACTAACTACGAAACAGACCTTTTTCAACGCGTATCGCCCCTCCGAAGCTACCTTAATGGAGCGGCGTCCAGCAAGAATCAGAGAGGGAATAGATGGCGTGGTGGGATTTCTACAGGCTTTGGACTTACCAGTTCGAGAAGGGACCACTTGAGAAGCTCGACAACCGCAATCTGACGGGTGCGGGCGTCGTCGTGCCCGACGCCATGCCAGACCTCCGCAGCGACGCCTACGGCGACGCGAGGAGTCAGATCAGGCTCCACGACAGCAACGACTTCATCGACCTGAGCACCGTCACAAACCGCCAGAGCCGATACAAGGAGTACGAGAGGCTCAGGAGCGTGGCGGAGGTCGAGATGGCCATGACCGTCATCAGCGACGAGGCCTGCGTCCACGGCGACACCCGTATCTCCACCCTTTTCGACGGACAGAAGACCATACGCTGGCTCACCGAGAGGTGGAAGAAGAACCCCAGTCCGTTCCTGGTCTACTGCTGGGACTTCTCCAAGGAGGACTACACACTCGGGTGGGCCTACGAACCCAGGATCGTCAAACGGGACAAGACCGTGAAGGTGCTGCTGGACGACGGCACGAGGTTCGTGGTCACGCCGGACCACAGGATACTCACACGCGACCAGAGGTGGGTGGCCGCCGGCGACCTGAAGAAGGGCGACGAGCTCATGCCGTTCTACCGCCTGCAGCCGAACAAGAAGCTGAATAGGCTGCGTACGGGCCAGTTCCCCAGAATATTCACGTTCGACGGCTGGAAGCACGAGAGGCAGTTCATAGACGAGTGGAAGGGCGAGGGGGAGCGGTACGGAAAGGTCGGGATGGCGACGAAGCTCCTCGCCTCGGGGTTCAGCACCAGGAAGGTGGGGAGCATCATGAAGCACTCCTGGAACAGCGTCAGGGACTGGATCGGCAAGGAAGGGTTCAACACCAAGGAGCTCAAGTGGCTCGGGCGGATGAACGACAGAAGGCGCGTGGTCGGCGTGATAGAGGGCGAGGACGCCGAGGTCTACGACCTCAGCGTAAGGGAGCACGAGAACTTCTGCACCGACGGCGTGGTGATGCACAACTGCCAGAAGAACGACAAGGGCGACATCTTCAGGATATCGTGCGAGGACGAGCAGGTTCGCAAGGAACTCGAGTTCCTTTGCTTCAACAGGAAGATGCTGAACCTGAACCGCAGGGCGTGGCAGATGGTAAAGAAGCTGTGCATATTCGGCGACGCCTTCTACGAGCTGGTGACGGATCCGGAGGAGCCCAAACAGGGCGTGCTGAAGATGCAGGAGCTCCCTCCCGACAGCATGTTCAAGATCGTAACCACGAAGGGGCGGGTGGTCGAGTACCAGCAGAGCAAGGAGGGCCCCGACTACCAGGCCCTCACGAGGAGCTCCGTCACGACGGCTTCGGAGCAGGAGCTCATGCAGTCCAATGCGATAAGGTTCGCCCCCAGCCAGGTGATCCACATATACCTCGGCGACGACAGGAGGACGTTCTACCCCTACGGGCAGAGCCTCATGGAGCCGGCGAGGGGGCCGGCCCACCAGCTGCGTCTGATGGAGGACGCCATGCTCGTGTACCGGCTCGTAAGGGCCCCGGAGCGCAGGATATTCTACATCGACGTCGGGCAGCTCCCGCCGTACAAGGCCGAGGCCTTCGTGGAGAGGATGAAGGACCAGTTCAGGAAGAAGAAGGTGCAGACGGGACGCGGAACCGGGGCCAACGCCGTCGACGAGAGGTGGCACGCCCCGGCGGCCGACGAGGACTACTGGATACCGATCCGCCCGAACGCAAACACGAGGATAGAGACGCTGCCCGGCGCCCAGAACCTCGGAGAGATCGACGACGCCATCTACTTCAGGAACAAGCTCTTCACCGCCCTGAACTTCCCGAAGAACTACATGAACAACGAGGACGCGGGGGCGACGAGGATAACGCTCAGCGCCCAGGACGCAAGGTTCGCGAGGATGGTGGAACGCATACAGTCGAGCGTCGAGGACGGCATCCTTGAGATATGCGAGAGGCACCTCGAGATGAGGGGCTTCCCGGCGGAGGCCTACGAGGATCTCAAGATCGAGATGACCCCGCCGAGCAGCTGGAAGGAACTGAGCGAGGCAGAGATCATGAACAACAGGATCAGCGTGGTCACCTCGCTCAAGAGCAGCATGCTGATGAGCGACTTCGACCTTCTCACCCGATACATGCGGGTGTCTGAGGAGGAGGCTCAAAGGATAATCAGCCGCAACAAGATCCAGAAGCTCGAGGATCTCAAGATACAGATCATCGGCCAGAACCCGCAGCTCCTCGGCGTGGGTGTGCCTGGCTCCGACTCCGGGGGCCCCGAGATGGGCGCGGAGATGGGCGGGCCGACGCCAGACATCGGCGGGGACCAGCCCCTCGGCATGGACGGGCCGCCTGAAGGTGGTGGCGAGCAACCAGAGCTAGAGGGACTACCGAAAGAAGAGGGCGACGAGGCGCCGCCGGAGCTCCCCGATCCGACAGACGAGGAGATCAAGAAGTACGACCTCGGCGTTGAGGACTACAGCAGGGTGATCGACCAGGAGGACATCGACTGGAGCGAGGAGGGTTAGGATCGCAGCCGAAAAGACCTAGCTGAAAAGGCGTAAAACAGGAGGCAAAAATGGGATTCGATTATGAGACGCCCGAGATGGTGAGCAAACCTATGGCGGGCGGAGGCGGAGGCGGAGGCGGAGGAAGAAACAAATTCGGCTCTCCCGAACCGCCCGACCCCAACAAAAACAACAGAGACCTTAAGTTCAAGCCCGAAGCCTTCAAGACATGGCTCGGCAACAGGATAAGGAAGCAGAAGTGAATTCAAGAAACAGGATGGGATAAAAAAGTCGTTCGCACTTGATGCGTTCTGGATTGCGCAACAGGGCTATAATCCGGCCGCGGCCGGGGGAGGGCCGAATGGAAGAGTGGCGTATCGTTTGCAAGATCGCGGAGATGAGGAGCTACATAGCGAGCGACTGGCCGGGCGTACAGGAGAGGAAGAATCTCTACAAGGCGGTGGCCGAACTAGAAGTTGAACTAAAGAGGATTAGGGATGATGCCGAAAAGGCCAAGTCGAAAAAAGATAAAGAGGCTTGAGAGACAGAGCAGGTTGAGGGACAGATTCGAACTCTGGGTCTGTCGCCACAACCACAAGATGGAGCTCGTGCGAACCCTGACCAGCGTAATGGGGCTGGTGGTCTCGTCCATAGTCATGATGAAGGTTTTCGGCATAATTTGATTTGTCGACGCGAATGCGACGCGTATTGTTGTGGAAAATAGTGCTTCCAAAACATATGCAATTGCCATCGGCCTCCTTCTAAATAACATAAAAGGAGGCCGTATGTTTTCCAGCAGCAAACTGGTGTTCGCCTGTGATTTGAATCAGAATTCCTCAAACCCGAACAATCCAGGCGACGACTGCAATCCGGCCTTGTTCGACCAGAATGGATACCCACAGACATGCGGACTCTGGTATGTGGAGCTGCCGAGCATGCTACAGTCGGTCGTGATAGAAGGAATCCAAGGGATCGACCCGCAGAGCGTATACACGCAGTGCGTGTTTTCGACTGATTCTCAAGGGCAAGCCCTGAAACAGTGCATAATGTACTTCACAGACTCAACATTCGGTTTTCAGCCAGGGATTCCCGCGGCCAACCGCACTGTCGCCGTGAACCTCTCGACCGGAACCCTATCTAGAGGGGCCATAAGCCTGCTTTTGACCAACGATCCCACGGATTTCGAATGCCCACTGGGCACCTACTTCACCGGGGGCGGAAACTACGGATCTGGCACCTGCCTGGCAATCAGATGCTGCGGTGGCCCATGCGCGTCCAGCGGTGATGCATCAAGGTGCGGCACATGCAGACTTGGCACTTGTTGAGGACGGCCTGTCGCCAACGCGAACAAAAAGCGCCTTCGCCATTATTTGGCGGTTATCATACTTTCACCCTGAAAAACATTGATTATTCCGCCGCAATACATAAATAGGGCATGTTTGCATTTAGGGAATGGCTCATGAACGAGGCCGCCATGGGCCCCAACAGCATCCGTTACGACGCCCAAGGCAGGCCGAACTTCCGAGTTTACATAATGAACGACGGCGGACTCGTAGGCCTTGAGACGCTGCAGAATGGCCAATACAAGTTCGCGGGAGACATGTTCAGCAACATCTTCGGGGACTCAAGCCTATTGAGGGGCCGAAAGATATTCAACTGGCATTCCGACCTCCCCGAGGGTTCGGGCTACGGCCCAATGTTCTACGACATATGCATGGAAATCGCGACGATCAAGGGAGGTCACCTCGCCTCCATGACGCTCGTGAATCGACTCGCGCTCGTAAGTTCGGGGAAGGACTTCGACTACGAACAGTCGAAAGAGAGGAAGGGCGCCTCCATGGGCGACACGAGCGACAGGGCGGAGCCGATCTATAAGTTCTATTACGAGAAGAGGGGCGATGTCGAAAAGGTCGACCCCGGTGTCAGGGTGGCCAAGCTGCGAGCCGCGGCGGACAGGGCGGGGATACCGAAAACCCAGCAGAGCAACCTGAAGGGCCATATGGTCGGAGGCGTTGTGGTCTCCGTCAACAGCAGGAAAGTACGCCTGACGCCCGATGAGGCCGAGAACTTAAAGTTCGCCCAGGAGTTAGCAAGGAGAATGGGCAACTAGAAGCCGACCTTGTTCTCCTGCTTCTCGACATGGAAGTTGTCGTCGGGGTTATATATCTCCGCGAGCGTCATGGGGCCAGATGCCCTTCTCCCGTCGCCGACCCTCTCCAAGACCCTGTTCGACGCCTCTTCGGAGAGCGGGCCGAAGTGGTGCTCCACGAGCAGCCTGCCCTTCCTGACGAGGGCGGAGTCGATCCTCTCCCTGTCTATGTTGAAGGTCGCGATCACCATGACGTTCAGGCAGTCGCCGAGGATGCCGTCCGTGATGTTCAGGATGTTGCTGATGGCCGTGTTGTCCTGCTCGTCGCGGGCACGCAGCACCTTCTCCGCGTCCTCAAGCAGAAGGACGCAATCCCTGTGTCTCATGATGAAGGTGAGAAAGTCTGGGCTGGTCAGGTGGTCCGCCGCCCCGCTGGACAGGTAGATGACCTTCCTCGTGGTCTTGGTGGTGAGGTACTTGATGAAGGTGCTCTTGCCCGTCCCCGGGTCGCCCGACAGCAGCACCAGGCCGTTCTTGTCGGCGGACAGCTCGCCGACGATCTTGTCGAACTTCATGGAGGCCTCGGCCCCGTAGTTCAACTCCAGGTCGACGCCTGCGCGAGGGAGCTTGACGTTGAACCTCTGGAGCATGAGCATGCCGTCCATGCTGCACAGGAGGTGGACGTTGCCCTTCCTCTTGCGTTCGGACTCCCGCGATATCAGGCGCAACGCCGAATCAAGCTCCCAGGGGCGGGAGTAGACTATCTTGCATCGGTAGCCTTCCCCGACTTCTTCCCGCTCGTCGTTGCCGTCCTCGCCTTCGTCGTCGTCGTCCCTTTCGGAGAACTCGAAGCGGTGGATTAGCCCCTCCTTCCTGAAGAAGTAGACCAGGGCGCCCTCCAGTTGGTAGCACGCCTCGGACGGGGCCACCACCTTCTGTCCCTTCACGAGGCGCTCCGTCTCGCAGAGGAAAATCCTCCTGGCGCCAGCCTTTTCAAGGGCCTCCAACGAGCAGGGCTTCACCAGATTCGCGAACTCGTACATATCCGGGTGGGACCCGAACTTCTCCATGTAGTAGTACAGGAGGTTGAAGTACGTGCCGTAGTCGGAGGGCGAGGCCTTGCGGGCGAATGGGTTGAAGTCCTTCTTCATGGACGAGGATTGTAAGCGCAAAGGAAGAAAAACGCAACACTTGCTACGAAACCTCGGTTAATAGGCATAACTACCCTACATCCGCGAGTTGTAGGGTGCCGCCAATTAAAAAACGGAGGCAGAAGCATACATAGTACCTAGCTCCGGCTTTCCAGAGCGGCAGCAGAAGAATCAGGAGTAAATAATGAAAAGAAAACTGATCGAGTTCGAAGCCTTCCGCAAGATCAGGGAGGGCTCGCTTTCCAACACGCAGACCGAGCTTGAGGCCGCCGCGCCGCTGCTCGCCGCCGCCCTAGAGGTCGACGGGCTCGCGCTAGAGTCGTTCGACACGGAAGGGGCGCTCTTCGAGTCGCCCTCGGGCGAATTCGTACACGCAAACTACGCCATCCGCAACGGATTCGTGCAGTTCGACAACGTCGAGCAGCTCGTCCTCAACGAGGAGACGGAGGCCAAGGCCAGCCGTGAAATCCTGTCCGGCATGCTTGACGCGCTCATCGAGAGCGACGAGGCCAAGGCCGACGCCCTGTTCGGCGAGTGGATGGGCCTCCCGAGGACCAAGGGCCTCTTCAGCGAGGCCAGGAAGCTCCGCAGCGCGCCGAAGTACAAGACCGTGGGCGGGAAGAAGAAGATCGTCGGCTACCGCAAGGTGCGCTGGAGCGACACCCCCAAGCACCACGAGAGCAGCAGCAAGACACTCAAGAGGATGCGGAGCAAGAAGATCAACAACCGCAGGATGCCCCCGGGGCTCAAGAAGTTCCTCAAGATGAAGCGCTCGCAGGTAAACCGCTCGATCGGCAAGAGCATGAAGGAGTGGACCGTCATCGCGGAGAACGTGCTCGGGTTCGTCGACCTCCAGGTCAACGGGCCGGACGTCAACCGCGTCGAGGTGCTCCGCAAGTACGGCGAGATCGCATCCGTCAGGGTTCCGACCGTGGCCCTCCGCAACGAGGCCAGAATCCTCAAGTTCGACTGGAAGACCATGAACACCGACGTCGCCATCAAGAGACGCGACAGCAAGAGAATGCACGAGAGCGAGGAATTCGCCAAGACGGCCTCCGACCTCCGCAAGCTCAATGCCCTCTCCGACTCCAAGGGTTTCGAGACCGCCCTTGAGAACGCCGTCGCCAGGTTCCCCGGCGTGGTATACCTCACCCAGGACGAGCTCGCCAACGGCGTCAAGACGGCTCTCGAGGCCGTCGGCGACAGCAACTTCGACGACGAGGCATGCGCCTTCATCGCCGAGGGGCTCCTCCGAACGGCGCACGACTCGTTCGCCGACAGGATCGCCAAGATCGTCAAGCTGGCCGGCGGGAAGCTCAACGAGCAGGCCGCCGACCCGTACGCCGAGTTCCGCAACATAGCAGACCAGTTCTACGCCACGCTCGACGAACAGGCCGAACTTGAGATGCAGGCGTTCGTCGACGTGTACGAGTCGCTCCGCCAGGTCCACGAGCTCGCCAAAGAGGAGAAAAACGAGGACGTGGCCAACGAGACGGCCGCCCACCTCGACGCCCTCCTCCCGATCGTGTCAGGCAAGACCGGACTCGACCTCGAGGTGCTCGGCGAGGCCGCCGAGTGGCTCTACGACGTCGTGGAGGCCACGCAGCCAGAGGAGTGGAAGGTGTCCGAGCCGGTCGTGAGCGCCATGGGCGACCACCCCGAGCTCGCCAAGAAGGGCCGCCACTCGCAGTCGCCGGCTGACATGGAGGGGTCTACACCCGACGCCCACCACACCAGCGACGGCAAGGACTACAAGGGCGCCGCCGCAAGCGAACTGGCCAACGACGGCTGGAGCAACATGGGCGGCGACGGCGTCTACCCCGAGATCGACAACCCCTACGTCCCCAAGGCCGAAGTGCCGAAGATCGTGGGCGATAAGGACGTCGACTCCGACAGCGGGCAGCTCGCCCACTGGGGGGACAACGACACATGGCCGAACCTGCAGAACCCCTATTCAAAGGCCTCGGTGACCCCGAAGTCCGTCAAGGAGTGATATGAAGCTACTTCTGGAGCACGAACTGACCCCGGGATCGGTGTTCGAGAACAGGCTCATCCTGGGCGGGGGCGCCGTCCTCAACGAGATGGACCTGCACGAGGCCACCGGGGCCGGCGGACTCGTCAAGTTCCGCGGCAAGTTCCAGGAGGCCGACGCGGTCAACAAGAACAAGAGAACCTACCCGTTCAACATCCTCAACGACAACGTGAAGGGACTCCAAGAGACCATCAAGAACGGCGGGCTGATCGGCGAACTCGACCACCCCACCGACTCGATCGTCCACTTCGCAAACGCCAGCCACAAGATCACCAGACTCTGGTGGGAGGGCAAGACCCTCATGGGCGAGGGCGTCATTCTGAACACACCCCACGGCAAGATTCTCAAGGCGCTCATCAACGACGGCGTCAGGGTTGGCATCTCCAGCCGCGGGGTGGGCAACGGTAAGGTCAACGAGGAAGGCATCCTCGTCATCGGCGAGAGCTACAAGCTCATCACCTTCGACGCGGTCGCCGACCCCAGCACCAGCCAGGCGTTCCAGGAGAAAGTAGTCTCCAAGGAGAGCGTGGTCCACGCGGCTGCCCCGGAGGAAGCGCGCGTGTCAGTGAAAAATGAAGCCAGCGGCATACATACCCTGAACAAGGACATAGTTCTTGCCGCCCTCGGCGGAATCATCCAGAAACAGGCCAAAGCCATAAAGAGAGGTTGAATCACATGGAAAAGATTGTTGAAGCTTTGACTAAGCTGCTCCCCGAGGACGCGGTCGCCGAGGTGACTGAGGCTGTCAAGAACGAACTCGAGACCGCCAAGCAGGCCCTCGAGACCGAGTACACCACCAAGCTCGAAGAGGCCTACGCGGAACTCTCCGACGAGCTCAAGGGCGCCGAAGAGACCGCCATCAAGGGCTACAAGGAGGCGTACGCCATCATCACCGACCTGCGCGCCAGGCTTGAGACCCAGCAGAAGGAGTTCGAGGCCAGCATGGAGGAAGGTTACGAAGAGGCCTACCAAATGCTCCAGGCCGAGAAGAGCAAGAACGAGAACCTGGAAGTCGAGATGTACGACACCTTCGACAAGAAGCTCCAGGAGATGAAGGAGTACATGGTCGACAAGGTCGACCAGTTCCTCCAGTACAAGGGCTCGGAGATCTACGAGAGCGCCCGCAAGGAGCTCGAGGGCGACCCGCGCACCAACGAACACAAGGTCGCCCTCGACAAGATCGTCGAGGCAGTGGCCAGCTACATCGGAGAGGAAGGCGTCGCGGCGACCGACTCGGCCAAGGCCGACGAGCTCGCCCGCAAGGTCGAGGAGATCAAGGCCCAGGTCAAGATCCTCGAGGCCCGCAACATACGCCTCAGCTCCGAGAACACCAAGCTTACCGAGGCAGTCCGCGAGACCCAGAAGGTCATCACGGAAAGCGCCAAAGCCGAGAAGAAAGAAAGAACCGAAAGAGCGAAGAATGTGCAGGGGAGAGGACGTGCCGTCAGCGAGGCGGAGGTCGTCGCCGAATGGACCGGAGACAAGACCGCCAAGCCCGAGAAGGGCAACGCCGACAACACCCTGGTCGAGAGCATCGACCCGGACCTGCTTCGTCAAATGCAGGTTCTAGCCGGGACGAAGAAGGAAGACTAAGGGAAACCATTTCTAGTTAAACCAAGGAGAATTACCAAATGCAAGCTAATGCAAAGTTCCTGAATGAAGCAAGGGAGCTGGAATCTCGTTGGGCGCAGACAGGTTTGCTAGAGAACATCACAGACAAGTACACACGTTCTTGCACTGCCGTTCTCCTCGAAAACCAGCGCCTCATCAACGAGTCCAGCACCGACTCGGGCGACGTCGCCCAGTTCAAGAGGATCTCGATTCCGCTCGTGCGCAGAATCTATCCGCAGCTGATCGCCAACAAGGTCGTCTCGGTCCAGCCGTTGCTCGGCCCGACCGGCCTCGTGTACTACCTCCGCTTTCGCTACGGTAGCAACAAGGGTTCGGTACGCGGAGCCACCAAGAGCGGCTTCCCGACCGACGACGTCAACTCGCTCCAGCAGCTCGCCTCCGGCGACGCCAACCTGAGCGTGTACTACTCGCACCAGTTCGTCGAGAACGAGTCGAGCGCGACCGACGCGGGCGGCACCAGCACGTCCCACGTCCTCGAGCACACGCCCGTCCTCGCCGGCACCGTGACAGGTACCGTCTATGACGGCACCGTCGCCGTCCAGACCTTCGTGGTCTCGGAAAGCGGCTCGTTCACGTTCAACGACATCGGCACCCCCGCCAACAAGGTCACCGGCGCAACGCTGAACCTGACCACCGGCGAGATGGCCCTGACGTGGAACAACGACCCGGGCGCCAACCGTGTTGTCGTCTCGTACGAGTACAACATGGAATGCAACCAGGACCTCCCCGAAATCAACCTCGTGGTTGAGAGCGAGGAGATCGCGGCCAAGACCCGCAAGCTGAAGGCCGTCTGGAGCTACGAAGCCCAGCAGGACCTCCGCTCGCAGCACAACCTCGACGCCGAGGCTGAGCTTACCGCCGTCCTGGCCCAGGAGATCAATCTCGAGATCGACCGTGAGGTTCTCTCGGACCTGCGCAACAACGCCGGCACCGTGGCCTCGTGGGACTTCAACACCGCCCTTGGTGACACCATCAAGGAAAAGTACGAGTCCCTCTACGTCAAGGTCGTCGAGGTCAGCAACGTGGTGCATCGCAAGACGCTCCGCGGCGGCTGCAACTGGCTCGTGACCAGCCCCGAAGTCGCCTCGATCTTCGAGACGGCCACCGCTGGCTTCGCCCCGGCTCCGTCGGAAGGCTTCACCTCGTCGCTCGGCATCCAGTATGTCGGCACCGTGAACAACCGCTGGAGGCTCTACAAGGATCCGCTGTTCCCGACGGGACAGATCCTCATGGGCTATAAGGGCGACTCGTACATGGACAGTGGTTACTTCTACTGCCCGTACGTGCCACTCACCCAGACGCCAGTCGTACTCGATCCCGAGTCCTTCTGCCCGCGTAAGGGAATTTTAACAAGGTACGGGAAGAAGCTTCTGAGAGAAGGCGCCAAATTCTACGCCCGCCTCTCGATAGCCAATTTCGTGATTTAGGCAAAACCCCTTGTTTTCAAGGGTTTTTCGAACAAGAACCCTCCGGTCGCAAGACCGGGGGGTTTTTTGTTGTACTCACGCGAACTTTGCTCCAAAAGACTGTTTCGTGATTGTGGCAAAATATTGTTTCGGGAATTCTTGGGATTTGGTACTATGATAGGGAGGAGGAAAAATCATGTACCAAGTCAAATGTCCCGAGTGCGGTAACCAAAGGTCTGTGCAAGCGAGGAAGCCCTGGATGACGGGGGAGCCTCCCTTCCAGAAGGTTTGCAAGGCGTGCTGCCAGAAAGGAAGGGAGTCAACCAAGGAGTATCGCCTGAAGATTTCGAAGACCCTGCGAACTTCCCACTCCATGGGCGAAAAGGCGATCGGACTTAAGGAGTTTGAATCGGCCTATGCCGATTTTCTGTCCACAGAACGGATTACTATCAAGTGCGGGATAGAGGGGTGCGACGGCGAGGAGACGCTCCGCAAGGACTCCGCCGCTCTGAACATCAAAAAGTACGGCTTGTTCAAGTGCAGAACCTGCTGCTACACGGAAGAAGGCAGGCGGAGAATCGGCGAAGCCAACTCCTACAAGCGCTCCCCCGAGACCTGCCAGAAGATGGCGGAAGCCAAGAAGGCCCTCTACGAAACAGAGAAGGGCAAAGAACTCAAGAAGAAGCTTTCGGTCGTGGCCGCGGAGAACCACTCCACCCACAAGTACGATAGGGCCAAGAGGAGGGGCGTGTTCGAGTCCCAGAAGACCGGCAGGAAGCTCTCCTACGACTCCTCCTACGAACTGCTCCTGTGCTGGATGCTGGACTCGAACACGCCCC
>Ga0214923_10000414_pt1 | contig 65607 bp, 58 predicted proteins | sample LL1510_MetaG_FD_177993 | JGI IMG/M metagenome (GOLD analysis project Ga0214923, IMG submission 177993) | Freshwater microbial communities from Lake Lanier, Atlanta, Georgia, United States - LL-1510 | ecosystem: Environmental > Aquatic > Freshwater > Lake | place: USA: Georgia | collected...
ATTCTTCAGATTGTTTACCGTTCTTTAATGTGGTAAAATCTTTTTGTAGTAACTTTTGAAATTTATTTGTTTTACTCATTGTTTATGTTAAAATTTAACATCAATTAAATTGATTTCAATTTTTTTTTATTTACATAGCAATCATCTTTTTTCGGTTTTTTCTTATTTTATTCATCTTTTTTTCATTTATTTATGATAAGTATTAATAATTGACAACAGATAATTTATAATAATAAGGACTTTTATACTTCATATAATAAATAAAAATTATATTAAGTGTGCTATCTTAAATCTTCGTGTGTGTTAATAAATTTAAGGCGTTTTTTTTATTTTCTTCATTTCTCTGTATTATCATATTTTTTTTTGCCTCATATTCTTCTTCTGTAAATTTTAGATATGATTCATCATACACTTCTTTTATATTATATATTTTATTTAATTCTGGTTCAATCAAATTGTAATAAAACTCGATGTCTTTCGAATTTACATTATTTATGTCTACAATAAAGTTTACATATAATTTGCTATATAATAGATTAAATATTTCATTTGATAATTCGATGTGTTCATATTCAAAATCATCAAATTCTAAAGGGTCATTTACTACTAACGCATTTATTTTGTCACTAATATTTTTTAATTGTGTATCTATTTGAGACATATATTCGTTCGTTAAAAAATTAGGCGGAAATAGTTGGTATGCTTTACCGTATTCTCTTGAATACGATTGAATTTTATTTACGAGTTGCATTAAAGTAACATCTTTTGGAATTTTTAAGTATAATTTATTCGCACAATAATAAAATATGTTTATAATAATTTTTTTTAATTTATAAATTCGTTCATTATCTCCGCCTTTATATCTTTTTTTCTGTGTTTTAGGACGAGCCATATATATATTTAAATATATTAATTTCAATCTAAAGAAAACTAATTTTCTTCTATCTTAAAAACTTTTTATATCAAATAATATAGATGTTAATTTATAAGAAAATAAAAAATATTTATAATGAAGCAAAACAACTTCATGGGTTTTAGAATAATTCCTAAACCAAAAAATTACACGCTCTGTAAATGGTATCCTTTTTTGATTTTTAGAGGGATTTTTGTTCTATTTTAAATCTTCAAGGGTGTAAATAAATAGTTGGTTTTAAGAATTATTATAATGCTATTGTGTTTCCTTTTCAAAATATTTTATATTCTTTAGTCATAATTGTTTTTATATAAAGATTTTTTTAATTTATTGCAATTCCAGTCCAAAGTCCAAAAATAATCAGGTAAATCAGCTTTAACATAGACGCAATTTATATAATTATGTAATAAAAAACAACTTAAAAATATCTTTATAAGGTATATATATATATGACTACAGAAATGAAAGTATCTCACGATGATGATATAATAAAAACAGAAGAAGGATTAGTGTTTAACCCATATAATCCGTTAAATGTTAAGATTACATTGAGCGAAGTTCAATTTATTCTTTCCAAGTATAACATACCTCCTATAGTAAATAACATTGAATTATATCAACGTGCATTTGTACATAAATCTTATATAAAAAGACCGAAATTAGAAAATTTACAACAAAATATAACAATAGTTGAGCGTCCTCCAGATTGTCTGCCATTAAGTACAAAATCAAATGAAAGATTAGAATTTTTAGGGGATGGTATATTAGAGGCAGTAACAAAATATTATTTATACAGAAGATTTCCAAAAGAAGATGAGGGATTTATGACAAATAAAAAAATTATGATAGTAAAAAATGAAGCAATAGGAAGAATTGCGTTAGAGATGGGATTAAATAAATGGCTGATATTATCAAAACACTCAGAAGATAAATTAAATAGAACTAATTTAAAAAAACTCGGATGTTTATTTGAGGCGTTTATAGGTGCGTTATTTTTAGATTTTAATAAATATAAAGTAAATGATGAAAATAACTGGTTCCAAAATATGTTTGTTACGGGGCCTGGTTTTCAAATGGCGCAAAAATTTATTGAAAATGTCTTTGAAAGTCATATTGATTGGATAAAATTAATAAAAGATGATGATAATTATAAAAATATATTACAAGTTAAAATTCAAAAGGAATTTAAGGTAACACCCGATTATTTAATTATTGAAAATAATTTAGATATAGGTTATAAAATGGGTGTGTATTTATGTTTGGGACAAAAGATACATTCAGTAAAATATGAAGACGCGGTTTCAGTAACTGCGTTTTCTGATTTTAATGCAATTAAAGAGGAAGTAATGAAAAACGGAAAGGTACTTGTATTAATGGGTCAAGGCCAACATAAAATAAAAACTAAGGCCGAACAATTAGCGTGTAATGAAGCTTTACAAACAATGATTAATTTTTAATAACATTATTATTATTATGGTTATTTTATTAAAAATTTATATATTCAAATTATATAGAAAATGACTTCTTTAGAAACATTAAAACAAAAATTAATGATAAAACCCAAAGCAATTGAGAGGGATCCTATTATTGTTCGTCTCTCTGTTCCAGAAAACAAAGAAGGCATAAACGAGCCTTTAAATGTTACACGAATTATTGATAAAACAGATGAAAAAGTAATTGATAGAAATGCTATTTTACAAAATTTAAAAAATAAACAATTGACAAAGATAACCACAGTAGTATATGAACCAAAATCACAGTCACAAATATTAGAAGAAGAACCAATTAAAGAGAAAAAACAAATAAAAAAACCTGTTAAATTAGATAAAAAGTCAATAGTAATAATTGATGATAACGGAGAAGAAGAGAAAGAAGTAGCTACAAATAAGCCTTTGACAAAACGTGTATTAATTGAAGATAGTGATAACGAAGAAGAAGAAGAGAAAGAAGTAACTACAAACAAGCCTTTGACAAAACGCGTATTAATTGAAGATAGTGATACCGAAGAAGAAGAAGATAAAGAAGTAACTACAAACAAGCCTTTGACAAAACGTGTATTAATTGAAGATAGTGATACCGAAGAAGAAGAGAAAGAATTACGTGAATTAACAGATGAAGAGTTATTTAATCCAAAAGAAATAGTAAGAGAAGAAAAAATTAACAAACGAAAAAGGGTTACAAAAAAACCTGAAAAGGGTGTAGCAATAATAGGTCCAGAAATAAACGTAATTATTGGCGATACTGATTTAGCTAAGCGAGTTCCTATAAAGCCATTACAAGTAAATATAAAGGTTCCTAGTTATTATATGAATAATAGAGAGATATTTGTAAACTTTATAAGTTCTCTATTCCATCCTTATAAAGAAGAAATAGAAAATAATTTAAATTCAATATCTTGTGATGATATAGGTAAGACATCCGGTAACTTCTCTCTTCTGACTCATCAAAAAATTGTTAGAGACTACATAAATTTATATACTCCTTATAGAGGGCTATTATTATACCACGGGTTAGGTAGTGGTAAAAGTTGTACTTCTATTGCTATAGCAGAGGGGATGAAAGATAATAAACGCGTAATAATTATGTTACCTGCATCTTTACGTGCAAATTATATAGAAGAATTAAAAAAATGCGGAGATTTATTATATAAAAGAAACCAATATTGGGAGTGGGTATCGATAGTAAAAAATCCGGATGCATTAAATGTAATGTCCGCCGTGTTAAATTTACCTGTAAGTTATATAGAAAAACGAAAAGGAGCGTGGTTTATTAATATAAAAAAACCTTCAAATTATGCGACTTTAACGGATACTGACAAGAAAGCATTAGAAGACCAGTTAAATGAAATGATAAAACAAAAATATACATTTATTAATTACAATGGGTTAAGAACTCCTAAATTAAAAGAATTAACAGACGGCTTTACAAAAAATCTATTTGATGATTGTGTGGTAGTAATAGATGAGGCACATAATCTAATTAGTAGGATTGTTAATAAAATAAAAAAAGAAAAACAGATTCCCGAGAATAAACGCGGAGAGAAAGAGCGATTACCCATTAATTTAGCTTCAAAATTATATGAATATTTATTAAGCGCAAAAAATGCGAAAATAATATTATTAACAGGAACTCCTGTAATAAATTATCCGAATGAATTTGCGATTCTTTTTAACATTTTACGCGGTTACATAAAAACTTGGAAATTTCCCCTAGATATTAAAACAAATAAAAAAATAGATAAAAACACGTTGTATGCTATGTTAAATGCTGAGAAAACAATGGATTATTTAGATTATTCCCCTTCAAGTAAAACATTGACAATTACAAGAAATCCATTTGGGTTTAAAAATCGTTTTAATAAAGAAAATGGCGAATACCATGGAGTATCAAATAATTCGGATGCCGAATTTTTATCCGACGACGAATTTGAGAGAAGAATAATAAGTAATTTAAGAAAAAACGACATAGAAATTATGTCAGATGGTGTTGAAATTCAAAATAAAAAAGCGTTACCAGACTCATTAGATTTATTTTTAAATAATTACATAAATTTTTCAACTAATAAATTAAAAAATGTAGACGCATTAAAGAGAAGAATAATAGGTCTATCGTCATTTTTTAGAAGTGCTCAAGAGAATTTACTTCCAAGATATAACAAAGAGATAGGCGTAGATTATTTTGTTATAAGTATCCCTATGAGTGATTATCAATTTAAAATATATGAGACGGCAAGAATAGAAGAGAGAAAAATAGAGAAACCTAATAAAAAATCGGGTGTAGACGAAGGAGTATTTAAAGATGCATCATCCACATACCGTCTTTTCTCTCGTTTATTCTGTAATTATGTAATGCCAGACAGGCCTTATCCAGAAAGGAAAATCAGTGATGATAAACAAGAAGATACAAAAATTAAAACATTATTAAAAGAAGCAGAAAAAGTTGAATCAAAACAAGATATAAGTGAAGAACAAGAAGGAGAAATAGAAGGAGACGAAATATTAAACGAAATTGGCGGTATAGATTATCAGACACGACTAGAAAGTGCGTTAAAATATTTAGAAGATAATTCAAATGAATTTCTCTCAAAAGAGGGTTTAATTACATATAGCCCAAAATTTTTACACATACTCGAAAATATTACAGACGAAGCTAATGTGGGTTTACATTTAGTTTATAGTCAATTTAGAACAGCCGAAGGAATTGGTATATTTAGTTGGGTGTTAAACAAGAATGGATTCTCTCGATTTAAAATAAAAAAATCCGCGTCGGGTAGTTGGGAAATAGATATGAAAGAAGAAGATTTGGGAAAACCTACTTATGCTTTATATACGGGAACAGAAACAAGTGAAGAAAAAGAAATAATAAGACATATTTATAATGGCGAATGGTCTCAAATACCTGATTCAATAAGTAATGTATTAAAACAAAAATATACAAATAATAATATGGGTGAAGTAATAAAAGTATTAATGATTACATCGTCTGGTTCAGAAGGAATAAATTTAAGAAATACACGTTACGTACATATTATGGAACCTTATTGGCACCCAGTTCGTTTAGAACAAGTTATTGGAAGAGCAAGACGTATTTGTAGTCACAAAGATTTGCCGGTAGATTTGCAAACTGTTAATGTATTTGTATATCTAATGCAATTTACGCCCGAACAATTAAATATGTCAGTAGAACTTAAAAGAAAAGATTTAAGTAAGGGAATAGGTGGTGCCCCAAAAGTACCGTTTACAAGTGATCAATATCTTTATGAAATATCCCAAATTAAGGCTAATTTAACCGGACAATTAACTGAAGCAATAAAAGAATCCGCTTTTGATTGTAATTTATATTCAAATGGCAAATGTTTTAATTTTGGGGATGTAAATAATTCAACTTTTTCTTATGTACCTGATTATGCGCAACAACAAGGAGATACAATCGTACAAGCAAATAAGACAAAAATAGAATGGGTAGGTAGAGAGATGATATTAGGAGACGTAAAATATGTTTACCGTGAAATAAATAAAAATTTTGGTTATATTTATGATTATGCAAGTTATAATGCGGCGTTAGCAGACCCATCGATCAATCCATTACAAATAGCAACATTGGAAAAAACAAAAAAAGGTGATTTGGTATTTACTCGAATATAAATATTTTTAAAATAAGATAAATAAAATTAACAACAATGGGTTAGGATTTTCAGTTAATTCTTGGCATTTTGTCATAATTTTATTTTTAGTATGACAAACAAAATTGTCCATATCAGTTTTAAATTTTTTTAGGTTAAAAGAGTTTTTAATTATGTTTCGTCGTATACAATGAAAATTTGATATAAACACAATATTTGTATAAAAAGTAACAATAATATTTAAAAGTAATATTAATTTAAATATTAATAATAATTTCATTATGGTGTTTTGTTGTTAAGACTTGAAAGTATCATTTCAATTTTATCAGAAAGTTGTTTAATATTTTCTTCAATTTTATAAATTCTATCATTTTCCAAGGTCACAGAGTGTTCTGCGTGTTTTTTAGTTTCCGTAGTAGTATCTATTTTTTTTAATTTTTTTAAAATACTGTTGTTGGATTCCCTAGATAAATTATTTGTAACGTCGGAAAATGATACACTATTTTCTTTAATTAAAGAAGGGAAATCATTTTGCTCTAAATTTAGGTACTTCAATTTAGTATTACTGTTAGTATTACTAAAATTTGATTTTATATTATTACTGCTTTTAACAGACGTTTCTACTGGTTTTAACCAATCATTAACCGAAGGTAGCGTAGCTTTAACCGAAGGTAGCGTAGCTTTAACCGAATTTGGATTTGTTTCATTAATATACTGAATATCGTAATTTCTTTGCGCAGTAATTTCTTTAAGTTTCTGCTCCATTTCAGTAATTGGTGTATCTATTTTTTTATCTTGAAAGTCTGGTTTAGTGGGAATTTTTGGTTTAATGGTATTTTCAAAATCAATAGTGATTTTATTTAAATCATTATCAAATTTATATAATTTTTCATTTTGTATTTCTTTATTTGTAATTGCTTCGTTAATTTCCGATTTAGGTAAATTATTAATAATAAACTGTATGTATTTTTTATTTAAAGTTAACAAATCGGTTGAAAGTTTTTTTTCCTCTTTATAAAAAGGTTTAAGATTAGTATGATATATATTAAATGTTTTATGTTTATTTGATGGAGATAATAAAATAAAATCATCGTGTTCAATAATAATATCCCACATTAGTTTTACATTATCATTTGATAGAAATAAAGCCATAATAAATATATTAAATAAAATCCTTTTATATTGGTTTTTACTAAATTAATGATTCGTTAAAGTAGATTTTTCTAAACTTTTCTATATATTTATCCTTTAAAATGTGTGTTTTTAAATAATGTGCGGTTAATTTATCTTCTAACATATGTACTATGAAAAAAAGAGAATAAACCCCACATTCCGTATTTCCGTATTGATGTTCAACCCCTTCATTACTGTCAAATGAAAAACGAATTTTTGGGTTCATGTCTTCGCCTTCTTTTTTAATTCTGTTGACTAAAACCATAATTTCTTTTGCCGGTTTATCTCCCGTACTATCAAAAAAGAAAATTTTTTGTTTTTTAATATTAATAAACATAGATATCCAATGTTGTCCGGGTTTATTGTGCGGATCAGTATTAAAAATAATTCCTATTTTTGTTTTGCCATTTTTGATTTGATTTTTAAGACTAAAATGACATAATTCTTCCCAAACACATTCTCCATATAACATTTTCGTGTCAAAATCAATAGGAGAAGGTCCAATAAATTCGAAACATTTGTATGCTTTTTCATATTGTTTCATAACATCCATTATTTCAATGCTTGATAACCATTCATTCGGATTTTTTTTCCATTCCTGTGGAGATTCAGGTGCAAAAGAATCCTTCATATCGTCTTTGATTTTACCAAATTCCATCTTTTGTTTCATCCAACATGATTCTTTATTACAAACACTACTTAATTTATTAGCAAGATAATTATGTATCTCTCTAGGTGAATTAGTATGAATTTTAGAGTCTGGATGTCTTGCGTTCCATAAATCTCGCATTTTATGCAATATTTCGTTGGTATAACAACTAAATTCGTTAATTTGATTTTTAGGTTTAGGACTACAATTTACTTTTTTTAAAATATTTCGTTTTTTACTATATGTATGTTTTTTGCCGCTATATATATTTCTTTTATAGGTCTTCATATTATTTCTTTAGATAATAATGTTTGACAGAATCTTGTTTTTTTTTAAAAAAGTCAATTATTGTGGTTTGTCATATCTTTAATTTGGCTGCGTGTTGAATTTAAAAATATTCCGGAACCAACTATTTTCGGATTAGGATTCGGATTAAAATCGCAAAATTTATAAGTTTCAAATAATAGACTATGTGTACCTAAAAAGTCATCTTGCTTTGCCAAATCAGAATTAAACCCATTTTTTGGCTGAAATTTATATTCATACAAATCACTTTTACTGCTTGGAACATATACAGATTGACTGCATTTTTGTAGTGCATATATTTGGTTTTTAAGCTCAGATTCTGTATTAATATTAGAGGCATAACCAGACCAAGGAGAGAATGTGTTTCCTGGATTAAATGTTTTATGTACATTAAACGTAGGTTGTATATTAAGTGGTACTGTTGGTTGTGCTCTGGGGTCTACGATAGGAAAATAAGAGTATTTGGTCATAACAGGTCTAACATCTAAATATGGTTGTAAAATATGTGACGGTAAATTTCTGTTATAAATACGCGTATTAGTTTGTTCGTGTATTTTAGATACACATGGGTCCTCTTTAGAAAAAATCGGTAGGCTATTCATTACTATAATAAAATATAAAAAAAATGAAAAACATATTTAAAGATTATATCATAAATAAAGTAATAAAATGTGTGGAATATTTTGTATATTAAATAATAATCATAAAATAAATAATATTGATAATTATACTGAATTTATGAAAGGTCAAGCTAGAGGTCCTGAAAGTTCTAAATTCATTAAAAAATATATGAAAATGGATATAGGGTTTCATCGTTTAGCAATTAATGGTTTAAATGAAGAATCAAATCAACCGCTAGTATTTAATGATATAATATTAATTTGTAACGGTGAGATATATAATTACAAAAAATTATATGAATTAATGGATGTCAACCCGAATACCGGGTCAGATTGTGAGGTAATTATTCATCTATATTTAAAATATGGAATAGAACAAACTTTAAATATGTTAGACGGAGTATTTGCGTTTGTCCTATATGATAATCGTATAAATAATTATGATTTAAACAGTAAAGTATATGTAGCTCGTGATCCATATGGTGTTAGACCTCTTTATATTTTAAAATATAAAAAGTATGAAACACATTGTTCGAACATAATTGGATTTGCTTCTGAATTAAAATGTTTATCGAATATTTATAATGAACTTATTAGGTCAGAAAATCCAGACAATATTAATTATACATTATATCAATTTACACCAGGTACTTATAGTATATTTAATTATGGATATATGGTCCATTCAATATGGGAACCTTATCAAGAAAATATTAAATATATTATTCCATCTTTTCCAAACATAGTTTATTCTAATAATACATATAATATTTATAAGACATTAAATAAATTTTTAAGAGAAGCAGTTTATAAAAGATGTGAAAATACAGAACGACCGGTTGCGTGTTTATTATCTGGCGGATTAGATAGTAGTCTTATTACGGGATATGTAACAAAATATTGTTGGATCAATAATTTAAAAAAAGTGGATACTTATAGCATCGGATTATCGGGTTCAGAAGATTTAAAATATGCCCGTATTGTCGCAGATTATTTAAAAACAAATCATCACGAAATTCTTGTAACTGAAGAAGAAATGTTTCGTGCAATTCCGGAGGTAATTAAAGCAATCGAAAGTTATGATACGACAACAGTCCGAGCAAGTATTGGAAATTATTTGTTAGGAAAATATATTGCGTCACATTCCGAAAATAAGGTCGTATTTAACGGAGATGGTTCGGACGAGTTATTTGGTGGCTATCTTTATATGAATAAATGTTCTAATAGTATAGAATTTGATAAAGAGACAAGACGACTGTTAAAAGATATTCATTTGTTTGACGTATTACGTTCGGATAAGTGTATTTCGTCTCATGGATTAGAACCAAGAACGCCCTTTTTAGATAAAACTTTTGTAAATTATGTATTGTCATTACCTATTAAATTAAAAAATCATAATGTTAATATGATGTGTGAAAAATATTTATTAAGAAAAAGTATTATGATATATAACCCAGATATAATACCGCAAGAAATATTATGGCGTAAAAAAGAAGCTTTTAGTGACGGTGTTACATCTAAAAGTCGTTCTCTTTATCAAATATTACAAGAATTAATTGCAGAAGAATTAAATAAGGAAGATAAAAGTGAGAATAGATGGCAACCTAGTATTGATACAGAAAAATATTATTATAAAATGTTATTTGAAAAATATTATCCAAATTGTAGTCATATATTACCTTATTATTGGATGCCGAAATATGTGGAAAATGTAACAGATCCTAGTGCAAGAACGTTAGGTGAAATTTATCATAAAAACATATCGGATAAAGTGGATGCAGTAATTAATTCAAACCCCTCAGACTCGTTAGGCGTTTCATAATATTTTGAATAAACCGAATAAGCAATTTGAGGTACTTGTTTTTCTTCTTCTCGTAACCTATTTCTTTTTAGTGATTTTAGAAGAGAAGTATTTACATGGATGCATTTAACCGGTAATTTGTTTTGTGTGGCAAAATCAATAAATATTTTTCTGTTTTTTATTGAACTATTTGTAGCATCAAATATGACTGATTTGTTTATATTTATTTGAGTTTTTGCGTATTTTAGCATTTTTGGAACAGTTTTATATATATCTCTTTCTAAAATTACGTAATTTGAATTATTATTGGATATGTGTTTAGCGAGCGTAGTTTTTCCGGAACCAGGAAATCCCATCATTATTATTATCTCTGGTTGAGATATAGATAAAGGTATTATAGGATAATTAAAAGTATGATTATTATTAATTTGGAAGAATTCTTCTGGAGAGAAGAAGGGTAGTCCAATATTTATTGCAAACATTTTATCCGAGTCAGAAAAATCTATTTTTCTACCTAGAGCATCTCCAATATAAAATGAAGTATTTTTATTAATTTTTTTGTCACTGTCAAATAAGTCGAATAGCAATTTATTAGGTTTATAATATAATGCGGAAGTAGCAATAACAATATATAGCGGTATATTTAGTTTTTCCATAACATTAACAATTTGTGTTTGTTTCCAGGATTTAGATTGATTAGTAAATATAACAATCATAAATCCTTTTTTATGTAAATCGGTTAACGTATCTGGAATATTCGTATATAACCATTCCCAATCGTCAATATCAGTGGGAAATGTGTTTCCTTTTTTTGTACTAACCAAGGTCCAATCATAATCAAACGACGCCATATTGTTTTTAAATACCGGATCGTTTATTTTAATAACATTCATTTTTGAATATTTAATTTATTTATACAAATTAAATAAATTTTAAAAAATATTCAATTTTATTTATTATTTATGTATAAATGGCATTTTTAAAAGATTTAACTAAAATTCAAGAAAGAGCATTTGATATATTTGTAATTGTAAGTTATATTTTAGTAATCATTTCCTTTTTAGGATTATCAACAAGAGCGGAATTTTTATTGTCACAGATTGATTTTTATGTTAGAATATATATTTGTTTGTTTTTAATTTTGCGTTTTAATCCATTAAGATCATATTATGAATTTACAAATTTAGATAGAAAAATAACATTTACGGCTGGTGTATTTATATTAACGACAAGTGTTTTAGCAAATTATTTATCTATTATAAAAAATTATTTACACTCTATCAAGGATAAATTAAAAACTTATTTGTCGTATAAATAATCTAACGCAGCCAATAAAACAAGCTCTTGGTCAGTTAATTTTTGAAATAAAAGATTTTTGCCCATATTTAATTGAAAATGTCTTGCACCATATCCGATATTTTTACAAACACAAAATACTCCTTTTTCATTAATATTTATTTCACAAAAAATAGCAGCTCCTTTACTTAAATATATATTTTCTGGATCTTCAATAGGTATCCAACGCAAAAAAGTGCCATATTTTAAATCTTTAATATCTGTTACATATCTATAATCTTTTAATTTTTTATATATTTCTAAGGTTTTTTTTTTAGGTAACTGTAATTCTTTTAGTATATTTAATGTCATTTCCTTTAATTTATGTGAATTAAAATCAAGTAAATTATCGTTTCGGTCATCATCCAATGCTTTTAATAATATATTTTTATCCATATTTATATTATTAATGTATTTTTATATAAGGATATAAACAATATATAAAAATATTATCGATACTTTTTACCAACTACCAAATCCAGTACCGCTGCCTAAAACAGAATTCGCTGCCATAGGTTCTTGTACATAATTATCACCTGGTGTATCAGCATTAATTAATGGAGTAGTCGTCTGTTGGTACATTTTATTATAGTCTGGTAAAGGCTGTTGAACAGTAGTGTTATTATAATCACTATTATTTGTTGGTAAAGAACTAATAGGTGTAGTATCTGTATACAATGACTGTTTTAACGCAGAATTATTAATATTGTTCATTTGCGACCCAGTAATTTGTCCTGAAATAGGCTGACTAATTTTAATATTAGTTTTTTTAGTTGTAGTTTCTTCTTTGCCATTCCAAAAATCCATAACACGTTCTACAAGAATATTAACCTTCTCTCCTAATTTAGTTTGTAGACTCATTATAATCATTAATACAGCTAAAATAATATATATTATATGAAACTCAGGATAAATCGTTCCACTAAATGTCGGAATAAAGGTAATTATTCGATGAATAATTAATAGACCTAAAAACATAACAAGTATTTGAATAATTATTTCAATAGATATTTCTAAACTGGCTTTTTTTCCATCCACTTCTGGGATATATTTAGATAAGGATTTGTTTAAAATAATAATAGGTATAATTGCTATTAACGAATATTGTATTATATTTAATATATCCGATTTAGAATCATCGTTAAAATTAAAAACATGTTTAAAAAAATTTTTTGAACTATTTGAATTATCCATTTCTTATATATAATAATTATAAAAAGAAATAAAAATTAGAAAATAGATTAATCTAAAAAGTGTTTAAAAAGATAATAATAATAAAAATATGTCTAAAGTCGTAGACCAAAGTTTTCGGGCTTTACCCTTAGACCATAAAAACTTTGAAAAAGAAGAAAATATATCTAAAGTATCTGATAATATATTTACTAATATTCTTAAATATTCACATGAAGAGTATCAATACATTCATTTAATTGAAAATGTCATAAATAATGGTGTATGGGAAATAGGAAGAAATGGTAAAACTAAAAGTATATTTGGTGCAAATATGCGTTTTAAATTAAAAAATAGCAAAGGTGAATTACAAATGCCAATAATAACTACAAAAAAAACAGCATGGAAAACGTGTTTAAAGGAGTTATTATGGTTTATTCGCGGAGAAACAGATAATAAATTGTTACAGAAAGAAGGTGTCCATATTTGGGACAAAAATTCTACCCGCGAATTTTTAGATTTAAGAGGGTTAAGACATTATCGCGAAGGTTTATTAGGTCCTATTTATGGAAGACAATGGAGATCTTTTGACGCACCATATAATTCACAAACAGGTGAACCCGAAGAAACTATAGATGAATATGGTATTGATCAGTTACAAATAATAAAAAATTGTTTAAAAGATCCACAAGAGAGAAAAAGTAGAAGACTAATAATGACAGCTTGGAATCCAAAACAATTAGATAAAATGGCTTTACCCCCTTGTCACGTATTATGTCAATTTAATGTACACGACGAAAATAAACTAAGTTGTGCAATGTATGCAAGATCTCAAGATTTAGCATTAGGAACTCCTTTTAATATAGCTTCTTATGCATTTCTGACACATATATTGGCAAAACACTGTAATTTAGAATCTTATGAACTAATAATGTTTATGGGAAATTGTCATATTTATGAAGAACATATAGAAGATATAAAAAAAATATTTGAGAGGGAGCCTTACGAATTTCCGACTTTAGAAATAACTAAAAATCCAACGTATATAGATGATTATAGCGTAGACGACTTTATTATTAATAATTATGTCTGTCATGAAACTATTAAAATGAAAATGATTGCCTAATAAATACATTAAGTAAAAACCCTGGATCCAACTATGGTGCGTATATAATAATAAAAGAAAATGTTGTCATTTATTATTATATGAATAGTAGTTCAAGAGCAATAGCTCAAGCCAGAGCAAAAAGAGCGGGAGACAATAATCCACCCCCAGTAAGCGGTAATCGTCCAGGAACTAGGCCGAATACTTCCATTAATTCAGCCTCATCTTTTAATGGACCAAGATTACCACCTCGTGGTCCTCCACAAAATCAAAGGCAACCGAATCAGAGACCTCAACCAAATCAATTTATTCAACAACCACAATATGGTGTGCCACAATATGGTGTGCCACAATATGGCGGGCCACAATATGGCGGACCACAATACGAACAATCTCTTCAGGCACAACCTAGTTTACCTTTTACCAAGTTATCTATGGCGGACGCAATTGGATTAATTACTTTACGATTAGGTCGTGTAGAGAAATTTATGATTGATTTAGAAAATGAAGAAAATATGAAAGAAGAAACAGTTAATACTTCTCAGATTGATAATACGGTTTTAACGGGACTGTTAAATCGTATTGAGGCACTTGAAAGAAAAGAACCACAATCGTTATCGTCAGAAATATCAAATCAAATTAATGAAATAAATGATAAACAAGAAGTTGCATTTAAAAATATAAATGATGAGATAAATAGAAATAAAACAGTAATAACCAAACACGAGGGAGAAATATTTAAACTTAATAGAATAGTTACCGAAATCGGAGATAATTTTAAGTCATTTGTAAATCGTTACGATTATTTTGTTAAGGATACTACAGATAAATTCGGTGATTTCGAATTTGCTATTGCTGAAATAGAAAAAACAATAAATTTCACGGAACCCGAAGAAATATTACCTAATGTAGAAAATATTACTAGTTTAGAGGATATTGATGCAAGTTTTAACGAACAACCAGATATAGATTTAGTCACAAATGAAATCTCTGGTATAAACTTAAAAAATTTAGTGGAAAATGAAATAAATATTTAGAAGAGTACTTGATATCTTATCTTTAAAATATTAATGAATCGTAATTTTTTCATTCCTATTGATTTTATATATAAAAATGATTTTTTATGATTTTATTTATTGTATAAAAAATATGAATAAGTGTGGGTTTGAGAATAATATTACATCTTGTTTTACAGATGAAGATCCAAATTATTTAGCAACCGAATATTATTTTTCAGAATGGTACGATATTGTGAAAAATATAGCATATACGCCAAAATCATATATTTGTGATTATGAAGATTTATTTAACGGGAAAATTGATATGATTATAAATAAATTACCGGAAAAACAGTGTTTTGCAAGATTAGATACGTTATCAACAAAACCATTAGTACCATATAAAAATTCACGTGAAATTGTATGTGATTTTGAAACATCCGCACGAACAAACGCTTATTTTACAAAAGATATGAAAGTTATTATAAGAGAATATTTAATATTAAATGGTATAGAGTTTAGATGTTTTATACACAATAAAACTTTAAGAGCAATTTCTAGCGAAGGAGATTTTAATTTGAAAGAAATAGAAACGTTGATAAATAAAATTACGTTTTATACAGAATATGATAGTTATTGTATAGATTTTACATATTACCAAAATAAATTAATGGTTATAGAAATAAATACACCGGTTTGGTTATTTGCGTGTTCCGGACTATTTGATTTAGATTTACCAAGCGATTGTGAAATATTATTCGGAAATTATATGCCGGATATTATCAATTATCCTGTTATTAAAAAAAATGATTTAAATAAAAATCAATTATTTTAAGTTAAAACAGAAAAATGCGTGTAACAATCACTGATAAAAATAAAAAAGATATATTTGTATCAATATTTCAGACAATTAAAAATACTTCTACACTTGTGAATTTACTTTTTAGTAAGGATAAATTACATATGCAAGGTTGTGATATATCCCATGTTTATTTATTTGATATAGACATAAGTAGAAGTTGGTTTACGACGTATGAGGTTGATAAACATTATAATATTTGTTTAAACACTGCATTATTTTTTAAAGTTTTATCTACTAAAAATGAACATGATATTATTTTACATTTAAATCAAAATTCTGCGGACGTGTTTTACGTAGATTTAGTTAATTCTACAGAAAAAGGAAATAAAAGTGATTTTAATAAATTTTTTGAAATACCTTTAAATGAGATAATTAATTATGAAGAGTTATTGATTCCTGATAATGATTATAATGCGGATTTTACAATTACGGCTAAAAAATTAGTTGATATTGTTAGTCAAATGAGTTCGTTTAGTGAGGACGTAAGTGATATAAGTATTATTGTTGATGGTGACACAATAACGTTAGCGACAGAAAGTATTGCTGGAGGTACATTTACTGCAAAAATAGATTCAGATAGTATAATAGAATACGCTATTTTAGAAGACTATACGATAAATTTAAAGTATAGCATACAATATGTAAAATCGTGTTTAACAAATAAATTATCAAATAATATAAAATTATCTATAACTGATTCATTCCCGATGAAAATTTATTATGATTTAGGAGAAAATTCTAATTTTGTGTTTTATATTGCAAATAAAACTGACGATTAATTATTGTTTCGTTGTAGAATATAAAAATTTGTGTTGTTTTTATGTATGTTAATAAAAGTAATACTTGGATTTATTATATTTTTTTTAGTTTTATTTATTTACTTACATATTCAATTTCATCTTAAAACAAGTGATGATTTAGAAATATACGAATTAGAATACCCATCTAAAGAAAAATTAGAGGAAGTATGTGATGTGCGTCAACCAGTTTTGTTTTCATTCGATAATCAAACTATTATATATAATACAAATTTAAATTTCATTTTAAATAATTATAGATCATTTGAAGTAAAAATCAGAAATATTGTAGAAGAAGAGACATATTTACTTCTTGAATTAAAAAATGCCGTTAAGTTATTTAAACAAGACAAAACATCCTTATATTATAGTGAAAATAACCAAGATTTTCTTAATGATACGTCGGTTTATAAAGATTTTCAATCTAATGATGAATTTTTAAGACCTTATATGGTATCAAATATAATGTATGATATCTGGTTTGGAAGTGAAAACACATGTACTCCTTTACGATATGGTATTAATTATAGGACTTATTTAGTATTAACACAGGGCACAGCACAAGTAAAAATGACTCCACCAAATAGTACCCGATATTTACATCCGATATATGATTATGATAATTTTGAATTTAGGTCACCTATTAATCCGTGGAAACCTCAAAGTCAATTTTTATCTGACTATGATAAAATAAAATTTTTAGAATTTACGTTAACACCAGGAAAAACATTATTTATACCTGCAAATTGGTGGTATACAATTCAATTTAAAAAAGATACATCTATATCATATTTTAGTTACCGTACATATATGAATAATTTAGCTATAACTCCTTATTTTGGTTTACATTTATTACAAAAACTAAACACCAAAATTAATTTAGCAAAAAAAATAAATATTCAAGCTGACGACAGCCTTCGTCAAGAATTAAATAATACTGAATTTATAACAGAAGAAACACCATTAACTAATTAATGTGCCATATTTTATTTGAGATCTACATAAAGGACATACACAAATTTCTATTTTCCTGTCTAAATATTTATAGATACATGAATTACAAAAGTTATGATTACATCCTAACTTAACCATATGAATATTTTGAATATTTTGTAAACATATTGGACATTCATAATAATCATTTTTTATAATTGGCAATAAATCAATTTTTATAGAAGTTTTTTTATAATCAAAAGCTATAAAATCAGGTAATAAAGTATCTGTTTTATTATAAAACGCATTTGCAATTTTTTCAATAATTTTTAAATAATTTGTCTTATTTATCCTATTATTTAAATTACATTTTGCTAATGCAAAATAATATAGTAGTTTTTCTTGTTTTTGTTCATAATAATAATTTAATAACCAAGTTTTAAAGTTTTCATAATTTAAATTTAAAATATGCCTCATATAGTTGCATAATTTTTCTAAATCAATAAAATTTTCACAATCGCAATTTTTTAATTTGTGTGTATTTGACATACAATAATCACAAAATAAAAATGCATTTCTGATTTTATCTGTAATACAATATGTATTTGTTTGATTTGACATGGTATTTGTTAATTTTACAAATGATAAACTATCATAAAAATAATTCAATTTTTTTTATAATTTAAAAAGAATTACAATAATTTAAACTACTAACTCCTCTTCAACGTCTTTACTATAAACAACTAAATCTTTAATTGGGGTTCTACATAAATGACATTTGCATGTATCAACCTTTTGAATAACTTTTTTACAACAGTCTTTACATAACTCATGTTTACAGTTAAATGATATAAACATTTGTTTAGGCTTGTTATCAAAGCAAATATCACAACATTTAATTTCCGTTTTGTGATCGTCATTTTCTTCATCATCTTCATCAATTGCGTAAATTATTCTTAATACCGGTTTTTCAATTATTGGAATTGCGAAAATACTTGTAAATAATAACGTGTTAAATAAATTTTTTTGTAAGAGATATTCTTGAAAATAATCGTTCCAATTTTGTTCGGGCATTAAATAATACTTTACAATTGCATGAACATAATACTCAAACATATTTTTAAAATATATATTTGGAAATATTTCACGTAGTCTACGTAAAGTTATATTTACAAAAGCACATCCTCTATTCATTAGAAATTGTTTAAAGGTTGGGCCAAAAACACTCGAATTAAGAGTAGCGATGCTTTTTAAATAACGAAAGAATGCTACAAACGGAAAATCATGAGTTATATAAAAGTTGTATGAAATATTACGAAAATTGCGATTCATTTGACGAAATGCATTATGAACACATTTATTTATTTTATGACCGCTTTCGCGGCAAAATGAGCAACAAGGTGATGTTTTTTGGTTCATTTTTAATAATTGGTAATTTTAATAGATTGTTATATTTAAAAAAGTTAAAAAGAATTTCAATTTTTTTTTAAATACAGTATATTTCATTTCTAAAACTATTTAATCGTCATACAAGAGTGAGTTTGCTGACATGTAATAGGTCCGCCGCTATATCCACCTTTTGTTAAATTAAAATTAGTCGGTAAATTATTTGTATAGTTTGAGTCGATAATAATACAGTCTCTTTTTGCTGCAAAATAGTCTTTTTCTAACATTCGTGTATTTAAATTATTATTAAAAGGTAAACATGTATTTTCTTGTGGATTTAATGGCGGATATCCCCAATCTGTTTGTTCTAAATCACGATACCACCAAGCAGGATTTGTGGCACGACTTTGTTCTGTGTATAAAGTATTACATACAGGATATTTAATAGCATCATTTTTAACTTGATAACTTTTGTAGTTATTTAAATTTATACAATCTCTTGTTAATGGGCGATCAATACCACGTAATTCACTTTCTAAATTAATATTATTTGTTCTTAAATTTGCTCCCCATTTCTGAATTATAATTTGCGGGTCTTCAATATAACAAGGTTTATCACCATTCCCAGGCACATTTAAAATCCATCTACCAGGTCCGGTTGCCTGTTGTAATTCTTTTTTTGTTCTACATTCGTCATATTTAAATCGTGTAAATGCCATGAAATATATTATTATATAATATTATTTTTATTAATTTAATTAATAAAAATAACTATTTAAAAACTTTTATAAGTATTTTACAAATGGAACTGGTAATAAGTGATGATACTCAAGGTTGTACAATATTTGACTTAAAAAACAAAATAAATACCCCAATTTTATGTTTAAATATGATTGTAAAAAATGAGAGTAAAATAATTACAAGATTGTTTGATTCTGTTTTACCGATTATTGATTGTTATTGTATATGTGATACTGGTTCGTCAGACAATACAGTTGATATTATTAAAGAGTATTTTTTAAATCATAAAATACCGGGAAAAATAATTACTGAGCCGTTTAAAAATTTTTCTCATAATAGAAATGTTGCCTTAAAAGCGTGTTTGGGTATGTCAGACTATATATTATTATTAGATGCAGATATGATATTAAAAATAAATAACTTTAATAAAAATAGTTTGTCTGATTATGACAGTTATTTTTTAAATCAAGGGAATGATTCTTATTTTTATAAGAATATGAGAATTGTGCGTAATAATGGATTATATTCATATAACGGAGTAACGCATGAATATATTGATGTTCCTCCGAACAATCGTTCTTGCGATATTACAAAAAATATATTGTTTATCCATGACATAGGAGATGGTGGAGCTAAAACCGATAAATTTGAAAGAGATATTCGTTTATTGACCGAAGATATTGCTATTAATCCTACAAATATAAGAAGTTATTTTTATTTGGCTAATAGTTATTATGATTGCGGTAAAAATGAGGAAGCGATTGCAACTTATTTAAAACGAATTGAATTAGGTGGCTGGATACAAGAAGTATGGTTTAGTTATTATAGAATCGGATTAACATATCAAAGAATGAACAAAATGCCTGATGCAATATATTATTGGTTAGAAGGATACGAACGTTTACCGGAACGTTTAGAGGCATTGTATGAAATAATTAAATATTATAGAATAATTGGGAAGCAAAAATTATGTGAAATATATTATAATGTATGTAAAAAAATATTGGATAAAAATTTAAACAGAGATGACTATTTATTTATTTATAACGATGTATATACGGACAAATTATATTACGAATATACAATATTTTCGGGTTATGTCGGAATAACAAATATAAATGATGAAGTAGTAAAAGTATTAAACAATTCAAAAGATTATAATGAAATCACAAATTTATTAAGTAATTTAAAATTTTACAAATATATTTTAAAACCAATAAATAAAGTAGATTTGACAAGTAATATAATAGTGCAAGTAAATAATGAATTAACAACATTTAATTCATCGTCTTGTTGTATAATAAAAAATCCAGATCCAAATAAAAATACTTATTTTATGAATATGCGATATGTAAATTATTTTATAGATACATGCGGAAATTATTTAAATTGTGATAATCATATAATAACAGTAAATAAATTTATTGAATTAGACAAAGAATTTAATGTATTATCAAGTAAAATATTTAAATTAAATTATGTAAACCGTAGATATGTAGGCATCGAAGATGTACGAATTATTTATGATGAATATAATAAATCTCTCAAATATATTGGTACTGGTTACCACAATAATGATAAAATAGGTGTTGTAACAGGTGAATACAACCCATTTACCGAAGTAATTTTAAAAGCGTCTGAATTAACACAAACCTTTCAGTCAACTGAATGTGAAAAAAATTGGGTATATGTCCCTTTAAATGATACCGGAGAATTACATGTTATTTACGGGTGGAATCCATTACATATTTGTAAAATTAATGAAAAAACGGACGAATTAATATCAGTTGAAAAAAAAAGGATGCCAAAAATCTTTTCAAATGCAAGAGGGTCCACGTGTGGTTTTAAATATATTAAAAATACAAATTTAGATACAAATAATATTAAAATAAATTTTGAAGCCAATTACGAAATATGGTTTGTGGTTCATATTGTATCATATGAAACACCACGTCATTATTATCACATAATCGTTGTATTTGATGAAGATATGAATTTACTTCGTCATAGTGCGCCTATTAAATTCAGTGATAATTGTATTGAATATTGTCTAGGAATAGTGGTTGAAGATAATCGTATTATTATGACATATAGTACGATGGATAGAACTTCGACGATTGGTATATATGATAAAGATTATATTGAAAACTTGTTAATTTATTGTGAAAATAATTAATAATGGTCAATAATTGTTTCGTTATGATTACTACACCAATAACGAAAAAATAATTCATTGTATTCCTTATATATAAGATACCATATATTTACTTCCCACATAATACTACCTTTTGTTATCATAATTTCAATACACTTTTCTTTCATTCTCTCAGAAAACGCAAGTAACGCATTTTTATGTCCACCAAAAACACCTCCCGCAAAAAACCACATAATCTTATTATAAATATCATCTTCATTATAACGATAATCTTCTAATTTCCACCAAATAGAAGAAATTCTTACATTATCATATTCTTTATACTTTAATTCATTTGTTTTAGTAATAAATTCTTCGTCACTACAATTAAATACATGACGTATCCCAAAATCGACCCAAATGAAATTACTCGTATTAAAATCATTTAATAAAATGGCTTCTTTTATCCATTCGGTTTTATTACACATTGTAAACATAAATTCGATGGTATCTTTGTTTGAATTATCCGTATTTAATTGAAAATTAGTCAGATATTTTTCAAATCTATATAAATAAGAACTTTTTTTAAAGATTTTATAAATGCGTGTATTATTATTATTAATTACTTCTTCTCCCAAATTTTGTACAACAAAATGATACATGTCTTCATCTAAAAAAATTATTTTAGGGACATCACACGCTATTAATAATTTACCTAAATCAAAATATTTTTGAATCGTTCTATCATCACGAAAATTAACGTTACTTACAAATGCGGATACGATAGTTGATTTAATATTATTGTCGCAATTCATTTATATATATATTTAAATTCAAAATTTTATATATATTTTTTTATATATATTTTTTTATATATATTGTTTAGTTTAATTCTTACATATTCTTCGGAACAACAAGATAATTCAGCGACAGTTTTAATTGGATACTTTTTGGTAAAAGTATCAAAATCATATCGTAAATAAAACATTCTTTTACTAAAAGGGTCTTCGTTATTTACGATATATCGAATATTTTCTTTTAATTCATCATAATTAGCACAATTATTTTTTTCTATTTGAAATAAATAATCATCATCGCTATAAATAGGTCCTTTAATTGAATTATAGTAATATTTTAAATTATTATTTCTCCATTCTTTATTAATTCTTAAACGATGCGGTATTAAACAAATGGGATTACAATCTGTAATTCCTTTATATAAATATCCAGTTATATAAATTTTTAAATATTTCGAAAAGTCCGATTTACCATTAAAATTATGACATGCTTTTAATAATCCGAGCATTGCATATTGTAATAATTCTCTTTTTTTAATATTTATTAAAAGTTTTGGGTTTTTTTTATAAAATTTATTCGTACAATAAAATGCATAGGTATAATATTTTTTAAATAATATTTTTTGTATTGATATTTTCATATCAGGAGTTGTATTATTATGTTGTAATATAGTTGAAATTAAAGTTAATTGTTTATTTGTTAGTAATGTAGTGCAACATACCGACAATAGTAACAAATTTATTACCAGACAAATAAATATATTCATTTTATATTTAAAAAAATAGCAAAATATAAAATCAATTTTTTAAATTAAATTAGTTTTGCGATGAGTTTGATAAACACAACGAAATAGTACCTAATGAAGCAACTGCATACTTAACAACTAAAGGTAAATCATTTTCTAAATATAATTCAATTTGAGGACAAAGATTAGTACATTTAATGAAATAACCTAAATTTTTGAGAGAAAACTCTCCTTGAATAACTTTGCTACTATCTTGTTTTAATGTGTAACTCATGCTACCGTCTGCTTCTGCACGATGAATTTCTGCGGAAGCAAACTGTCCTGCACATTTAAAAATTAATTCACTACCCACAGATTTTATTTCTAATTTGTCCGAGATAACGGTAAGATTACGAATAATTTTTTGAAAATCAGAAGAGGGCAAATTTATGATAGACGAAAACTTAACTTCAGGATATTGTAATTCTTCGGTATCTGGTTCAATCAGTCGTAATTTTTGTGTTTTATACTGTTTGATACCTCCATTCTCAAATTTTAGTGCTAAATGAGTAACTACACCATCTTTATAATCAGAATTTTCTATATATATAGTTAAAGTATCTTCATTATCAATTGAATTAATTAATTGAAATAAATGAAACATGTTAACTCCAATAACAATTTTTTCTTTTTTACATTCAAATAATTCAAAATTTTGTGCTTCTAAATATAAATGAACTAAAATAGTATGAGATTTATCCATATTAATAATACGAATACCGTCTGGTTGAAAACTAATATTAGTCTCTATCAAAATATCTTTTAGTGCAGTAATTAATGTTCTAAATGGGGATATTTGTACTGTTTTTATAGTTAACACGTTTCCACCAATAGGAGAGGTTGTATTAACTACTGTATTTTTTAGAAAAGTTTTAGAATTTTCCATTATATATGTTTTTAATTTATAATCTTTAAATACTTATGTATCCTAAATATTTAACGCATTATTTTAATCAATTGATACTACTGAACTAATATCTTCTTCGTCAATAATTTCTTCTAAATCTAAATGGTTTCCATGTTGTGTTAAACTTACGATATAAACATCTTCGTCTTCAGGATAAGAACCAGGACCTCCATCTAAGATAAGATCAGTATAATTCTCTTCATCGTCTTCAGGATAAGAACCAGGACCTCCATCTAAGATAAGATCAGTAATATAATTATCTTCAAGTAGTATTTGATTTTGGTAAACAGTATATTTTAATTTATGTCTACATATAGGACAATTTTGCAATGGTTTTAAACAATCTGTACAAACAGAATGGCAACATTCGGTATAATGAGAAGTTTCATTGAAACACACACAACATTCATTAAAAGAAATGTTATTTATCCATTCTATTTTAATAATATTGTTGTTATATAAATTAATAAACTCATTGCATCTTTCTTTATTAAAATCTTCGAATTTTGGACAAAAATTAAATACATTATTAAAACAAGTATATTTATCAATTATTTCTGCATAATATAATTTACCTGTGTCATACAAATGATGATGTATATTTAATTCGTTATATCTAAAAATTATTTTACATTCTTTACAATAGTTGTAATGAAAATTTTCTTCTGAATAAAATGTTTCTGATATATTTTCGATACATATAGGGCAATATAAATTATTATCTGATGTATGATAACAATAATACCCAGTAAATTTACATAATTGGCATTTTTTAATTTCCGGTATTGACATTATTATTACTATTTTAATTTTATTATTTTATAATAAATACGTATCAATTTTTTTAATACGTCTAGTGCCTTTACCATATTTTTGTTTTGCTTTTTTGGCTAACTTAAATGCCTTACCAGTCTTTTTACAACCTTTTTGTAAAATATCAAAATCAACAGCAGCCGCTTTTCCGGCTGTAATAGCGCTCGCTAATCTTGCTACTCCCCATGACTGAGCTGTCTGATTAGGTCTCGACCCAGACGAATAATACGCCCCCATACCTTTGTTTATTATTTTAGCAAGTGCTTTTTTTGTGCACCCGGTTGCCTTGGCTAATTCATTAGAAGCTTTTATTTTATTAATATGATATATTTGTTCGGCATTCTTAATATGATTTGATTTTTTGGATTGAAATGAAGTTACTTTTTTCCTAGTATAAAATTGTCCTTTTTTATATAATTTTCTTGATTTAATAATCATATTTTTTTGTTTAATCTTATCTTTTTTTGTTAGACTGGTCGGTATATATCGTAAATTTATACTCATATAATATTACGATAAAAAATATTAGTTATAAAAAACGGTTCTTATTAACTTGCCGCATTTCCGGCAATAAATTGTACGTCTACCCCACTGGTACCTACGCCCCTCCCGTCATAAGCGGTTGGATTTAACGCATAATTAATCCCGTTTCCGCCTTTATGGTGTCTTTTTTTACCGCCTTTATGTTTCATTGTTTTACCGCTTTTAATAAATCCAAAATGCCCCTTTTTTGTTAAATATCCGGCCTTTACTAAACGTTTCTCTCGTTTGGCGGAATTATGTTTTGCTTTTGAAACAATTCTTCCCGATTTATTTTTCATAATATCAGAACGAGTAAGACCACCAGTTGTTTTATAAGCAGTACCATGCCAAACTTGCGCGCGAGTGCCGATTAATGCTTCATATGTTTTACCTGCAACAGAATATTTGCCTGTAGAAGTTCTTGAAAACTTTGTCATTATAAAATAATAAGAGAAAATATTATAAATGTTTAACTAAAAGTTAAACACAGTTAAAATTAAGATATAATTAAATGTTCTAAATATAAAAGCAATAAATTCTGACCCTCCAGAAAATACTTATGTACTCCCACCATTATCACTCAATTTATATTAAATTATTTTTAATATAAAAACAATTTAACTAATAATAATATGCAAATTAAAATAGATACAAGAGAAAAAGACCTTTGGCTTAAAATTAAAGATCTTATTGAAAAAGAATCTAATTTAAAAGATATTCAATTAGTTTCAGATACACTTTTAGTCGGAGATGTTATTATTTTTGATGAATTAAATGAAAAAGATATTATAGTTATTGAGAGAAAATCAGTTAATGATTTGTTATGTAGTATTAAAGATGGTAGATATGAAGAGCAATCTTACAGATTGAACGGATTAGAACATCATAACCATAATATAGTTTATTTAATTGAAGGAACAATAGCTAATTATACAAAAGATAGACAAACAATTTATTCGGCCATGTTTTCTCTCTTCTTTTACAAAGGGTTTTCAGTTTTAAGAAGTTTTCATATGGACGAAACCGCTATAATTATTTGCAATATGGCTTATAAACTAAGTAAAGAAAACTTAAATGGAAAACTCCCTTATTATATTAATACACCCAAATTACTTGTCGATAATGAACATTATTCTGATAAAAATTATATAAATTTAGTTAAAAAATGTAAAAAGGATAATATTACGACAGAAAACATTGATGAAATTATGTTATGCCAAATACCGGGAGTTAGTTCTGTCGCATCTACCGCAATTATTGCTAAATTTACAAATATATTACAATTGATTAAAGAATTAGAAATAGATACAAATTGCCTAAATGATGTTAGTTATAAAAATTCTAAAGGTCAAATACGTAAAATTAGTAAAACATCAATAACAAATATTGTTAAATATTTAATGAAAAAATAATAATATACTATATACAATGAATAAAGAATTAATGAATTTATTTATATTTTTAGCACTAATTTTTTTAGGTTATCTATTGTTTAAAAATCTAAGTAATTTAAGTTCTTGGAGAGAAGGAATGACAGATGCATCTGGTAATTCGGTTTCAGCGCAACTTAATGGTATAGCCGGAAATGCGGAATCTTATGGTGCAGCTATTAAAGCAGAAACAATAAAATTACAAGATATGTTTTTAATTAGTAAATACAGAAATCATTATGAAAATGTAATCCTATATTTAGACGATTTTGTTAATAATTTGATGTTAAAAACAGCATTAAGTATTGATAAAACAAATCCTATGGAGGCATTTACTAAATTATCTGAATTAAATCAAGCAAAAGGGGCTTTAAATAATATAATGAAATTTGTCGATAAAAGCGCTTAAGGTACATATACTTTAACTTCGTTTTCTTTATAGTATCCATTATCTACTAGGGACTGCGTATAAGCGGCTCCCCCCCAATTAGGGTCCATTGGATCTGGACTTACCACTGCTGTTTCTTGTTTTATATTCATTACGTCTAATGGGGTTGTTGTTCCGATATAATAAGATGTTGAGTCATATGCGGGATAAGAATTTGTATTATAAGGTGGATCGTCGTGAGTAGCATCTACTAAAAGTGTAGGGTTCGGATATGCTAATTTTGAGTTAGTTAATGGTGTCTCTAAAGGCATACTACCCACTGACGAAGCAATTGAAGGTGGTAATCCGGCTTGTGGTTCAGATACACTAGGTCTTGCTTTATAAACACGATTTCCTTGTGCGTCATAACTTTCCTGTAAATATAATACCGGACAACGAATTCCTTGACTTTTTTGCCAATCTAAAAATTCGGTATAATCTTCTAAATTGTCAAATTCAATTGGGTTTACACCTGGGACTTGTACTAATTTTGAATTGTATAAATAAAATCTTGATCCTTTTTGAATTAAGAGATTCGGGCATCTTTGTGTGTTTATATTATTATTTGTTAAAGCTTCATTATATTTAGGATTAGCATATTTTGCGTAAAAAAATAATCCAATTAAAAATATAATAATAAATAAAAAACTTATGGAAGACATTTATATATTTAATAAGGATAATTTATTATTTTCTATTGATTTTATATAATGTTTTTTATACATATAAATCCGACCAACTTTCATAAACATATAAAAAAGTTAAACAATATAATCGCTAATAAAAAAAACAAGTTATTTATATTGTATTATATGGAAGGTTGTGGCCCTTGTAATGCAACCCGACCAGAATGGAATAAAATAAAAAGCGTTACAATACCTAATAGCGATAATATTTACGTAGTTGACATAGACCAAACTTTATCAAGTAAGTTGAACGGGCTGACTGAACCGAATAGTTTCCCTACAATGCGATTTGTTACAAATGGCGGTAAAATAGTTGAAAATTATGAAGATAGTTCGATCGAACAAAAAGATAGAACAATCGACTCTTTTGTGAAATGGATTAAAAGTAAATCAAAAAATATGGTTGGCGGAAAAAGAACACGAAGATATAAAAAAAGAAAGACATTAAAAAAAAATAGTACGATATTATAATATGTATACTTTTTTAATTGAATCTATAATTGGGTTAATTTCGGGATATACGATGGGGTTAACTGGTATACCACCAAATGCTTTTATAATATTATTCACAGATTTTTTTAAAATCGCAGATTATAAAACAATTCTCGGAACCACCTTATTTATTAATTTATTTCCTCTTACATTTGCATCTGTTTACGAATTTTACAAAAACGATAAAATAAATTATACTATGGGTATTATATTATTAATTACTATTATATTAGGTAGTTATATAAGTTCTTATTCTCTTTTCTATTTTAAAAGGTTTTTTAGTGTTAAACATATTAAAGGAATTAATGTATTTATAAGTTTTATTATATTTGTGTTATTTAGTTATTCGTATTATGAAAAAAATTGAATTACATTTATAAACAATTAATAAATGTAATTAAAAAAATGCCAAATTACAACGATAAAAAAATATTTAGTTCGATATTTGTAATTATTTCTGTTTTTGTGTCATTAGGTATTTATTACTTAGTTATCGCTAATTCATATGGAGGAGTATTTGAAGGTACTCTTATTGCAGTAAAGGTTAATACCGTTACCAGTTGTAGTAGTAACAAACAAGGAACTTCTTGTTCACAAAGATATTATATTGATGAAATATTTCGTAAAGATAATTCGTCGAATACTTGTACGGTTCAAAGGTTAACTCCTTATTATTTTAAAGGTTCCGCAAATAATATTGTCGAAAATGCTGTTTTATACACAAAAAGAACAGTTTGGACGGCACCTTATAATGCAAACACATGTATTGACATTACACTTCGTAATTATTATAATACAATTGGAGCTATTCTTTTAGGATTTGGTTGTTTCTTAATAATTGCATTTTTATTAATTATATGTTATGATATGAATTTAGACTTTATTAATTATATTAATAGTTATCGTATAAATTTTAATAAAAATACTCAAGAATCAAAATAGGTTGGCGTGATTGCTGATAATTAACATTTAAAATTATCTTTAGAATATCCTATTACAGCACATGCTATTCTTTTTCCAGCGTTTCCAGTTTTTAAACTATCAATATTGTTTCCTTTACCACAATCGTCTTTATCTGCATGAATAATTAACCCCCTTCCAATAATATTTTTTTTTATATTACGTAATTGTATCACATTATCAGTAAATCGATATTTTGCTTCCCCCTTTGAGTTTGTTTGTAAATTACCTAAATCACCTACGTGACGATTTCGCATTCCCGGGCAACCATGTGTTTTATTATAAGGATTAAAGTGTGCACACATACTGGTACATTTATCAGTTAAATCCCCTGCTTCGTGAACATGAAACCCATGTAAACTGTTCGGATTTAATCCGCTTATATTTACATCAATAATAATACAATTATTAACTAAATCTTCCGTAAATTTAACAGTGCCATAAATAGAACCTGTAAAAACAGCAATGGCTACAATTGCTTTTTCTTTATCCATAATATTTAAAAACATTTTAAGATAAATAATATATTTTAAAAAGACTACGATGCATACGATGAATATGAGTCTTATTTAAGCGATATGGATTTTGACTGGTGGTATACGGTGATTTTTAAAATTGTAAATAATTTTATCATAAAAAATTGAATTTGATTATTATTTAAATATAAAATTATAGTAAAAATAATGGAAACCGAATATAATTTTCGATTAGTTGACTTTAATGTATATGATAGCCAAAATGACTTATTTGAAGAAGATGATGAATACGAAAGTTTTTGTCCAAAATTTACGATTCAAATGTTTGGAATAAATGAAAAAGGAAACACATGTTCTATAATTGCTGAGAATTATACTCCGTTCTTTTATATTTTAGTAAATGAAACATGGAATGATACGGTAAAAACTGCATTTTTAAAACATATTGTGGGTAAATGTAAAATTAAAGACGACGCTATTATAAGTTGTAAGTTTGTAAAAAAACGAAAATTATATGGGTTTGATAATAGAAAAGAACATAAATTTATTAAATTAGAATTTGTGAATATGCAAATATTTAATAAAGTAAAAAATCTATGGTATAAAAAAACTGAAACTAGTTATAGTCTATTAAAAACAAAAAATCAAATTGGATATCCTTTTAATAATACGTATACACAAATATACGAATCAAATATCCCACCGTTATTACGTTTCTTTCATATCAACGAAATTAGTCCGTCCGGTTGGATTTCAATTCCTTTGACAAGTGAAAATATTCGTAGCAAACAATTAAAAAAAACAATATGTGATTATGAGTTTACGGTTGATTTTAAAGATATAACTCCTTTAAATAACAAAGAAACAAGAGTACCCTATAAAATAATGAGTTTTGATATTGAAGCAAGTAGTAGTCATGGAGATTTTCCGATTCCAATTAAATCTTATAAAAAACTGGCAACTAACATTGTCGATTATTTTATGGATTTAGATAAATCTAAAGAACAATATAAATCTATTTTAAAAGACATATTATTATTTGCGTTCGGATTTGAAGAAATAGAAGGCAATGATAGTCTCCATCAAAAAATTGAAAAAGTATATCCGAAAAAACAAATAAAATCAAAAGATGAATTACTAAAATTATTTGAATTGTGGGTAAATAAACCTTTGTTATTTAATGAAATTGATAATGAAAATTATCAGATTGAAAAATTATTTGAAAAAATGCATAACGAATATAAAAAAACATTTACCGAACACGAATTAGAATGTGAAGAAAATAATTTAAATGAAAACGCCAAGGAAGACGAAGAGGAAGACGAAAATGATGATTACGATATTGATAACATAGATAATATACCCAATATTAATAACAATACTGTAATTGATTTGATTAAAAATAAAGATATAACACGCGACGTCAAATTAAATTTAATAAACGATTCATTTTACTGCAAAGGAAGAAACGATAATATATTTCCTGAATTAGAAGGTGATAAAGTAACTTTTATCGGGTCCACTTTTATGTATTATGGAGATAAAAATCCATATAAAAATCATTGTGCTGTTTTAAATAGCTGTTTAAATCCATCGGAAAACACAGAAATTGAAACATTCGATAACGAAAAAGATGTTTTATTGGCGTGGCAGAGATTAGTACAAAAAGAAAATCCGGATATTATTATTGGATATAATATATTCGGGTTCGATTATACATTTATGTTTAAACGTGCGGAAGAAAACAATTGTGTCGAAGAATTTTTAAAATTATCAAGAAACAAGAATGAAATATGCGGTAATCCGATTAAAGATAGTATTGGTTCACCGACAGGAAAATATAAGTTAGAAGAAAGTAGTATACAATTGGCGAGTGGTCAGTATGATTTAAGATTTATAAAAATGACAGGTCGATTACAGATTGATTTATACAATCATTATCGGCGAGTTGAAAATCTGTCCAGTTATAAATTAGACTATGTATCCGGTTATTTTATTGGTGATTATGTAAAATCAATATTAGTAATAGATTTATATACAGAAATAGAAACAAATAATATGACTGGTTTGTTAGTAGGCAGTTATATTCGTTTTGAAGAAATGGATTATTCTGTAGATTATTATGAAAATGGTGCGAAATTTATGGTGACAGAAATAAATACGGAAACAAAAAAATTTAAAATAGAGGGATTATTAAATTTTGATTTTAAAAAAAAAATAAGATGGTGTTTAGCAAAGGATGATGTCTCTCCTAAAGATATATTTAGAATGACGAATGGAACCGCAGAAGATAGATCAATTATTGCTAAATATTGTATCCAAGATTGTAATTTAGTCCATTATTTATTGAATAAATCAGATGTTTTAACAGGTTATATAGAAATGTCAAAAATTTGTAGTATACCTATCAACTTTTTAGTAATGCGTGGGCAAGGTATTAAATTAACAAGTTGTATTGCTAAAAAATGTCTTAAAAACGATACATTAATGCCGGTTATCGAAAAAAACGAATTTGATGATGGGTACGAAGGCGCTATTGTTTTAGACCCAAAATGTGGGTTATATTTAAGTAATCCGATTGCTTGCGTAGATTATGCAGGATTGTATCCAAGTTCAATGATTAGTGAAAATCTATCACATGATAGTAAAGTTTGGACGAAAGAATATGACTTATTCGGTAATTTAATTAAAGAATGGGGTGAAAAAGAGAAGGGTGTCTATATTTATGATAATTTACCTGGTAGAGAATATGTAGATGTAGAATATGATGTTTATCGGTATGTTAAAAGCGAAAAAAAAAAGAAAGCAACAAAGGTAAAAATAGGATATAAAATATGCAGATATATACAACCTTATAAAGACGAAAATGGTGTAGAAGTCGACGGAATTATGCCGTCAATTTTAAAAGAATTATTAAAAGCAAGAAAAGATACCAGAAAATTAATACCCGGAGAAAAAGATGATTTTATGAAAGCGGTCTTAGAACAACGTCAATTAGGTTATAAACTAACAGCCAATTCATTATATGGTGGATGTGGTGCAAGAACTAGCGCGTTTTATGAAAAAGATATTGCTGCATGTACAACAGCAACTGGTAGAAAATTATTAACTTATGCGAAGAAAGTTATTGAAGAAACATATGGGGATAAAATATGTGAAACTGAAAAATATGGGCCAGTATTAACAAAAGCCGAATATATATATGGTGATAGTGTAGCAAATTATACACCAATATATATTAAAGTAAATGGAATAATTGATATTCTAACTATTGAAGAATTAGGAATAAAATATGGAAATAATAATTGGGTAAAATGTGTTGAAGAAGGAAAACAAGATAAAGAATTTTGTGAATTAATAAATATAGAAACATGGACCGAAAAAGGATGGACGCCACTTTACAGAGTAATTAGGCATCAATTAGCGTCACATAAAAAAATGATAAGAATTTATACAAAAACTAGTTTAGTTGATGTAACAGATGATCATTCATTAATATTAAAATCAGGTGAAACAATATCGCCTAATGATTTTAGATATAATAATGATTATGAGTTGTTGCATTGTAAATTAAATGAATTATATGATAATAAATTAGATTTCAATATATATAAAATACATAACACAGATATTTATCAATTTCAAGATATGATTACTGCTGCAAAATTTACAAATTATTTAAATTATATGAATATAAATTATAAAATATATCCAAGTACATTTAATGAAATATTAATACATATTATAGAAAACAATACATATAATAATAATTTAAAATGTATTGATGAAATATATGATTATAAAGGATATGTATATGATTTAACAACAGAAAATAATCATTTTGCTGCAGGAATAGGTGATATAATAGTTCACAATACAGATTCTGTATTCTTTACTTTTAATTTACAAACTCCATCAGGTGAATCAATACAAGGAAAAAAGGCGTTAGAAATAACTATCGAATTAGCACAACAGGCAGGTCATTTAGCTTCCAGTTTCTTAAAAGCCCCACACGATTTAGAATACGAAAAAACATTTATGCCATTTTGTCTATTATCTAAAAAGCGTTATGTCGGTATGTTATATGAAACAGACCCAAATAAATGTAAAAGAAAAGAAATGGGAATAGTATTAAAAAGACGTGATAATGCCCCAATTGTAAAAGATATTTACGGAGGTATTATTGATATTTTAATGAAAACCCAGAACATACAAGAAGCAATAAACTTTTTACAAACCTCTTTAAAAAATGTTGTAGATGGAAATTGTCCTATAGAAAAATTAATCATCACAAAGTCTTTACGTTCGGGTTATAAAAAACCGAATTCGATTGCTCATAAAGTATTAGCTGATAGAATTGCTGCTAGGGAACCAGGTAATAAACCAAGTCCCGGAGATAGAATTCAGTTTGTCTACTTTGCAGTTGAAAAAACTTTTAAAAAATTACTTCAAGGCGATAAAATAGAGACCCCAACATTTATTTTAGAGAATAAATTAAAAATAGATTATGAGTTTTATATAACAAATCAAATTATGAAACCTATACAACAGTTGTTTTCTTTAGTACTTGAAAATATTTGGCAGATGCAAAATAAAATACTAAAATTAAAAAAATTTAAAAAGGAAATTGAAAATCTGAAAATTAAATATAAAGACGATATTGTTAAGTATCAAGAAAAACTTGAAAAATTAAAGAATGACGAAATAAAACTAATGTTATTTGATGAGTTTTTAATTCAGTCAAATAATAGTAAAAAAGGTTTGCAAAATGTTATGACATTCTTTGATAAAAAAAATTAAAACGATATGATTTTTTAATTTATTAAAGAATAAAAAGTTAGTTACTTTATAAAATATAAAGTAACTAACTTTATAAAATATGAAATAATTAAATTTATAAGTAAAAATCCACAAATTAAAAATATTAATATTAATATTAACAATAATAATAAATAAATAAATAAATAAATATTTATTTTTGTGTAATCTTTTGACATTTTATCTAATAATTTTGATTTTGTTTTTTTAAACTCTTTTATTTCGTTTTCTAGTTTATTATAATTTACGGAATAATCATTACATAAATTGTTATATTCCCTTTTAAAATTTAAATTATCTGCCTCTTCTCGGTCATATTCAAATTCATATTTCATCTCGTCTATCTTTAATATAATTGAATCTACTGTTCTCTGATGTTTATCTGCAATTTCATCATAGGTCATATGTAATAATGTATATTCTCTTTCTAAATCTAAGATTTCTTTTACAGACCATTTAAATCTATGTCTTTTTGGTAAAACTTGTTTATCAGTTTTTTCAATACTTTCCATTATTTTATTAACACGCTGCATTTTATTATATCTTAAATAATATAATAAAATACTAATCAATTTTTTATTTTAATCCACTAAAAATGCAGTTACTACCCTTAGGTAGTCGCAAAGTATATTCAATTATATTTTTATATTCGTCTTCATATTTATTAATTTCATCTAATTTATATAAAATAGCATCTTCACTTCTTTCGTGTTTTTTAGCCAATTCTCCGACTGTCATCTTTAATAAATCACTATTTCTTTGTAATGACAATGTTTCATTGATAGTCCATTTATAACCGTTTCTTTTAGGTTTACGAAGCATACTAAATAATAACAATTGTTTTTAAATAGTTTTTATAATTAATTTAATTAGATGTATTCTCTCGAGTATCTGGTGTATAAGTACGAATATCGTATCTACATACAGGACATAAACAATGTCCTCTAAACCATTCCATTAAACTATTTTGTTTAAATACATGGTTACAATGACGTATTACCATAACAGTATCGTCCGCGTTAAATCTTTCCAATGAAATAGGGCAGTCCTGGCTTGAGGGATTTAATATGTCATTATATTTAACTACGCGTGTAGCAGCTTCAATTTGGGATTGTGTCGGATATACTTCAACAGGTTGTAAAAATTGATTAAAAAAAGCAGTTAAAAACTCTGTCCCTAATGAGGAAGATGTTGAATTAATAGGAATCGTAAATTCATGAACCTCTGTTAGAGCAGGAGTTCCTGAAAAAGAAGTTAAATCTAACCCATTTGAATAAATTCGACTTGGAGTTACATTATTTGTGTTAGTTCCTGAAACAGTATATCTATTAGGAGTAGATGTTATATTTCGGGTTCTACTGGCTCTATTATTTGAACCATTATTTAAATAAGTATTCAGGAGAGAATTTATTGCACTACCTCTCACCCGGTTATTATTAAAGTTTTGGTTTCCTAATATATTTGTAATACTTTGTCGAATTTCATTATTAGCGGTCCTATAAAAATTAATTTCATTTAAATTATCACGATATATCATTTCAAGTATATGTATTAAAGCACGTTTTTCATCACTAATATTAAATGTATCAACGTTAAAATTCATATAAATTATATATATATATATAAAATCTGTTTAAATATATTGTGCATAATATAATTATTAATGAATATTTGTATTATTAAAAATGAAAATACGTTCAAAGAATATGAAAATAAAGGTTTAAGTGGTCTAGTAAATTTGGGAAATACGTGTTTTATTAATACTTGTCTTCAGATACTCTCTCATACATATGAACTAAATTTATTTTTAGATAAAAATGTTTATAAGAAAAAACTTAAAAAAAAATATGATTCTATTTTACTTATTGAATGGGATAATTTAAGAAAACTATTATGGTCTGAAAATTGTCAGGTCTCTCCAAATAAATTTATAAATATTATTCATAAAATTGCCGAAATTAAAGGATTGGACTTATTTACTGGGTTTTCTCAAAATGATTTACCGGAGTTTTTATTATTTGTCATTGACACATTTCATAACGCATTATCGAGAGAAATTAAGATTACTATTACCGGAAATCCAGAAAATGACACAGATAAAATAGCATTAAAATGTTTTAATATGATTAATGTTATGTATTCAAAAGATTATTCGGAAATATGGAATTTATTTTACGGAATACATGTATCTGAAATTATCTCTCTAGATAATAACACCCAATTAAATATTACACCAGAACCTTATTTTATGATCGATTTACCTATACCAGATATTAAAAATCCATCTTTGATTGATTGTTTTAATTTATATGTCGAAGGCGAAATATTACAAGGAGAGAATGCGTGGTTCGACGACAATTTACAGACAAAGATTAATATTAAAAAAAAGATATCATTTTGGTCATTTCCAAATATTTTAGTAATTGATTTAAAGCGATTTAACGAAAAAAATCAAAAAAATCAGACATTAGTTACTTTTCCGATAAATAATTTAGATTTAACTAATTATGTGATTGGTTATAAAAAAGATAGTTATCATTATGATTTATATGGGGTAGTTAATCACTATGGAAATGTATTAGGGGGGCATTATACATGTTATATTAAAAATGCAAACAACAAATGGTATCATTTTAACGATAATAATGTGAATGAAATCGATAATAATGAAAGTATTATTTCTCCGAAAGCATATTGTTTATTTTATAGAAAATCGGTTTTTAGAAAAGGTTGATATATATATATATGGAAGTAGTAAATACGACATCAACTGTTGACCCAATTTATATGTATAATTATTTAAATAGTTATGTTTTAAATCCTATAGTGTTTATTATATTATTTTTAATTATAGTCGCATATTTTGTGTTCTTTAGTTCTTTAGGCAACTCTTCTGGAGATAGTCCATCTTTTTGGAGGCAACCATTTGGTTATATTATTATTATTATTATTATCTTACTTGTAGTATTTAATCTATTTCAGTACTTTTTTAGTATTAATGTAACTGCTTATATTAAAGGATTATTTACACCAAAAACAACGGTCGATATTGTTGTTAATAACCAAAATAGTTCTGCACTACCTCCTCCTGTTCCGGAAATTAAGTGGAAAAATCAAGTATTTAATATACCTGGTAATATATATAATTATGAAAATGCTAAAGCATTATGTACTGCTTATGGAGCAAAATTAGCAAATTATTCGCAAATCGAAGAGGCTTATAAGGACGGAGGCGAATGGTGTAATTATGGTTGGTCTGAAGGACAAATGGCATTATTCCCAACGCAGAAAAAAACTTTTGATAAATTACAAACGATAAAAGGTCACGAACATGATTGTGGTAGGCCAGGTATTAATGGAGGATATATTGCTAACCCACAAATAAAATTTGGAGTAAATTGTTATGGTCATAAACCTAAAATGACAAATGAAGAAGAACAATTAATGGAAACAACTACACCTTATCCCGAAACCGCACAGGATATTGCTTTTCAAAAAAGAGTAGATTTTTGGCGAAATAAAATAGATGAAATTTTAGTATCTCCTTTTAACTATAAAAATTGGAGTTGAAAATTTTGATTGATTTTCTATATAAAATTATTTAAAATATATAGAAAATTTATTATTAAAGATTATACTAAAACTTTTTAATTATTAGATGTTTCCAAACAATAACATATAATTTAAATGATAGTAAAATAATGAATAAAAATGCCATTAAAATAGCCCGACAATATATAAGAATATTTATAAATACTATACTATTTATGGTAATATTTTTAACATTTCTTAGAACAATTTCTTTATTACATATAATACATTTATTTGACTTATCATAATATAAAAATATACAAGTTTTATGGACAAATACATTGCAGTCACATGATAAATAATATTTTGTCCTAATTTTTTCATTTTCCAAATTAATAGGAAATTCGCCAAAATCGTCCAATGTCTCTAAACAAATTACGCATTGGTTATTACTTAAAATAATATCGTCGTAAATATCGTCGTATGGATAATACGTTAAAAACAACAGTTTAATAAAATGTTATGTTAATTCTTTAAACGTCTTTTTGTAAGTTTTTTATTTGTTTGTAATTTAACTTTCTGTGTTTTTTTCTTTTTTACAGTTTTTACGGGTGTTGATGCTAATTCAAGTAATTTATTATGTAAATCGTCTTCAATACCATCCCCCCCTTCAATAAGTTCTTTTCCGTTATCATAATTTGAACCACCACTAAATTTATAGGGTTGTGATAATAACCAATTTGGTACAACTAAATCATTAAATAGATCAGATACCTGATTAATATTTCCTCCCATTTGACTATTCATTGTGATGATTGGAGAGATACCGTTTTTAAGCATTATAGAATTTACACTAAATCCTCCAGAATAAATTCCGTTTTCTTCGTCTTTATTAAATACTAATTCATTTACACCTATATTACTCATATAAATTACTTATATATAAATTAATTATTTGAAAACCGCTTTATTTCAGAAATATATTTTATTTCTCTCTTTTCTTTTACATGGTCAATAATCTGTTTAACTTGTGTATCGCTTTTTATAATTTCTCCCAAAGATTTTTCTAAATACTTAAATGTTAAAGGTTCAGTAATTTTTGCGTTAACAATTTTAAGTCTTTCATTATTAATATTTATTGTTATGTTAGTATTAGTATTATTAATAATATTTTGTTCTAAAATATTACGTTTTTCTCGCAATTCTTTGATTTTTTCGTTATACTGTTTTAATTGGTTATCAATGACTATCCATTGTTTTATTTGGTTTTCAACATCCATTTTTATATATTTAATATATATAAATGGATAAAAATAACCTTATGACTTTAACACCTAAAAAGTATTTAAATACAAATAACTACGGTATTACTAAAAAAATTATTTTATTTACAAATGCTAGAGACGAACTTCATATAAAAGAATGGGCAATATATCATAGATTAATCGGATTTGATATAATTGTTATTTTTGATCATAAATCGAAGTTGCCTTTATCAAAAGTATTTTATGGTTGTGAAAAACAAATTAAAATAATAGATGTATCAAATTTAGATGGGCCTATTAAAATGCGTTTAATGAATGTCGCTAAATATATTGCAAATGCTTTAAATATGGACTGGATGATTTATTTAGATGCCGATGAATTTATTGTATTAAATAAATTTACTAATGTAAAAAAATTATTAAACGCTTATAATTATGCTCATTCTTTAGGTATTAACTGGTTGATGTTTGGTTCCAATTTTTTAGATAATGAACCAACAGAATTATTAATCGAAAGTTATACAAAATCAAAATTAAACTTAGACCAACATGTAAAAACGTTTGTACGTCCGAGAGAAATCATTAATGCGACAAACCCACATTTTTATAACATTAAAACCAAAAATCGTATGTTTGGTATTGACGGTAAAATGCTGTTGTCACCAGAAAAAAATCCGTCATTAACACAATTTACCTTTCCATCAATACCGTGTTATATTGCTCATTATGTAACTCAATCATTAGAAACTTATTTACGCAGAAAAAGTTATCCGAGAGATGATACTGGTACATTTAGGACAATACCAGATAATATTAAAGATACACATCATACACAATATAATGATGTGAATAATTACTTTATTAAAAATAAATATGCTAAATCTATAAAAATGATATTAGACAAAAATAACTTAAATATAACTGATATTGTTTAATATCTACGACGTTTAGTATATTTTCCGCCTTTTCTTCGTTTACCATATGTTTGTTGTAAACCCAATAAACCAAACGGAACAATGGCTTGGTTTATAACTGACCCCCAAACGCCACCACGGCGTTTGCGACCGTGGCTACCACGTCTTCCTGCAGATTGAATGAGAGAAAGTTGTTCTCCAGTTGGAGTTCCGGACATTGTAGAATTTTGTCCTTGAGCTCCAATAATTAAATTTCCGTTATTGCTTACACTATCCCCAAAAGTTCTATTTATCTGATCATTGACTGAGGATCCATTAACATATTCTTGGTAATTTGCAGCAGACGTATAAGAACCGTTTCCGCCTCTATATTTACGACTATGTCTATGTCTATGTCTACGAGTACGACTATGTATTTTACGCGCCATAATATATAAATTAATATATTTTATTTTTATTAAGAGAAACATATTAATTATGCTAAATTAAGTAATTAATGTCTACGACTACGTTTTCCGCCACTACGACTACGTCTTTTACTTTTTCCACCACGTTTTGATTTTGGGTTGTAATTTTGTTGTAATCCAAATATACCAAAAGGAACTATGGCTTCTTGTATTATTTCACCTAAAAATCCACCGCGTTTTTGTGTTTTTCTTTTATGAGGCATATATATATTCTTTAGAATATTTTTTGGATAAATTCTTTATTACGCATTAAATTTATTAATATTAATAGTATTGCTAAAATCATTAAAAAAATTAAAAATACTAATGATACTGTTATATAAATATATGGATTAATTTCATATAATATAAAATCTATTATTGGCTTTAATAACATTTTAAATTCGTTTTTTATATCATCTCTTTTTAATATAGCTAAACATTGTTGAACCAAAGATTCTTTCATTTTTAAAGAAATAATAATATTTTATTTAAAAAAATTGAATTTATTAAACTTATTAAACTTATTAAATAATTTCATTCAATTTCATTAACCTTTATAAATGTCTAAAACTTTAATATCAGATCATAGTGTCACTATTAAGTTAGGTAATAAAGTGATTTTATTAGATTCAACCATAGTAATTAACGAAAATCAGCATTATGCTATTGTTGGTCCAAACGGCTGCGGAAAATCTACGTTATTAGATTATATTAAAAATGTTATGCCACCATTAATTAATGTTTATAAAGTAGAGCAACATATTGTTTTTGATACACCAGAACAAACTGTCTTAGATTTTATGTTACACGCCGACGAAAAAATTTATAAAATAAATCAAAAAGTGTTAGAATTAGAAAATAACGAACATATGATTGACGAATTATTTGAAGAATATGAGTTATTAATTAATACAACTGAATATATTCAATACGATAAATATCTTTCAGAAACAAAAAAAATTCTTAACGGATTAGGTATTTTAGATTTAAATACTAAATTAAGTAATTATTCAGGAGGATGGAGAATGAGACTATCTATTGCTAGAGCATTAATATCTAAACCAGACGTATTATTGATGGACGAACCTACTAATCATTTAGATTTAAACGCAGTTATTTGGTTAGGTAATTATTTATCAAATTATAAAAAAACGCTGATTATTGTTAGTCATCAAATTGATTTTATAAATAATTTTTCAAATATAATAATGTATATAGGTAATCCCGATTTTACAATTAATAAGTTGTATATTATAAATGGTGGATACGATAAATTACTTAAGACTTTATCGGATATTCATACAAATTGTATAAATAATTATAAAAAATATATTACGAATCTAGATAAACTAAAAAAAACAAAAAATATAACAAAAAAACAGATTGATGAATTTATTAAATTAAACTTTGTTCCAAAGCCAGAAAAACCATATGAAGTTAAAATTACGTTACCTGATGTTGGTATTATACGTGATATTTCAGTTGTCCGTTTTGAAAACGTAACATTTAAATACGGTGAAATTAATATTTTAGAAAATATAGAATATTCTATTTTTACAAAAAGTAGGCATTGTATAGTCGGAAAGAACGGTGCAGGTAAAACAACTTTATTTAAATTATGTCAAGAAATAATAAAACCTAATTTCGGTGAAATCTTAAAAGATTCAAGAGTTAAAACATTTTATTATAATCAACAAATAATTGAAAGTTTGCCGTTACATTTAAACCCAATTCAATATTTACAAACAATCGACACTGATATTGATGTAAAAACATGTAGATCTTATTTAGGAAAACTTGGATTAAAAAAAATAAATAATATTGATCCGTGTATTTTACCTATCGAAAATTTATCTGGAGGTCAAAAAGCACGAGTGTTATTTTCGTCGCTACAAATTAGTTCACCTAATGTTATATTATTTGATGAACCAACGAATCATTTAGATATTGAATCTATCGAAGGTTTAATTGAAGGTATAAATGAATATAACGGTGCAATAATAATTATTACACATGATACATATTTGATATCAAAAATAAAAAATATGGAATTATTTGAAATAAATGATAAATCAGTTCATAAATTAAATTATGATTATAAATACTACGTTGAAAGCATAATTAATAGTTAATTAAATACAATGCATGTTTTATACTTATTGGGTTTAAAGAGTTATTTTTTTTTATAATGGCAATAATAATAATGGAAAATATTATTGAACCAGACGAATATTTTGATTTTACTAAATTATCTTTAGCAAAACCTATTACTGTTCAAGGAGGAACATATTTTACAAAAATCGAATATAATTATAAATCACTCTATATTCAGACTACTAAAAGTTTAACAAAACAGGGATTTATTAAATCTGGTAAAAAATACTATTGTGATTTAATGTTTGATAAATTATCCGAAAAAATGATAAATTGGTTTGAAAAACTTGAGGATCATTGTCAAAAACTAATATTTGAAAAAAATTCGGATTGGTTTCAAAATAGTTTAGAAGAAGATGAATTAAGTTCCGCATTTAATTCTATTATGCGTGTTTATAAATCGGGAAAATACTATTTAGTTAGATGTAATATTAAAAATAATCATTTAGGATTACCCTATGTTAAAATTTATGATGAAAAAGAAAATACACTCACATTGTCTGATGTTACTAACGAAACCAATATTATTTCTATTTTAGAAATACAAGGAATTAAATTTACTAAACGCAATTTTCAGATTGAAATAGAACTAAAACAAGCGATGATTTTAGATAATGAACCTTTTTTTGATAATTGTTTAATTAAATCAAAGAAAAAAGATGACTTGGAAATATTACAACCTGAACCAATTGCTTTAGATAATTCCAATATAGCCATTAATTTAGAAAATAATGAGGATTTTAATATTCAACCTCAAATTTCGTCTGATGCGGAATTTTATGGGGAACCGAATAAAGACATTGAAATTACCCCGATAGATGAACCATTAGAAGAAATAAATATAAATTTTGAAGAATTAAATGAACAAGAAAAAGATTTAGACAAACCAATAGATTTAAATGATATTGATTTCACAACTGATTTAGAACCTGTACAATTAAAAACTCCTGACCAGGTTTATTTTAATTTATATAAAGAAGCTAGAAATAAAGCTAAATTGGCAAAAAAAAATGCTATTTTAGCATTTTTAGAAGCAAAAAATATAAAAAAGACATATATGATTGAAAATATTCAGGATGAAGATGAAGATATTGACGAGGAAATTGAGGAAGCTTCAGAAACTGATTTAGAGGGTTTTTAATTAATTCATTTAATCTTTAGAATAATTAATACGTATTCTAAAAATTATTTTATCATTAATTTTATATATGAACGTCTCTTTTAAGAAACTATGGAACGATTATGGAATTGGTGCTATTATAATTTTATTAATTGTGGCTTACGGAGTTAGTATGTTTGCTGGATATTTAGGAGCAAAAGGAATGCCTGGTTCTGAGATGAACACATCTATGCAACCGCAATATAAAAATACAAATATGCAAGCTTCTTCTGCGGTAGCGCCTTCTGACCCTAATGGTAACGAAGTATATGCCTCTGCTACCGGCGTACAAACCAGTAGTCCTGGAATACCTTCTTCATGTTCTAAACCCAATATTCAAAATCCCGATGAACTATTGCCTAGTGATGCCAATAGTCAATGGGCCCAATTAAATCCTTCTGGTAAAGGATATCTCTCTGATATTAATTTGTTAAAAGCGGGCTACCATATTGGTATTGATACTATCGGACAAAGTCTACGTAATGCCAATTTACAAATTCGTTCAGAACCTCCTAATCCACAAGTACCTGTTAGCATCTGGAACCAAAGTACGATACAAAGCGATTTTATGAGACCACCATTAGAGATAGGTTCGGGTTCCCAATAAAATTTTTTTTACCATAATTTTATAGTTTAGTATTCATCTTTTTTAAACATATGGTTTACATAATGCATTAGGTGGTTCTGAACGAATAATCACTCTAACGATATGATTATTTTATATATAATAATAGTTTTTTTTTAGTATTAAATATATATGACAGACTATAGTATTTTTTTATATATATTTATCGGATTTATTCTTTTTATATGTTTAAGAATATATTATGAATCTGATGCATTTCAATTAAAATGTATCATTGCATCCGAAGACGGAAACCGTTATTGTGTAAGAGAAAGAGAAAAACTTGAATTAGCCGCAAACCTTTTAGCACAAGTTACCCAAAAAATGAAAGATATGGTTAATTATATGGCAAAAACACATCCTGATGATCCGCGAACAATTCGTTTGGTAGCAGGATTTAACCCGAAAAAAATAAGCGAAACATTACCAACTAGCGAATTAACTGCTTATAGTGAAAACAAAGGAGAGAAAATTGCTTTTTGTTTAAATACTACAAAACATGGTAATAAATTAATTGATATTAATACACTTACCTTTGTTGCATTGCACGAACTATCTCATATTATGACAGAAAGTATTGGACATAAACAAGACTTTTGGGAAAATTTTAAATTTGTATTAGAAAATGCAAAAAAAGCAGGTATATATAATCCGATTGACTATAAAAAAGAACCTAAAGAATATTGTGGTATGACGATTAATGATAATCCATATTATGATTTAATTTAAAATTTATATAAAAAGTAAAATTTCAAATTAATAATATAAAAATAATAACTTAGTATATGTTAATGGAAGATAATTTACCCATTTATAAGGTTAATCATATTATTGGCAATAAAATAAATACCATCTTTGTTTTTAATGGAAATTATAATAATAATACAATATTTACGGAAAAAGAGAGAGAACAATTTACACGTGATAACACTACTATTGTCTTTTCGGAACAACAAATTCACTTAGACGACAGTATTGCTACCATTAAAATAAAAATACTTATGGAATTAAAAAAAGCAATAGAAAAGACAGAAGTTTCTATTGAAGAAATATATTTATATTATCAAAAACTTGAAACTTTTCAATCTATTGAGGTTTATCAAGCGTTAACACAAAATAAAAAACTTGATTTAACAAAAATTCGGCTCGACCAATTTCTCTCCAACATTGTAAGTGAAAAAACAGGAAAATCTTTAATACTACCGGAAGAAAAAGAGGTATACACATATGATGATATTTTACAAATGAACTTGGAAAATAAAGAGTTTATTGTTAATAAAGTATTAGGTCAAAAATTTTTCATAGTCGAAAATGAATACCCGTTTGTATGTAATCCGTTTCAGGTTACAAAATTTGATACATTTTTTGAGAGAACTGCTCGTAAATCTCTCACTACACTTAATAATCACTTAATTTTAAATAGTGGTAACATAATCAATAACAATATATATTTATGTTTAGCGGGAGATGTCTTGAATTATTTATCTGAAAAAAACGTATCCGAAGAAACAACTATTAAAATTTATTATCCGTTTTTGTACAATAAAAATATAAATAACATTGAAACGCTTAATGAACAAAGACCTAACTTAATTACGTCTAATAAAAATTTTATTAATGATAAATCAATACAATTGTTTAAAACAATTGATATGTTTTACGATGTTTATAAACTTAAAAAAAACGATTTACAATATTTGCAGTCAGGTATTAAATATATTAAAGCTATTATAATACCGGATTTTGATATTAAAATACCTCTTGAAATTATTTTTAAAACTGTTCACGCTACAAAAGAAAATCCTTTAATTAAATATAACCCCTCTTCTAAGCAAGAAAATATTTATCGATTATATACAGAAGGTATTGCGACTGATGGAAAAAAAATACCTTATTTAAAAAAAGCGACAATATTAAAATTAACAAAAAATATTGCTAAAAGTAAATCTGTAGCGGTGTATATTGAAACAATAAATAATGACGAACAAACTGTAGTATGTGAATTTAATGAAAACGGATATATTACTATTACTGCTGACTTTAAAAATATTATAAATGAAAATGATATTAACGTTCTTTTTCGTAAGCTATTAAATCCGATAATAGAGGAAATCCAACAATTTTTAGAACAAAGTGGTTATAAACTCCAAAAATTTTATTCTTTACGCGACTCTAACGTTGAAATCAAACAACTTACATATGAAACACAAGTTATTATTAATAAACCATTTAATATTGATTTATTAAGTGGATGTATATCTTCTATATTTATTAATGAAAGTAATGTATATAAAAATACATCAGATATTCAATTACGTTTAAAAAGAGTATCTAATTATAGCCAATTTTCAAGTATTGAAGCATTTATTTTAGAAAAAGCAGAAAATTACAAAGGGTACGAAATTATTTTAGCTATTTTAAAAAATTTTCCGGACATCGATCAAACTAAAGCAGAAGAATTGGTCAGCAAAGTTTCTAATGAAATACAAATTGAACGCGGTGTCAGAAAATCAGACATTAAAATTAAAGAGAACCCAGGATTTAAAACAATTATTAGCGTTAATAAAGAAAAAGGTGCTATTACTATTACTGTTGATAACATTGATAATATATATTATTTGTTAACTATTCCTATTTATTTAGATACTATGATTCGTATCACACAGGATAAAACTAGTACGTCATACCCTACCGAAGAGATTAATCAACTATGTACTATGTTTAAAGGCAAACATAATTTAGTTATTAATGATATAATTTCGTCTAGTGAAAAAGCGCAACCCGAAAACGAAATTCCTGTATTAGAAGAAGATGACGAAGAAATAGATTATATTAAATCTAGTGAGGAACTTGAAGAGAAACCAAAAGGGGCGTTTAGTTTATTTTTTGACGATGATGATGATGGGGATGATTATAACGAAGATTATAATGATAATGATAATAATGATTCACAGGACGGGGGTGGGGAAGACGACTCTGACTCTGAAGAAGACGACTCTGAAGAAGAATATAGTGATACGTCTGACGAAAATAGTTTTAACATTGACTTATCTGATGACGAAAACGATGAAGATGAAGATGAAGACGACTATAGAAATAAAGATTCTGATGATGAAACAAATATGTCAGATGACGATGATGAAAAAAGCACCATTAATTTAGTTAAAAACATTGACGGAATGAAACTTAATAAACCGTATTATTTTCAGACTTTAATTGAAGAAAAAGACCCTATTTTAATTTTAAAAGAAGATACACCAAAATTTAATTCTTATTCTAGGACGTGTAGTTCTGATGCTAAAAGACAACCGGTTATTTTAACCGATAAACAGCTTAATAAAATTAAAAAACAACATCCCGGATTTTTAAAAGACGAAGATGTTATTAAATATGGCTCGAACCCTAAAAAACAGTTTAATTATATTTGTCCGCGTTATTGGTGTTTAAAAACAAATAGTATTATTGATCCAAGCGAATTAAAAGAAGTAACTACAAACGGTAAAACTGAATTAGTACATCCGACTTGTGGTAAAATTATTCCGTCTGACGCAAAAGAAGTTCCGCCAGGACACTATATTTATGAATTTAAAGAAAAGAAAAAAGATTATGTTAAACAATATCCTGGCCTTCAGTTAGATAGCCATCCTGACGGTTTTTGTTTGCCGTGTTGTTTTAAAAAATATAATACACAAGGCCGAATTTTGGCAAGAGAAAAATGTATTCAAAACAAGGAAAAAACAATTAAAAAAAAGGAAGACTTTTATATAAAAGGTCCCGAAAAATTTCCGTTAGAACCAGGGAGATGGGGATATTTACCTGTTGAAATACAGACATTTTTACATGACACAAACGTTAAGTGTAATATTACTAATACTAAAATTAAAACAAATGATACGTCTAAAAATAATTTTACTTGTTTATTAAGACATGGTATTGAAAACAGTGACAAACAGTCTTTTATTGCGTGTATTTCTGATATTCTTTATTATGCAAAAAAAGACAAATCTGGTAATAAATTACCGATACTATCTATTAAAGAGATGCGTGATAAAATTATACAGTCTATTAATCTAGATAGTTTTATTAAATATCAAAACGCAAATTTAGTTAACGATTTTTTTAATGAAAGCGATGCCACTTACGATATCAATATATACAAAAATACCAAATTATATTCTAAAATTAATTTTAATAAACCAGAAGAAAATTTTTATTTTAATAGAGTTATTAATGCATTTGAAAATTTTATAAAGTATTTAAAAGATGATGAGGTCGTTATCGATCATACTTATTTATGGGATATTATTAGTATGCCAAATCAAAACTTATTTTCTAATGGCCTTAATTTAGTTATTTTAAATTTACCTGATAATGATATTACAAATAACGTAGAGTTACTTTGTCCTACAAACCATTATTCTAATGAATTTTATGAAGCGAGAAAACCTACTGTTATTATTTTAAAAATTGGTGAATATTATGAACCTATTTATTCTTATGGCTTACATAAAAAAAAAATACATATTTCAAAGGAATTTAGAGAATATGATTCTACTCTTTCTAAAACAATGAAAGCTGTATTTAAAGAAATTATAAAACCGCTTTTTAAAGAAATATGTAAACCTTTAGATAGTATGCCAAATGTATATAAGGCAAAAAAGGATATATTATTTTATAATTTAATTGAAAAATTGGATAAATATGATTATAAAGTTTTAAAATTGGTAATGAATTTTAATAGTAAAATAATTGGAGTTATTGCGCAAGAACCAAAATCAAATAAATCTTGTTTTGTTCCATGTTATCCATCTTCTTTAAAAGATACAATTAAAAAGAATATTGACTTTACATTTATGACAGACACTTCTTTATGGAATACTTATAATGATACTGTTTCATTTCTTATTAAACTTAATAAAAGAAGTAATAAAAGCAAAAACATCGCTGATATTCCATGTAAACCCGCATTTAAAGTTATTGAAGATGAATTAATTGTAGGCATTTTTACTGAAACTAATCAGTTTATTCAATTATCAGAGCCAATTCATGAAAGCAATATTAATCCCAATTTAGATATTCCAAGCTTTAAAAATTCTAATTTTATTGTTAATCCTAAAAATAATCCAATGAGTTTAAGTGACGTTGTTATCTCAACTACGACAACGGTCGATAACGAGAGAATTGATTATATCAAAAAAATAAAATATGAAACTAATTTTTATAATATTTTTAGAAATACTATTCGTATTTTATTAAATAATTATGAAAATGTAAAAATACGCGAGAAAATTGAGAATGAACTTAATAAGGAATATATTATTTATTCTATTAAATTAAAAAATGTAATTTCATATATTAAAGAATTAGTAAGTAACAAAATTCAATTTATCGGAGACGCTAATTATTATAAATTAATTAATGATATATCTACGTGTATTGTTAAAAATAATAAGACATGTAAATCAAAGGAAAATACTTCTAACTTATGTGCGGTAAGTGTCAACGGATGTGACTTAATTTTACCGGAGAGAAATTTAATAACAGGTAAATTTAATAAAGATATCTATTTGAGTAGAATGGCAGACGAACTTATACGTTATAACCGTATTAAATCTTATATGTTTCAGCCGAGAATTTTTTTGTCTTTTTCAAATATCGGATATAATTTGAGAGAGAACGAAATTATATTATTAGAATCATTAATTAATCAAGATTACTTTGATAATCTTATTCCAGCAGTTATTAATAAATATACAAAATATAATTCTTATGATGAAACTAATCCAGATATCACACAATTTTATGATAATAAATTTAATTCTCTCGACGAAGCTATTGGTAAAAACAATTTTGCGGAATGTAATATTACTAAAAAGACAATTACGTCTAGTTTATGGAGACCAGCATTTCCGGATAATTATCGAGAACTCGTTTATTCTGATAATAATTATTGTACGAATAATTTTATTATTGATGTTATTGAAAGAAAAACTGGAGAGAAAAAAGACATTAATATTATTAAAAATGAATTATATCGTGAATACACAAAATATTTAATGCCGTATCAAGATAAAATAATCGACATTTTAATTATAGAAGGAAAAAAAACACTTGGTGACCAGGTCAGCAATAATTCATTATCTTTTTCTAGTTTCATATATACGGATAATTATTTTCTTACAACACTTGATTTATGGTTATTAATACAAAAATATGAAATTCCAACTATTTTTATATCACAAAAATATATTTTACAAACCAATTATGAAAATAATTTTTTTATCGGATATGGTGATATTAACGATAAATTTATATTTATTGTTATTCCAGGATATAGGCCAGAAGTAGTGCCTAGTTTTAAATTTATTGAAACGAATACTGGTGATATTTTTATTCCGTTAGATAAATTAAATCAACCTTATCAGACTGAAATAGTAAGTCAATTTGAACGAAAAATTTCCATTGAAGAATACCTAAGAGGATTTTTAAAACCTAAAACAAGTAAATATCAAAAAAAAATACCTCTTATGTCACATTATAAACATAGAAATTTAATTGAAGATACCGATGAGGATGAAGATGATGATAAAGTAAAACCTAAAAAATTACCTAAAAAGCCTAGAAAACTTATAGAAGAAGATACCGACGAAGATGAGGATGAAGATGATGATAAAGTAAAAGTAAAACCTAAAAAATTACCTAAAAAGCCTAGAAAACTTATAGAAGAAGATACCGACGATGATGATAAAGTAAAAGTAAAACCTAAAAAATTACCTAAAAAGCCTATAAAACTTATAGAAGAAGATACTGACGAAGATGAAACTATTTCAAATCCTACGCCAACAAGAAAACTTATAGACGAAGATACTGAAGAAGAAGAAGAAAATAACTTAATTAAACCTCATAACAAAACAAAAAGAGTTAGATGTCCAAAAGGAACACATAAAAACCGTAAAACCGGAAACTGTGAAGAAAATAAAATAACAACAAAGTAAATATGTTTATATAACTTTTTGTAAATTTACATTTATCAAATACCATAAACCGTATTTTAAGGTATTTATGTCTTATTCTGTCAATAAGCCGTATTTAATCGACGTATTATTATTGTCTCAATATATCATAATCGCTCGAGGTATCATCATCATAATTACTTGATGTATCATCATTAGTCAATGTATTATTATCGTCGTCATAATTATTTGATGTATCATATTCTGTTAATGTATTTATTGTATTATTATTTCTAACATTTATTATACTTCTTATATCAATGTATACGATTGGTTTAGGTTTTAAGTGATTATTTAAATAAATGGTTTTATTAAATGGTCTAAATAATATATGAGTATCATTATATCTAATAATTTTACAACATCTTCTTTTAAAATTTTGTGTATTAAAAAAAAGATGTATATTTATTCTGCCAAATTGAGGATTGTAATTATAGAAATTATTCATTTTTGTTAAAAATTGTGTTTTATATAATGACTGTAGCGATGAAGGATAAGCATTAATTGACTTTAGATATAATAATAAATAAGGTGACAGTATTTTTATTAATTTATCCTTTGGAAAATTTTTATGAATGTTTATTTCAATTTCTTTATCATCTATATATTTATTAAAATAATTAATCATTGAAGTAATATCTTTAATTAGTACACTTTGTGGCGAATTTTTTACATATCTTAGTATTATTTTTTCGTTAATTATATTTTCACATATATTTTTGAATTTTTTTAAGTTAAATTCATATTTACAAAAATTAAAAAATAATTCACAATAATTTATTCTATTATTATTTATAAAAATATAAATACTGTACAATATAGATTTCTCAAATACCATATTATTATACGGATTTTTTATATGATTTGGATCACATATAAATCCTATTGCATTCGTTAAAGCAGAATCAATTAATTGAATTAAATCATTTAAACAAAATAAATATTTGTAATTATAATGAAATATACATAACACTGACGGATAAGTAACGTCTAATTCGTTATAATTTAAGTCTTGGGTTATTATTAATTTTGCTTTATTAAATTTTAATAAATATGCGACTCGGCTAAATTTTCTATATATTTTTTGTACATTACAAAAATTATTAATAAAACTTTTTTTACTATTTTCAGATATAAATTTATTTACAATTATCTTATGAAACAATTGAAACTTTGTTTCATTAAAGTTTTCTATTGTTAAAATATTATTTAAAAAAATAGTTTTATCTAATATTTTATCTGCTATTAAGTAAAATGCAGACATTATATATTATAATGTGTATATTTTTAAGTAACTATATTAATAATTATTTAAAATAATCCACCGACTGACTGGTAAAGGCAACAGTTACCACGTACTTTTCAGGTGTGAAGGTTTAAAATCCAGGATTATACGAATCGTCTTTTCCCATGTCTATAGGTTTAATTGTTACTATATTTGTTTGGATGCCAATTTTATCTATGCTACAACTATCATTTGGATTTTCTATCGCAAACATCTGTTCTATATCATTATTTACATTTGATACTCTATATTGCTCACTTTCATCTAATTTCATATATTCGTCAGTATCGATAATTACTTGAAATGCACTTGTACCATAAAACCCTTCTTGTCCACACATTACATTTGCCGAAATTCCTTTTAATGTATCTAATTCTCCATGTCTGGCCGCCTTTAAAAACATCTCAGGGGTTTCTTCAAATGATGCTTTTGCGATCGGTCCTATGTTATCATTATTAATGCCATGTCTAAATATAGATATTAATTTTTCTGTAAAAGTCATTCTATCAACTAAAACACTATAATTATGGTAATTAATATATGTTCCATCAAACTCCACGACTTCAACTAATTCATTATAGATAGATTGGCGAGCGGCTTCAATACCTAATACATCATAAATTTCAACAATATCGTTACTAAATGTTCTTGTTTTATCAATAAAATCTAACGCCAATACGTCTAATAAATTTGTGCCAATTGTATCTAACACCCATATTTCTTGTTTTTTATATACCCCATTATTTTCTATCACATTATCCACTATTTTACGCAAAATAACCTTGTTTATTCCTTTAATACCTCTTAAAACGATGTTTTGTAATAATTGATCTTGAAAGTTTTTAAGAATGTAAATTTGGTCTGACTGATCTAATGGATTTACTTTTATTTTCTTTTGGCCTCTACCTGTAGCAGATTTTAATACTTCGTTCATACGAATACGGAAAATTAATTTGTCAGAATTGAAATCAGAATAAATACAGCTAATTTGGTTTTCATAACAATTTTTTAAAGTAAAATTAACATCATCCATTGTTATATTTTTTTCCAACATTACTTCCGGATCCATAATCATTCTAATAATCCATTTTGATTTTTCATTTTCGTCATTTTGTAAAGAAGCCTCCGTACATTCTGCCACCATATTTTCAAATGCCTTATATTGTAAAATAGTCTCCTTATCTTCTTCGATAAATGTATTTAAATCATCTGGATCAAAACAAATTTCAACTGACTGAACAATTTCTTCTAATTTAGTGTGTTCTAACATATACATAATACTATGTGCCTTTTCTTTTTGTGTCTCATCTTCTGGTTTTAAATAGATACTTAACGATGGATTTTTAATTTCACTTGATAATGATAATATTTCTTCAATACGCGGAACACCACGGGTTACATTAGATTTAGATGCTACACCCGCAAAATGAAATGTATTTAATGTATTATGGATTATGACACCATACTCCGTCATAAAAGTTTGATTGATTGGAATAGTTAAATCATAAACAAATATATCTTGTGGCGGTGTATATATTTGAATATCAATAATTTCATCCCAAACCACATTTGATGTTACCGCTTGTTGTAAAATATTTAATTCTCTAGTTATTTTATATGAGTCGGGATGTATCTTAAATATCTGTATATACTTTTCTAATGTTTGTCTTCCAATACTTTCTTTATTTTTGTAATAACCATAATTTCTACTTTGACCAGGTAGTTTTAGTATTTTTGCACAATCCGCAATTATATTTCCAATACCATTAATTTTATCAATATAATCAGGAACTTTATGAAATTCTTCTCGTTTAATATAATCACATAATTCATTTAATTTATTAATGTGAAGTAAAGAACCAATACTATTTTTATATTGAATACTATATTTTGATGATATATAACAATTATATATATTTGAACCTCTTACAAAATTTTCTTTTATTGAACTAAATATATCAAAATAATTCAAAAGTAAGGATATATCTTTGATTAATTGTTTACTTCTGCTACAAACACGAATTTGATGATGATTTTTATCATTTTGAAAATTACCCTCACCGTCAAAATACGCTTGAAGTAATCCACTTTTGAATTCATTTGGGGCTGTAAACGCAAAATCAGGCACTCGCTTGATAAATGACCCAGTTCCACAAGTATTTAATAACAATTTCGCAATTTCTTTACAAGTAAATTTAGTAGTTACGCTTTTACCATATTCGCCTTTTTCATTTGTTCTTATTTCTTTATTAAATATTTTTGCAAATTCACGGGTATTATTTATAAATATATCTGATATATTAGTAATACATATTTCATTATAATTTATATTTCCTTCTGATAAATATGCACCAATAAACCATCCAAATAAATAATCTAATTTATAAAATTTATTTTCAATTTGAATTGTATCTTTTATGAAAGTATTGTCAATATGGTTTGCAACCGGAATTCTCATTCCTACTTTCATATCAGAACCAACAATAGGAACAACTGTTTGTGTTTTATCTGAACGAACCAAATGAGAATGACTTGTAGTTGTTTCAATCACTCTTCCGCTACGAGTTGTAACTCTCATCATATCTCCGTTTACTGGATGTCTACTTACGTGTGATATTTTATTCCATTGTGTTTTTTCATCTTCTGTAACACCAACAATATAATATTCTTCATCCAAACTTTCCAACAGTGTTTCAAAACTTTGCACATTATGACCTGTATTAAATGTGTATTCGGGTAATTGATTCATTAAATTATCAATAAAAGGCCCAATTTCTGTTGAAATTAAATTCACAACATTTGTTTTCTTATTTTTCACAATAATTTTAATTTTCTCTGACGATAACACCGACATTTGTGTGGATACCTCACCAATACTTTGTCCCGCAATAACTCCGACCATTTCTCCGGGAGATATGATTGATTTTTTATAGTAAAGGGTGATTGCGTCTAACAACATAGTTAACGTCGCTTTATTAAATCTTTTAACTACTAATAAATCTTTTGGTGATAAATTAAAATAGTATAATACTTTAAATAATTGGGTTGGAGGGGCATAATGTATTTTTTCTAAATTTTTATAATAATGTTCGATCATTTCAAATGCTTCTAATGGGGTAATATCCACTAATGAAGAGGATGAAATATTACATTGTCCTTGAATATTATTGATTATATACGAAAATGCGACCGGACAATTTACAACTGAATCGCCTTTGTTTTTAAATACATTTTTAATAATTTTTTCACGCATTTCTATCATAAATTGAATGTATTCTTGCATTTTACTCATAAAAATCGTCGATTGTTTTTTATGTCTTGTTACAACCGGTTTTAAAAATATATTTGTTAACGCTTTTTGTTTTGTTCCTTCTTCTAAGATTATAAAATGGGAATAAATTTCTTGAGTACTCATCGTTACTAATGGAATAGACTGATTTTCCACTTTTACGGGGTCAATATTATCGTCGCCATAACTAAATTGAACTATTTTATTTTTATTGGTGCGAACAGTCATATCATATTCTGCTTTTAAATCTTCAAGGCCTTTAATTAATCGTCTTTGAATATATCCTGTCGTTGATGTGTCGCGAACTTGTAATCCATTCGCCAATCCAAAATTCAATGTAGACGGAATAGTCAAGTCATACACTTTTGGATAATTTTTAATGTCTACTTTTGTTATTTCCCGAATTTCATCTAATATTACATTATTATGCATTTTAAAGTTTCTATGATTTTGAGAACATTTTAATAATTTTAATTTATTATTTTTTGTTTCTTCTAATAACTCTATTTTATCAGCAAATATTTTAGCCCAATTTGCACGAATAAATAAACGATATGTTGGTAAAATATTGATAGTATTAAAATTGTTTTTCTTTAATTGGCTTTTTGATATTTTCCCAAATATACCTAATCTTGAACATAACATTGATATTCCTTCAATTAATCGTTTTGAAGCGGAACCAACATCAATTGAATTTTTACTTACAGTTCCATCACCAGAATAATAACCATTCAATAAACCAATAATAAATTCTTCAGGAGAAATAAAAGCCTCATTAGGGACATATTTATTCTTCGCACCTGACCCTACGAATTTATTCAAAAACTTTGCTAATACAATAGAATTACCAGTAATTGTTGTTGTTGTTCCGCCTATTTTATTAGTTCTACTTCTTAACTTATAATGAACATTATGTTTTTCAAACCAATTTTTCACAAAATTTTGAATATTTTTATTATTATTTGTAATTGTAACAGTTGAACTATTAGCATTTCCCTCTGCTAGAAATAATCCTATAAATATTCCATTACACTCGTTTAATTCAAATTTATCTGGAATTTTGGTGTCTTTTCTTGATTTTTTGTAAGGATAAATATAATTATTTTGAATATTATTAATATCTGAACGAACAGTTGTTCTTTTCAACGAACTTTTTTTGGTGTATGGCAATGTAAATTCTATTCCATTATTATTCATCCACCAATTATCTTGAATATGAATTTTATCATTCATAGCATTTTCCATCATTTCAATAGCTTTATTAAAATCTGTTCCATAAATGAATTCAGTTTTAGGCAAATAATTAAATATATCCACATTTTCTAAAATAATCGGCGGTTTACATAATTCACATGTGACTGGAACATAATCACCTACTTTAATTTCAGGAGTATATTTTTCAATAAATTGTTCGGTTTCTTTATTCCAAACTAATAATGATTTTGATTCTGTAACGATTACACTTCTTCCACCACATGTTTTAATTTCAAATAATTCATTTCCAGGGTCGTGTCGCGTTAAGGCAGTAATTTCGCCCCATGTTACATTTCCATTCGCATCTGTTGTTGGTATATAAATATTATTTACATTTAATAATTCCATTTGTCTATCGGTGTAATGTTTTATTTTATATTTATTTTCTTCATTATCTAAATAACTATCAATCCATTTTCCAATTTCTATATATTTTGGCAAATCATTTTCAATAATAACAATGGGGGTCTCCCATGTTACAGATTTTACGGCAGTATCAATTAAACCTACACGACCACCCATTGCATGAAAGAATAATTCTTGGGGAGTTAAGCCATTAATATAAGAACTTTCAACAAAACCGCGTGCACCAGGTGAATCGTCATATTTTGTGTAATGAGGTAATGTTCTATGTTCAAAACCGTTTGGAATTCGTTTGCCGTCTACGTTTTGTTGTCCTAAACAAGATATCATAAATGATATATTTAGTTCTGAACCTTTAGAACCAGCATTCACCATGGTTACAAAACGGTTGTCTTTTCCTAATGATTTTAAACCTATTTTACCGGATTCCGAGGTTGCTTGATTTAATATACTATTTACTTGAGTTTCAAACTCTTCTTGATTTGTTTTTCCAGTATTATTTTCAAATATTCCTAATTGAACTTGATCTATTAAGTTTTTAACCTCTTGTTTCTTCGATGTGATTACGCTTACAATTGCGTCATTTGTCTTTTTATCTGATATTAAATCGCTAATACCTACACTAAACGCACTTGTTTTCATATATTCTGTGATGATATCCTGTAAATTGTCGATAAAATCCGCGGATGCCATATTTCCAAAATCATTGCATATTCTTTGTAATAAACCCTTTGTTCCTGCGCCAAACGCACTTTTATCTAATTGACCACGCACATATTCTCCGTTTCTTATTTCTAATACCGCATTAGAAGTATTTATATCATCTCCGTCTTTAAATGCTTTCATCTTATATTTTAGTGATAGTGGGGGCATTATTTGAGATAATATATCAAAATTTGTTATATAACCGTTTTTTTCTACCTTTTCTAATAATGTTTTTATATTTATATTTTTATTCATCATTAATAAGTTCATTCCGTCACGAGGCGTAAATTTTATTCCTTGTCTTGTGAATTGATATGATCCTAATAACGAATCTTGATAAATACCTATAATTGTAGAATTACTTGCTGGACTAACTATTTGATATGGCACTGCCGCCAAATTTCTCAATTCGGACTCTGATTCTTGTCCCTGTGGTAAATGTAAATTCATCTCATCGCCATCAAACGATATATCCTAAGAGTTTCCTCAAAGGTCGGACTGTATCTTAAGCAGATTCAGGATAGCTAGTCCATCATAATCCACCAACATCCGTTCAGTCTCTGAGTGCCTTTCATGGTCTGCTAAACGACTTTAGAAAGTAACACTGCTGATTGCCCAATCTTTCACATTATAACCATTGGGTTCGGCAGTTAACCGAGTTCCTTACAAATGTTTCCATTAGTAAGTGGTAGTGAAAGCTCTAAGGGTGTCCCAGCAACAAGATGTTTCGCAAATAAACTAATAAATTTTTCAGGCATTTCTATATTATTTTTAATGTGATATTCTGATAATAACTTAAAATGTTGTTCAACTTGTGGTTTTAATATTTTATTATTCTTGGATAAGTTTTCTTTGACAGATAGAGGCATCGTATTTCTCCAATTGAAAGCAATTAGTTGTTCTTCTTTGTCTTCTAAATTAAATTTAGATAAAGGTATTACATGGTCTATGTGCCATAATTGACCACGATTTTCAAGAGTATAATCATTACCATTATAGAGTAACCAATTTAAATATTCACTAGAAGTGCATCCTAAATATTCAATAGTATGTTTATCTTTTTTTATTGAAAGATAAATTCTACAACGCACTGTTCTTTTGAACTTTTCAACTGGGTCGTCTCTTTCACATATTTTACATTTTAGACGATTATATCTAAAATTTGACATATGTTTTATTTTATGGCAATAATTACACTCTTTATTTTCTTTACCTAATTTATTTTCTTTTTCTTTCAACCGTTGAACCATTTTGTTATGTTTGAATTCAGTTGCCATCTTAATTAAATTTTGTCTATGGTCTTCGTCTGTATGATATTTGTTTCTTCTTTTATTATTATTACATTCCTTACATACTATTCGACCTTTAACAATATCAGATAATGGTTTTTGAATTTTACAAACATTACATTCTTTTAATTCAATTTTTGTATTTTGAATGTCTTCCATTTCTTCAACAACTTTGTTTGATCCATACAATTCTCTAGACCGTTTGTTTCTACAAACTTTACATATATTTCTATTTTTAATAAACTCATCACTTTGTTTTGTTAAACCACATTTTGAACAACATTTTTCCGAAAGTTTGGTATCAGCCACATGCATTAATTTAATAGTAGTATATTCTTTAAGTTGTTTTTGCCCTTAAATATATTAATTATTCACTAGTGAGTTTCACGCTTTTCACGCTCACTGTTGCCAACCTTGATGACTACGATAGTCGATCGGCATTGTAAGGTTTTGTCGGTTTATCCCCTAAGTTTCCAAAGGAGCCGGACTGTATCTTAAGCAGATTCAGGATAGCTAGTCCATCACAATCCACCAACACCCGTTCAGTCTCTGAATGCCTTCCATAGTCTGCTAAACGACATTAGGAAGTAACACTGCGGATTGCCCAATCATTCACATTATTACCATTGGTTACGACTATTAATCGTGTTCCTTATATATGTTTCCAAATATAAGTGGTAGTGAAGGCTCTAAGGTGGTTTCCCGCATCAAGGTGTTTTGCATCTTTTACAAGATACTAGAGGGTATCACGCTTTTCACGCCCCCTGTTGCTAACATCAAGAACCTTACATCTTGTTTGTTTATCAGCTACATTCATTCTAAAAGTGTCACCTCGCGTCATAATTCGCGCTATATGACACATCATACTCATTCTATGAAGAGTAGGTTGACGATTGAATAAAATAGGATCACCATCCATCATATGACGATGAACGATATCTCCCTCTTCTAATACAATTGAATTACGGTCTAAATAATACCGTAAAGTAATATTCTCGCCATTCTGTTTTTCCAATATTTTTGCTCCAGGCCATACATCTGACCCATTTAAAACCAATTTGGTTAAGAAATCTTTATTCAATTTGTTCACCACCACTGGTTTTGTTAAATTCTTTGCGATTTTCATTGGAATCCCTAATTCGCGTATAGATATATTTGGATCGGCTGTGATTACTGAACGCGCACTAAAATCTACACGTTTCGCCATAAGATTTCCTCTCATTCTTCCACCTTTTCCATTTAATCGGTCTTTGATTGACTTTAAAGGACGCCCTGAGCGCTGTGCTACTGCTGCAACACCTGGTATTTTATTATCGACTTGTGATGCTACAAAATATTGCAAAACTGTTCTCCAATCATCAATCACATTTGCCGGTGCATTATTTTGTACTTTTTCTTGTAAAGTCTTGTTTGTTTTGATTATATTCACTAATATATGACTTAAATCGTCTTCAGACCTTTGTTGAGCATCATGTTTTACGGATGGACGGACCGCTGGAGGCGCTACATACATCGTTTGGCAAATCATCCAATCCGGTCTTGAAAATACAGGACTAAACCCCATAAATGATACATCTTCATCTGATATTCTTTTAAATATTTTTAATACCAATTCAGGGGTTAATTTAATAATTATTGGTTCGGTTTCTGAGTTTGCACTAGGCCATTCTGCAAATATTGTTGCTAAGCCCTCTTTACGAATTTTACTTGGCTGCAAACAATTACATCCATTTTCTGTGTCTTCCCCACATCTTTTTATCTTACTTGCTAATCCAAAAACATATTTCCATCTCGCTTCACCGACCAATTTTAATGCCTGTTTATATTTTTCTTTACTAATTAATAATTTACTACAAGTAAAACATACACATCTTAATACTTTTAATATTGTACTTAAATATTGAATATAAAAGACTGGTACTGCTAAATCAATATGTCCGTGGTAGCCTGGAGTCTTCATATAATCTAATCCATCTGTTAAACAAATTAGACCTGGTTCTAATACACCCATTCGAGGATCGAATAACCCACCTATTACTGGTTTATTATTTATATAAGTATCCCGACTTGTTATCTCTGCTACGGATCCTTTTTTAATTTCTGCCGGAGACATTATACTAAATTGTATTCCGATAACCTGGGAATGCCTTATTGTTTTTTTTTCATTCTGTAACTTGGGCATATATTATAATATAAGATAATTGTTTTAAATTGTTTTATTAATCAATTTTTTTTAATTCGTTTATTAAGTTATTTTTAAAGTTTAGAATAATTTAAAATGACTGCCATTATTAATAGTGATACTCTTGTAAATTTAATTGAACATTCGGAACTTCTTGAAAGATCTGGAATCATAACTCCGACAATTAAATTATCCGTATTAAAATATAATTCTTATAATTCAACCAAAAAAAATTATGTTCCCGTTGAAATATTTCATAAATCAGATAATTGCGATGTATTATATTCTATTGTTAAAAAAACAAACTTTATTTTAATTCATGAAATAATTAAGAAAAAACAACGTATTCTTAAAAAAAACGCATTTAATAAATTTATAAAACGGCATATTTTATTGTCTATTGCTAAAAAAATAGCTGAAATGAATAACTGTGAATAATAATATTAAGTGAAATGACTTAAAATTATTATTTTTAATATATATAAAATGGCACGAGAATTACATCAAACATTATCAAAAAAAGAACAAAATAAAAAAAAGAAAACAGATGAATTAAATCATAAAAAAAAGAAAAACGTTAATTCTGATGATGATGGCGATGATTATTTAGAAAGCGATAGTGAATTAGAAGAAATGACTGCTCATGAAATTAGAAAATATATAAATGAAGTTATACCTACAACACATATGGATAAAAAAATAAAAGCAGGCGAACGTCTTTATAAAAAAACTAAAAATATTAAAAATAATAAAAAAGTTGAAAGTGAAGAAGAATGGGAAACTGAAACAGATACCGACACAGACACAAATAATGACGAAAAATTGGTTAATAAAAAAACTATTAATTCGAAAAATAAACGCAAAAAAAATATTAAAAATGAAGAAGAATATGAAGATGAAAGTGAAGAAGACGGAGATGAAAACGACGAAGAAAATAAAACAGAAAACCTTGATAAAAAGAAAAGTAAGGTAAATATCTTTTTTACTATTGCTGGTGAAGACGACGAAGATGAAGACTATGATCCTGATTACGACGAATACGGAGAATTTGACGATTACAATTATTCGACTGAAAACGAAGACGATCCGGTGTCGTCATCAGATGAAGATTCCCCAAAAAACAAAAAAATTACAAAGAAAAACAAAAAAGAAATTAAAGACAAAGATAAAGAAAATAAAGAACAACTTATTGACACAAAAACACCGGAACAAGTATTAGATTATATAAAAAATTTATTAATATTAAATCCTGACGATAAAGCTTTAAAAAATTGGGTAGATATATGTGAAATAGAATATAATAAATATAAAGAAAAAAAAGAGAAAAAAATAAAGAAACAGAAACAAAAAAATATGAGAATTTTTCGTAAAATCGGTAAGGACAAAAATGCGATGAACGACTTTTCATTTTACGAAAACTTAGATGTAGAAAGTCAGAAAGATTATATTAAAAAATTAAAAGAAATAAATAAAATATCTCGCATCGAAGAACCTTATAGGTTAACCTTACTTAAATCTTCGATACCGGTTGAATTTAAGGCAGCCGCAATGAAAAAAATAAATTCCCTAAAATACTTAGAACCTGGTAGCGGAGAATATTACAAACTTAAAAATTGGGTTGACACTTTTATGCGTATCCCTTTTGGTAAATATCAAGAGTTACCTGTTACTATTAATGATGGTATAGATAAATGTCATGAATTTATGGAAAACGCACAAAATACGCTAGACCAAGCTGTATATGGTTTAACTGATGCAAAGATGCAAATTATGCAATTATTAGGTCAATTACTAATAAATCCGCAATCTATCGGAACCGCAATAGCTATTCATGGGCCTCCCGGAACCGGTAAGACATCATTATTAAAAGAAGGTGTTAGTAAAATATTAAATCGACCTTTCGCGTTTATTGCGTTAGGCGGAGCAACAGACAGTAGTTTTTTAGAAGGGCATAGTTATACATATGAGGGTAGTACATGGGGTAAAATTGCTCAAATATTAATTGACAGTAAATGTATGAACCCAGTTATTTATTTTGATGAATTAGATAAAATAAGTGATACTCCTCGTGGAGAAGAAATTACAGGCATATTAACGCATTTAACAGATACTACACAAAATACGTTATTTCATGACAAATATTTTACTGAAATTAATTTTGATTTAAGCAAATGTTTATTTATTTTTAGTTATAATGATGAAACAAAGGTAAACCCCATTTTAAAAGATAGAATGTATAGAATAAAAACCACCGGATATTCGCAAAAGGAAAAAGTAATTATAGCAAATAATTATTTATTACCAAAAATTAGAGAACAAGTAAAATTTAGTAGTGAAGATATTATTATTCCTGATATCACAATAAATTATATTATTGAACAATTTTGTAAGTCAAATGATACTGGACCAAATGAACTTGAACAAGGCGTAAGAAATTTAAAAAGATGTTTAGAAATTATACATACAAAATTAAATTTATTCCGTTTAATGAAACGTGGTACAAAATTATTAAAGGACAGCGTAAACTTAGATGTAATATTTCCTTTTACTGTTACAAAAGATATCGTCGATAAATTAATTATCTTACAAAAAAACACATTTAATGCGCAAAATTTAATGTATGTATAAATTGTATCTTCGTAAATTATGTTAAAAAGTTTTAATTAATTAATTTTAAATATATAAAAGTAATTAATATTGACAATATAATTCACATAATGAATTATGAAAACATAACAACAATGTCTTAAAAAATGTTACTCAAGAAAAAATTACTAAAATGTAGATATGTTAGAATATTTTAAACAATTGGGATATTAAAATGATATAAATATTTTTTAATATATTATATTATTTTTATATAAAAACATTTATATACTAATCCCATACCATTTTAGTATTATGCCACCACATACCGTCTCCTTTTTTAATGTCATATATTGACCGAAAAATTACAGATCTAGACAATGGAA
>Ga0214923_10000415_pt1 | contig 65433 bp, 60 predicted proteins | sample LL1510_MetaG_FD_177993 | JGI IMG/M metagenome (GOLD analysis project Ga0214923, IMG submission 177993) | Freshwater microbial communities from Lake Lanier, Atlanta, Georgia, United States - LL-1510 | ecosystem: Environmental > Aquatic > Freshwater > Lake | place: USA: Georgia | collected...
CTGCTGCTGCTGGGCTTTTTTGCCATGGCGGTGGGTGCGGCGCTGTGGTGGGCGCTGCGCCACCCGAGTTTCAGCTTGCAGCGCATCACGGTGGATGGCGATGTGGCGCACAGCAACGAGGTCACGCTGCGGGCCAATGTGGCGCCGCGTTTGCAAGGCAACTTTTTCACCATGGACTTGGCCCAGGCGCGCGCCAGTTTTGAGGCCGTGCCTTGGGTGCGCCGTGCGGTGGTGCGTCGCGAATTTCCCAATCGGCTGAGGGTGACGCTGGAAGAGCATCAGCCGGTGGCGGTGTGGGGTCTTGAAAGTGATGGGCGCATGGTCAATCAACAAGGCGAATTGTTCGAGGCCAATGTGATGGAGGCCGATGTCGAGCGCATGCCGCGCTTGATGGGACCCGATGCGCAGTCGGCCGAGGTGCTGGGCTTGTACCGCTTGCTCACGCCGATGTTCACGCCATTGAATTTTGAACTCAGCAGTTTGGAGTTGACCGCGCGCGGCAGTTGGCGGGCGCAATTGGAGGGGGGGTCGGTGGTCGAGCTCGGGCGCGGCCAAGCCGTGCAGGTGCAAGAGCGGGTGTTGCGCTTGACCCAAACCTTGACCCAAGTGGCCAGCCGGTATGGGCGGCGGGCCAGCGCCATGGAATCGGCCGATTTGCGCCATGACAACGGATATGCGCTGCGCTTGCGCGGCGTGAGCACGCTGGAAGCCCAACCTGTCAAACGGTAAGAAAAGGAAGACGCATGGCAAAAGAGTACAAAGATTTGGTGGTCGGCCTGGACATTGGCACCAGCAAAGTGATGGCGGTGGTGGCCGAGGTCATGCCCGGGGGTGAACTCAAAATTGCCGGCATGGGCCTGTCGCCCAGCAATGGTCTCAAGCGTGGTGTGGTGGTCAACATCGACGCCACGGTGCAAAGCATTCAAGCGGCGTTGAAAGAGGCCGAGTTCATGGCCGATTGCAAAATCACCAAGGTCTATACCGGCATCACCGGCAGCCACATTCGGGGCATGAACTCCAGCGGCATGGTGGCGGTGAAAGACCGTGAGGTCACCGCACCCGATGTGGCGCGGGTGGTTGAAACCGCCAAGGCCATCAACATCTCCACCGACCAGCGCTTGTTGCTGGTCGAGCCGCAAGAATTTGTCATCGATGGGCAAGACGTCAAAGAGCCGATTGGCATGAGTGGCATCCGCTTGGAGGCCAAGGTGCACATCGTCACTGGGGCCCAAAGCGCGGCCGAGAACATCATCAAATGCGTGCGCCGCTGCGGTTTGGATGTCGAACAGTTGATGCTCAACCCCTTGGCTTCGAGCTACTCGGTGCTGACCGCCGACGAAAAAGAGCTGGGCGTGGCCTTGGTCGACATTGGCGCGGGCACCACCGATGTGGCCATCTTTACCGGCGGAGCGATCCGCCACACCGCGGTGATCCCCATTGCGGGCGATCTGGTCACCAGCGACATTGCCATGGCCTTGCGCACCCCAACCAAGGATGCCGAGGACATCAAGGTTGAGTCCGGCTATGCCAAGCAACTGCTGGCCAACCCGGAGATGCAAGTGGAAGTGCCCGGCCTGGGCGACCGCAGCCCGCGCATGCTCAGCCGTCAGGCCTTGGCTGGCGTCATCGAACCGCGGGTTGAGGAAATTTTCTCCTTGGTGCTGCAAGTCATTCGCGAGTCGGGCTATGAGGAGGTGCTCTCCTCGGGCATTGTGCTCACCGGTGGCAGCGCCATCATGCCTGGGATGGTGGAGTTGGGCGAGGACATCTTTCTCAAGCCCGTGCGCCGCGGCTTGCCCCAGTACAGCGGCGCCTTGGCCGACATGGTGGCCCAGCCGCGCGCCGCCACCGTCATGGGCTTGCTCGAAGAGGCCCGCTTGGCCCGCATGCGCGGCTTCAAGGTGGCGCAAAACAATGGTTCGGTGCAGACCGCTCTGGGTCGCATCAAAGACTGGTTGGTGGGGAATTTCTGAGATGAACAACATCCAATGGTTGGCCATGGCCCGTGCCAGTCCGCCCGATGCTGGGGTGTGGCGATGGCGACCCTGTTGCCGAGGCGCACCCCCCAATGGGTCAATGAATTTCAAACAAAAAAACTTGGCAACTGCAAACAACGTATCCATAGGAGTAAAAAAATGAGTATCGAAATGGTTGAAGAGCAAGCGTTCAATTCAGGCACCATGATCAAGGTGATTGGCGTGGGTGGCGGCGGTGGTAACGCGGTCGAGCACATGATCAACACCCATGTGCAAGGGGTGGAGTTCATTTGCGCCAATACCGATGCACAAGCCCTGCGCCGCAGTGCGGCCCACAGGGTGATCCAACTCGGTCAAAGCGGTTTGGGCGCAGGCAGTCGACCCGAGCGCGGACGTGATGCCGCCTTGGCCGCCGAAGAGGACATTCGCGCCGCCTTGGAGGGCACGCACATGTTGTTCATCACCGCTGGCATGGGTGGCGGCACTGGCACAGGTGCCGCCCCTGTGGTGGCGCGCATTGCCCGCGAGATGAACATCTTGACCGTGGGCGTGGTGACCAAACCGTTTGACTGGGAGGGCGGGCGTCGGCTGACCAATGCCGATGCGGGGTTGGCCGAGTTGGAGGCGAATGTGGACTCCTTGATCGTGGTGCTCAACGAAAAATTGCTCCAGGTGCTCGGTGAAGACGTGACCCAAGACGAGGCCTTTGCCTTTGCCAATGACGTGCTGAAGAACTCGGTGGGCGGTATTGCCGAAATCATCAATGTGGAAGCCTTGGTGAACGTGGATTTTGAAGACGTGCGCACCGTGATGAGCGAGCATGGCAAAGCCATGATGGGCACGGCCAAAGCCAGCGGCCCCGACCGCGCCCGCATCGCCGCCGAGCAAGCGGTGGCCTGTCCGCTGTTGGAAGGGGTGGACATGTCGGGTGCCAAAGGCGTGCTGGTGTTGATCACCGCGGCCAAGGGCGGCCTGAAGTTGTCAGAGTCGCGCGAAGCCATGAACACCATCCGTGCCAGCGCCTCTGACGATGCGCATGTGATTTACGGTACCGCCTATGACGACGAATTGGGCGACGAGATCCGCGTCACCGTGGTCGCTACCGGTTTGGCCCATTCGGGCCGCCGCGCCGCCTCGCCCTTGCAAGTGCTGCGCAATGGCACCGACGGCATGGCTTTTCCCACAGCCGCCCAAGCCCAGCCTGCGACCGTGGGCAGCCCCAGCAGCAGCGCTGCCGCAGGCGTGGCCGTGCCTGACTACACCGGCATGTCGGTGCCCAGCGTGTGGCGCACCAACCGCACCCATGCAGCGGCCAAAGTCGATGCCATGTCCTCGGGCGGTATGGACGACTACGAAATCCCCGCCTTTTTGCGCAAGCAAGCCGACTGATCGTGTCGCTCCTTTGAAAAACGGCCTTCGGGCCGTTTTTTTTGTGGCAAGTGGTCAGGTTTGAAATCCCGCTCTGGAACCGCCATCTCGGGGTATGCCGGCTTCCTCCCCTCGCTGCGCTCCGATGTCGTCAGCCCGCACACCCCTCGTGTCGGTTTTTATGGATCTAGTTCGCAACACCGTTGGTGGGTGCGTCGACCCGACTGAACGAACAAAGCTCAGCCAAAGCCCAAAGAATTGGAATTTGACCCCAAATAAATGACCCCCAATAAGCCAAGCGCATAAAATCACCGCGTGCTGCAACAACGAACCCTTCAATCGATCACCACTGCCGTCGGTGTGGGTTTGCACAGCGGGCAGAAGGTGGAGCTCACCTTGCGCCCTGCACCGCCCGATGCGGGCATTGTGTTTCGCCGCACCGACCTGCCCCAGCCGGTGTCCATCCCAGTGTCCGCCACCGCCGTCACCGATACCCGATTGGCGTCCACCATCTCCAACCTGGGTGCCAGGGTGCTCACCGTTGAGCACCTGATGTCGGCTTGTGCAGGTTTGGGATTGGACAACTTGTACGTCGACATCACTGCCGAGGAAGTGCCGATCTTGGACGGCTCTGCCGCCGCGTTTGTTTTTTTGCTGCAAAGCGCAGGCATTGCGCTGCAAAATGCGCCCAAGCGTTTTTTGCGGGTGATCGAAACTGTGGAGATCCGCGAAGGCGAGGGTGCGGCGCGCAAATGGGCGCGTTTGAGCCCTCACAACGGCTACAAGCTCAGTTTTGAAATTGACTTTGACCATCCGGCGGTGGACTCCACCGGCCAACGGGTGGTGTTTGACACCGATGACGGCAGCTATGTGCGCGACATCGCCCGCGCCCGCACCTTTGGCTTTACCAAAGATGTGGAGTCGATGCGGGCCAATGGCTTGGCCCTGGGTGGCGGCTTGGACAATGCCATCGTGATGGACGACTACAAAATTTTGAACAGCGAAGGCCTGCGCTACGACGACGAGTTTGTCAAACACAAAATCTTGGACGCGATGGGCGATTTGTACCTGCTGGGCCGGCCACTGCTGGCGGCTTACAGCGCGTTTCGCTCGGGCCATGCGCTGAACAATCGTTTGTTGCGCGAGCTGCTCAGCCGCCCCCAGGCCTACGAGGTGGTCAGCTTTGCCGATGAGCAGCAGGCACCGCGCGGCTTGGCTCAACTGGCCAGTGCTTGGTGAACCACTGTGCTGCTGGTGCGCTGGTTGGTGTTGTTTTTGCTGCTGGTCTCGGCCTTGTTGTTTGCCGCATTCATAGCCACCGGTGAAACGCGTTATCGCATTTGGGGCTGGAAGCTGCTGCGCCTTACCTTGGCTGCGGCCTTGGTGTTTTTCACCGTCCTGATTTTGGAGCGCTTGTAGCCTCGGGCTGCACCTCAGCCGCTGCGCCCGGCCCGAAACATGGCGCTTGATTTGCGGCGCGGCGCCCCCGCCGATTGCAACAAGGCCAATGCTTGGCCCGCATGGGCATGCATGATGGCCAGGCCCAAGGCATCGGCCGCATCAGGCCCGGGCAGACCCGGCAGATTGAGCATGCGTTTGACCATTTCTTGCACCTGCGCTTTGGCCGCCTTGCCGTGACCGGTCACGGCTTTCTTCATTTGCAAAGCGGTGTATTCGGCCACAGGCAAGTTGGCGTTGACCAGAGCGCTCACGCAGGCGCCACGGGCTTGGCCGAGCAACAAAGTGGCTTGCGGGTTGAGGTTGACAAACACGATCTCGATCACCGCCGCTTGCGGCTGGTAACGCGCCACCACAGCATGTATGCCCTCAAACAACAGTTTGAGCCGCGCGGGCAGGTCGGCGCGTGGGGCCGAATGGGTGCGAATGGTGCCGCTGGCGACATATTGCAGTTGTGACCCCAGGGCATCGATCACCCCGAAACCGGTCGTTTGCAGGCCCGGATCGATGCCAAGAATGCGCTTGGGGGTGTGCGTCATGGCAAGCGTGCCGTGCCCATGCGGGCAACGATGACTTCGGTGCGCTGGGCCAAATAGCCCGAGCGCGGTAAGCGTTCAAAGTATTTGGGGCGGGGCAGCATGACGGCCAAGCGGGCCGCCTCCCATTCGCTGAGGTGTTGGGCCGATTTGCCAAAGTAATGCTGGGCCGCGGCCTCTGCCCCAAACACGCCTTCACCCCATTCAACGCTGTTGAGATAAATCTCCAAAATGCGCCGTTTGCTGAGCATGGCCTCCAGGCCCAGGGTCAGCGCAAACTCTTGGGCCTTGCGCACCCAGGTTCGCTCGCCAGAGAGCAACAGGTTCTTCGCCAGTTGCTGGGTGATGGTGGAGCCGCCCACGATCTTGGGTGGGGCTTGGCGCTGGTGTGGCCCTTGAACCGCTTTTTGTTGCGCCCGGCTGTTTTGCACCCAGGCCTTTTCGATCGCATCCCACTGCACGCCCTCGTGCTGGGCAAAGATGTCGTCTTCGGAGACAACCACAGCGCGTTTGAGGTGTACCGAGATGCGCTCATAAGGCAACCATTCTTGGCGCCAGGGCAAATTGTGTTGGGCGCGCACAATGCGCCATGCCTCGGATCGCTGAAAGCTGGTTGAGGCCGGGTTCCACCAGGCCATGGCGGCGATGCGCAGCACAAAAAACAATTGCAAGCCCAAAGCGGCCAGCAGCACCAGTACCAACCAGCGCGTGAGCGGATGTTGCCAGGAGAGCAGGCCGGGCCAGCGCATCTCAGCGGGCCTGCAAAGTGCCATCGCGGCTGAACTGAAAGCGCGCCACCATGGCCAGTTGGTCGGCGCTTTTGCGCATCTGCGGATCAAACGCCCCAAAGGGCCCGGCGCTGCGCACAATGGCCAGCGCCCGCAGGTCCAGGGCGCGCTGGCCAGAGCTGTTGACCACCTCGGCGGTCAACACCTGGCCCAGGGCGTTGACGGTGATGATCATGGTCAGTTCGCCGTAGAGTTTTTGGCCGTTCATTTGCGGAAAGTGGCGCGTACCGTGGACCTCGATGAGGTGGCGCAAATGGTCATAGTACTGGGCATACACCACCTCTTGGGTGCTGGGGCTGATGTAGCGTTTGCGCGGCTTGGCATTGTCTTGCTCAATGCGCTGCTCGATCTCTGCCAGCAGTTTGAGCAATTGCTGGCGTTTGGCCTCTTGCGCCAGGGCCTGCGCCCGGTCGGGCAGGTTTTGTGTCTCCGGCAGCAATGCCAGGCTGGCTTTGACCTGGCTGAGCAAGATCGACTGTTTGAGCCGCAAGGCGGCCAAGGTTTCCGCCGAGGTGGGTTCGAGTTGTTCGCCATCGGTGCTCACGGCGGCACTGGGCAGGGGCGAGCGGGCGCGACCTTGCACGGCATCGCCGCCGCCGGCCAGCCGGGTTTGCGCCAGTGCCTGGGGCACGGTGGTTTCGCTGGATTTGGCCTTTGTGTTGACCAGGATCACTTCCAGCGGGCTGGTCTGGAACATGCGATCAAATCGTTCGGGATCGGCCACCCGCAAACTCAGCAGCATGCCATGCACCAGCACCGAAATGCCCAAGGCAATTTGCAAAGGCGACCAACGCTGCCACATGCTAAGCGCTGAGCGGGGCTGCAGCTTCGCCATCGGCATCGCTCAGGTCCAGCGCTATGGCAATCGGGCCAGCGCTGTCCTCCTCATCGGCGTCGGCCTCGGTGCCGGCACTGGCAGGCGCTTGAAGCAGAGCCAGGAAGTGGCCTTGCAGGTCCAGGCTGATGTCGTCCATGCTGCCCAGGCGCAAGCGCACAGCGGTGCCACGGGCGATACCGGCGGGCGCGCCCACCAGGTTCAATACCAAAGGCAGTTGTTGCGCGCGCACCAGCACCGGCATGCCCGGTATGGCTTTGATCACATCGGCATCGAGTTCGGTGGTCTGGTGTTGGCGCAGCCACTGCAAAGTCCAAAAGCGTTCCATGCTGGCTTGGTGACCGTTGTAGGCACTGTAGGCCGCTTCAAACGCCGAGATGATGGAGAACAGGGCCGCATCTTTGGGCTTGAAGGGCGCGGCCAGCGCCGCCGTCGCACCGTGGCGTACGCAGGCAATGAGTTGCCACTGGTTGACCATGTCGGTGTATCGGCGCAGGGGAGAGGTGCTCCAGGCGTAACAGGGTACGCCAATGCCCGCATGCGGCAAGGCCTTGGTGCCCATGCGCACCTTCACCCCCGGGGCCAGGCTGGCTTGGCTGCGGTAGATGGCGGGCACGCCCAGGCTGGCCATCCACTGGCCCCAGGTGCTGTTGGCCAAAATCATGGCCTCGGCCACGATCAGGTCCAAGGCTGCGCCGCGTTGGCGCAAGCCGATGTGCACGGTCTCGTCGCCTCGAGGGGCCCCATCGGCCGTGCCCACCAGGCGAAAGTGGTAGTCGGGACGGTTGAAGGTCTCGGGCTTGCCGCGCACCACCTCCCGCTGGGCCTTGAGGTGCTGGGCCATACGGTGCAAAAACGCCAGTTGCGCGCGTGGCATGGCCGGCTCGGTCACGCCGGGCGGGTGGGAGAAGCTGGGGTCGTCCAGCCACTGCGGGGTGACCACTTCGTCGAGTTGGTCGTGGCGCAAATTGGCCGCTATGGGCACTTGCTCCAAACAGGTGTGTGTGTCTGTGATGGCCAAGGTCTGGGCATCGAACTGCACATACAAGGACAGCGCTGGGCAGGCGCGGCCCTCTTGCAAGGTGTAGTGCTGCACCAGGGTATCGGGCAGCATGGTGATTTTGTGGCCCGGCATGTACACCGTGGACAGGCGTTGGCGGGCGAGTTGGTCAATGGCATCGCCAGGTTGCAAGGCCAGACCGGGCGCGGCAATGTGGATGCCCAGGGTGATGTGGGAGGTGTCCAGGCCTTGCACCGACAAGGCGTCGTCGATCTCGGTGGTTTGCGAGTCGTCAATGGAATAGGCCTGCACGCTGGCCAAGGGCAACACATCGCTGGCCATCGGCGCTGGCAAGGCGGGGAATTGGGTGCCCTTGGGGAAGTTTTCAAACAAAAACCGTTGCCAATGGAATTGATAGGCCGAGGTGATGGCCCCGGCACGCTGCAGCAGTGTCAGCGGCGCAAGTTGGGTGGCGCGGGCGGCTTGCACCACTGCCTTGTATTCGGGCGCATTCTTGTCGGGTTTGAACAGGATTTTGTACAACTGCGCCAGCACCTGCGGGGGGCACTGGCCTTCACCCAGTTGCCGAGCCCAAGCGTCGATTTGCGCCAATTGTTGTTGTTTCTTTTCGATCGCCAGCAGGGCTTGCTGGACCACCTCGGCCGGGGCTTTCTTGAAGCGCCCGCGACCGGCGCGGCGAAAGTAGTGGGGTGCTTCAAACAAGCGCAGCAAAATGGCGGTTTGCTGGCCCAAGCTGGCTTGGGCGCTGAAATACTCGCGGGCCAAATCGGCAAAACCAAATTCTTCCACCGGTGCGAATTCCCAGGCCAGCTCCAACTCGATGGTTTGGGACAGCGCACCGGATTCGCGCATCAAATCGACGGGGCTGGGCTGGTCAAACTTGATCAGCACCTGGGCCGATTTGACTTTGACGCGCTTGCCCGTTTCCAACTCAATTTGGGCCGACGCCTCGGCCTCGGACAGGACGCGGCCGGTGAGCAATTTACCGGCTTCTTCAAACAGGGCATACATGCACAGATTGTCCCATGCCCCATCGCCCATGGGCGTGCCAAGGGCTGGCGCTGCCCCAACCCAGGTATTGGGTGATGCAAATAAAGCACAGGGGTGATGGCCATGCCCGATAATCGCAAGCCATGCCCACCGTGATTGAAAAGCCCCATCTCTTGCACCGCTTGGCGCATGTGTTTCGGGGCTACGACAGTCAACTGGCTTTGGCCGTCATGGCGCTGTCCCTGGCCGGGCTGATCACCATGTACTCATCGGGCTTTGCCAACGGTGCACGCTTTTGGGATCACTTTCGCAACCTGAGTTTGGCCTTTGTGATCATGGTGCTGGTGGCGCAAATTCCGCCCCAGCGCCTGATGACGTTTGCCGTGCCCTTGTACACCGTGGGGGTGGCCTTGCTGATCGCCGTGACCTTGTTTGGCCTGACCAAAAAAGGCGCGCGCCGCTGGTTGTATGTGGGGGTGGTGATTCAACCCTCGGAAATCCTCAAAATTGCCATGCCCCTGATGCTGGCCTGGTGGTTCCAAAAACGCGAGGGTCAGTTGCGGTCCTTGGACTTTGCGGTGGCCACCGTGTTGTTGGTGGTGCCCGTGGGCCTGATTGCCAAGCAGCCCGATTTGGGCACTGCCATTTTGGTGTTGGCCGCAGGTTTGTATGTGATTTTCTTCGCCGGCTTGCGCTGGATTTGGATCTGGCCGCCGGTGCTCATCGGTTTGGTGGGGGTGGGCTTGTTGGTGTGGTTTGAACCGACCTTGTGCGCCGAAGGGTTTCGCTGGCCCATGTTGCGCGAGTACCAGCAGCAGCGCATTTGCACCTTGCTCGACCCCGGGCGCGACCCCTTGGGCAAGGGTTTTCACATCATCCAAGGCATGATCGCCATTGGCTCGGGTGGCATTTTTGGCAAAGGCTTCATGCAAGGCACCCAAACCCATTTGGACTTCATCCCAGAGCGCACCACGGACTTTATTTTTGCCGCCTTTGGTGAAGAATTTGGCTTGCTGGGCAACTTGATGCTTATCGTGGGATTTGCGGTTTTGGTGTTGCGCGGCCTGGCCATTGCCTTGGAAGGCCCCACTTTGTTTGCCCGCTTGCTCGCTGGCAGCGTGACCTTGATTTTTTTCACCTATGCCTTTGTCAACATGGGCATGGTCAGCGGCATCTTGCCAGTGGTGGGTGTGCCCCTGCCGTTCATCAGTTATGGCGGCACGGCCATGGTCACCCTGGGCTTGGGGGTGGGCATTTTGATGTCGGTGGCGCGCTCCAAACAATTGGTGCAGTCGTGAGGGCAGCAGCGCCAAAGGCTTGCCTCAGGCACGCCTTGGGTGGCTTGGCCGCATGTAGTCATCCCCCACGCCCGGGTCGGGTTGGGGCCACTCCTACAATGCCACCATGATTGCACGCGAACCCACCATTGAACGCTTGGCCACCGCCCGTGCGTTGTTGCTCACCCCATTCGGCTTGGACGAGGGCCACCTGTCCCGCGCGTTGGCTGAAATCCGCCAGCACCGGGTGGATGATGCAGACCTGTACTTTCAGTACACCCGCGCAGAGAGTTGGAGCCTGGAGGAGGGGATTGTCAAAACTGGCTCATTCAGCATCGACCAAGGTGTCGGTGTGCGTGCCATCAGCGGTGAAAAAACCGCCTTTGCCTATTCCGACGACATTTCTTGGCCCTCGCTGTTGGACGCAGCCCGCACAGTGCGAAGCATTGCATCGGCTGGTCGGCAAGCGCGGGCCAAAGTGCCCGCCACCCGGGTGGCCAAAAGCCGAAGCCTGTACGGTGGGCAAGATCCGATTGGCAGTTTGGACAGCGCCACCAAGGTGGCATTGCTCGAGCATGCCGAACAAATGGCCCGCCAGCGCGATCCCCGGGTGGTGCAGGTGATGGCCGGTTTGGCCTGCGAACACGATGTGATGTTGGTGGCTCGCGCCGATGGCACCCTGGCCGCTGATGTGCGCCCCTTGGTGCGGTTGTCGCTGAGCGTGATTGCCGAGCAAAATGGGCGGCGCGAAAGCGGCTCGGCCGGTGGTGGTGGCCGTTTTGGCTTGGCTTATTTTGACGAGACCATGATCCAGTCGTATGTCAACGAAGCCGTTGACGCAGCCCTGACCAATTTGGACGCGCGTCCCGCCCCGGCGGGTGAGATGACCGTGGTACTGGGCCCTGGTTGGCCCGGTGTGTTGTTGCACGAAGCGATTGGCCATGGCTTGGAGGGCGACTTCAATCGCAAGGGATCGAGCGCTTTCAGCGGCAAAATCGGACAACGCGTGGCCGCCAAAGGTGTCACCGTGCTCGACGACGGCACCATGGCCGATCGGCGCGGATCCCTCAATGTCGATGACGAGGGCCATCCCACCCAGCGCAATGTGCTGATCGAAGACGGCATCTTGAAGGGCTACATCCAAGACAGCCTCAATGCGCGCTTGATGGGCGTGCCTGCCACAGGCAATGGTCGGCGCGAAAGCTATGCCCACCTTCCGATGCCGCGCATGACCAACACCTATATGTTGGCCGGTGACAAAGCCCCAGAGGAAATTGTGGCCAGCATGAAAAAAGGCTTGTATGCCACCAATTTCGGGGGCGGTCAGGTCGACATCACCTCCGGTAAGTTTGTGTTTTCTGCCAGCCAGGCCTTTTGGGTGGAAAACGGCAAGGTCCAATACCCGGTCAAGGGCGCGACCTTGGTGGGCAATGGGCCCGATGCCCTGACCCGGGTCAGCCTGATTGGCAACGACTTGGCCCTGGACAGTGGCGTGGGCACCTGCGGCAAAGAAGGGCAAAGCGTGCCTGTGGGCGTGGGCCAACCGACCTTGCGCATCGACGGCTTGACCGTGGGGGGCACGGCTTGAGCCAAGGACTGCCTGGGCTTGTGCTACATTTCGATCCCATGGTTTCAGTGCGTTTTTACTTTGCTTATTTTTTCTTCTCACGCTGGAGAGGCGGTCGAGAGGTTTGAATGCTGCAAATTGCTCAAACCCCCAGAACCAACCGCCGCCACCCGGCGGTTTTTTTTTGCCACGCCACTTGTGCCAATTGTTTGAAATTTGAAGGAAGCAACCATGAAGACCCAAACCGGCGAAACCCTTTATCCGCAGCACCACGACCAAACCAGCCAAACCGATGACCAACGCATCAAGGACATCACCGTGTTGCCACCGCCTGAACATTTGATCCGATTCTTTCCCATCGCTGGCACGGCGGTGGAGAGCCTCATCGCCCAGACCCGCCAGCGCATCCAACAGATCATGGCAGGCAAGGACGACCGCCTGCTGGTGGTGATGGGCCCTTGTTCGATCCACGACCCCGCCGCAGCGCTGGAATATGCCCGCCTCTTGAAGGCCGAGCGCGAGAATTTCGCGGACACCTTGGAAATCATCATGCGGGTTTATTTTGAAAAGCCGCGCACCACTGTGGGCTGGAAGGGTTTGATCAATGACCCCTACTTGGACGAGAGCTTTCGCATCGACGAGGGATTGCGCATTGCACGCCAATTGCTGATTGAGATCAACCGCACCGGCTTGCCCGCGGGCAGCGAGTTTTTGGACGTGATTTCGCCCCAGTACATTGGCGATCTGATCAGCTGGGGCGCGATCGGTGCGCGCACCACCGAGAGCCAGGTGCACCGCGAATTGGCCTCAGGCCTGTCGGCCCCGATCGGTTTTAAAAATGGAACCGACGGCAACATCAAAATCGCCACCGACGCCATCCAAGCGGCCGCGCGTGGCCACCATTTTTTGTCGGTGCACAAGAACGGTCAAGTGGCGATTGTGCAAACCCAGGGCAACCCCGATTGCCATGTGATTTTGCGCGGTGGCAAAACGCCCAACTACGACGCGGACAGCGTGGCTGCAGCCTGCAAAGAATTGAAAGCGGCCAAATTGCCCGCCCAGTTGATGGTCGATTGCAGCCACGCCAACAGCGGCAAACAGCATGAGCGCCAGTTGGTGGTGGCCCAAGACATTGCCGATCAGTTGGCCCAGGGCTTGCACAGCGTGTTTGGTGTGATGGTGGAAAGCCATTTGAACGCAGGCGCACAGAAGTTCACGCCCGGCAAAGACCAGCTGGACAGCTTGGTTTACGGGCAAAGCATCACCGACGCCTGCATTGCCTGGGGCGACTCGGTGGAGGTGCTGAAGGTCTTGTCGCAAGGGGTGAAGGCGCGGCGCGGCAAAAAGTAATCAGGCCGGGCAACTGCATGGCCGGTGCCGGCGGTTGCAAGTGCTGGTCCATGCGAACGCTTGTCTTCGCTGGCCATGACGCCTGGGGTTGTTTGTTTCGCTCTCGCAGGCGTCAGGTGGTCAGCGCCTGAAGCAGCTTGCCATGCACCCCGCCAAAACCGCCATTGCTCATGCACAGCACATGGTCGCCGGGGCGGGCAGCCGCCTTGACCTGCGCTACCAAGCTGTCGATGTCGCCAGCGGTATGTGCCCGTTCACCCATGGCTGACAAAGCTTCGGCGGCGTCCCAGTCCAAACCGGCGGTGTGGCAAAACGCCAGGTCGGCTTGCTCCAAGCTCCAGGGCAGTTGCGATTTCATCGCGCCGAGTTTCATGGTGTTGCTGCGTGGCTCGAACACCGCCAGGATGCGCGCCTTGTCCACTTGGCGGCGCAGACCGTCGACCGTGGTGCGGATGGCGGTGGGGTGGTGGGCAAAGTCGTCGTAGACCGTGATGGCCTGTGTCCCCATGCCCACGTGGCCGCGCACCTCCATGCGGCGGCGCACATTTTCAAATCTGGACAAGGCTTGGCACGCATGGGAAACCGCCACGCCCACGTGATCGGCGGCGATGACCGCGGCCAAGGCGTTCATTTGGTTGTGAACCCCACCCAAGGCCCATTGCACCCGGCCTTTCACTTGGCCTTGGTGCAAAACCTCAAAGTCTGAAGGCTCGCCGCGCAGTTGCCAGGCGGCATGCGGGGCGTTGCCAAAACACGCCACCTCGCTCCATTGGCCCAGGCCCAGCACCCGCTGCAAACTGTCTTGCTCGGCGTTCACCACCAAACGCCCACTGGCGGGCACGGTGCGCACCAGGTGGTGGAATTGGCGCTCAATGGCGGCCAGGTCGGAAAAGATGTCGGCGTGGTCGAACTCGAGGTTGTTCAACACCGCGGTGCGCGGGCGGTAATGCACAAACTTGCTGCGTTTGTCGAAAAAAGCGGTGTCGTACTCGTCGGCCTCGATCACGAACAGAGGGCGGGTTTGGCCGGCGGCCAAGGCACCCAAGCGGGCCGACACGCCAAAGTTCAGGGGCACCCCCCCAATCAAAAAGCCAGGTGTCAAACCCGCTTGGTCCAGCACCCAGCTGAGCATGGCGGTGGTGGTGGTTTTGCCGTGGGTGCCAGCGATGGCCAGCACATGGCGCGATTGCCCGGGGGCGTGCAGCACATGGTCGCTCAGCCACTGGGGGCCGCTGGTATAGGGCAGGCCAGCTTCCAAAATCGCTTCCATCAGCGGGTAGCGCGGTGAGCCGTCGGCCAAGCGGGCGCGAGAGACCACGTTGCCCACCACGAACATGTCGGGCTTCAGGCCCAGTTGGTCGGCGCTGTAGCCTTCGATCAGTTCGATGCCCAAAGCGCGCAGTTGGTCGCTCATGGGGGGGTAGACGCCGCTGTCACAACCGGTGACCCGGTGGCCGGCTTCTCGGGCCAGGGCGGCCAAGCCGCCCATGAAGGTGCCGCAGACACCTAATATATGGATGTGCATGGGGCCTGATTGTAGGAGGGGGTGCCGCTGGGCCCAGGCACAATTGGACCCATGAGCACCCCATTGCAAGTTGAAATTGCCGCCGCTGCCGCCCGTTGGGTGGTGGAGGAAGGTCTGGAGTATGGCCCCGCCAAAAGCCGCGCCGCGCGCGAACTGGGCGCGGCGCGGCGCTCGGCATGGCCCGATAACAGCCTGGTTGAACAAGCGGTGCGCGATTACATTGCGGTGTTTTGCCCCGACTCGCAGGCGCAGGAGTTGGCGGCCTTGCGCGCCTTGGCCAGCCAATGGATGGAGCGATTGGCCGCCTTTCGGCCCCACCTGACCGGCGCGGTTTGGCACGGCACGGCCACCCGCTGGAGTGACATTTATTTGCAATTGTTTTGCGATGACCCCAAATCGGCCGAGTTGGCACTGATTGACCAAGGCGTCAGGTTTCAACCCAGTGCCGTCAACGGCTTTCAGGGGGAGGCGGTGGATGCACTCAGTCTGTCATGCCATTGCCCTGGCTTGGGGGAATCGGTGGGTATTCATTTGATGATCCACGACCATGGTGATTTGCGCGGTGCCTTGCAACCCGACCGCCAAGGTCGACGCCCGCGCGGCGACCTCAAAGCGTTGCGCGCTTTGATGGACCCACAAATCAGTGTGAAGCATGAAACCCTCTGAATCCATACCCATCGACCCAGATCCCCAGTCACGTCGTGGCCTTCTATGGGGCGTGGCCGCCAGCGCCGCTGCGGCGGGCATGGGTTTGGCGGCTTGGCGCTTGGGTTTGTGGGGCGCAGCCAAACCCGCATTGCCAGCGGCCTGGTGGGACACCCAATGGGAGGGGCCCCAAGGCGAGTCGGTGCTGGCGGCCAGCTTTCGGGGTCGGCCCTGGGTGATCAACTATTGGGCCACTTGGTGCACCCCTTGCGTGGAGGAAATGCCTTTATTAGACGCCTTCTATCGTGAAAATCGTGGGAAAGGTTGGCAAATGATGGGTATCGCCATTGATCAGCCTTCTTCGGTGCGGCGTTTTCTGGGCCAATATCCGGTCAGCTACCCGATCGCCTTGGGCGGCATGCAAGGCAGCGAATGGGGCAAGGCCATGGGCAATGCCAATGGCGGATTGCCTTTCACTGTGGTTTTGAATGCCAATGGCGACATGATTGCCCAATATTTGGGTAAATTAAAGGCTGATCAAATCAAATCTTGGGTTAATGGGGACGTTTGAAGGCGGTTCACGGGAAAATAGATCTTTTTGGTGTAAATTCGCCGCTTCTTCGTTCAAGGGTGGGTATTGATCATGGATTTGAGAAAGCTTAAGACCCTCATTGACTTGGTGTCCGAGTCCAATGTGTCTGAGTTGGAAATCACCGAAGCCGAGGGCAAGGTGCGCATTGTCAAAGCCGTGCATAACCCTGTGGTGGCCATGCCTGTGCCGCTCGCCGCCCCAGTGACCATGGTGGCGCCGCCATCCGTGGCAGCCCCCACAGTTGCCAGCGTGGAGGCAGCACCACTGGCCCCAGTGGTGGAGCCCGCCGGCCATTTTGTCAAGTCGCCCATGGTGGGCACCTTCTATCGCGCATCCAGTCCAGGGGCCAAAGCATTTGTCGAATTGGGATCGGTGGTCAAAGAGGGTGAACCCATTTGCATCATTGAAGCCATGAAGATCCTCAACGAGATTGAGGCCGATGCCAGCGGCACCATTACCCAAATCCTGGTGGAAAACGGTCAGGCGGTGGAGTTTGGTCAACCCATGTTTGTGATCGCCTAAGTTCTTAACCATGTTCAAGAAAATTTTGATCGCCAACCGTGGCGAGATCGCGCTTCGCATCCAACGCGCTTGCCGCGAGATGGGCATCCAGGCGGTGGTGGTGTATTCCGAGGCCGATCGCGAAGCCAAATACGTCAAACTGGCCGAAGAGGCGGTGTGCATTGGCCCAGCGGCCTCAGCTCAAAGTTATTTGCACATGCCCTCCATCATTTCGGCCGCCGAGGTGACCGATGCCGAGGCGATCCACCCGGGCTATGGTTTTTTGAGCGAAAACGCCGATTTCGCCGAACGGGTTGAAAAAAGCGGTTTCAAATTCATTGGCCCGACGCCCGAGTCCATCCGCATGATGGGCGACAAGGTGTCGGCCAAGCAGGCCATGATCAAGGCCGGTGTGCCTTGTGTGCCCGGCTCGGAGGGCGAGCTGCCCGATGACCCGGCCCAAGTGCGGCGCATTGCCAAAAGCGTGGGCTATCCCGTCATCATCAAGGCCGCAGGCGGTGGGGGTGGGCGCGGCATGCGCGTGGTGCACACCGAGGCGGCCCTGATCCATGCGGTGCAAACCACCAAGGCCGAGGCCGGCGCTGCGTTTGGCAACCCGGCGGTTTACATGGAGAAGTTTCTATCAAATCCGCGCCACATTGAAATCCAGGTGATGGCCGATCATTTCAAGAATGCGGTCTACCTGGGCGAGCGCGATTGCTCCATGCAGCGGCGGCATCAAAAAATCATTGAAGAGGGGCCTGCTCCCGGGATACTGCGCAAACTGATCGACAAAATTGGCGAGCGCTGCGCAGCGGCTTGCAAGCGCATTGGCTACCGTGGTGCTGGCACCTTTGAGTTTTTGTACGAAAACGGCGAGTTTTACTTCATTGAGATGAACACCCGGGTGCAGGTCGAGCACCCGGTCACCGAGTTGATCACTGGTGTGGACATTGTAAAAACCCAAATCATGGTGGCTGCCGGTGAAAAACTGCCCTTCACCCAGCGTCAGATTGCGGTCAAGGGCCATGCGATCGAGTGCCGCATCAACGCCGAAGATCCGTTCAGCTTTGTGCCCTCGCCGGGGCGCATCACCATGTGGCATGCGCCGGGTGGGCCGGGCGTGCGGGTGGATTCGCATGTCTACACCAATTATTTTGTGCCGCCCAATTACGACTCCATGGTGGGCAAAATCATTGTCTATGGCGATACCCGTGAGCAGGCCATCGCGCGCATGCGTATCGCTTTGTCCGAGACCCTGGTCGAAGGCATTCACACCAATATCCCCTTGCACCGGGAGTTGATGGTGGATGCCAAGTTCATGTCCGGCGGCACCAACATCCACTACCTGGAAGAGTGGATTGCCGCGCGCAAACGCTGATGCATGAACTGCGCCTGCTCGCGCCGCAAGACCGCGTGGAGTGGTTAAGCCAAGCCTTGGAGGCTTTGGACGCGCTCAGTGTGTCGGTGGAAGATGCCGATGCCCACAGCGACAGTGAATCGCCCTTGTTTGGGGAGCCCGGCATGCCCCCGTCCCAAGCCGCTTGGGACCGCTCGCAGGTGACGGCCTTGTTTGCCGACCAGGCCATGGCCCAAGCAGCCTCAGATGTGTTGGCTTTGCAAGATCTTTTTGAAACCTGTCAGCTGCTGGGGATCACAGAACTGGTGGAACAAGACTGGGTGCGCTTAACGCAGTCGCAGTTCGCGCCGGTGGAGATCACTCCCGATTTTTGGATTGTTCCCACCTGGCACCAACCCCCGGCCCAAGCGCAGCGGGTGTTGCGCCTGGACCCTGGCTTGGCCTTTGGCACGGGCACCCACCCGACCACGCGCATGTGTTTACGCTGGCTGGCCCACAACGACATCAGCGGGATGTCGGTGCTCGATTACGGTTGCGGTTCTGGCATCCTGGCCATGGGCGCTTGTTTGCACGGTGCGACCCGGGTTGATGCGGTCGATATCGACCCCGACGCGGTGCAGGCCACGCGGCTCAATGCCCAGGCCAATGGTGTGGTGTTGCAAGCGGGCTTGCCCGATCAGGTCCAAGGCCCCTACCAATGCGTGTTGGCCAATATTTTGGCGTCGCCCTTGCAAGTGCTGGCCCCCTTGCTGTGTGGGTTGGTGCAAGACCAGGGCGGGCATTTGGTGCTGGCTGGTATTTTGCAGCGCCAGGCAGAGCGCTTGCAGCAGGCTTATGCACCTTGGTGCCGTTTGGGTGTGCACGACACCGAGGACGGTTGGGTATTGATGACCGCACGCTTTGGCCCCTCCGCCTAAAACCTGGCGCAGGTCCCGGGGAGCGCCACCTACAATGCGCCCATCATGACCTTGGCTGTGCAGTGTCCCCAGTGCCTAACCGCTTTCAAGGTGGTGCAAGACCAACTCAAGGTGGCGCAAGGGTGGGTCAAGTGCGGTCGCTGCCAACAGGTGTTCAACGCCCACTCACATGGGCTTGAACTGGATGAGATTGGGCCGACCCAAGACAGCGGGCCCGTTGTGCACCCCAGCACGGCGATGGCCGAGCCTTTGGCCCCTGCCGATGCACCGGGCGAGGGTTTGCAGCCAGACGCATCAACGCCTGACACGATTCAGGTGTCATCCATCAACCCAACAGCCATTGCTCAAGGCATGGACGCCAGCGAATTCGGCATGCCGTTGGCAGAGCGTGCCGCACCACGGTCACGTCGCATTTGGACAGTCCTGATCGGCGTATTGGGTTTGCTATTGGCCGCGCAAATGGCTTGGTGGAACAAAAGTCAGTGGTTGGCCCATTGGCCGCAGGCGCATGAGTGGGTACAGGCCGCATGTGCGCAAGGGCGCTGTCAAATGGATTGGCCCCATGGCCTGGACGCGGTGATGATTGAGCGCGCCCATTTCGAGCCCGATGGGGAAGGCCACCACCGCTTGCAAATTCAGCTCTCCAACCGCGCCCAACACACCGTGGCCACACCTTGGTTGGATTTGACGCTCACCGATGATGAAGACCGCATCGTCATTCGGCGCATGTTGGCCCCACAGGAGATGGGCTTGCCCCAGCAGTTAAGCCCAAACATGGATGTGGTCTCGAGTGTGTATTGGCGGGTGGACTCGGATGTGGAGGATCGCCTGAGCGGCTACCGGGCAGAGATTTTTTACCCTTGAAGAAAGAGCAAATATGGCTTCGTTGATTTGTGGTTCCTTGGCGTTTGACACCATCATGGATTTTGAGGGGCGCTTTGCCGAACAAATACTGCCCGATCAGTTGCATATTTTGAATGTGTCATTTTTGGTGCCGGCCTTGCGACGTGACTTTGGGGGCTGCGCCGGCAACATCGCTTACAGCTTGAATCAATTGGGGGGGCAGGCCTTTCCCGTGGCCGCATTGGGCAGTGATGGGGCGACCTATGTGGAGCGTTTGCACAGCCTGGGCATCGATACCCGTTGGGTGCGCACCATGCCCGACAGCTATACCGCCCAAGCCATGATCATGACCGACCGGGACAACAACCAAATCACTGCGTTTCATCCAGGTGCCATGGGCTTGGCCCACCAAATCCCGCTGGAGCCTGTGCCAGGGGTGCGTTTGGGTATTGTCTCGCCCGACGGGCGCGATGCCATGCTCGAGCACGCCCAGCAGTTCAAGGCCGCAGGCATTCCCTTTGTGTTTGACCCCGGCCAAGGCCTGCCCATGTTCAATGGCGAGGAATTGACCCGGTTTATCCAGGCCGCCGATTGGGTGACCGTCAACGACTATGAAGGCAAGATGCTCAGCGACCGAACGGGCATGAGCCATGCAGATATTTCACACCAAGTGCGTGGTTTGGTGGTTACCTTGGGCGCACAAGGCTGCGAGGTTTGGGAGGCGGGCCACAAAACCTTGATCGATCCGGTCAAGGCCAAAGAGGTGGTTGACCCCACTGGCTGTGGCGATGCCTGGCGTGGTGCATTGTTGTATGGACTGGAGCAAGGCTGGTCATTGGCCCGTTGCGCCACCTTGGGCAACCACGTCGGTGCTTTGAAAATTGCCCAGCGGGGGCCCCAAAACTACCACATCCCAGACGGTTTGGCCGATTCAATCCCGGCCTGATCCTGCGGGCCGCGGCAGCGGCGGGCGCGCGAATGCACAGGCGTTTGCGCCTTGCGCTTTACCCGTGCACCCATTCTTGCGAAAGTGCGAGGGGCCCAACAAAAAGCCCGATGCCGTTGAGCACCGGGCTTGAGCAGCGGCGAACCGCTGACCAGATCTTTGCAGATCAGGGCTTGTGCGCCGTTGGAAACGGCCATGCCGCTTGTGGGTTCAGAGTGGTCTGAGCCGCAGGGGCAGCAGGGGCTGGCGCCGCTTTGACAGCGGGTTTCTTCGCAGCAGGCTTTTTAGCGGCGGCCTTTTTCGCAGCCGGCTTTTTGGCGGCCGCTTTTTTGGCAGCGGGCTTTTTAGCGGCTACTTTTTTAGCAGCAGGCTTTTTCACTGCGGCCTTTTTAGCGACCGGCTTTTTGGCGGCCGCTTTTTTGGCAGCGGGCTTTTTAGCAGCTACTTTTTTGGCTGCGGGCTTTTTCACCGCGGGCTTTTTAGCGGCCGCTTTTTTGGCTGCAGGCTTTTTAGCGGCTACTTTCTTTGCTGCGGGCTTTTTAGCTGCAGCTTTCTTTGCGGGGGCCTTCTTTTTTGTGGCCGATTTTTTTGCAGTTGCCATAGGTTTCTCCTAGATCAAGTGAACAGATCGTTGGGTGGAAAACACTTTGTGGGCCTTTGGGGGCTCACCAAGCGATCCATGGCGTTGGACCTGGGTCCAGCGCCATGAACACGAAGCGCAAACACCCTGGCCCGCGGTGGGCGATGAAGGCAGAGTGATTTGCAAATGGGGTACATCCAGTGGGTTAGTGCAAAGGTGGCCTAGTCCCAAGACAGGGCGCCACCCGATTGGTATTCGATGACACGGGTCTCGAAGAAATTGCGTTCTTTCTTGAGGTCGATCATCTCGCTCATCCAGGGGAAAGGGTTCTCTTCATGCGGGAACAAGGCATCGAGGCCAATTTGGGTGGCGCGGCGATTGGCGATGTAGCGCAAATAGCCTTTGAACATGGACGCATTCATGCCCAAAACGCCCCGCGGCATGGTGTCCTCGGCATAACGGTATTCCAATTCAACCGCCTTGTTGAACAAGGCCTTGATCTCTGCCTTGAACTCATTGGTCCACAAATGGGGATTTTCAAGCTTGAGCTGGTTGATCAAGTCAATACCGAAATTGCAATGCATGGACTCGTCGCGCAAGATGTATTGGTATTGCTCGGCTGCGCCGGTCATTTTATTTTGACGACCCAAGGCCAAAATTTGGGTGAAACCCACATAGAAGAATAAGCCTTCCATCAGGCATGCAAACACAATCAAGCTTTTGAGCAGGGTTTGATCGGTTTGAGGCGTGCCAGTGTGAAAGTTCGGGTCCATGATCGCTTCAATGAAGGGGATCAAGAACTCGTCCTTGTCACGGATGGATGGAACTTCGTTGTAGGCGTTGAAGATTTCGCTCTCATCCAACCCCAATGACTCCACGATGTATTGGTAGGCGTGGGTGTGAATGGCCTCTTCAAAGGCCTGGCGCAGCAAAAACTGGCGGCATTCTGGGGCCGTGATGTGGCGATAAGTGCCCAGCACAATGTTGTTGGCAGCCAGCGAGTCCGCGGTGACGAAGAACCCAAGATTGCGCTTGACAATGCGCCGCTCGTCTTCGGTCAGACCGTTGGGGTCTTTCCACAAGGCGATGTCGCGGGTCATGTTGACCTCTTGTGGCATCCAATGGTTGGCGCAGGTGGCGAGGTATTTCTCCCAAGCCCATTTGTATTTGAATGGCACCAGCTGGTTCACATCGGTCTGGCCGTTGATGATGCGTTTGTCGGCAGCCACCACACGGTGAGCGGGCGAACTGGCTTTGGAAGTTGCGGCCACCGGGGGCGGTACAGGCGCGCCATCATGGAGCAACGCTGTCGGGCTGTCGGTACCGGTCAGTCTGCCAGGTTGGTTCAGCGGTGGGAGGTCCATCGAGCGGGCTGAAAAGCCGCTGGCAAGAGGCGATGGCGCTGAGGGCTTGACTTCTTCGTCCCAGGTCAACATAGGAATATTTCCATTCGTAAATTATGCATTCAGTTGCTAAAAAAGGGAAGCACTCGTTCACTTCGCAATTGAGAGGTGTTGTGCATTTGCATCGACTTGCAGGGGTTGTTGCACGCCGATGCGCTGCTTCATCACTGACAAGATTCGCAGGTGGGGTCATCGACCCCGCAAAACTTGATGTCCGTGGCGGGTATGTCGCTCATCTGTGCACGTGCTGCAGCGGCGGCGGCATCCAACGCGCTCATGGCTGGGCCTTGGCTTGACGACACAGCGTTATGGCTGCCGGCTTGCACCGTGGATTTTTCAGCTTGGGTGGCGCTGGAGGTGCGCAAATAGTAGGTGGTTTTGAGTCCACGCAGCCATGCCAACTTATAGGTCTCGTCGAGTTTTTTGCCCGATGCACCGGCCATGTAAATATTGAGCGACTGGGCTTGGTCAATCCACTTTTGCCGCCGCGCAGCGGCTTCGACCAGCCACTGGGGCTCGATTTCAAAAGCGGTGGCGTACTGGGCCTTGATGTCTTGCGGCACCCGGTCAATGGGGCGCAGAGAGCCATCAAAGTGTTTGAGGTCCATGACCATCACATCGTCCCACAAGCCCAACCGCTTGAGGTCGCGCACCAAATACGCATTGATGACGGTGAATTCACCAGACAAGTTGGACTTGACGGACAGGTTGCCAAAGCTGGGCTCGATCGAGGCATCGACGCCGATGATGTTGGAGATGGTCGCTGTGGGGGCAATGGCCACACAGTTGGAGTTGCGCATCCCATCGGTGGCAATTTTGCGGCGCAATGCATCCCAGTCCATGGTGGCATTGCGGTCAACTTCCACATAGCCACCGCGCTCCTTGGCCAACAAATCCAAGGTGTCCGGGGGCAAAATACCCCGGTCCCACAAAGAGCCCTTGAAGCTGGAGTACTTGCCGCGCTCGCGCGCCAATTCAGTTGAGGCCCAGTAAGCGTAATAGCAAATGGCCTCCATCGAGGTGTCTGCAAACTCCACGGCGGCCATGGATCCGTAGGGGATTCGCAGAGCGTACAAGCTGTCTTGGAAGGACATCACACCCAAGCCGACGGGGCGGTGGCGAAGATTGGAGTCGCGGGCTTTTTTCACCGCGTAATAGTTGATGTCGATCACGTTGTCGAGCATGCGCATGGCCGTGCCAATGGTGCGCTTGAGTTTGTCATGATCGATTTGGCCGTTGTTCAAGTGTTGGAGCAAGTTGATAGAGCCCAGATTGCAAACGGCGGTTTCGGTGTCGCTGGTGTTCAGGGTGATCTCGGTGCACAGATTGGACGAGTGGACCACGCCTGCATGTTGCTGGGGAGAGCGCACGTTGCATGCATCTTTGAACGTGATCCAGGGGTGGCCCGTTTCAAACAGCATGGTCAGCATCTTGCGCCACAAGTCTGCGGCCTGAACTTGTCGACTGGGTTTGATCTCGCCACGTTCGGCCTTGGCTTCATAGGCCAGGTAGGCCTTTTGAAAGGCAGCGCCAAACAAATCATGCAGATCGGGCACATCAGAGGGCGAGAACAAAGTCCAGTGGCTTTTTTCCATCACTCGGCGCATGAACAGGTCGGGGATCCAATTGGCGGTGTTCATGTCGTGGGTGCGGCGGCGATCGTCACCGGTGTTTTTGCGCAGCTCCAAGAACTCTTCAATGTCCAAGTGCCAGGTTTCCAAATAAGTGCACACCGCGCCTTTGCGTTTGCCACCTTGGTTGACGGCCACAGCGGTGTCATTGACCACCTTGAGAAAGGGAACCACGCCTTGCGATTCGCCATTGGTGCCTTTGATGTGCGAACCCAGGGCACGCACGCGGGTCCAATCGTTGCCCAAGCCGCCTGCAAATTTTGACAGCAATGCGTTCTCTTTGATGGACTCGTAAATGCCATCGAGGTCATCGGGCACTGTGGTCAGGTAGCAACTGGACAGTTGCGAGCGCAAAGTGCCGCTGTTGAACAAGGTGGGGGTGCTGGACATGAAGTCAAAAGATGACAACACTTCATAAAACTCAATGGCGCGCGCTTCGCGGTCGATTTCATTGAGCGACAAACCCATGGCCACGCGCATGAAGAAGGACTGTGGCAACTCAATGCGGGTTTTGCGCACATGCAGGAAATAGCGGTCATAAAGGGTTTGCAAGCCCAGATAATCAAACTGCAGATCGCGTTCGGCTTTGAGCGCCTGGGCCAGGCGCGGCAGGTCAAACTCCGCCATGCGCGGGTCGAGCAAATCGTTGCTCACCCCTTTTTTAATCAGCAGGGGGAAGCTTTCTTGGTAGTGTTGCCCCATCTCGGCCTGGGTGACTTCGGTGCCAAACACCTCTTTGGCGATGGTGTGCATCAGCAATCGGGCCGTGGCATAGGTATAACCCGGGTCTTTTTCAATCAAGGTGCGGGCGGCCAAAATGGCGGCTTTGTAGACCTCCTCCATGGGCACGCCGTCATACAGATTGCGCATGGTTTCTGCGACGATGGGTTCGGGTTTGACATCTTGCCCCAGACCTTGGCAAGCGGCACCAATGATTTCCGTCATGCGTTGCTGGTCCAAAGCCACGCGTTGCCCGTTCTCGGTCACATGCAGCGCGGGCGCGGCCGGTTCGGCCTGCTCTTTTTGGGCCAATCGCTCGCTGGCGCGACGTTCGCGGTACAGCACATAGGCCCGGGCCACCTCGTGATGGCTGCTGCGCATCAATCCCAGTTCAACCTGGTCTTGCACATCCTCGATGTGGAAGGTTCCGCCGCCAGGCCGCGATCGCATCAAGGCGCGCACCACGGCCTGGGTTAGGCCATCCACAGTTTCACGCACGCTGGCAGATGCGGCACCTTGGGTGCCGTGGACCGCCAAAAAGGCTTTCATCAGGGCAACCGCGATTTTGGTGGGCTCGAAGGGCACGACCGCGCCGTTGCGTCGAATGATTTGGTAATGGCTCAGGGTATGGCTGGCTGTATGGCTGGCGGTGTAAGCAGTAGCGGACGGGCTGCTCGGGCGTTGGGCGGCGAGCGTTGTCTCTGCGAGTTGCATGGGGTGGACTTTCCTTGTGTTTATTGATTTTGTGGTGAGACCGATCGTCTGAAAAATCTTGTCAGAAGTTCCGAAGGGGCCAAACCAGCACACACTATATCTGGGGTCTGGAGGCTTTTCAATACACTATTGGTAGTGTTTTCCCACTTTTTTGCAAATTGATCTTCTCGGCTGATACTTTGCTATCAAGTGTGCTTGAACTTCGCAATCCGCACTGTGGCGTTACACCGTTATGAAAACGCAACTCCGGTACATTTAAGAGCAATTGTTGCGATGCAACACGGAATTTTTGTGATATGTGCAGGGGCTGAAATCAGTGGTGCTTTTGCGGCAACTTCATGCCAATGGAAAGCGCGTTGCCGGCCAAGCCAAGCTTTTTTGCAAACGAGACCAATCAAAGCCAGCACCTGGGTCATTTTTGCGCCCCGGCGCCACATGCTCATGACCGACCACATGGGCAATGGGGTAAGCGTCGGCAAGCGCCGCACTCAAACTGGCCAAGGTTTCGTATTGGCTGGCTTCGAAAGCATGGCCGTCCAGGCCTTCTAGTTCAATGCCGATGGAGAAATCGTTGCAGTTTTCTTTGCCATTGAATTGCGACACGCCAGCGTGCCATGCGCGGTCACTGCAAGCCACCAACTGCCAAAGCTGACCATCACGGCGGATGAAAAAATGGGCCGATACCTGCAAGCCCTGCAAGGATTTGAAATAGGGATGGGCATCGATGTTGAGTTGATTGGTGAACAAATCCAGCACATCGCTGGATCCATATTCACCGGGAGGCAGGCTGATCGCGTGCAGCACCACCAAATCCACAGGCATGTCGCTGGGGCGTGGCCCAAAATTGGGCGAAGGGCAACGGTGCGCATAGCGGTACCAGCCGTGCTCCCACAAAGGCTGCGCCACATTCATGGGCCAGCCCGGTGCTGGTGATCGGCACTGCAAAAATAAATTCCATTTGCCGCAATGGCTTCGGTTTGCGGCAGGTGCACGCCGCAGACATGGCAGTGGACCATGGGCGTGGCTTGGGTGGTTGGGGTGGTGGAACGCACTGTGTGTTTTTCACGTTTTTTTTGCCGCCACCACCATGCGCCCAGCAATATCAGCAGCATGACCAGCAAAAACCTCATGCGCTGCGCCCCAATATCACTTCCAGCACAAAGCGCGACCCCACATAGGCCAGTAAAAGCAGCCCCGACCCCGTGTAGAGCATCCGCACCGCGGTTCGACCACGCCAGCCCAGTTGGGCACGGCCAAACAACAAAACCGCAAAGCACAACCACGACAGGACGGAAAAGACGGTCTTGTGGTTCCATTGCCAACCGTGGCCGGTGCCATAGAGTTGATCTCCAAACCACCATCCCACGATCAAGGTGGCGCTCAAAAGCACGAACCCCGCACCGATAAAACGAAACGTCAACCGCTCCAAGCTGAGCAGCGGCATGCCAAGGTTGACATCAGCGGCCATGCGCATAAGCCTTTCTGCGCGTGTCATCATGACCGCATGGACCACCGCAACAGCAAACAGGCCATACGAGGCCAAGCCGAAAGCCCAGTGCAGAGGCAACCACCCAGAGGCATTGCCGTGCAAGGCTTTGCCCGGAAATACCATGGCCAGTACAACGGCTGCAGCCCCCAATCCGCCCAAAATCCAGCGCGAACTCACTTGGGGTATCCAACGCTGCTCCAAGGCGTAAAAAGCCAACACCAGCCAACAGGTCACCGACAAGGCCGAGGCAAAACCAAAATGGGGCAGGCCGCTTTCACCCCAGCCCAGCAAGTCACCGGCCCAAGCCAAAGCGTGGGCTGTCCAGGCCAGGAAAAAAACACGCCGCTTGACTGGCGTTGTGCTATCGATTTGCCAAAAAGCACTCAAGCTGTACATGGCAACCGCCATAGCGCCCCATACCAGGCTCATGGAAAGGTTGGCAGTTAAACTCATTACCTGAGTTTAGCGTTTTGACCAAAGCCTTCACCTTTTTTCCCCAACAGACCGACCTGGTCTTCATTCTTCCGCAACAACGCGCATCCCCATGGCCACCGCACTATCTGACAAGCTCTCCAAACTGGTCAAACACCTGAGCGGTCAGGCCCGTATCACCGAGTCCAATGTGGCCGACATGCTGCGCGAGGTGCGCATGGCCTTGCTCGAGGCCGATGTGGCGCTGCCCGTGGTGCGCGATTTCATGGGCCGGGTCAAAGACAAAGCCCTGGGCCAAGAGGTGGTGGGTTCGCTCACACCCGGGCAGGCATTGGTGGGTTTGGTTCACCGTGAATTGGCGGCCACCATGGGTGAAGGGGTGGCCGACATTAATTTGGCGGCGCAGCCACCGGCGGTTATTTTGATGGCAGGTTTACAAGGGGCGGGTAAAACCACCACCACCGCCAAATTGGCACGCCACCTGATTCTCAAGCGCAAGAAAAAGGTGCTCACGGTCTCGACCGACGTTTACCGTCCCGCCGCCATCGAGCAACTCAAGACCGTCACCGCACAAGCCCAGGCCGAATGGTTTCCCAGCGCCGTTGGACAACGGCCTTTGGACATTGCGGCATCTGCCCTGGAGCATGCCAAGCGCCACTATTTTGATGTGCTGTTGGTCGACACCGCAGGCCGATTGGCGATCGACCAAGCCCTGATGCAAGAAATTGAGCAACTGCACCAAGCGCTCAACCCGGTGGAGACCTTGTTCGTGGTCGACGCCATGCAAGGTCAAGACGCGGTCAACACAGCGCGTGCTTTCCATGAAGCCCTGGCCTTGACGGGCATTGTGCTGACCAAAACCGATGGCGATTCGCGCGGTGGTGCGGCTTTGTCGGTGCGACAAGTCACGGGTGCGCCCATCAAGTTTGCGGGAACCAGTGAAAAAATGGATGGCCTGGAGGTTTTTGATGCGCATCGCCATGCCGGGCGCATCCTGGGCATGGGTGACATCGTGGCCTTGGTCGAGCAGGTCAGTGCTGGCGTGGACATGCAAGCGGCCCAAAAAATGGCCGAGAAGGTCAAGTCAGGCGCGGGTTTTGACCTCAACGACTTTTTGGCCCAGTTACAACAGATGAAGCAAATGGGCGGTTTGGCCAGCATGATGGACAAATTGCCCTCGCAATTGACCGCCAAAGCGGGCGCCATCGACCTCAACCGCGCCGACAAAGAAATGAGCCGCAAGCAAGGCATCATCCACAGCATGACACCACGCGAGCGCGCCCATCCCGATTTGATCAAGGCCACCCGCAAACGCCGCATTGCGGCCGGTGCCGGTGTTCAGGTGCAAGAGGTCAATCGCCTGCTCAATGAGTTTGCCCAAATGCAAGACATGATGAAAAAAATGCGCGGCGGTGGCTTGATGAAGATGATGAAAAAGTTTGGCGGCATGAAAGGCCTGGGCGGCTTCCCCGGCATGCCACGCTGATGCCCTGTCGGTGGTGAAAAACGGCTTCAGTGGCTTTGCAACACCTCGCCGCGCAATGAATGCGGCAAAGCCTCGTTGATGCGAACGTCGATCATTTGACCCACCCATCTTTGATGGTCGGGGCCGCAGGGGAAATTCACAATCCGATTGCAAACCGTCCGACCCATGGACTGGGGGCCAGCGTCGCCTGGTTTGCGCGAAGGCCCCTCTACCAAAATGCGTTGCACGCTACCGACTTTGCTGGCACTGATGGCGCGCACATTTTCCTCGATGCGCGCTTGTAAATGTTGCAAGCGTTGCAGTTTGATGGCATGGGGCGTGTCATCTGGCAAGGCGGCGGCCGGTGTTCCTGGGCGCGGGCTGAACATAAAGCTGAACGAGCTGTCAAATCCAAGCTCATCGATCAGCTTCATCATTTTGTGAAAGTCTTCCTCCGTTTCTCCAGGAAAACCCACAATGAAGTCGCTGCTCAATGACAGTGCTGGCCGAATGGCGCGCAGTTTGCGAACGGTGCTCTTGTATTCCATGGCGGTGTAGCCGCGTTTCATGGCCATCAAGATGCGGTCCGATCCATGTTGAACCGGCAAGTGCAGATGGCTGACCAATTGCGGCACCTTGGCGTACACATCGATCAGGCGCTGGGTGAATTCATGGGGATGGCTGGTGGTGTAGCGGATGCGTTCAATGCCAGGGATCTCGGCGACATATTCAATCAGCAAAGCGAAGTCAGCGATCTCGCTGGTTTGGCCCATGGCCCCTCGGTAAGCATTGACGTTTTGTCCCAGGAGGGTGATTTCTTTCACCCCTTGTGCCGCCAGCCCTGCCACCTCGACCAATACGTCATCGAGTGGGCGATTGACCTCTTCCCCGCGGGTGTAGGGCACCACACAGTAACTGCAGTACTTGGAGCATCCCTCCATGATGCTGACAAAAGCCGAAGCGCCGCTCACCCGCGCGGGTGGCAAATGATCAAACTTTTCAATTTCTGGAAATCGGATGTCCACTTGTGGCTTGTTCAAACGGGTTCGTTGGTCCAGCAACTGCGGCAGGCGGTGCAAAGTTTGGGGTCCAAACACCACATCCACATAAGGCGCCCGATCAATGATGGCATCGCCCTCTTGGCTGGCCACGCAACCGCCCACCGCAATGCGAACCCCTTTTTGGGCCAGGTGCTTGACCCGACCCAAATCAGAAAACACTTTTTCTTGGGCTTTTTCACGCACCGAGCAGGTATTGAACACGATCAAATCGGCTTGCTCGACATCATCCGTGGCTTCATAGCCTTGGGCCTGGTGGAGCACATCGACCATTTTGTCCGAGTCGTATGCGTTCATTTGGCAGCCAAAGGTTTTGATAAAGACCTTGGGGCTCATGGCAATGCAAGGGCGAAGGGCCGGTGGCAGCGGTTCATGGTGTCAATCCAGAGGCTGAAGTAAAGATGCGTATTCTATGGGCCATGGACCTCAGCCGATATGATGCCTGCATGGATCAGTTCCGACAAACCATTCTTTTCACCGACGTCGATGGGCGTGCACGGTTTCGCGAGCAAATGATCGTGCTCGATCAAGGCACGCCGCAGTCTCGTTTGTCGGAACTCATGCAAAGCGGAGGCTTTCAACTGCGGCAAAGTCCGGTGGGTTTTCGCAGTGAGTTTCATGTCAGCCCGCACACCCAATGGGTGTTTATCTTGCAAGGTCAAATGGAAATTGGGCTGCAAGATGGGAGTTCGCGCACATTTGGACCCGGCGAGCATTTTTACTCCGCGGATTTGCTGCCAGCCGGGGCGATTTTTGACCCCCAGGTGCATGGGCATTGGAGCCGTCAGCGCGGCGCGGTCCCCTTGGTCACCCTGTTTGTGCGCGGATAGTTAACCCATAAGTTTTGATTTCGACGGCTTTGGTGGCTTGTATGGGATGCTGGACTCAAGTCGGGGTCTTTTCGGACCGATACTGTTCAACCTGATGAGGCGTGCGAGATTTCGTGCGCCCGACTTCGACTGCGGATCGCAGTTTTTTGAGCATCTCTTGGAGTGTGATTGACCATGAAAAAGTATTTGCGTCTCATGATTGAAATGGTGCTGGGCTTGTTGCTGGTGGGCGCAGGCGCTTTTGGCTACATGAACTTTGCGGGGAAAAAAAGCATTTCCAACGAATTGACCGAAGTGGTCGAGAGCTTGGAGGAAGCCAAAGAGGAATTGGCCAAAACCAGTGAAGAACTCAATGAGGCTCAGGCCAAGGTCAAAGAACTCAGTGCCAAGGCCCGTGAACTTGAGGCCGTGAAAGCCGCATTTGCCAACGGTGTATTGCTTGGCGATGTTGAGGGCATTTACAAGGGCTTGAAAACCGGTTTGAGCGCAGAGCGCCAACTCAGTTTGGGTGCGATTCGCTTATTGACCAACGGTGCCAAAGACCCCGAGACTGTCAGCGCCTTCAACAAAGCATTGGAAATGGCCGACTGGTCCAGTCGCTTGAATGCCGTTTGTGCGGCCCAAAACGCCTTGGTCGCGGCGGGCGAAAAAATCACGGTGCTGGCCGATTGTGCGGCTGGCAAGGGCGATGAGAAACAAGCCAAGGGCGGTCATGGTGGCACCCCCCATTGGGATTACGAGGGTGAAATGGGGCCTGAAAATTGGGGCAAGGAATTCCCCACCTGCGCCAACGGCAAAAAGCAATCGCCATTGAACATCGTGGGCCCCTTTGAAAAATCCAAGGACAACTTGGAGGTCAGCTACAAACCTGGGCCATTGCGCATGCTCAACAATGGCCACACCATCCAGGTCAACATCCCGCCTGGCAGCAGCACCAAAATCAATGGTGAAGTGTATGACCTGCTGCAATTTCACTTCCATCGCCCCAGCGAGGAAAAAATCGACGGTAAACCCATGGCCATGGTGGCGCACTTTGTGCACAAGAGCAAAGCGGGCAAATTGGCCGTGATCGGTGTGCTGCTCAAAGAGGGCAAGGACAATGAAGCCATCAATGTGTTGTGGGACAACATTCCGGCCAAAGAGGGCCCAGAGGTCAAACTCGACAAAATCTCATTTGACCCTGGCAAATTGATCCCCGCTGCCTTGACCCACTACGCGTACGAAGGTTCATTGACCACCCCGCCTTGCAGCGAAGGTGTGAACTTCTATATTTTGAAAACCCCGGTGGACATCTCCAAAGCACAGGTGGCCAAATTCCCTTTCAAGATGAATGCCCGTCCAGTGCAAGCTTTGAATGGGCGCAAAATCAGCGCCAACTGATCAAAAAGCCCCGCATTGCGGGGCTTTGGCACGAAAACGCCTGCGGATGCAGGCGTTCTCTTTGGTGCATGCACCCGGCAAATACCACCCCGCAATGGGGTCGGTGAAATGATGCGAGGGGTTAAATGGTTTTCAGGCGATCGGTGGAGGGCACGACGCGGGTCAGGCGAATGCCATAACGGTCGTTGACCAGCACCACTTCGCCTTGGGCCACCACGGTGTTGTTGACCAAAAGGTCCAGCGGTTCACCAGCGATGCGATCGAGTTCGACCACACTGCCTTGGGTCAGGCGCATCAAATCTTTGATCTTGATTTGGGCGCGGCCGACTTCAATGGCCAATGACACCGAAATGTTTTGCAACACATCGGCATTGATGTTGCCTGGGTGGCTGTATTTGAAGTCTTCGGCTGTGGGCCCGTCCACGCCGGGCGTGTCAAACGGTTCATCGGCCGGGCTGGTCTCTGGGGAGTCTGTGGTTTCGCTCATGATGATTTCCTGTCTTAAATTTGACCGGGGACAATTTGTCGTTCCATGCGCACCGCCACCTGTGAACCGCGTGCACCCACGCTGACCCCGAATGAAGGTACGCCGTTGGCAATCAGTTGTGCCAATTCAGGTTTTTTGAAATAAAGCAAATCGCCTTCTTTCATGTTTTGCAAATGGTGCAACGTGGTCTTGATCTGGCCCATGACCACCTGCAAGTCCAAGCGGGAGTCACCCACTGCAATGGCCAAGTCCTCGCGCCACTTTTTATCGGATTCCTCGTTGCCATCCCCTGATTGAACACGGCTGCGCAACAAGTCGCGCACGGGCTTGAGCGAAGAGTAGGGATAAACCAAGTCCATGAATCCTTTGCCACCAGAACCACTGGCGTAGGAGTCGAATCGGCTGAGGACCACCAAATCGTTTTCATCTGCAATTTGCGCAAATTGAGGGTTGATCTCCGAGCTCACATGCTCGCAGTGCAGCGGCATGAGCGGGGCCCATGCATCTTGCAGCGAACGGAAAAACACATCCAAAATCAGCTTGATGATGCGGTTTTCCGTGGGCGTGAACAAACGACCTGGCGGCAACTCTTCAACGCCTTTGCCGTAACCGCCAAAAAAGCTGTCGAGTGAGCTGAACACCACATTGGGGTCAATGATCACCACCGAGAAGCCACGCAAAGGGTTCATGCGCACCAAGTTCACCGCCAGCGGTGGCTTGAGCTCCTTGAGGTAGTCCCCGTATTTGACGATTTGCACCCGCGTCGGATTGACCCGGGGGCTGGTGCGCAGCACCTCCAGCAGTCCGAAGCGAAACATGCGGATGAAGCGCTCGTTGATCATGTCGATCGACGATACATTGACCCCCAGGCTGCTGTCTTCGCTGGTCAGGTCATGCTTGCTGACACGCGCTTGCGTGTTGTAGCCGGTATCGACCTCGATCAAACCATCTTTGATGCCCTCGGTCAGTGCCGTGAGTTCATCTTGAGACAGTAAATTGCTTTGAGTGGCCATGGCATCACTGCATCACAAATGATGTGAAAAAGACTTCCTCGATCCCACCAAAGTCCTCCAGTTTTTCCAACATATCATTCATGGTGTCTTTGATTTTCTCGGCCAATTGTTTGCGAAACTCTGGTTTGGCGGTTTCGGGCTCTGTGGTTTGGCGCATCACATCCAAGATGGCAGAGCGAATGGCGAACTCATGTTTCTTGATGTTGTCAAAGACCCGGTTGTCGTAATGCGTCATCAACGCGATTTGCACCACCATGACTTTCTTCGACCCGGTGATGTTGGTCATCAGGTCTTTTTCCATTTGCATGTAGTTTTTTTCGAACTTGGTGGCCTCCGGGGCCTCTTTTTTGGTTTTCTGTGGGGCTTCGTCTTTGGCCTTGGCTGCGGCGGCTTCTAATTCATCGACCTTGTCCATGGCGGCGATCTCGGCTTTTTTCTCGTAATAGCCCGAAAAATAAAGCGTGCCAAAGGCCACGCCAACGGCGATGACGATCACGCCCACCAAACCAAGGATGATCAGCAGTAAGGGCTTTTTCTTTTTCTCTTCGGCAGGTGCTTCTGCTGCGGGTGCTTCAGTGGCCATGTCAAACTCCTGTTGTAATGGGGTGATTAAGCGTAAATGTCCAGCAAGGCATTGCTGGTTGGGGTGGATCGTGGTGAGGCATCATCAACGGCCAAGCCGTTGGCTGATTCCCCGTTGCGAAAAGCTGGGTCCGATGGGCCCTGATTGTGCCTTTGGCCTTGTCCAGTTTGGGCCGAGGATGATTGTCCTTGACCAATGTTCACAGAAGCCTGTGACCAACCCAGGCCGTTCAATGCTTCGCGCAGGCGCGGACTGCCATGGTTGAGCAGTTGTTGGGTGGTGGCATTGTCGGTGTTGATCAAGGCCGTTAATTTCCCGTCGCGCATTTCCAGCTCGACATCAACAGCGCCCAGGTGCGAAGGCTTGAGGCCAAATTTCATCTTCCACTGCCCCTCATTGAGTTGCTGGTGCATTCTGCCAGCCAATTCGGTAGACAGTTTGTCGCTCAAATCTTGATAGGCCTGCGCCATGTCGGTGCTGGCTGGGCTGGCCGCGGGTGCAGATGCTGCGCTGGGTGTGAGTGTTCGCAATCCCATGGGGGTGAAGGGGTTTCCATGGGTATCGCCCGCAGCCCCGCTCAGATCAATGGTCTCCAACACTTCACCGTCTTTGCTGCCCAAACGCTTGAGTTCGGCATTGGGCACAAATGCACTGAGCATGGCCAGCATGTTTTGGGTGCTCACATTGGGCGTTTGTGAATTCAAGAGTGCGCTGACGGTCGCAGTGCTTTTGTCCAGTTCGTTGATTTGGATGTGTTGCGCGCCCATGCCCAGCAAGTCACCCACCGTTTTGGTTGTGGCGCTCGCATCATCGGGCGAAGTGGTATGGGCAACAAGGCCTGGTACCCAAGCGGCCAAGGTGGGGGCCGAAGTCGCCACTGGCAAACCGGTCAATGCGGCGTTGGCTGTGGCCACCGCGGCAGACCCAGGGCCTGTGGCATTGGCCGCTGTGAGCGCCCAATCGCCGTGGGCAGCGGCAGTTTGACCAAGTCCTGGCTGGGTTGAGGTCCCAAACAAGCGTTGAATCATTTGCTCGTCGAAACCCATGCTGCGCGCAAATTGCGCGTTGCTTTGGGGATCTGGCAAAGGTTCAGCGGCGGTGATGATTTGCAGTCGCTCACTGATTTGCAGGGTTTGCAAGCCTTGTGGAACCATTACCGACCAAGCGTTGTCGCTGCTGGGTGGACCAGAAGGGGCCGCGCTGGCGTCGACCGAGTCCAACGGGTCATCGCCGCTGGCTTCCTGGGTCTCAGTAGATATGGATGCCGATGCTGAGCCAGCGCTTTTCATGGTTGGCGAGGAGACGCCATGCGCATCCATCCCAGGCTTTTCTGCCTTTTCTGCCCGCTGATTGGCCGCAGGCGAATCTGGCCTTTGTTTCAAGTCGGTTTCGGAAGGATGGGTTGGCGTCTGGTCTGCATCAGCTTTGGCACGCGGGGCATGGGTGGGCGCGGTCACGAAACGCACATCCGGCCGATGTGGTGTCTCAGCGGCAAGCTGTTGCCGCTGCGGTGCCGGTTCAGATGCCATGTTTCTTGACTGGTTTTGACGCGTCAATCGGGCAAAGTGTTGTGCAAAGTCCTCGCGCATATGGCTTGCACCGCCCAAGGCGTTGGACAGTGCGCCACCCTGTGCAGGCGCAGTTGTGCTCACATTGTGCAAAGCACTGGCCAGGGTCGGGTTGACAGCGTTGGACATGGGCAGGTTCATATGGGCTTCAAGCCTCTCAAACAAGGATTTGATATCACTAAGCAAGAATCGTGACTGGTGATAGTTTGCCGCTTTGTGGATGCAATATGCAATCTTTATGCCCAATCCGGGTCCGGCATGACCAGGGTCAAGATCGCCCCAACTGAGCGTGACCAGATTGGCACATCGATTGCTTAGTCCATGTTGTGTGGCCAATCGGAATTGGTCACAAAGAAACCTTAAGCAAACAAAAAACGAGTGATCAACGGTATGAGCACCTTCACACTGTCAACGATTCGACAGAACTTGTCCAAGTTTGACTACGCCGGTTTGGGAATTCCCGCACTGGTGTTGTTGATCATGGCCATGTTGGTCCTGCCTTTGCCGCCTCTTTTGTTGGACTTTTTGTTTACTTTCAACATTGTTGCCAGCTTGGTCATCATCATGATCGCCATCAGCACCCGCAATCCTCTGGAATTTTCATCCTTTCCATCGGTGCTGCTGTTTGCCACCATGTTGCGCTTGGGCTTGAACGTCGCTTCGACCCGGGTGATCTTGGTCCACGGCCACGAAGGCCATGATTCGGCCGGCAAGGTGATCGCTGCCTTTGGTGAGTTTGTCATTGGCGGAAACTATGTGGTGGGTTTCATCATCTTCACTATATTGATGATCATCAACTTCATTGTGGTGACCAAGGGTGCTGGGCGCGTGTCTGAAGTGAATGCACGTTTCACCTTGGATGCCATGCCGGGCAAACAAATGGCCATTGATGCCGACCTCAATGCCGGGATGATCGATCAAGCCACCGCCAAAAAACGGCGTGAAGAGCTTTCGCAAGAATCTGATTTCTTCGGTGCCATGGACGGTGCCTCTAAATTTGTCAGCGGAGATGCCATTGCCGGCTTGCTGATTTTGATCATCAACGTGGTGGGCGGCATGGCCATTGGCCTGATTCAACACGGATTGAGCGCCGGTGAAGCCGGTAAGTTGTATGTATTGCTGACCATTGGTGACGGCTTGGTCGCCCAAATCCCATCCCTGTTGTTGTCATTGGCCACAGCCATCATTGTGACCCGTGTCACCACCGCTGAATCCATGACCGAGCAAGCCTCCAGCCAATTGGCCAACCCCAGTGCTTTGTTCATTTCCTCGGGCATTTTGGCGGTCTTGGGTTTGGTGCCTGGCATGCCCCATTTGATGTTCATCACCTTGGCCGTGGCCACCGCCGGTTTGGGCCTGATGATTGTGCGCAACGAAGTCGATGCCGAGGTCAACCAAGAGGCTGTGGCCGAGGCTGAAGCCAATGCCGCTGGACCCAAAGAGCTGGATTGGGACGACGTGGACCAGGTCGACCTGATTGGATTGGAAATTGGCTATGGGCTTATCCCCTTGGTCAACCCCGAATCTGGGGGTGAGTTGATGGGCCGCGTCAAAGGTGTGCGTAAAAAATTGTCGGCTGAATTGGGCTTTTTGGTGCAACCGGTGCGCATCCGCGATGATCTCAACATCGACCCTGACAGCTACAACATCGTGCTCAAGGGTGTGGTGCGCGGCAAAGGCGACATCAAGGTTGGACGTGAGTTGGCCATCAACCCAGGCCAGGTGTATGGCGAATTGCCCGGCACCCCTACCCGCGAACCCGCCTTTGGTTTGGAAGCCGTATGGATCGAGCCCTCGCAGCGCGACCAAGCCCGCACTTTGGGGTACACCGTGGTCGATGCCAGTACTGCCATTTCAACCCATTTGAACAAAGTGCTGCGTGAAAATGCCTCCGATCTGCTCAGCCACGATGAGGTTCAGCAACTGCTGGACAAGCTCGCTGTGAAGTCTCCCAAATTGGTGGAAGAGTTGGTGCCTGGCAAGCTCTCTCTGGGCGTGCTGACCCGCACCTTGCAAAACCTGCTCAACGAATCGGTGTCCATCCGTGACATGCGCACCATCGCCGAGGCTCTGACCGAGGCCAGTGCACGCACCACCGATCCCGAGCAATTGGCCGCCATGGTCAGACCCAAACTCGGCCGCATGATCATGCAAGCTTTGGTCGACGAGAAAAACAACCTGTCTGTGATGACCTTGGAGCCCGGCTTGGAGCAGTTGTTGCACAACGTATTGCAACAAAGCCAGCCGGGACAACCTGTGGTCCTTGAGCCTGGATTGGCAGAAAGCTTGTTTGCCGCCATGCGCGACGGTGCTCGCGCTGTGGAAGAAGAGGGTCACCCCGCCGTTTTGGTGGTCTCACCAGTGATCCGCGGATGGTTGTCCAAAGCGGCGCGTTACCGAGTCAGCGATTTGACGGTGCTGTCATACAGCGAAATTCCGGATGATCAGCCGGTCAAAGTGATACATACGGTATCCGCCCAGGCCAAATGATTTTTGATTGAACACCAAAGTACCGAGAACAACCATGGAACTCAAACGAATCCTTGCCCGCGACGTCAAATCGGCCAATGAAAAAGCGGTCGCCTTGTACGGCAACGATGTGTTGATCATCTCCAGCTGTCAAGTGCGGGGTCAAACCGAATTGATCGTGGCGGTCGATATTGAGCCCATGCCAGCGGAGTTGGCTTTGCAAGCGGATGAGGCCACGCCCATCGTCAAGCCAATACCCAGCATGCAACAAGGACCTTTTGCTGAGTTGCTGGGGCAGTCGATGGATTTGAACCGGCGCAAAGAAATTCCCAGGTCCACAGAGAGCAAAGTTGCTGCAGTGATTGAAACCACTGCCAACACCAGTGACAGTGATACAGCCGAGCATGATCAGCGCGACTATTTGCGTGGGCGTGAAATCGTGGCCATGGTGCGCGATGAACTCTCCAATTTGCGCAAAGAATTCAAAATTGGTCAGCAAATGGCCATGTGGCAAGGCGGCGTGCCTTTGGCCCGTGGCTTGCTGCCCCTGCGCAATGCCCTCAACGAAGCCCCCATTCCGGCTGCTTTGCGTGCGTTGCTGATGGACAGCATCAAAGACCATGAAGAGATGGACAGTGCCATGGTGGAGATTCGCCGCCAGCTCTCGCATTCCTTGCAAGACATTGGCGCAGCAATACCCATTCAAGGTGTGCATGTGCTGGCAGGTCCTTCGGGGGCAGGCAAGACATTGATGGTTTCGCGACTGGCCAACCATGCGGCCATGGACCAGGGCTGCGATAAAGTGGCCATCATCAGTTATAACGATCAGCGCGCCGGCGCGTGGAACCAAACCCAGTTGCTCAGCGCTCAATCAGGGGTGGACTGCTTCAGGGCCAACAATGTGGCCACACTCAAGTTGCTGCTCGATGAACTCTCAGGGCGTTCATTGATCTTGATTGACACGCCTGGGGTTCAAATGAGCGAACGCATGGCTGACATTGGTTCGGTGTGCGAAAGCGCTCATTTCCACGTGGTCATCCCTGCCGATGCGTCAGCGGTCACCCTTCGCCGCCTGTGTGAGCAAAACACCCATCCCTGGGATGGTTTGATCCTGACCAAACTCGACGAATCATCGCAGCCCTGGGCACTGATTCAACTGCTCACCGAAGGCGCTCACCGTGTGTGTGCCGCCAGCCGCGGAGAGCGCAGCGGTGACTGGAACAAAATGACTTCAGCTTCAGAGTTGGTCGATATCGCCTTGCACAACCTCAACCTGCCAGCTGCATCCAAAGCCAATAACCCTGTGGGCGAGGTTCAACACACATTGGCCATGGCCGGTGCCCGATTGGCCCAAAAAATGGGCGCCACCCAACAGAGCAATCAGCATGGCCCAACTTAAAACAGAAGTCATTGGCATTGCCAGCGGCAAGGGCGGGGTGGGTAAAACCACCACCGCCATCAATTTGGCTGTGGCTCTTCAAATGATGGACAAGCGCGTGGTGCTGTTTGATGCCGACTTGGGGTTGGCCAATGCACAAATTGCATTGGGCGTGCGCTCTGAGTACAACCTGAGTCACTTTTTGGCCGGTGAAAAAACCTTGGTCGAAGTGATGGTGAAAACCCGCCAAGGCGTGAGCTTGATCCCTGGTGGATCTGGCATCCAGGAGTTGGCCGGTCTGAGCCATTTGCAGTCGGCCAGCATCGTCAATGCCTTCAGCAGCTTAACCCAGGAAATCGATTTCTTGATCGTTGACTTGGCGGCTGGCATTGCGCCATCGGTCATGACTTTTTTGGGCGCCTGTCAGCGACGCTTCATTGTGGTCAAGGACGATCCCTCCTCCATCGCCGATGCCTACGGCACCATCAAAGTGATGAGCCAAGAGATGCAGCTCGACGAAATCTACCTCATCCCCAATATGGTGGAGAGCCAGGCCGCTGGTTGGAAGCTGTACAACCGACTCAATGATGTCTGTGTGCGATTTTTAGGTCAGCCTGTGCAATACCTCACCTCTATCGAGTCAGACGAAATGGTTCTAACCGCATTGAAAAAGTACCAGTCGGTATTGGAGTTGGCACCTGGCACGGGTGCGTCAAGAGACTTCCGCCGTCTGGCTGATTTTTGTCAGCAACTGCGCCCTATTGATGCCTTGTCTGGTGGCATGCAGTTTTTCATGGAACGGTTGATTAAAAACAATCCGGAGGCCACATGAGAGCCCTATCCCCTGTTGAAATGTATCAACAATGTCAGCCCAAAGGCGACGAGTTGGTGTTGGCCCATTTGGGTTTGGTCAAGCGAGTGGCGATTCACTTGAAGGCACGTGTGCCAGCCTTCATGGAGCTCGATGAACTCATCCAGGTGGGCATGCTCGGCTTGCTCGAAGCGTCCAAAGCCTATGACCCCAGCAAAGGGGTGGAGTTTGAAAACTTCGCTCACAGCCGGGTGCGCGGCGCCATGCTCGATGAAGTTCGGCGTTTGTCGTTTTTGCCCCGCTCTGCAGTGGCCTTTAACAAAGAACACAACGAGGGCTTGCACGTGCTGGCCAGTGAATTGGGTCGCAACCCCACCGAGTCAGAAATTGCCGAATTCATGGGCAAAGACTTGGAGGAGTTTCAGCGCGAACGCGGCAAAGCCCGACGTTTTGAAACCTATTCGCTTGAAGTTGTCACCGAAGAGGTGATGGGCATTGCAGACGAAGCCTCGCACCAACCCGACGTGATGGTGGAAGAGGCTGAATTCATGGATGCGGTCACCGATGCCATCGCCGAATTGCCCGAGCGTGAGCAGATGGTCATGCAGTTGTATTACGTCGAAGAGCTCAATTTGAAAGAAATTGGCGAGGTCTTGGGGGTCAGCGAGTCACGCATCAGCCAAATTTTATCGGCGGTGGTGAAAAAGTTGCGTGGCAAATTGCAAGTTGAGCCCAATGGTGGCGGCATGATCAGGCGCGTGACAACATGAGCAGCTTTTTCCAACTTTTTTTAGCCTGGGGGGTATTGCTCCTGGTGATCCTGGTTTTGTACTTGATTGACAAGATCAACATCATTTACCAGCGTCACGCAGAGGAAGCGAAAGAACCCAGTTACAGCGATGGGCTGTTTGGCGACCTGGTCGGAAAAGCGTTGTGGGATGCCATGAGTGGCATTCCCTTGCCTGGGTTTGACCCGAAATTGGTGCAAGACCTCAAGCCCCATTACGAACCGGTGCTCAGGCAGCACATTGAACAAACCTTTTTGCAAGGGGTGAACGATCAGCGCGAGGGCAGACCGGGAGTGCCTGTCAACAACCGCACCATTCCAACGCCAAGGGGCAGCGTGGAGTCTTGGATGCCTTTGCACCACCTCTCCAGCCTTTACCAATGTGGTGTGGAACATGCCCAAAACAAGCCTGCGGATCGTTTGCGCATTCAGCAAACCCTCGATCAGGTGTGCGTCATGCTCTATGCCCGCACGGGCTTGGAATTGCAAGATCCCTTTTCACGCATATTGATGGAGCCCATCGACCCAGGTGCGCCTGTGACAGAAGCGTCGACTGAAGTACCCAGCGATGCTGCGGGCCCCGCCGAATTGGCAGATGCGTCACCAGCTGTGGAACCAACGCCGGTCAGCGAAGCGGCGCAAGCCCTAGCCACTGAACAAGAGCCCGATGTCGCACAACCTGTGATCTTGGGGCAATCACTGCCTGCACAGGCCAAGCCGGTGCCTGCATGAAGATGCTGCCTGGCCCTGTCCCGGCTCAAGTTATGGCCATTGAGTCCGAATCTGCTTGCGTCACCCAACGAATTCAGGAGTAGATTCACATGCGAGCCAATCAAAAAGCCATTGCCGCCTATGGCGATGTCAAAGTCACCACAGGCGTGGCCTCGGCCAACGGCGTTCAGTTGATTCAAATGCTGTTTGACGGTCTGCTGGAAAGCTTGGCTGCGGCCAAAGGACACATTCAAAATGGTGCCATCGCCGAAAAAGGCAAAAGCATTGCCCGCGCCAGTCGGATTGTGATTGGCTTGCAGGGCGCCCTCGATTTCGAGCGTGGTGGCGATTTGGCCAATAACCTCAATGAGTTGTACGGTTATGTGACCCGCAGATTGCTGCATGTCAATGCCCGCAACGATTTGGAGGCTTTGGAAGAAATTTACGGTTTGATGAATGAAATTCGCTCTGCCTGGGAAGGCGTGCCCGATTTGATTCCTGCTACACCCCGCGCTGGGGCACTTTTGAACTGATAGAGTTGCCAGGCAATCAGGCCAAACGGCAAAAATATCAGTTAATCTCGCCCTTGCGTGGTTTGATGAGGTGCGTCACCCAGGATTTTCCTGGGTCGTGCCGCTTGTTTGGAGAGTTTGATGATTGCTATTGTTGGTTTGGTTGTGTTGATGATTTGTGTGTTCGGTGGTTTCATCATCGCCGGTGGATCCTTGGCACCCATCATCAAGGCCGCACCGTTTGAGATGTTCATCATTGGCGGCGCTGGCATTGGCGGCATGATCACCGGCAACAGCGGCGTGATTCTCAAAGGCGCTTTTGGTGGTTTTGGTCGTGTGATCAAAGGTCCCAAATACAAAAAAGAAGACTACCTGGCGGTCATGCTCTTGGTGGCCAAGATCATGAAAACCTTGAAGACCGAGGGCGCGGTGGCGCTGGAGGCGCACATTGAAAATCCCGAAGCCAGTGCGATCTTTGGCGAACACCCGCCCATCTTGCACGACCACGACTTGTTGGACCTGATTTGCAACACGGTGCGCTTGATGGTGGTGTCCTCCAGCAATTTGAGTCCGTATGCGGTTGAGGATGTGATGGATGCCGCCATCAAATTGCATCACCACAATGAATTGAAATATTCAGGTGCATTGGCCACCTTGGCGGGTGCCTTGCCCGCTCTGGGCATTGTGGCCTGCGTGTTGGGTGTGGTGAAGACCATGGGCGCAATTGACCAACCCCCTCCTGTTTTGGGTGGTTTGATTGGTTCTGCCTTGGTGGGTACCTTCCTGGGCGTGTTTTTGGCTTACGGCATTGTCGAGCCCTTTGCCTCGCGCTTCACCCAGGTGATTGACGAAGAAGGCGAAATGCCGAAAGTGGTCAAGCAAATCATCATCGGCACTTTGCATGGTCACCCCATGCCGTTGATCATTGAAGCGGCACGTGCTTGTGTGAGCCACCACAACCAACCAACTTTTGCTGAAGTCTTCGACGGCATGCGAGGCAAGTAATGGCCACCGAGGGAGAAGAAAAGCCCGAAGGAGAGGCCGCACCGGCAGAGTCGGCCGCTCCGGTCATCGTCATCAAAAAGGTGATGGACGATGGCCATGGCGGGGCCCATGGTGGTGCTTGGAAAATCGCGTTGGCCGACATGATGACGGCCATGATGGCCTTCTTTTTGTTGATGTGGTTGTTGGGCGCGTCCACCGACGATCAGCGCAAAAGCATTGCAGATTATTTCAAGCCGACCTCCCAAAGCTTGATTGCCATCGGTCAACTGGCCGGCTCAAATGGCATCTTGGGTGGCCGCTCCATCATCGACCCTGACGGATTTCCTTTCTCGGCCAAGCAAACCGCATTGCTCGAACGGCTCACACCGCGATCGGAGGGTGGTCCCAACCCAGACACCGAACCTGGCCCTGAAAACGAAAATGAAAATGCTGACCCCGACAAACTCACTCCAGAGCAAAAGAAAAAAATAGCCGCAGAGGCTGATCAGGCCAATTTCGATAAGCTTGAAAAAGAACTCATGCAAAAGTTGTCCGAAAACAAACGACTTGAAAACCTCAAAGAGCAGGTGTCCATCACCCGTGAAAAAGATGGATTGCGCATTGAAATCATTGACAAGGCCGACTTTGCCATGTTCCCCAGTGGTCAAGTGACGATGCAGGGCAAAGCCCAGGCGTTGATCAACGAGGTGGCCGCCTCGTTGGCCGATATGCCCAATAAGATTGCCATTCGAGGCCACACCGACGCGGTGCCGTTTCAAAATCCGGAAGGGCGCAACAATTGGTCTTTGTCGGCTGATCGGGCAGAGGCCACGCGCAAAATGCTGGAAAAAAATGGCATCAAAGAGAGCCGGTTTGCCAAGATTGAAGGTGTTGCAGACACCGATCCCTTCAATCCCAAAGACCCCCGCGATCCGCGCAACCGGCGCATGAGCATCACGGTGCAGTACCAAGACCCTTGACCTGGCTGCATTGCCACGAAAAAGCGGGCTTTCAGCCGTATTTCAGTTCGTACTTGTTGATCTTCTCGATCAAAGTGGTGCGTTGCAAGTTCAGTAACTTGGCGGTGCGCGATACATTGCCCTGGCTGCGCTGCAAGGCCTGCTCGATCATGCTGCGCTCAATATCGGCCAATCGTTCTTTCAGCGAGATGCCGTCGGGAGGCAACTGAGGAAGACCTTGCGCCAGCATGATGATGTTTTCTACTTCGCGGTCTTCCAGCGTGGGCTGTTCGTCCATCTCCAGCAAACCCTCGGGCAAGCCAAATGCATCGGTGGCCGGTGCAGACAAACTTTCCTTGGTTGCAGTGCAAGGCATGGGCGACAAGCTGGCGCGCAAAGCATGCAGTCCCTTGGGCAGCAGGGTGGCGGGTATGGTGCGCAAGTCCAACTCTTTGCCAGCATACAAGGTGCTGAAGCGATCCACCAAGTTGGACAACTCACGCACATTGCCCGGCCAGGCATAGTTTTGCAAGGCCTCCAAGAAATCCATGCGAAAACGCACAGGATTGGCGCCACGCACCGCAAATCTTTTGGCAAAGTGTTGCAACAACAAGGGCACATCGCTGGCCCGTTCGCGCAAAGATGGGGTGACCAGGGGAATCACATTCAACCGATAGTACAAATCTTCGCGGAAACGACCGGCAGAGATTTCTGCCTCCAAGTCCCGATGTGTGGCGGCAATGACACGCACATCGATGTCAACCTGTCTCGTTGACCCCACAGGGTCCACGCTGCGCTCTTGCAAGACGCGCAACAACTTGACCTGCATGTCCAAGGACATGTCGCCAATTTCATCCAAAAACAAGGTGCCGCCATGGGCCAGTTCGAAGCGACCAATGCGATCGGCCACCGCCCCGGTGAAGGCCCCCTTGCGATGACCAAACAGTTCACTTTCCATTAACTCTGCAGGAATAGCGCCGCAATTAATAGGCACAAAGTTCCCGCCAACGCGGTCCGATTGCTCATGCAGCATGCGGGCCAGAACCTCTTTGCCCGTACCGCTTTCGCCCGTGATGAGCACGGTGGCATTGGAAGCTGCCACGGCTGAGACCATCTCGCGCAAGGCATTGGCGGCTTCGCTGTGACCGATGTAATGGGTGGCCATATCGAGTGAAATAAAAGATTGTTTTCATTGTGTTCGTTCGCAACAAACACGCAAGTCCACAAAAGTATTCGATGCCCGAATGATTGCAGTGGCGGCGGTGTAAAGATTGCCTGCTTAGTGCCGATCTGAGAGAGGACCCAGTTAGCAATGCTCTTCTGACTGAGGAGCTCTGAATATTCAAACCTAGAGGACGTGGCCATGAAACGTATTTCCAGCATTCTTTCTTTGTGTGGCGTGGTGTTGTTGCAAGCCTGCCAAGGCTTTCCGATGAAGGTGGACACCACGGTCTACACCCCGCCGGGCAGCGCCGATGTGGCCGCCAAACCGCCGGTATCAATGGTTTCACCCATGATGGAAAAACGCGAAACCTTTGTGGCCACCGGCTATTCGGTGATCAGCATTCAAAACAGCAAAAACCCATCGCAGCAACGCTTGCTGGCCATTCGTGCATCCAAGCTAGATGCCTATCGCGCCTTGACCGAACAGGTTTATGGTCAGCAATTGGATGCCACCACCACCGTGGCCGATATGACAGTGCTCAACGATAACTTCCGTGCCCGTGTGGAAGGCGTGATCTATGGGGCCCAATTGGTCAGCATCACCCCTGTGGGCGAAGACACTTATGAAACCACCTTGTCACTAGACCGCCAAGTGGTGATGGATTTGCGAGCTTTGTATTTGAGCCAATTGGCCCAACGCAGCCGTTGATAGAAACCTTTGACCCCCACCACGCACAGACCATGAAAACCACACTTTGCCGACTGGCAGGGACGATTGCCTTGTTGGGTGTGATGCCCATGGCTGCGACTTGGGCGCAAACGGGCACAAGCGCTGCCCAGATTCAAGCCGCGCAGCAGCGCTTGCAATTGGTGGACATCAGCGCCGAGGAAAGACTGGCTGCATTGCGGCAATCGCTTTTGCAAACAGCCATGGATGGCCCCACCGAGGTGAAAACCACACAGTGGATTGACCACACCGGTGCCCTGCGTGAGAGCAGCAGTTTCACCTCGGGCATGTTGGTGCGTGGTGTGCGTGTGCTCAACGAGCCTGCACCCAGCGGTGCCGAAAAAGTTCAAATGAAAGACAAGCAAGCGGTGGTTGCAAAAAACTGTGAGCGCTCGGGCCATGAGCGCGCCAGCCCTTGGCACCACGTGACCTTGGATGTGTCGATTTCTCCCTATTTGGGCGCCGCACATCGCTTTCCGGCGCAGCAAATTGCCCGCGAATTGCGCCAGCAAATTCACCATCGCACAGCGCAGTCGGCGCATTGGCGGGTCAGCGACAAAGTGGTTTATGCCAACCCCTATGACAAGGCCTTGCTCACCCAAGGCGAGCAAAATTTGCCATGGCGCCTGAGTGTGGTGGTTGCTTTGGACCCACAATCCACCCCCGCTTCTCCCACCTATGTCACGCGCTGGGAAGTGGCGCATCGGCAGGATCGCGCTTTGTTTGTCAGCCAGCAACATTGGGTTACTTTGCCGCCGAGCGGGGGCAGTGTGGCCGGATTGGATCCGGTGGTCAGTGCCCAAATTCAAGCGTTGGTGGAAATATTCAACCGGGCCATGGAGTCACAGCTGTCTTGTGTGCCGCCGCAATTTGAAGCCCAATTGGACCCATCCAAAATTTTGCGCATCAATGCCGGTCACTTGAGTGGTTTGCGTTTGGGTGATGTATTGGTGGTGGCAGATCGCCAAAAAATCCCATCCCGCATCTTGGAGCCTGGCAACCTTGAGGGGGTTGTCTTGGCAGAAGTGCTGGCGGTTTATGCTTACAGCGCCGAGCTCAAAACCATTGCCGGTGTGGCACCCAAGGGCGCAGGCCAGTGGGTGGCAGTGCCCTACACCCCATGAACTTTCAGGAGAAAAACATGTTTGCCCCATCTCAATTTTCCCTGAGCCGCATTGGCCTGGGCTTGGCCTGTGTCTTGACCACCCCCCATTTCACTTTTGCGGCCGAGCCCAGCACTGCGGCGGTATCGCCCGCTGCCGTGGCATCGGCACCTGCCAAGTACACCGTGCGGGAAGGTGACACCTTGGACAAGGTGATTCGCATGCACATGGGCAATAGCCCTTTGCGCATCGAAATATTGCGCGAGGCAGTGATCCAACAAAACCCTCAAGCTTTTGCCAAAGGATCCAACAAGTATTTATTGGCCAATGCGGTGCTGACTTTGCCCAACCACAGCGAACTGGTGCAAAAACAGTTGGCCGCGGTATTGCCGCCTGCAGAACCCGCAACGCCAGCGGCAAGCAACAGTCATTACACCGAAGATCGCCGCAAATCCTGGGTGCGCTATCCTTGATGCCCGTCGCCTGGGGGCGACAGCGGAGGTCATGCCATGTTGGGTACCGAAAGCGTCCTGGGCGCACTGCGCGCCACGCCCGTCCAATTGGACTCGCGTCCCCATTGGATCGAGACCTCCTTGGCCGAGCAATTGGGTTTGCAAGACGGCCAAGTGGTTCAAGCCTTGGTCGAAAAGAAAGATGGCCGTGTGCGGTTGTGGTTGAAAGACTTTTCATTTGAACTGCCCAATGGATGGGTGCTCAAAGAGGGGGACAAGCCTTTTCTGCGCGTCATTGCCAACCCTGGGGGCTGGGGCTTTTTGATTCAAACGCCCACCGATCCCGCGGTGGCAGAAAAACCCAATTTGGCCCTGCTCAATTTGGCGGGAAAAGGGCCTGCCGAGATGCTGTCCGGTTTGCCTGCTGGACCTGTCGAACCCGCTGCCAGCGCAACCAGCAATCGGCTCAATACCTTGGTGTTTCAGCCACCGGGATTTGCGGCTTTTCGGCAGTTGCTGCAGATGATAGACATGAACTCACCGCAACTGAGCCAACTGACTTTGGAGCAATCGGAATTGCTGGCCCGCATTTCGGGCTTGGGTTTGTCCATGGGGCAGTTGCAACCCATGGGTTTGCGAAAAGCTTTGGCCCCTTATTTCAAATCTGTCGAAAACCAGTTGGCGCAACGCCAAAAAGTGGAGGACGAGCCCCGTTCCTTGATCCGTCAGTTGCTCAGCAGCCTGGGCGAGGAGGACACAGGCGCTTCGGTCAATGGGCTGTCCGAGGATTTGCACAAGGCTTTGAATGAGTTGGAGGCAGCGCAAGTGCAATCGGTGATTGACCAAAATCGCGGGGAGTTGAATCTGCGTGTGATGCTGCCCTTTGCCGATGCCGATCCCGTGGAGTTGCACTTCCAAAGGCCCTCGCGTCAGCAAGGCGAGGAAGCCCCGCCATTGAGCGTGGACATCCACTCACAAAGCCGCTTGTTGGGCGAGGTGTGGTTGCACACCTTGATCAAAGCCCGTCACCAAGTGGAGCTGACCATGTGGGCTTTGCGCGAGGAGGTGGTCAAAAAAGCCCGGGCGCATGCCACCGATTTGGTCTTGGAGTTGGGGGCAGCCGGCTTGGAATTGCAGCAATTTCAAATCTACAACGCCCCCCGACCGGGCTTGGAGCGGGTCAGGACAGCCCCTGAACGGGGCTTGGTGGTGGACGAGTTGGCATGAGGTCACAACGGTGAGAAACCGCTTCCAAGCCATTGCCCTTGAATATGGGCGACACAAAGCCCCGCGTGTCTCGGCCAAAGGGCATGGTGATTTGGCGCGCCTGATTTTGGCCGAGGCCGAAAAGCAAGGGGTGTTTGTGTCGCAAGACCCGCAATTGCTGTCTTTGTTGTCACGCTTGGAGGTTGGTGATGAAATCCCGCAAGACATGTATACCGCCGTGGCGGTGATTTTGTCGTGGGTTTACTGGCTCAAGGGGATGGAGCCAGGCGATGAAAAATTGGAACCTGCAACTCAGGCGTCGCTGTAACCGCGACGCCGGCGCATCCGGTTGATTTTGCCCAGGCGGTCATAAACCTCGACCGAACTGGCGGGGTCTTCCAGCACCAGGCTTTGCAAAGTGCCTCGAATGGCGTCGAGTTTGCGGACAATCAAAATTTCATTGCGGCGGTGCATGTCGCGACAGGTCACCATGCGCGACTTGAAAGTGTCCCATTCAACACCCAAGCGATCGGCATCTTCGGGTTGGCGCACGCCACTGAGTTGGCTGAGCCGCTCAAGCACCTGGTTTTTTTGTTCCAGCAAGACTTCAAAACGGTCCAAGTCTTGCGCTTTCAAGGCATCAAATTCTGCTTCGAGCAAAGACTCCAGTTCGTCAACCAAAGACAAGGCCTCGGTGTGACGAATGTCGTCGGGAGCGAGCACTTGTTCGGCCAGCATAATGGAATCAGCCTTGGACCATTCTCTCCAGGGAGACAAAACTCTCGGCAATGCGGCGCGGGTTCAAGGGGTAGTTGCCTTCACGCAAAGCTTGCTTGATGGACTCCACCTTGGCGCGGTCAAAACTGGGTTGTTCCTTGACACGCTCAGCCACATTGCTCAAAGACAAAGTGTCCACATTGGCGCCCTTGGCTTTGGCAGGCGCAACCTCTTCAGGCAAAGCTTGAGACTGGGCGCTTTGCTTTTTGTCAGCTTTTTCAATGGCACTGCGCATAGAAGCATTTGACTGAGACAGTCGGGCTTGGTTGTTGATGGCATCAGACATGAGGGTCTCTCTTTCTTCAACTGGGAAAGGCAATTCTTTCCACGTCATGCGAATTATCGGTGCCAAGCTTGAAAACTTGAACGCCGATGGCGAATAAATACGTAAAGCCTGAAAAGAATGAATTGGTGTTCATTTTTTCACAAAGCCCGTGCCGCATTCAAGCCTGTAATCACTGCTGTCAATGATCGGCCCGACTCGGTGTTTTTCAAGCGAATTTGCTCACCCATCACACCATCTTGTTGGGCCTCGGCGCGCAAAGTGATCAAAAACCCTTTGCCCTCGCCAACTGACACCATCACTTGCTGTCCACGGCGCACCATTTGAGCCGCTTTCAGGTCGTAACTGCGCAATGGGGTTTGGGCGGGCAAATCGCGTTGCAATTCCATGTGGACCAAGCCACTGGCATCGCTCAGGTAAGTGCTCTCGCCAGCCGGCAAGGCCATTTCAACCACGGTGAACTGTTGTGGCGACACGAGTGTGCCGCGCTTGATGGCTTGGTTTGCCACCAAAACGGGCCGCATCACCATGCCAGGATTGACTTTGGCGACAGTGGGTGCTGGCGTTGTTGCGGTATTGGCCTGGGCCGCTGGTGTGGCATCCGGTCGGGCCATGACCTGGATGAAGTGTTGCCAGGATGGTTGGTCGCAACGGGCCCGTACCGACTGGCGGTTGCCAAAGGGCAGGTCATACTGGATGTTTTGGGTGCAAGCGGGAATATGCAGCCGTGGGTCCAAGGGGGTGGCTTGCAAAGCGTCGGCGCTGATGCGCTGCTGTGCGGCCAACCATGCCCGGGCGCCTTCTTGCAACTGGGCGTGACCAGCGCTTTGCGCCATGGACAGGCCTGGCAACAGGCAAATCATCGCAAACGATGCCTGCCAAGCCCGCTGAACATTCAGTGGGGCCAGCGCTTTAAAAACATCTTTGCGTTGGGTGGTAGGTGGGCACAGCATTTGCAAGTATCAGGTGGAGGGTGTTGAACTTTTGACAATTTGTTGAAGATACAACACCTGAATGCAACTTTGATGCCAGACCCAATCAACCCTTACCGAGCGCGCCATGAACACTGCGATTGATCCAAAAGCTCTCGTTAAAACCTCTCACATCAATCTAAATCATCTGCAAACCCAGTTGCGAGCTCAGTCCCAGGGGGCGGCCAATGGCGCGGGGTTTCAACGTGCATTGACCCAGGCCCAACAAATCGGGGCCGGCGGAAACCCGTCAAGCATTCTGGGCCCGCAAACCGCCAGCGTTTCGGTCCAGTCGGGTGACACCTTGAGCGGTATCGTGCGCCAGTTCATGTCAGCGGCTGGTAAAAACATCAGCCAATCCGAGTCCATGCGGCTGGCCCAAGAAGTGGCCCGCAACAACAACTTGGCCAATGCCAACCTGATCTACCCAGGCCAGCGCATCAACCTGTCGGCTTTGCAGCTGGCCTTGAATGCAAGCCCCAATGACCTTCAAAACGCGGCGGGCATGGCAAAGCCCTCGGTCAGTCCATCGTCTCAAACTGCTGTGGCAGCCACCGCCCAAGTCCAATTGGAGTCGCGTGGCAATGTCAGTGCCCACCCGGTGTTGGAAAAAACATTGGATCGTGCGGTCAGCAAAGGGTTTATTCCGGCCAATGAAAAGCAGGCCGTGATGGACAAGATCTTGCAATTGTCCAAAGAGCACAAGTTCAAGCCCGATGATTTTGCCCGCCTCACCTTGATGGAAAGCGATGGCATGAATCCGCGGTCAACCAATAACCGTTGCCACGGCATCATTCAATTCTGTGACGGCCCCGACCGTGGCGCGGCCAGCGCAGGCTTTGGGCAAAACCCGCGCGCCATCCTGGGCCACAGTGTGCTGCAACAGTTGGACATGGTGAGCAAATACTTTGACGACACCGGTTTAAAGAATTTTGGCCCGGCAGGTCTTGATGATTTGTACCTCACCGTGCTCACCCCTGCCGCTCGCAGCGAACCTCGCACCGATGTCGGTTTGAACATTGCGGGCCCGCAAGCCCCTTATTTACATGTCAATCGCGATACCAAGGCACCGATCACCAGGGCCTCCATCTTGCAAGGCTTGCACCAAAACGCGAATGACCGATTGGGCTTGAAAGCCGAGGGCAACCCGGCGGCTGCGCCCAATCGCGCGCAAGCCATTCGGGTCAGTGCTTACCAAGCCAATAACGAAATCCGCTGAAGCCTTTACGGCAAAAAATTGCCGCATCCCCTGCCCAGCGGACAGGCTTTGCCGCAATTGAGCAGATAAAAGGCCAGGACGGTGTCAAAACCCCATGGCACAACTCTTGCAAATATCGACACGAGGTTCTCTGGCTTGAGGGCCGGGACCGCAAAAGCGGTGATGTGTTGGCAAAGGAACAGCGATGAATCTGTTTTCAAACGCGTTTGGTATCCATGAAAAAGCCCTGCAGGTCAGGAGCCAGCGCATGGAGGTATTGGCACGCAATATTGCCAACGCCGACACCCCCAATTACAAAGCCCAGGATGTTGACTTCAAGGCCATGCTCAAAGAAGTTAACAAAGAATACCTGAACGCCACCCACGATAAACATTACGCGGCTTTGGCCGATGCGCCAGACAACGGCATGCGGTTTCGGGTGCCCTTTAACAGTTCTTTCGATGGCAACACGGTTGAGATCAACGTCGAGCAAGCCCAGTATGGTAAAGCCGCTTCCGACTACCAGGCAACTTTGCAGTTTTTGGAAAACCGCATCGGCTCTATCCGCAAAGCCCTCAAAGGGGAGTGATGAACCATGAGAAGCCTTGACAGCGTTTTTGGCATCGCCGGCACTGCACTGAATGCGCAGACCATTCGGCTCAACACCACCGCATCCAACTTGGCCAATGCCACCACCATGGCTGGCAGCGATGCCGATGCATTTCGCGCCAAACGCCCGGTGTTCAAAGCCTTGGTCAGCGAGGAGATGACCAACCGCGCCTTTCCCAACCAAGGTGGTGTGAAGGTCGATCAGATCGTGGACGACCCCACCCCCATTCGCAGCTTGTACGACCCCAGCCACCCCATGGCCGATAAAAATGGGTTTGTCTATTTGTCCAATGTGAACGAGATGCAAGAGATGGTCGAAATGATGGCCGCATCACGCTCCTACCAAAACAACGTTGAAGTGATCAACACAGCGCGCCAATTGATGATGCGCACGATCGACATCACCAAAGCCTGATTGACTTGAAAGACACACACCATGGCCACCACCTCCGCCGCTGCGCTTCCCAATGGCATCGTGAAATATTCAGACTACCAGGCCAAGCAAAAAGCCACGCCGGTCAAAGAGGAAATGGGTCAACAACAGTTCTTGACTCTGTTCACCACCCAATTGAAAAACCAAAATCCATTGGACCCGGTCAAGAACGAAGCCTTTGTGGCCCAGTTGGCGCAGTTCTCTCAATTGGAAGCCACCACGGCCATGAAGACCAGCATGGACACCATGGTCTCCAACATGCAGGCAGACCGCATGATGTCCGGTGCCGCCTTGATCGGTCGCAAAGTGGCCGTGCCCGATGGTTGGGCGGTCAATGCCAACGGCCAATCAGTGGATGCCATGGTTTCTTTGCCCGCAGGCGCCGATGGCATGCAAGTCGATGTGCTCGATGACTTAGGCCGTGTGGTCAGAACCATGAGCTATGGGCCGCAATCAGCGGGCGATGCCCCAATCAATTGGGACGGCACCGATAACGCGGGCGCACCCTTGCCCGATGGGAAGTACCGTTTTGTCGCCAAGGCCACGGCCCTGGGCAAAACTGGCCCGGTCACGGTCAACACCATGTCGGTGGTCACTGGCGTGAGCAATGCAGGCACCGGCGACAACACCTGGTTGCTGCAAGTCGCTGGCGGTAAAACCATCAATTTGGTGGACGTCAAGCGCGTGGGTTATTGAGCCACTGAAGCCCTTTCAAGACATTTCGGAGAAAACACACCATGTCCTTTTTTACCGCCCTGACCGGTTTGAATGCCGCCACCGCACAACTTGGCGTGACCGCCAACAACATCGCCAACGCGGGCACCATTGGCTTCAAGCGCTCGCGCACCGACTTTGGCGATATTTTTGCCACCTCACCGTTGCAAAAAGCCTCCTCCACCGTGGGTCAGGGTGTGTCGCTCAAGCGCGTGACCCAAGAATTCAGCCAGGGCAATGTGAGCTTTTCCTCCAACACCTTGGACCTGGCCATCACCGGTGACGGTTTCTTCCCTTTGAAATCGGCCGATGGCTTTCAAGACATTTACACCCGCAACGGCGCGTTCATGATGAACGACCAATACAACGTGGTCAATTCGGCAGGTCAACGGCTCATGGCGGCATCGGTCGACAGCTCGGGCAAAGCCAATTTGAACGACCAAAACGTCTTGAGCATCCCGCAAAAAACCACCGGTCAAGCGCGTGAAACATCGCTGGTGCAGTTGGGTTTGAACTTCCCAGCCGACGCCAAGGTGATCAACACCGATTTCAACCGCAACGACCCCAACACCTACAACAAAAGCACGGCCTTGACCGTGTACGACAAGGGCGGCAACGGCTATCTGGCCACGGTGTACTACGTGAAAACCCAAAACGCCTCGGCCAGCCAGCCTACCAACAAGTGGCAAACCTATGTCTACATTGGAGACAGCTTGGTGCAGGCCTCGCTGCAACAGTCGACCAATGACTTGGGCGAAAAAATGTACGTCAACAAGTACGGCGAACTCAAGCCCGAAAGCGCGGTCAGCGATTTGCTGGTCAACGCCAAAACCAAAATGTTCTCGCTCAACCAGTTGACCGACGTGCGCGACTCCGTGCCCGCTGCCATCAGTGGCGCCAAAGTGGGCAGTTATTTCAAAACCGCGGACAGCCCGCATGACTTCACCGGCTTGTCGGCCAAAGACAAGGCCAGCCTGACCAAATTCATGCGGGTGTCCATCGATGGGTCCACCCCATTAGACCTGGACATGAGCTCCCTGGAAGGTCAAAGCCTGACCGGTGCGCAAATTGCCACCAAGCTGACCAACGAGTTGAACAAAAAATTCGGTGACGAGCGGTATTGGAATTTGACCAATGTGACACCCTCAGAGCCGATTGTGCTGATGTACGGTGTCAATGACCAAGGCACCGCACAAAACGAACTGTCCATCGACATGAGCAAGGCCTCGCTTTACCCGCCTGGGCAAAAGCTCGAGGAATTGACCACCGCCCAGGTGGTGGCTGCGATGCAAAAAGAAATCAATGCACAAGTGGTGGCCGCCAATGCCGCCAATGCCATTGCCTCGCCCGTCAAACCTGCCATAGATGCCATCACCGTCAGTTATGACGAAGCATCGCGTGGCTTTAAATTCAATCAGTTGGGCACAGCCGAGAGTGCCCGCAAAACCATTGCCATCCGTGCCACCACCAACAAAAACGAAGTTTTTGGCATCAGCACGGCGGCCACCAATTTGGACGCCACCGGCGGCTATGGCAGCTATGTCGGGGCCAACGGGAACTTCATTCGACCGGCATCACAGCAGCGTTTCGGTTTGAAGGTGGAGTTTGACAGCGTCAAACAAACCTTCTCTATTGCCTCAGGCACCACGGGTGACACCTCGACCATCAAATTGGAAATTCCCCAGACCTACGTGGACGCAACGGCTACCAAGGTGACCGAATCCGCCAGCCTGACCTTCAACCCCATGGCGGCGGGACAAAGTTTGACGGTGGGAGGCTTGACTTTCACCGCTTCCAGCAACTTGCAGGGTTCAGACGTGGCAGCAGCGTTTGCCGGCTTGGCCAATGGGGCCACCAGCAAACCGGGTGTTTTGGGCGGATCCTTTTCGGGCGTTTTGACAAATTGGACCTCGGGTGCTGCGACAGGAAACACATTGGTATTCAGCAGCATCACCGCCGAAACCAACGTGGAAGACATCAACGTCAGTGGTTCATCGCCGCCGCCCAACATCGTCATCACCCAAGGTGACAGCGGTGTGCGTTTTTGGAGCGATCTGACCAAAGCCCAGCAAAAAACACTGTCGGACAACAGCGTGATTCCCTCTGAAGGCCATGCCGGCACCTTGTTGGGGTTCAGCGTATCGTCTGAAGTGGTCACCAAACCCGAAGCCATTCGCGGCGTGCCTTCCGGCCATGCGGTGGTGACTGGCTCACCCGTGACCATCAACGTGAACAACAACTTTGTGGTCGATGCCACCAACAACAAGTTTGTGGTGGCGGTGGACGATGTCAAAGGCACGGTCGAGTTGCCTTACGGCAGCACCTATACCTTGGACAGCTTCAAGGCCGAGCTGGAAAAACGCATCAACCAATTGGCCAACGCCAATGGCAGCACGGTCAACGGCGTGAAAGTGGAGTTTGACCGCTCCAAAGGCGCTTTCACTTTCACCAGTGGCACCGCGACATCCAATTCGTTTATCAAGGTCTCCGGTGCCACCACCTGGGGTTTGGCCAATATCGATGCCGGTCGTGGCTCGACTTCCACTTGGATCAAGCCCACCCAGTTCACCGAGCAGGTCGACGGCGTGCCGGTGGCCAAGTACATCGATGAATTTGGCCGCGAAACCAACAGCGCCGACGGCTTCAGTACTTTGCCGGAGTGGTCGCCGATTTACCTGGACAAAGGCGAGCTGACCTTCAACACGGGCGGTAACTTGATTTCCCCCAAAGCCGGATCTCAGTTGGACACGGTCTACCTGGCAGACGGTAAGGGTGCTTTGACCATCAACATCGATTACTCCAAGTCGACCCAGTTTTCATCACCCTACGCCGTGTTGTCGCAGTCGCAAGACGGCGCGCCCGAAGGTGATTTGGTGGGTGTGAGCATTGGCGACGATGGCTTGGTCAACGCCAGCTACTCCAACGGCACGCAAAACTCCCTGGGCAAGGTGGTGTTGGTCAACTTCTCCAACCCCTCTGGTTTGCGCCAGATTGGTGACTCCAGCTTTTATGCCAGCTCACAGTCGGGCAAGGCCAAGATCGGTGAAGCCGGCTCAGCAGGCTTCGGTACCGTGCGCTCGGGTGCCACAGAGCGCGCCAACGTGGACTTGACGCAAGAGCTGGTGGACTTGATCACCGCCCAACGAAACTTCCAAGCCAGTGCCAAGGCCATTGAGACCAGCACCACGCTGACCCAGGCCATCATCCAAATCCGCGCCTGATCGCATTGATTGAGAGCCCCACGCCATGGACCGCCTTGCCTTCAACGCCGCTGCCAGCATCAACGAAATGCGCTTGGCGCGACAACAGTTGTCGCACGAAATGGCCAATATCAACACCAATGGCTTCAAAAAAAGCTATGAAGTGGCGATGGTGGCCCACAAAGCATCGGGCCAAGGCTTTGATTCGCGCTTTCAGCCCTTGGCGGTGCCCACCGACTTGATCCAACTCAAAGCCGGACCCCTGATTGCCACTGGCCGCGATCTCGATGTGCTGATGAACAACAGCACGGTCTTGGGCGTGACGGCCGAAAACGGCGAACTGGCATTTACCCGTCGCGGTGATCTGCGGGTCAACAACAGCGGTGCCTTGGAAAACAGCCTGGGCCAATTGATCCGCAATGAAGAGGGTGGCAATGTGACCATCCCACCGGGATTCCAGGCCCGCATTGCCGATGACGGCACGGTGTTTGCCACCGACCCGGCCCAACCAGGTGTTCCCCAACAAGTGCCTGTGGGGCGATTGATGTTGCGCGATGCCAGCCAGACACCGCTGCGCCGGCGCGAAGACGGATTGTTTCGGGTTGACGGACAACCGTCAGGCACAGATTTTGCAAATGGCAATGAGCAACCATCTTTGACAGTGCGGGCCCTGGAGGGCAGCAATGTCAATCCCATGGAGGCAATGGTCAAGATGATCGAACACAGCCGCGCTTTCGAGCAGCAGGTCAAGATCATCAAGGACTCCACAGAAAACGATCAAGCAGGCGCAGCGATGATGAAGCTGCCCTGATGCAACGATCGGCCGAATGGCCGGTCCCGATGAGAAAGCACAGAGGTAAGCCATGGACGCATCATTGTGGGTATCAAAGACCGGGTTGGACGCGCAGCAAACGCGCATGAACGTCATTTCCAACAACTTGGCCAACGTGAACACCACGGGTTTCAAGCGCGACCGTGCCGTGTTCGAGGACTTGTTGTACCAAAACATACGCCAAGCGGGTGGGCAAACCACCGCCATCACCCAATCGGCCACCGGCTTGATGTTGGGCACCGGTGTGAAGATCAATGCGACCGAAAAGCTGCATGCCCAAGGTAACTTGATCAACAGCCAAAACCCATTGGATGTGGCCATTTTGGGCGACGGCTACTTTCAAATTCAGCAGCAAGACGGCACCACCGCCTACAGCCGTGATGGTTCATTCAAACTTTCCTCCACGGGCCAGTTGGTCACCTCGGATGGTTTTGCCTTGCAGCCGGTGATCACCATTCCCAACAATGCCTCCAGCCTGACCATTGGCCGCGATGGCTCGGTCTCGGTTGAACTGGTGGCCGGTGGCGGTCAGCAGGTCATCGGGCAGATCCAAATTGCCCGCTTTGTCAATCCCTCGGGTCTTAAACCGTTGGGCAGCAACTTGCTGGCCAATACCGCCGCCAGCGGACAGCCTCAATTGCTGCAACCCGGCGTCAACGGCGCGGGCATTCTCAACCAAGGATCACTGGAGGCCTCCAACGTCAACGTGGTCGAAGAAATGGTCAACATGATCGAAACCCAGCGGGCTTATGAAATCAATTCCAAGTCCATTGCTGCGGTCGACGGCATGCTGCAGTTCATCAACCAACACCTGTGAGCGCGGATCATGAGATATTTCATTCTGCTGATTTGCATCACGGTGCTGATGACTGGTTGTGCCAGCGACGATCTGACCCAAAAAACCCTGACCCATTCGCCCGACTTTGCGCCGGTTTATCCGCTGGCCACAGATGTCAACCGCGTACCCACGGGCGGCATTTACGGCAACCGCCAAAGCGATGCCTGGTTTGGTCGTGGGCGCAATTTTCAGGTGGGCGACATCATCACCGTCATTCTCAACGAATCCACTCAAGCGGCGCGCACCTCCAACAGTGACCTCAGCCGTGAGTCCAAAAACGCCGGATTGCCCAGCGGTTTGAGCACCGAGGTGGGCAAGGTCAGTCCTTTTTTACAAGGCATTGACCTGAGTTCATCCAACATCACCAGCAAAGGCAAGGGTGTGGCCGATCAAAAAGCCAGCTTGGTGGGCTCGGTGGCTGTGACCGTGGTGGAGGTGTTGGCCAATGGCAATTTGATGGTGCGCGGGGAGAAGAAACTCGGTTTGGCCGAAGGCACCGAGGTGATTCAAGTCTCGGGCATCATCCGCCCGCAAGATGTGGGTCCCAATAGCACCGTGCAATCGCTGCGCCTGGCCAACGCCCAAATCGCATACCGTGGCAATGGCGATGTCGCCAACGCTGCCAAGGCCGGTTGGGGCACCAGCGCCTTGCACCGTTTTTGGCCGTTTTGACCTGCACTCAGGCTGAAAGCATCCCATGACATTCAACTCATTCCGACAAGGCCTGTGCTTGGCATGGTTGAGCGCTTTGTTGGTCACACCCGCTGCTTGGGCCGATCGGGTCAAAGACTTGACCACCGTGGCCTCCCAACGTTCCAACCAATTGATTGGCTTTGGTTTGGTGGTGGGTCTGCAAGGCACGGGCGACGATGCCTCAGTCCCCTTCACCACCCAAAGCATGAAGGCCATGCTGTCTCAATTGGGTGTGCGCATCGACGGCCCTCTGTCTGACTTTGAGCAAGCCGCCTCCGCCAGCCGGGTGGACATCAAAAATGCTGCCGCCGTTTTGGTCACCGCTGAATTGCCCGGTTTTTCCAAACCCGGTCAGCGCATTGACGTGAACGTGTCTTCCATCGGCAAAGCCAGCAGTTTGCGCGGCGGCAGTCTGGTATTGACCGCGTTGCGTGGTGTGGACGGTGAAATTTATGCCTTGGCACAGGGTGCGGTCACCGCCACCGGCATCGATGCGGCCCAAGCCGGATCCAAAGTGGCGATTGGTGTTCCCACCTCGGCCCGCATTCCGGCCGGTGCGATTGTGGAGCGCATGGTGGATACCCCGTTTGATAAAGCCGAAAGCCTGGTGCTCAATCTGCGCGACAACGATTTTTCGACCAATTCGGCCATTGTCAATGCGATCAATTCAAAGTTTGGCCCCAATGTGGCGCAATCGATCGACGGCACATCGATATCGGTACGAGCCCCTCAAGACTTGAGCCAGCGTGTGACTTTCATGGGCATGTTGGAAAACCTCGAGGTCGTGCCTGGCGAGCCACCGGCACGGGTGGTCATCAACGCACGCACGGGCACCGTGGTGATCAACCGCTCGGTGCGGGTCTCGCCGGCAGCGGTGTCGCACGGCACCATTTCGGTGGCGATCGCCGCCACCAATGAAGTGTCACAGCCCAACCCCTTGACGCAAGGCCAAACCGCAGAGGTGCAAAACGCTCAGGTGAATGTGGCCGAGCCCAACAAACCCATGTTCTTGTTCAAGCCTGGTGCGGAATTGCGCGACATCGTGGACGCGGTCAACCAAGTGGGCGCTTCGCCCTCGGCCTTGATCGCCATCCTGGAAGCCTTGAAAAGCTCGGGCAGCTTGCGCGCAGAACTCGTCATCATCTAAAGCGAGCTGAGCTCATCATGTCCAGCGCATTGACCAACACCTCCACCGCCAGGTCCTATCTGGACTTTGCGGGCTTGGGCGAGTTGCGTGGCAAGGCCCAGAAAAACGACGACCAGGCGCTGCGTGAAACCGCGCAGCAGTTTGAAGGCCTGTTCATCCAAATGATGCTCAAGTCCATGCGCGATGCAAGCAATGTGATCAAGGGCGATTTGGTGGATTCCAAAGCCGCGGAAACCTTTGAGGGCATGTACGACAAAGAAATCTCGGTTCAAATGGCCAAGCGCAATACCTTGGGCTTGGCGGATATGCTGGTGCGGCAATTGAGCCCCAAAGACGTGTTGCCCAATACCGCCGAGCAACTCAAGCTCAAAGGGCAGGTGCCCATGCCCTTGGTCAAACCCCAATTGCCCATGCCTTTGGGGGGTGACCCACCCAAGCCCATGCCCTTGGTCAAGCCCTTGATCAAGCCATTACCAGCACCTTTGGGAGGCGGCAATGGCTGACATGCTCAGCATCAGCAGCACGGCGGTGGCCGCTTACCAGCGCGCCTTGAGCACGGTCAGCAACAACATTGCCAACGTCAGCACCGATGGTTATTCACGCCAAGACGTGGCGTTGCAATCCAACACGCCTGCCAAAGCCGCCAACAGCTACCTGGGCACCGGTGTGATGTTCACCGCCGTCAAACGCCAATATGACGAGTTTGCCGAGTCCAATTTGCGCAAAAGCACCAGCGACTTGATGAGCCAAGACCCCTTGGTCAATTACAGCCAGCGGGTGATGGACCTGATGGGCGATAAAAGCGTGGGGCTGTCGTCTGCGCTGGACCAATTTTTTTCAACGGCCAGCAGCTTGGCTGCCGACCCGGCATCCACGGTGCAACGGGGCAGTTTCTTGCGCAGCGCCGACGGCTTGGCCTCGCGTTTTGCCGAGTTGTCGGGCCAGCTGGATTTGATTGGCGAAGAAACCAGCCAAGCCCTGAGCAGTGCAGCCGGACAATTCAACACCCTGACCGAGCAATTGGCCCTGGTCAATGCCAACTTGAGCAAAGCCGCCAAGTTGCAAAACCAGCCCTCTGAGCTGCTGGACCGGCGTGATCTGTTGCTGCGCCAAATGTCCGAGTTTGCGGGCCTCAAAACCACTTTTGAGACCAATGGTGTGGTCAGCGTCAGTTTGGGTGCCACGGCCAACCAAAGTGTGGTGGTCAATGGCGACAAAGCACGCCCCATCGGGGTTGACACCACCCACGGGAAAATTGACTTTGTCATTGACCCCTATGGCAGCACCGAATCCTTGGCGGGCATCGCCAGCGGAACCATTGGCGGATTGAGCAACTTCATCTCAAATGTTTTGGAGCCCGCCCACAAAAGCCTGAACTTTTTGGCCAGCACCTTGGTCCATGAAGTCAATAAGGTGCAAACCGCCGGCATCGACGGCTATGGTGAAGTGGGCCACAATCTGTTTGCCATCGATCCCGCAGCCGTCAATGAAGCGGCGGGTGTCAAAGTGGCGCTCAACGATGCGATGCGCATTGCCACGGCCGCTCAATTTCGGGTGTCTGAAAGCGGTACCAATACCAGCACCGTCAAAGCCAGTTTGACATTCACGCCCGCTGAGGCGCCCCCTTTGTTGGGCAATCCAGCCATCACCAACAATGCCAGCCCCACCACCGGCGTGCCCATCGTGGTGCAAGGCTTCAATGTGTTCAGCCCAGTCACTTCGGTGGCGGCGGGCATGAACAACGCGACTTTCTATCTGGACAACGCTTCGGGCGAACAGCAGTTGCAAGTCCTCACCCGTGATGGGCGGCACATCTTGGGGGCGACCATGACCCGTCCACCCACGGAGCCTGAGAACGAAAAATATCAGGTGTTGCAGCCAAGCAATGGTTTTGCACCCAACAGCTCATACAGCGATGCGTATTTGAACCAGTCGGACGCATCCGGTTACCGGGGCATGAAAGTGCTGTACGGTGCCAAGGCGGACGTTCTGAGCAAGCAACTGTTTGACGACAAGGGCAATGCCACCACCATCATTCCCAAAGAAGCCAAGATTTCCGATCTGTTTTACCCAGCCATCCTGGAGGGCGGGCGTGTGGGTCAAAACCTGCCGGGCGCCATCATTCCCAAAAATGGGGTGCGCATCAATGGCGTGGACATGCCCGAACTGGTGTTTCCCTACATCACCCCTTCGGTGGAAACCAAAGATGGGGGCAACGGGTTTGACGAAACATCCACCATCACCTTCAAAGCCCTGAAGGCGGGCCAATCGGTGACAGTGGCGGGGGTGACCCTGACCGCCCCGACCAATATGACGGCTTCGGATGTGGCCGCATCGTTTTCGGACCGGGACGACTTTGACGGATTTGTCAGTGGTGTGGCGGTGGACGACAAGCTCACCTTCACCTCCACCCAAACCGATCTGAATGTGGACAACATTGCGGTATCGGTGGATGCCGCTGGCGATATCAACAGCGGTGGAAAAATGCTGGATCCAGCCAGCGATATAGCTGCCTGGGTCAATGCCCAGTCCAAGCTCACCCATGTGACGGCGCAGGCCTACAACACCATTGCCATCAATCCAAAGACGATTGAGTACCAATACACCGTAGGCAACAACTTTTTTGACAAAGAGCTTGAAATCAACGGCGTGTCCATCAGCTTCACCAAATCCATTGATGGATTGATCCAGGGCATCCGTGACAAGGCCGCATTGACGGGTGTGACCGCAGACATCGATGACCGCGGTCAATTGGTGTTGAGCAATGTGGTCAAGGTCAGTGACGGCGGTTCTCCACCTCAGATGGTGGACAACCCTTACCCGGGGCGGTCCATCACCATTGGCCCACCTGCGGCCGACAAAGTGCCCAATGTATTGGGAATTGAAGCCGGTGAGTTTGCTGGCAAAGTCCGTCTGTCACGCGCATTGCCCGATCAACCGGTGGACGATGCCGGTCAGCCGATTCGTTTGAGCGATGCCGTCTTGCAACAAGCCCGAGAGTCTGACATCCGCATCACCTTTGGGTCCAACGGAAAGCCATCGCAGTTGGCCAGCCTGGGGCTGCGCACCGGTGCCTACATTGAAGGCAAGGTGCCCGATGATTTGTTGGTTTTTGTCACAGGCACGGGCAGCAACGCCACGGTTTCTGCCAGTTGGGATCCGCAATCCAAACCCTCGGACCCGCAGGTCGAGTTGCGCAAACAAAATTTGATGCTCAAGTTCACAGCGCCAGATCGCTATGTGGTTATCGACAAGGGCACCGGCACCGAATTGGCCAACCGCAGCTACGACGCCAGTGTGCTCGAGCCAGTGGTCAATTATCAAGGCATCGATGTGCATTTCACTTTTGCCCCCAATGTAGGTGACAGCTTCAACATCGATGGCAATGAAGATGGTGTGGGCAACAACCAAAACATGATTGCCATGTCCGATCTTTCCAAGCGAAAGATCGCCAGCGGTAAAACCTTGGCCAATAACTACATTGACCAGGTCAATGATGTGGGCAACTTGGCCCAACAAGCCAAGATCACCCAGCAGGCCTTGACCGTGGTGAAAGACCAGGCCGTGCAGTCACGCGACAAGATTTCAGGCGTCAATTTGGACGACGAGGCGGCGGAATTGATCCGCTTTCAGCAAGCCTATCAAGCCTCTGCCAAGTCTCTTCAAGTATCCAGTCAATTGTTTGATGCCATTTTGCAAGTACGCTGATGCACAGGACTGAGCCATGAAAGTTTCCACCAGCCTCTTTTTTGAACGCGCCACCAATCAGTTGGGCAATGTGCAAGGCAGCCTGGCCAAAACCCAGGAACAGTTGTCCACCGGCAAGCAAATCACCAAGCCCAGCGATGAGCCCGACAAAGCCTCTACCGTCACGCGCTTGGAATCTGAAATGGCACGCCAAAAAAGCTATCAAGAAACCTTGACCACGGTGCAAACCCGCCTGACCAGCCAAGAAACCTCCTTGCGCAATGTCAGCGATGTGCTCATCCGCATCAAGGAGTTGACGGTACAAGCCGCCAACGACACCATCAGCGGGCCCGACCGCAAGGCCATTGCGGTCGAAATCAATGGTCTGCGCGACCAATTGCTCAGCCAGGCGAATGCGCAAGACACCAACGGCAACTATTTGTTTGCCGGCAGCCGCAGCACCCAAACGCCCTATGCGGTGGACGCCCAAGGGCACATCACCTACCAAGGCGACCAAAGCCGCATGAAGGTGCCGGTCGGTGACAACCGCCGCATGAATGCCAATACCCCCGGTTCGGATGTGTTTGTGCGGGTGGTGCGCGACGACGGCAAAGGCGGCCAAGTGGGCGTGAATTTTTTTCAGGCCCTGAATGATTTGGCTGATGCCATCTCCAACGGTCAACCCCAAAACATGCAAAGGGGATTGGGCGAAATCGACGTCTTGCAGCAAGGCATCAGCGATGCCACCGCCCAAATTGGCTCGGACTTGGCTGTGGTGGACATGCAAAACAGCGTGCTCGACGAGACCAATTTGCGACTGAAATCAACACTGTCGGATGTGCAGGACCTGGATTACACCGAGGCCATCACCCGCATGAACAAAGACCAACTGGCCCTGGAGGCGGCACAAAGCAGCTTTGCAAAGATTGCCAAATTAACC